>Ga0172371_10000755_pt1 | contig 50956 bp, 54 predicted proteins | sample Lak12m_FD_114543 | JGI IMG/M metagenome (GOLD analysis project Ga0172371, IMG submission 114543) | Freshwater microbial communities from Kabuno Bay, South-Kivu, Congo - kab_022012_12m | ecosystem: Environmental > Aquatic > Freshwater > Lake | place: Democratic Republic of the Congo: South-Kivu... | reverse complement strand
CCGGAAATTACCGTCGGTGATGAAATAGAATTGCGCCAACGCCATAATGACGATTATCGCTAGCCCGTAACTCACGCGAATCGTCGATAAGGCGAAGGCGGCCAGTATGGCAGTAGGCATGGCCAACACGTAGAGATATTGCGGAGATCCGGACGACATCATCAGCGGCGGAGTGCCCAAAACGAGCCATATGCTCATGGAGTCGAGAAGACTTCGACCTACTCTTTCTGTTGCAAATTGCTTTCTGTAGTGGAGCGCATAGGCGACCAGCCCGCCGAAAGCCAACAACAACTGTGGTCCCCAGGGCAACAACGTATGCGCCCAAAGCCTCTCCATTGTGAACCTACTCGTTTCCGCCCCAAATCGACAAAACGGGTACACGAGGCGCGAAGAACGGAGCCCATATTCGCCGAATTTTATGGTCAATGCTACGGTCCAAGCAATAAGAAACAAAATGACAATAGTAGGGATAGCATTGTAAGGATTCCGCAACAGGGCGCCGAGTCTTCCACTCAGAAAAAAGAAAACCAGTAAACAAAAGATGTACATGGGCCAGTCCATAAATACCAGGACATATAGCATCAAAGAAGTCGGCGCAGCGATCTTGTGGAATAACGAATCCGGTTCCTTCATAAAACATGCAAAAAAATAGAATGTGCTGAAGTGCAGTATACAGGATAAGGTGTTCCAATATTCAGAAAGACGGATAGTGTGCGCCAACCATGGGAAGAGCGCAAAGACCGCTGCGCAATAAAAGGCCATGCGAACAGAAAACAGTTTCTTGCATATAAGAAAAGCAAATAACGAAGCAACAAATGCAAATATTATATTGGGGAATTGCATCGTAGACGGATTCAGAGGAAACTTATCCCCTATAGCCAGACAATACAAATTGAGGATGATATATTGTAAGGGGCCTTCCACGTGTTGAAGGCTAGCCAACACCAGAGATCGCAGAGCGTCGGGGCGGAACGCAAGGTAAGGTAACATGGTCCCGGCGTCCCTCATGGCGACCGGATCCAGCCACTCATGAGCAAGCGGCAAACCGGCCCTGCCGAGGAAGAAGAACAGCCCAAAAATTAGCAAGAAGAATATGATTACGCGAAGCCGATGATGCATGGACAAGCCAAATGAAATTGTGGATTGTAGGTCGCTGGATTCTTATTGTGGGGGCGTTGCTTGCCCTGCCCGGCAGCAAGGGCGCAGCAAGCAACGCCCCTACAGATAACGCGCGATTAGTTCATGTTCCCAGGCTCCGCCCGGGAACGAAAGAAGAGTAGTTTCTCAGCGATCTCTGCCATCACAGCAGAGAAGAATTATGATTCTTAGCCACCGGTCCTGAGCTTCTCATATGCGCACAGGAGTTTTTCAAAATTCCGGCGCCAATCAGCGCGCTCTTCCACAACCCGCCGATTCCGACTTGCCATACAATGTCGATCTTCGGGAGCCAAGTTTGCAGCCAGTAGCAAATGTCGCGCAAACTCGTCCGCATCTCCATCAGGAGCGAGCCAACCATTCAGCCCGTTCTGAACCCATTCGCGATTAGCCGGGATATCCGTCACGATCACAGGTAATCTCGAGGCCATGGCTTCCAACAACGAAACCGAAGTCCCGTCGCTGTGTGCGCAGCTGATATATACATTCGCTGCTCGGTAGAAATCAGGAACAGCATCCGAATCTACGGCCCCAGGCATATGAACAGCCTCGGTCAATTCGTGACGCCTTATAAAATCAGCTATTTGGGTGGAAAGGGAACCCGATCCAAGCAATATCAGTCGCATACTCTCTTCCCTGCTATGGGCCTTTTGAAATGCGTTGAGGACGACTTCTATCCCGTAAATCGGTTCCCAGGATCTTGTGGAAAGCGCTACATACGCGTCTTTCCAGCCGAGCTTCGAGCGAACGTCGGGCCCAGCCGGATTTGCGGTAAACGCCTGCAAGTCAACTCCCCAAGGGATCTGCACAATTCGTTGCGCAGGGTACCCCACTAGACCCTCGGCTTTGATCCTCACGGCGTCGCAATCGCACAGCAGCATGTCGGATCGACGCAATGTGTAGCAAGTAATCCAGCGCCAAAACTCGTCCTTATATGCGTCCGCCAGAATATCCGACCCCCATGACATTGCCAGAAACGGATGAAAACCGCTCATGGCGGCAATGAATCCGCAGGACTGAATCGGTCCGGCGTGGACAAGATCAGGCTTAATTTGACTCAATATGTTCTCGAACTCCGGCACAATAGGAAGGCAAGCGTCCGCGACTATGTTCTTGCCCGGAACATCATGCCACTTCGCCACATTGACGCCCGCCGGCAGCTCAACATTTGGCGCCACGCTGTTGTTTTCCAACGGCAGGAACCAAACATCGTTCTTTGATTCAGCGAGCTTTGAAAGGAAGCGCCTATCGTGAGGCGTGTAACCTTGTGTGAAATACAGGATCCGCATGGTTAGGAATTAAGACAAGTTGCTGCAAGTCCTGGACAGGCAGAGATCGGAGTCTGATCTCGCGTAGGGGCAGGTTTGAAACCTGCCCGTGTTTATGTCTTTCCACCAAGGGCGGGTTTGAAACCCGCCTCTACAAGAAAAGCCCAACGTTGTCTGCTATCTCGTTGAATTGCTGTCACGCCAATATTCCGTGATTGATAGGACGAGAAACCCTCTTCTAGTCGCGGGATTCCAACGTCGTCCAGCGCAAGGCTTCGCCGGCGGGAAGATCGACTCGAAGGCGCATTCCTAAAATGGTTTCCAACTGGTACGGGAAGATGGAATCGACCGGGGCGGGTCTCAATACATCAATCATTTCGCGTGCGAGGACGGTTCCGGCTTCCAGATCACGAGACGTTCTCAGGCAGCGACGTTGCACTATTACAGTTTCTTTCTCGTTGTCACAGACAGCTTTGCTCGCGCCACCCAATGCAGCTTCCAATTCTCTGATGCGCTCCACCATTTCTTTCCAGGTTCCGCTGGACATGGAAAACGGGTGGTCCGGTCCCTCACGGCCCGTATCGTCCGTAAAGTGTTTTTCCAAAACGCGAGCGCCCAGGGCCACACCGCCCAAGGCTGCAGCATGTCCCGGTGTGTGATCGGACAAACCCAGGATCGCATCCGGAAACATCACCTGATACGCTCTTAACACATTCAGATTGATGTGCTTAAAGTTCTGAGGGTCGGCCGTATAATTCGTGTTGCATTGCATCAGGACCAGGCGCCGATTAACTGACGATATTATGTCCACGGCTCTTTGCACGTCTCGAATATCAGAGGCGCCTGTAGCGAGAAAAACCGGTTTCTCCTTTTTCGCGATGGCCAGCAGTATTTCCGGCCAAGTGATATCACCCGACCCGATTTTGAACATTGAAACGTAGGGATCTAACATGTCAACGGTTTCTATATCATACGGCGAAGAGAAGAAGTCTATCTCGGCAGCGTCGCACTCTTCTTTGAGCGCCCCGGTCCATTCCCAGGGTAGGCTCGCATCCGCATAGACCTCGTAAACGGGTTTCTTCCACTTCTCTTGATGTGAAAGCTGAGGGCCCAGGGCTTCGAAACCTCGGGCGCTGACGATACGAGACGCCCGGAAATGCTGAAATTTGACCGCATCTGCCCCCGATTCCGCTGCCAGGTGGATCAGCATTTTGGCCCGTTGCAGATCGCCGTCATGGTTCGCCGCTATGTCCGCGACCAGGTATGTCGGCTCGCCGTCCCCTATCACGCGTTTACCGATGTTGATCTTTGGCGCCACTTATCATCCTCTCATGGCTTTGAGGTGTTTCACAAACCCGGAATCCCTCAAGAGCTTGAAACGTAGCAAGCCGCCATTCACATCCGGCATCCGAATTCCAAGCGCCCGGCTGATTTTGTCCGTTCGCAACTCAAGATTCTTGGGCCGAGGCGCCTTCAAGGGCACGTCTTCCAAAACCGCGGATCGAACGAAGTTGGCATCTAGATTGAAAACATTCGCCAGCTTCACCGCGAAATCAAATTTGCTGAGCGACTCGGACCCTGACACATGGTATAGGCCCTTCATTTCCCGAGACATCATCTGCAATATGAAATCCGACAGATCGTTTACGAGAATGGGCGAAAAGAATACATCCTTGAAACCGGGCATAGGCGACCCTGTCTCCAGGCGTTGCAAAATCCACTCGGCGAGACTCAGTTTGTCCTGCAAATTCCAGCCATAAATAGCGGTCCGGACGATCAAGTGGTCGCCGCTATTCTCCAGAACAATTTTTTCGGCCGCCAATTTGGTCGCAGCGTAGACATTGATCGGGTCCGGAGGGTCCTCTTCGGAATAATCGCCTTTGGCGCCGTTGAAAACAGCGTCGGTTGAAATATGCGTAACACGCGCCCCTATAGCGCCTGCGCTCCGGACTATGTTTCGAGTCATTCCCTCGTTACTCAGGCGAGCGGACTCGGGACGCTCCTCACAAGAATCAACATCCGCCATGGCGGCGGTATGCACAATCCATCGTGGCCTAAACCTTTTCACGAGATCGCTTGCCGCGGAGGCATCCGTTAAATCGGCCCGCAAGGTGTTCACGCCGGGCAAAATACAAGGGTGCCGCCCGTATATGCCCACAACATTTCTAAAATGTGTCTTCGCACAACGTAACAGATTGGCCCCGAGCAAACCGCTTGCGCCTGTGATCAGTATGTCCGCGACGTTAGCCATCGATAGGGCGTCCGAATGGTAATCCTTTACTTACGGGCGGTCAAAGACTGGCATTGCGAGCGGAGCGAAGCAATCTCCAGTCTTTCCCGTCGAAACGGGAATCCAGGAAGGGCGCATAGCCATGCGCCCCTACAAGATTGCTTCGTCGCTTCACTCCTCGCAATGACAGACCCACACCTCGCATAGCTGAGGCATTACTCCGCATCATGGAATCATATCGACTTCTGGACGACGTGCCGATTGATCTCCGACCATTCCGGATTTTGCTCCAACACGGAAAGAACATCAGTCCAGGAAAAATCGTCAGACCGGAAGTGATCATAGATTTTGCGGACAAAGTTCATGTCTTCAGAGGTATCTACGGTCCATCTCATATGAGATCTGTCCACATCACTTGTTATGCCCTCGACGCGAAAAATGGATGGATTCATATAAATATATGGAGTCACGTGCTCGCGCCAGGCAGGATTTTCGTCTTCTTGCCAAGCCTGCTGAAGCGCTTGAAAGCTGAACACTTCGGTATCTAGGCCGATCGGAAAAGTCGGCCGGGGTATCCTGTTGGAAACATAATCCAATCGGCGACGATTAGTTACGAAATAACTGACGACCTGATCCACGATTGTGGGCTCGATCAGCGGACAATCCGATGTAATACGAACCACGGTGTCAGCCTCGTACGACAACGCCGCTCTGTAGTATCGGTCAAGCACGTCCTGTTCGCTGCCGCGAAACCAAACCCAACCCGAACGCCTGCATAAGTCCTCGATAACATCGTCCGCCGGTTCAACCGTGGTGGCGACTACGATCTCACTCAGAGTTTTCGCCCGCTTTACCCGATTGATATCGCGCGCCAGCATGGGTTGGCCGGTCAGGTCCATCATTACCTTTCCCGGCAAACGGCTGCTGCCCATCCTGGCCTGCACTATGCAAACTACTCTCATAATTTGGGCCGCAATTTCTCCCACAGCCACCAGTGCGATCTATCGAATCCGTTATCGCGGTCCCAGTAGCCGCTCCTGAGCAATCGCAACTCGGGGAACTGTTTGTGGTAATGCTCCGGGAAGTTGCGTTTCCATAACAAATCATCATGCCCGCGGTAATGAATCACGGTCTCTTCTTCGGAAAAGTACTCTATGGAAAGTATGTATTGCCGGCTCACTCGGTGGATTTCTTCCAGAACGGCAGCCAAATCGTCCAGCGCAATATGGATAAGCACGTTGGCCGTGATGACAAGATCGAAGCATCCGGCGTGGAAGGGAATTTCCAAAGCGTTTCCTCGAACAATTTGCGCACTCGGATCTGTCCGCCGGGCTATGCCCAGCGCCTTCATGTTCGGGTCCAGTCCTACTATTTGAGCCTCTCCACACAATTCGGAAAGCAACGCCAAATTATGGCCTCGATTGCTTCCGATCTCCAGAATTGACGCCGGTTCAATCCCTTCGAGCATCGTCCTGAAAGCGTGTAAACGAGTCCTCCAATCTACAACGTTCCGCTCCGTGTAAGCGTCTCCAAATTCTCCCGCCCAGGCTCTAAGCTGAACCGTGCCCGTCATGGTCGCCCGTTAACCCGTTGTTTCATGCCATCGACCCGCTTCATTGATCTTCCACGGCGCCTCTCTCAATGTTTGTCAATTTGGCCCGGCTGTTCGCCGTCAAGCTGCAACAGGTTCCTCAATTCCGGCGCTGAGAGCCATTGGCTATTGGTTTCGCTCGAGTAGCGAAAGCCTTCCTCGCACAATGTTCCACCGTTCTTGGCCAGGTAATTATCCACTAGACCTTTCTTCATGCCCGAAAGTATGACGAAGCTGTCTTCATGCTCGACGGTACAGCGCGCGTCATCTCCGAGTATCAGCGCCTCATGCAGTTTTTCGCCGGGTCTTATGCCGACTATGTTAGTAGGGCATCCCGGCGCCAGAGCTTCAGCCAGATCCAGGATGTTCATACTCGGGATCTTGGGCACAAAAATCTCTCCACCTTCCATGCGCTCCAGTGATTTCAAAACGAAAGAAACTCCTTGGTCCAAGGTCAGCCAAAATCGCGTCATCCTCGCGTCCGTAACTGGCAGCGCCCCTGAAGCAGCCATTTTCATGAACAATGGAATCACGCTCCCGCGGCTCCCAATCACATTGCCGTAGCGAACTACGCTGAACCGTGTAAGATGGACCCCTGAATAGCTGTTGCCCGCTACGAAGAGCTTATCCGAACACAATTTGGTTGCGCCATATAGATTCACCGGCGCCACGGCTTTGTCGGTGCTTATGGCCAGGACTTTTTTGACATTTCTCTCGATGGCCGCGTCAATGAGATTCGCAGCCCCCAGAACATTCGTTTTTACGGCCTCAATAGGATTGTATTCGCAAGCCGGAATCTGTTTGAGAGCGGCCGCATGAACGACGTAATCCACTCCATCCAGGGCCCGACAAAGCCGATCTTTGTCCCGGACATCCCCGATAAAGTAGCGCATACATTCATGATCGAAGCCGCCCGTCGCCATCTCGCTCTGCTTGAACTCATCACGACTGAAAACTATTATTTTTTTTGGCGAGTAGTTCTTTAAAGTTAGTTCAACGAATTTCCTTCCGAACGAGCCCGTCCCGCCGGTGATCAAAATAACTTTTCCATCAAGACTCATTTCATCGTCTCCGCGAAATAAACGTGGTGCTTTTTGAGACATCATGCAATGTTCCTATTCGGTTCCGCCGAGAATTGAAGCCAGGGTCTGCAACACGAAGTCCTGCTCGTCATCCGTCATGTGCGAGTAAAGAGGAAGAGCAAGCGAGCGCTGAGACGAGGACCACGTGTTGGGCAATTCTCCGACAATCCGGTGCGGAAGCTCTTTGAAAGCCGGATGGACGTGGGCCGGTGGATAGAAATATCGCTTGCTTTGTATACCGCATTCCTTCAGCGCCGTCCAAACTCTTTCCCTGTCGGCCCTTGCATTTCTCCCTATTAATAAGACAAAGTAATTGCCCGTAGAGTCTCGATTTGCGGGAAGCTCCTGCGCTCGGCATCCTCGAAATCTTTGCGTGTTCTCCGTATATTTTTTTATTAATCTGAGCCTCGACTTGACCAGACCCTCAGCGTTTTGAAGGCTTGCCAAGCCGACAGCGGCATGAAGTTCACTCATCCTGGCCGAGAGCCCATTGAATATCAACGCCTCTCCATCCGGTCCTTTACCGTAATCCCTCATGCTCCGGACCTTGTCGGCCAATTCCGCGTTATTAGTGGTAACGATTCCCCCTTCAATAGCCGTTATGACTTTTGTCGGGCTTAATGAAAACACCTCGCACAAACCGAACGATCCGCTCGGTCTTCCTTCATATTTTGATCCCAGCCCTTGAGCCGAATCGAAAATCAGGGGAATCTCTTTCTCATCTGATATGTCTGTCAAAGCGCCTATGTCGGACGGCAAACCAAAAATTGTCACAGGGCACACAGCCGCAGTCTTGCGCGAAATGGCCTTGATTACTTCGTCAGGATCAATGGTCATGGAACCGGGCAGGCAATCAATGTATACGGGTTTCAGTCGATTCCAGAAGAGCGCTTGAGCTGTGGCCGGGAATGTGAAAGAAGGTAGTATCACCTCAGATCCTTCAGGGAAATCCAAGGAAGCGAAGGCCAGCATAAGACCGGATGTGCAGCTTGACACAGCCACAGCGGCCTTCGCGCCTGTGAACCTGCATATTTCTTTTTCGAACCGTGAAACAGCTTGGCCAAGAGTTACTGTGCCCGAAGCGTACGATTCCGCAAAGAAGCTCAAAATACGGTCCAGGTTCGGCAATGTCGGCCGCGTCAACGGTATCGGGTGATCGAATTTCTTTGTGATATCATGCATGATATTGGGAACTAAGAATTGACGTGCTATGTTTCGGAAGGTTCGTCATCTGTCTACTATCCTTGTTTCACCAAGGCCGCGGTATCAACAGAAGTTTGATACTCCGGCACTATCTCGTGTAAAATCCGGCGCACCTCTATTTCATCAGTTCCCGGCCTTATAAGATCAACGGCTGAATCTATCTTCTTGATGGCGTCATCATGTGGTCCGGAATTGGAGTTGAACACCAAGATCTTGCTGTGGGCCGTCTGGGAGCACGATTCAGTACTGCAATGCAATTCTTCCATCAATTTTTCCCCAGGCCGCAGCCCCACGAATTCGATGGGGATCTCTCGTTGATCTCGACCTGAGAGCGTGATCAACTGTCGAGCCAAGTCCACAATCTTTATGGGATCGCCCATCTCAAGCACCATTATTTGCCCAGAGTCCCCCAGCGCTGTTGCCTGCAAGACAAGAGTCACCGCTTCCGGGATGGTCATGAAATATCTTTGCATTTCCGGGTGTGTCACCGTAACCGGCCCGCCTCTGGCTATCTGTTCCATGAAAATGGGAACCACACTGCCTTCTGAGGCCAGGACGTTCCCAAACCTCACAGAAAGAAACTTGGTCCGGCTTACGAACGACAATGCCTGGCAATATATTTCGCACGCTCGCTTGGTGGCCCCCATCACTCCGGCGGGGCGGACGGCCTTATCGGTAGAGATCAGCAAGAACCGCGACACGCCAAACTTTTCCGACGCCACAGCCATCGTCCTCGTGCCGCCGATATTGTTCTTGAAGCATTCAACGGGATTGAATTCCTGCATCGGAACATGCTTGTATGCGGCGGCATGAAAAACTAACTCAGGCTGAAAGCGCGAGAATTCGTAATGGACATGGCCTTGATCGTTGATATCACACAATAAAGGTATGACTCTGCCCTTACCGCCCCATGATTCAAGCTGTCGATGAATATGAAACAGGCTGTTCTCCGCCCGATCCATCATTATCATTAAACTTGGATTTCTCTTGAGCACCTGTCGACATAATTCCGATCCAATGCTTCCACCTGCTCCCGTTATAAGAACCACTCTGCCGTCGATAAGTTGGCGCACCTGCTCACTATCAATATGCACCTCTTCTCGGCCTAGAAGATCGGTGATGCTTATGTCCCTGAGCTGTGTGAGCTTAGGCAGGCCCTCAAGTGTTTCATTGAGCGGCGGCAGTATTTTCACTGATAAATTCAATGTCTTCAAAATGCCATATATGCGGCTTATCTGAGACCTGTTCGCGGATGGCATGGCGACAATGGCTAGTGCGGTGGGTCGATCTTCGACATAAACAGGGATCTTTTCAACTCCTCCCAAGACCCTGACGCCGTGGATATGCAGCCCATGTTTGCTCTTGTCGTCGTCGAAGATGGCCCTCACTCTAAAGCCGGATCGAGGGTTCCGGCCAATTTCCCGTATAATCATTTCGCCTGCGTCGCCGGCCCCGATCACGACCGCTTGTTTTTCAATTACATGTTGTCCCTCCAGTAGAAAGACAACTATCTTCTCCCGGACGTACCGCAGTCCTATGCGAAGCCCTCCTATCAGGAAGATGCTCATTAGAAAATCTATCAGAATGACCCCGCGTGGGACCATGACAGTGCTGCTGAAGACCGGGAGGAATGACAATGCCACGGCGCAGATGGCGCAATGCAGCAAGAGAGTCGGGACATCTCTCAAACCCACGTATCGCCAGCTTACCGAGTGTCCCCGCAGCATATAAAATACAACCACTTTCAAACACGCTGCGTAAGGCAACACAAGCCATCGTTGAGTTATCCACATCCGCGGAACACGGAAATCGAATCGCACCTCGTACGACAGCCAAAAACTCGCGGCGCCCAGAAGAAACACTGCGCCAAATAGGACATAATTGAAGCTGACATGCGTTCCCAAGTCGCCTAAGAGCTTTTCAGCCCTGGTAAACAGTCCATATAAAGTTTTACTGAACATGGCGCCCTTGATGATTGTTCTCGTGGCCTATCACTGGCTTGGAGTTGTTACCGCCCGATGTGTTTGATGATCGTGAAGGCATCAAAGAGGAGCAAGCAAATTTACATGGTTGTTGAGACACGCTTCGCGCCCGTAGCCATTTGTTATCATGGCGATTTCCCAACAGTTTAGGCTATTGCGGCGGCCCCGGCCATGAGACTCGGCCAAAGCCGGGCAGATAGCCGAATGTCAAATCTGCCCTTTGATTGCGATAATAACAACCAATCTTCAGAATCAACTGGTGGAACGAATTCTAAGTACCTATACCTGCCTGAAGTTTGGTTCCCTAGATCTGGGGATTATTTGCCAAACCAATAATTGGGCTTTCTTCCTCAGACTCCTAATATGAGCCAATTATGAGGCGCCCTAATGCCAAAAGCAAGCCTAATGTGCGGATCACGCACAAGGTCTGTTGACCCGAATTCCGGAGTGGTTCTCAGAAGTTTTAGCGCAATGGGGTCGCACTGCCGGGCAAGCCCGCAGTACGACCCATCACGTGAATCCCCGATAATTTTCGAGAACACCACATATGCGAACAGGACAACGGATGGCAATTAGTAGCCTCTACTCGTTTATACTTTTTTCAAATCGAATCTAACGAAATTTAAGCAATGATCATACCAATTTCCACCAGCAAGGAGCGAGAGGAGTAAAGCCGCTCCGGCGGCTTCCTCAACAACGAAGCGCAGCTTCGAAATGACCTCGCGTAAGACAGGTGATTTGATTATGGTGGGCCGATTTGGCTCATGCTCTGTGGTCTCTTGGAGAAAACCCCAATTTATCAGATAGATACTGTTGAGCAAAATGGCCCATGCAAGGACTAATTTCGTGCGATTTCGGCCATGAGCGGAAGCTTTCCGTACGCCTCAAAAAAGCCATGTTATCTCCAATTTTCACCCCAACGTTTTTCGGGGAACAGGCAGGAATCCTGATGCGCCTTAAAAGTTGCCGGCCCCTTTGTGTCGATCTGTTGGCTATCCTTCTGTTTTGTGATGACACGAGCGAGCGTCTTGCTTAATTTACTGATATTCCAAGATGTTATGCCCTATGCAAAGGATTGACAAGCGCCCGTTCGCAACTGGATCGCTGCCGAGTCTTTGACGTTGCTTGGGGAGCCCGGTGGAGAGGCCTTGAAAGGTTTCCAATCCTACAACGCGCAGTCATCCCGATTAGGTCTGTTTCGCTGACGAGACATGCCCAAGGAAGATCACATCCCGATCAGAAAGTCGCTCTTTTCGCGGTTAATTTCGAGAACCACTATGACGCGACCGGGAAAACGTAACCAATCCGTTATCTTTAAGGTCTTTGAGAACAGTCTTAACGTATTCAAAAGGCATACGGCACTCGTTTGCTATTTCTACCATTGAACGGGCGCCGTCGATCTTATCTATCATCTTGAGAAGCGCCTTGCTTCCTCCTTCATCAACTTGCGAATCAATGCTGATCCCGAATCGGGAACAGAAGACTTCTCCCTTGAAATTATTCATAGGAATTAGATTCGTTTCAAGAATATCGATCATTCTCATAACCAATCTTGCCGAGTCTTCAAGACTCGCGCCGGAAATAATAGCAGACCTATCCAGGCTGGAATGATATTCGGGATAAGGAAAGTCCGGATCAGACTTTGGAAGCGCCCTGATCAGAGAAAGCATAGGGATTCGCACACCCGGAGCATTGAACTGACGTTCATCGTTCAAGACCAGAGTTCGGTACTCACTTTGAATGCTCCGAGGATCATGTTCCCGTAAAGCAAGACCGAAACATGCATCGACCTCTGAATCACCGGCGGACGAGGACTGCAACGCATGAGGATACTTGGAGCCCAACATTTCCAGGAACAGTCCCCCTCTTACTTTGGGAATGAGATCTTCATTGCGGCTGAGATATGCTACGGATCCTATGGTCTCGGGCACGATAAGAAGTCGATATGTATAATGCAGGTCCTTTCGTTTCATCAGGCGCCGCATAACTTCGATCCCGACTGCAACTCCCGAAAGCCCGTCATTCGCCGTCGCCGGGTGACACAAATGGCCGCAGAGGACTATTGATTCATCGCTGGCGCCCGTGACCATAACTTCGCCTACTTTTAGGGCGCCGTAACTAAATTGAGTGTGGATCAGCGCTTGGTAATAATCATCGACGAGCGTGTCCTTGAAATCCTGGCTACAACAAAGTCCCCAGTCACGCTCGTAGTATGCAAACCTGAAAGGAATCGCTTCAGAGCGCTTGGGATGGACATGCAAATGGGAACACAACTCTTCTCGCGATACCCTTCCGGAGAAAGGGAGCGAATAAGACATTACGTGAAGCGGGTGATCCGCATAGGAGAACAGCCGCTTCCCTTCCTGAGTCGCCAGATATGCCTCACGGCAGGTCCATTTCTCAGGGACAATCCAAGTCCAGCAGGGTGTCCCCGTAGGGTATTCGTGGACAATCATGGGGACCTGTTTTGACAACTCGTGGAGCGCCGCGTCATATCCGTCGGATACAATGTCTCTCGGCAGGCTCCATAGCGCTCGAATCATCTCCTCCATAGAAGCGTCTGAAGATAGAGAGATACTGAATCGCTCCGTATCACCGGCTGGGAGCAGAATTGGATCTTCACCAGACTTGGCGGAAACCGTCATAAACCACGGATTCTGTTTAATTCCCTGCTCGATCAAGCGGTAAATATCCGCCGCCCGGATACAAACCACCTGTCCGCGACCGACCGACGCGCTGCGCAGCAGGCATTCTCGAACGGCTGATTCAGTTAGCAATTCCGCGGACTGAACAGTTCCGGGATTGGAAAGATCTCGACAAAAGTGTACTGCCCCGCTCTTTTTCTTGATTCCATTTCTCTCAACATATCCGGTGAAGAGCTTATCATAGCGATACGGGACAGCTAGACAGCGCTCTACATAGTGATTGAAAGTGCAGTAATCCAGGTCGAGGTTCATGAAACAGATGACGCCATCGGCCTGGAGCAAACGATCCCAGAAACTGTTTCCGCCGAAACACTCATGAGGAACATTTTCGGTCAATTCTACTGAACGTGCGCCCAGAGCTGCGACCGAAAATATTGGGTCTTCAGATCTTCGAGCCTCGGGCTGCCGGCGCAGCATTTCAGCGAATAGACCCATTCTTGAAGGAGTATTTGCCGGGTCGAAGACTTCTCCTTTGCAGAATGAATATGTGAAGGTGGGCACAACCACGGCGCCTTCAGGGCCAAGCACGTCCTGAAAGGCTCTCAAGATCATGCCGAAAAGAGCCTCGGCGGTTTCGCCTTCTTCAGCTCGTCCGAAAAAACCGACATTGCTGTGACAGAATACGGTGTCACCCCGGTTTAATCCGCACTTACGAAGAGCTTCTTTCATTTGACGAAAGTTGTAATGTGATTTCATGGCTCTCGATATGTCAATGCGCCGTGGCTGTGTAACCGCCGTCCACAATCAGCGCCGTGCCGGTTATCCAACGTCCCGTATCCGCGACCAAAAATGCGATGGCATAAGCTACGTCCAAGGGGCTTCCTATACCCAATGGGTGCATTCGCTCCAATACCGAAAACTGATCGGGAGTCAAGGCGCTGCGAACCTTCTGCAACATCTCTGTCTCGATGTACCCGGGGCACACGCAATTGACCCTGATCCGGTCTTTGGCCAATTCCACGGCCAAGGATTTGGTCATAGCCACTATCGCGCCCTTGCTTGCGGCGTAAGCGGCGACTCCCGCCTGCCCGACGAGAGCGACTCCTCCGGATACGAAAACAATTGCGCCGGCTCGGGAATTCTTGCTTGCAAAATTGCGTGCAAGCGCAAGGCCCGCATGGACGTTAACTCGCATTATTTCGTCCATAGTCTTCGATTTCAGCGTTTGCAGCGGCCTGGTTTTTTGGATTCCGGCGCAGTGGACCAACGCGTGCAGAGGGCCGACGTTGCCGGTTATTCCCCGAAACCACGGATCAATCTCACCAATGTCGTTCAAATCGAACGCTTCCGCCAGGTGACCTGTTCCGCTCATGAGATTACGCGTATCGGCGAGCTTGCCCATGTTACGGCCCACCAAGATCACTTGCGCTCCGAGCTCGCTTAACAGGATCGCGGTTTGGCGGCCAATGCCGGACGAGGCTCCGGTAACCATGACAGCTCGCTTCCCCATGTCCCATGGGTTAATCACAGCGTAACTCCTCCGACTTTCCAATGATCTCATCTTGTACAACCAGCGGTCCCTCGATACTCATCGGACCGCAGGAGAGCCCAACAGCGCCCCAAGACCAGCCCACACCGAATCCAGCCAACACCAAGCGCTGAGCGCTCACTTTGAGACGTTCACCCAGCGAGACAACCATTGTGAGCGGAATCGACGCGGAACTGGTGTTGCCATAATTTTCAAGCGTCGACGGTACCTTTTCACGAGGCAGGCCGAGACGTTTCGCCAGGTGTTGTAGTATGAACTCATTTGCCTGATGCAGAATCAGGGCATCCAGAGATTCCTTGGACCAATCGGCATGCGAAAGCACGTTTTTGATCAGCGACGCAACCTCCCGAATGGCGAAGCTGAATACCTCGGCCCCGTCCATAAACAGGTCCTCATCGCTCCTCATGGCGCCTCCCTCTCGCTCGGTACGGCGCTGAGTAAGGTCCGTGTGAGGTCGTCGGAACGACCCCGCCGGCACTATCAGGCGGTCCCGACCCCGCCCGTCAGTACCCAGCTCGAATAGCATCGGCGCCTCATCGTCCGTGCTCTCTAGCGCTGTGGCGGAGCCGGCGTCACCGAAGAGCATCGCCGCGGCCCTGTCCATCGGCGAAACAATACGGCTTATGGTGTCCCCCACAAGCAAGAGCACACGTCCCATCGAGCTTGACGCCAGAATTTGCCCTGCAAGCCAGAGTCCGTACACATAGCCGGAGCAACCCAGGTTCACATCAAAAGCCGCACAGCGCTTCGTCAAACCCAAACGCTCCTGTAGCACGCAACTCGTGGCCGGCAGTACGTAATCCGGTGTCTGGGTTACAAAAATAAGCGCGTCGATGGATTCGCGATGCCAATTCAGGTTTTCGAGGAGACGCTCAGCGGCGGCAAAGCAGAGATCCGATGCGCATAGACCGCTCAAAGTTACCGGTCGACTCAAGACACCCGAATGCTGCTGAATCTTGGCCACGACCTCTTTGCCGAAGATCGCTTCATCATCAACCCGGGACCGGAAGTGTTCCGGAATTGCGGCGGAAATGCCGGCTATTTTCACGTTGGAAACGGAGCAGATTGCCATTGGATAACCGAGCTACAACTCCTTGCTTTGTTCAAGGAGTTTCAAGACATCGCCGATCGAAGAGCAACGACGCAGTTGCTCACCGGAGATTTCTACTTCGAAGTGGTCGTCCATCAGCGCCATCATTGATATTATCGTGAGAGAATCCCAGTTGGTATTCGGGTCGAGCGCGAAATCGTCAGTCAATTCTTCACGTTCTATTGAGAACAGTGGCGCAAGCTCTTGGAGGAAAGCTTCAAGATTCACCTGCGAGACATCCTTTCTTAAGGGAATCGGACCATCGCTGCGCCCCATGAATACCCCACCCCGAATCCGACGAGCATCACCTTGAATCCTTGTTTTAGGCGCCCTTTCTCCAAAGAAGCCTCCATCGCCATAGGAATGGTAGATGAAACCGTGTTGCCGCAGCTTTCCAAGTTAATGGAGAATTTCTCCTCCGGGATCCGCATCTTTTTTCTCAAATGGTCCAGAACCAACCGGCTAGCCTGATGAAAGAAAAAATAATCTACGTCCGCTGGCGCCATCTCACATTTCGTTAATAGAGCGTTTACCAGACCAGGGACAGTTTTCAAAGTGAAGGAGAAAATCTCAGGACCATTCATATAAAGGTTGCGTGGCGAACGAAAAATCCCCGGTTCCACTTCGCGGTCCGTGCATGTTTCTTGAGTGATAGGCATGCGCATGCCGCCTGCCGGAACAATCAGTTCCTTGGCGCCTCTGCCATCGGCGCCGAAAACAAATGGCCCGATTGCTTCGTAGTCCGCATCGACGCCGCGGATCAAAGTGGCGGCGGCTCCGTCACCGAAGACCGCCCGAACTCCAAAGTCGGAGGGATGGAGAAGTTTCGTATACGTGTCCGCGGTTATCAGCAAAAGGTTTTTGGCGACGCCGGTCTCGATAATGCCCTTAGCCAGCGCCAGGCCGTATACGAACCCGGAGCAACCCAGATTGAAATCCAATGCGCCACAGGTTCGTTTGAGCCCCAGGCGATCCTGAAGCAGACAGGCAGTGGCGGGCAAGAAATAGTCCGGAGTCTGTGTGCAGAACAAGAGAAAATCCACGTCTTGGGGGCAGCAGTCCCCATCCTGAAACAGTTTTTCGGCAGCCGCCACGCCTAGGTCGGACGCGCACTCGTTTTTCCGAGCAACTCTGCGTACGGAAATTCCTGTTTTGGCATAAATTGTTTCAGCATCCCATTTGCCGATCTCGGCTAAAGCCTTATTCCCAACTTCAAGATCAGGAACATGAGATTTGATGGCCGCAATCCGGGCCTGTATTCTTGACATAAGAGCCTTGCTGTCACTAGTAGGACCGGCATCTTGCCGGTCCAGCTACTACCGAAGCGCTTCTGCCTGTCCGGTCGACCGGCAGGGACGCCGGTCGCTACCGGAAATTGCGTCGGCGCCGGTTTCACTATGTTACCTTAAAATCGACTGCTTTGTCTTGGCCATGCACATGCCGAGATATTCGTGTATGGCGTCCTGGCTCATTTCCAGCCCATGAACCTTGGGCAATAGGCTGCTGAACGTGAATATGAACTCTGCGGTTGCAAAATCCGCCGGGGCCGGCATCGGATTTAGTCCTTTGGCTCTGAAAAGCATAATAGATCGCGGCATGTGACGGGCTGCGGTCACCAGCGCAAAACGATCAGCGCCTAGAATGGGCTTCAGTAACCTAGCTTCTTCTTCGGTATCCCAGGACTTGGCTTCCAGAATTATCGCATCTCGAGGCACACCCAATTCCTCGGCCAACAGGGCCATTCCATCGGCTGTGGTCATCGTTTTCTCGGACACTCTGCCACCTGAAAGCACCAGCCGGCTACCCGGAACCTCTTTCCACAGCCGAATCGCTTCCATGAGCCTTACGAGCGAAGTGTAAGCAATTCGGTCTGCGGAGGTCAACTTCCCTGCTCGCAGATCACCTCCCAATACGACAATGTATTTTACACCACTGCGAGACAACTCGATAGGATCGGCGTACTGTCCCGCGCGCGCCTCAAGGGAATGAAGCAAAAAGAATCCGGTTAAAGGCATAGACATTAGCAGCAACCACACAGCGCCCACCGTCACCAGCACAGGTCCTGCGTAGCTCCGAGGTCTTCGGCGCCAGCAAATTATCCCAACCAGCCAAAGCAATAGTGAAGCGCCGAGGGGATAGATGAATGCGCTTAGAAGTTTCTTGGCTACGAATAAGAGCCAGGCCATAAGTTAACCTCAGACTTCGCTTGCCTGATTTTCAATAAAAGAGATTATGTCAGGAATGTGTGTAGGGGCGGGTTTGAAACCCGCCCCTACATTGTAATTCGGCGACGCATGCGTTAAAAGCCCGCGGTGCGACAGAGCCGCTCTTTTTCGGCTTCTCGAAGATCAGCCACAACCATGCGTCGAACAAGTTCTCCGAAACTGACCTTGGGTTTCCAACCCAGGAGTTCCTTCGCTTTGGTCGCGTCTCCCAGTAGGAGATCTACTTCCGTGGGTCGAAAATAACGCGGATCTATCGCGACGAGGCGCCGGCCGGTCTCAGCATCAATCCCTTTCTCATCCCGGCCTTCACCCTGCCAACTAATCGTGATGCCGACCTCTTTAAACGAGCGCTCGACAAATTCCCTTACTGAATGATTCTCGCCGGTCGCGATGACGAAATCATCGGGCTCGTGGTGCTGAACCATAAGCCACATGGCCTCCACAAAATCGCCGGCATAACCCCAGTCTCGCTTCGCGTCGAGATTTCCCAGATACAACATGTCCTGCATTTCGAGCTTTATCCGGGCCGCCGCCCGGGTTATCTTTCTGGTCACAAAAGTCTCGCCGCGGACCGGGGATTCATGATTAAACAGGATGCCGTTGCACGCGAACATCCCATAAGCCTCTCTGTAGTTCTTGGTGATCCAATAAGCATACAGCTTAGCAACCCCGTATGGACTTCGAGGATAAAACGGTGTCGTCTCTTTCTGCGGTATCTCCTGAACCAAACCGAACAGTTCGCTGGTCGAAGCTTGGTAAAAGCGGACCTTCTCTTCCATTTTTAACATGCGAACCGCCTCAAGGAGACGTAGGGCCCCCACAGCATCCGCATTTGCCGTATATTCCGCCGAATCGAAAGACACCATCACATGGCTTTGGGCAGCCAAATTGTAAATTTCCGTCGGCTGAAATCGCTGCGTAATGGAAAGCAAGTTACTCGAATCCGTCATGTCACCGTACTCAATGATTAGGTTACGATCTTCCACATGAGGATCCTTATACAAGTGGTCAATGCGCTGAGTGTTGATTAGAGAACTACGTCGCTTTACTCCGCAAACGATGTATCCTTTCTTCAGCAGGAACTCCGCCAAATAGGCCCCATCTTGCCCGGTTACCCCTGTTACGAGCGCCCGTTTTTCCGCCATTGGTTTCACCAAAATCTTTCCGTGATCTGGCCCGCTTCTAAACTAATGCCGTTTGCGGGAAACTTTAATTGTACGTTTGAACACAGCGAAGGTCAACTCCTGTGTCAGACCGGGCGAACTAAATGAAGATATTGTCTTATAATGTTGGCGTGTTATCTTGGAGCGATGAGTTGGCGCTACTCTTCCTCATCTTCAATAGTCTCCAGCCCGCCTCGCCTAACTTGCAGCCAGATACCCCACGCGATACTGAAAAACGACAGAATCATGAATGCGCAGGCGATCGGCCTTGTAAAGAAGATGGACAGTGAACCGCGAGAAATCACGAGTGATTGAGAGAGAGCAGTCTCCAGCATTGCTGCAAGGACCGAGGCCAGAACCATAGGCGCCATAGGGAACCGAAGCTTCCTCATTAAATACCCTATCACTCCAAACACCAGGGCCACCCACACGTCGAACATCAGGAACCGAATGGAATAGGCTCCGATCACGGAAAAGACGACGATCAGAGGGCCGAGAATAGGGAACGGGATCGTCGCTATGCGCGCCCACATGCCTACCAACGGAAGATTCAAAATCAGGCATATTACATTGCCGATATACATGCTTGCAATTACGGCCCAGACAAAGAGCGGATTGGACTTGAATAGCATTGGCCCGGGTTGCAGGCCGTACATCATCAGACCACCCAGCAGCACTGCCAAAGCTGGGCCAGTCGGCAAACCGAAGGCGAATAACGGAACGAACCCCGCGCTAGACGTGGCGTTGTTGGCCCCCTCAGGAGCAGCCACACCTTCCAGCGCGCCCCGGCCGAACTCCTCAGGGTGTTTGGACCATCGCTTCTCTACATCGTAGGCTACAAAGGTGGTGACGGCCGGCGCGCAACCCGGTAGCAGCCCCATAAAAAAACCCACGCCGCTCGAGCGGAGCATCGCGCCCCAACAGCGCCGGAGATCGGCCCATGTGGGCATCCAATCAATCTTTTTCTTGTCCGCTACGATACTCACTGTCTTTTGCTCGACATTGTAAAAGATCTCTCCCAGAGCAAACAGGCCAATAATGATGCTGATGAAGTGAATACCGGCCATGAGATCATCCGAGCCGAAGGTCAACCGACTCGCTCCGGTCAACGGATTTTGTCCGATAAGAGACACCACGAGCCCGAGGCATGCGCCTACCAAACCTTTGAGGAGCGCTTTTCCTGAAAGGCTGATGACCAGCGTAAGCCCCATGAACATGAGCGCAAAATATTCCGGAGGCCCAAACGCCAAGGCGAAATTCGACAGAATCGGCGCAAAGAAGGTCAACCCGACTAATCCAAGTGTGCCGGCCACAAAGGAGGATATAGCCGCGATCGCGAGAGCCGGCCCTGCCCTGCCCTGCTTTGCCAACTCGTATCCATCAATGGCCGTGGGGACGGATGAGGCTTCTCCGGGAATGTTAACCACAATGGCAGTGGTGGAGCCTCCGTACATGGCTCCGTAGTAAATTGCAGCCATCATGATTATGGCCGGTGTCGGGTCGAGAAATGTTGTCAAAGGAATTAGAATCGCTATGGCCGATGAGGGTCCTATGCCCGGCAGGACCCCCACCAAAGTCCCCACCAAACATCCTACCAGTCCCCACCACAGATTCACAGGCTGCAACGCTGCCCCAAACCCCTGAATCAGATAATCCCATGAAAAAAGCATAACATGCCTCTGTAGCGGCTCCTGAGCAGCTCCTATCTGGTCCAAAAAGGCGCAGGGAATGGCATCATAAGACCTTTTATGAATGCGTATTCAATGACCAAAGCCAAAGCGGCGCTCACGCAGAGGGCCGGCAGGATTCGTCTGTCAAGATACCAGACGAGGAAGGCTGCAAAACAGAAACTGGCCAGCGAAGCTCCCAATGGCTCAATGAGCAAGAGGTATACAAACAGGCTTAGAAATGTGACGAGCAATCGCATCCACCCGCCCTGATCCGGCCATTCCACCACAACATCCTCTCCGCGATAAAAATATGCCCGAACACTCAGCAGCAGACCGCCCAAAATCGTACAAGCCGCCAGCGTAAAGGGTAGGGTTCGGGGAGGCAGCACCTCTCCGTACACGGATTGGATGTCCCAAGCGGCAATTAGCACTAGAAAGCCCAGAGCCACTAAGAACAGGCCGGAAGCGATGTCCGTCGATCTTTGTGTTCTCACTACTTCTTCATTTCTTGAAACAGTTTTTTGTAGAGTTCCGTCTGCTTGTCGAGATAAGCCTTTGATTCCGACGCGCCCATTGCCAATGGCACAAATCCCTGGGCTTTCATGTCCGCCTGGATGTCAGGATTCTTGGCTATTTCCAGGAAAGCGGCTTCCAGTTTAGCAATAACTTCTTTGGGAGTGTTGGGCGGGACAACGACACCCCGATCCACCGATTCCACCAGGTCAAACCCCAACTCCTTGAATGTCGGCGCATCCTCGAATCCTTCCATGCGGTTCTCCGTTGCCATCGCCAGGATTCGCACCTTGTCCCGGAAACGCGTCACATCATCGGAGAAACACATTCCGCCATCTGTGTGGCCGCCGAGAAGAGCGGTGATTTGGGGGGCTGAGCCGGTAAACGGAACGTAGCTCAGCTTGATGCCCGCGAGCTTTTCCAGGCGCATAGCTGTAAAATGCGGTCCCGAGAAAAACGATGAACCACCGACCGAGAGTTTGCCAGGCTCCTTTTGGGCAGCCTCAATGAAATCCTTCAACGTCTTATATGGACTCGACTCGGGCACGGCCAGAGAAAGAGGTGTACGCTGAAAAAGCGCAACCGGAACCAGTTGCTCCGTCTTATAGCCAACGTTCTGCTGTAGTGGCTGAAGTATGGTGTGCGGGATGTTGAACCCAGCGAACAAGTACCCGTCCGGTTTGGACCGCACCAGCTCCTTCCAGCCCAAGGCGCCGCCGCCGCCGACTTTGTAATCAACGACTACCTGCTGCCCCAATATTTTCGACAAATAAGGCTGTTGCCGGCGGGCTTCTCGGTCGGACTGCCCCCCGGGATCAAACGTTATAAGGTACGTCAACTGGCGTGACGGATACTGCGCCGGAGCCTGAGCCCAGGTATTGGAAAGCAGGAAAAAGACGCTCAGCGACAAAACAGCAACCAGAGCTGCTCGTCGTGCCATGATGTGTCTCCTTTGTTGGTTCAACTTAGCAATCCTGATTTATGACGCTTAAATCCGTGGACAGATTAAACGATTCACCGGATTCCACGTCAAGAGAAAAGTCCTGCGGGATTTCTCCGCGCAGCTAGCCTGTCCCACAACTCTAAATATTTATCGCTGCCTGTATTTTGCAGGGCCGGTTATGTATAGATCACCCCCGTGGACGTCGGTTGCAACGATCAGCGGCAAATCTTCCACGACCAACCGGCGCACGGCTTCGGTCCCAAGATCTTCCCAGGCCAGAATGGTCGCCTCTTTGATTCGTTGGGAAATCAGAGCGCCCGCTCCGCCCACAGAAGTAAAGTAGACTGCGCCCCATTTTGCCATTGCCTGTTTAACGGAGTCTGAGCGCTGGCCCTTACCGATCATGCCCTTGAGACCGTGTTCGATCAGGAGCGGGGCATACGCGTCCATCCGGTAGGCGGTGGTTGGCCCGGCCGCTCCGATGGGCCTGCCGGGCGGGGCAGGTGTAGGTCCAACGTAATAGATAATTTCACCTTCAATGGAAAAAGGCAGGGGGTCGCCGGCCTTGATAAGATCGGTCATGCGTTTGTGAGCCGCGTCACGGCCCGTGATTATGGAACCGGACAATAAAACTCTGTCTCCGGCGTGCAGTTCCTTTACCCGAGCCGAGTCGAGTGGAGCGATTATCCGTTTGGCCTCGTCGGTCATAGCTCAATCTCCCGATGACGACTGGAATGGCACTGGATGTTCACCGCACAGGGTATGCTGGCGATATGAGTTGGATAGGCGTTCACGTGGACCGCCAGGGCGGTTGTCCTTCCGCCCAGACCCATAGGGCCTATCCCGAGTCTATTAATTCGCTCAAGGAGATCTTTTTCCAATTCCGCCAGCAGAGGGTCAGGATTCGCGCCTCCAAGGGGCCTGAGAAGCGCTTTCTTAGCAATCAGAGCGGCCTTTTCGAAAGTGCCCCCAAGACCTACCCCCACTACGATAGGCGGACACGGATTGCCGCCTGATTCCTGGACTCGCTGCACGACAAAATCCTTGACTCCTTGTATTCCCGCCGATGGCGGAAACAGTGTTACGCGGCTCATATTTTCCGAACCAAACCCTTTTGGCGCCATCGTAATTTTGAGGCGGTCGCCGGGAACTACCTCCATGTGAATCACCGCAGGAGTATTGTCCCCCGTGTTGACGCGCGTGATGGGATGTAGCACGGACTTGCGGAGGCGCCCGTCTCGATAACCTAGCCTTACGCCCTCGTGGATTGCATCAGTGAGAGAACCCCCTTCAAAATGGACGTCCTGACCTATTTCGAGGAAAAGCACCGCCATGCCGGTATCTTGGCACAAGGGAATATTTTCGGTCCTGGCAATTGCCGCGTTTTCGATGATTCGGCCGAGGATCTCGGCGCCGATAGGCGATTCCTCGGCGGCTTGCGCTCGCTTCAAGGCTTCGAGCACATCTGCGCCCAGAATGGTACACGCTTCCATGCACAGCTTTTTGACTGCAATGGAAATGTCGTCTACGTGTATGGTTCTCATTGAAGGTCCCTCGATCTTCTGAATTTATCATATAGCAGTTGTCTAAAATTCTGTCCAAATGGGGCAGGACGAGGGAACATCGGCCGTCATTCCCGCGTAAGCGGGAATCCAGTATTTTCCCGTGAAAACGGGAATCCGGAAAACTTAGATTCCCGCTTGCGCGGGAATAAAGACCTGGATTCTTGCTTCCGCAGGAATGACGAGATGTCACTTATGCAATAGGACAAAACTTTTGGCAATTGCTATAAAACATGATTTGTGTTCACTAGGTTTCTTAAAGGGCGACTCCCCATTCCGCGCCGTACATCCGCAAACCTGCCCCGAAGGCCGAACACAATAATAGCCGCGTGGGCGAAACCCACGGACGTTACTCTTCCCGGATCAGGTTTGCGATGGGTGCTTGCCCGGTAATTCTATCACATTGCTTTTTTGGGCGGGGAAAAATTGAAACGTTCGATTGGCTATTTCCTGACGCAACTCCACAAGGAAGCGGTACCATGTTAGCATGAGGTACTCGTTATAGGTTTCATCATCATGAAATGGCCGCCACCACTTGACGATGATCCGGTCATTGTCCAGGGACTCTTCCGAGTATATGCGATGACTGCCGGGATGGACCAAGCGAGGATTGATCCATCTGAATAAGACGTCTCCATCCGAAAGCACTTCGACCTTATCAAAACGAAGGTCTCGGACCCCTGTTTCCAGAAGCGCCAGCAGCTCGTGAAGAGATTCGGCTCTTCGTATGCGCCACCTCATAAATCTCAGGAACCCGCCCAAGAACTTGAAATGAGGCCTGTTCTTAAGCGTAACAACCAGATCCCGCACATTATACAACCTGATCGAACCGATTATTCCGCCAAGGATGATTATCGTTATAACCGCTCCCACGAATTGAGCCAGAGTTGAATCCGGCCCCAATACGGTGAATAGCGTGAGAAGGCATAAGGCTGCGCTAAAGAAGTAAAAAACCCCGACCGCAAGTTTCGGATCCTCAATCTTCCCTCTTAACCGATTGTGAAGATGGTCGCCGTCACCCAGGAAAACAGCTTGGCCCCTAACCAGTCTGCGTAAGATCGACAGCGCCACCTCAAACAGCGGGATTCCGAAGGGAAGAAAAGGCGCCAGAACCATGACACTGGTCCCGAGACGCTGTCCGGGAGAGATGGCCGAGTAACTGGTTGCTAACGTCCCCAACAGAAATCCCATCATCATGGATCCGCCATCTCCCATGAAGATCGACGCTGGAGGCAAATTGAACATTAGGAATCCCAAAAGACTTCCTACGATTGTGAACCCCATAGTTGCAGTGAAGAGGTCCCCTTTTGCCATTCCTACTACGGCGCTGGTCAGAGCCGCGAAAAAACAGATTCCTCCCGCCAAGCCATCCATACCGTCTATCAGATTGATGGCATTGGTTATAGCTATGACTGCCAGGACAAACAGAGGAATGCCGTACCAGCCGAACTCAACCGGACCGATAAAAGGCAGGGTGGCTCGGACAATATTGTGCCCACCAAGAACCAATATTGCCGCTCCCAAGGCTTGACCTGCCAATTTCAAGCGCCAGCCGAAATGCGCTTTGTCATCCAAGGTCCCAAGAATCAGAATCCAAGTGGTGCCGAGGAACAGGCCGAGCATCTGAACCCTAGTCGGCTGATTCAGAACGATCTGCTCTGTGGTTACAAGAATGAAGAATGTGATGAATACGGCTGCGAATGGTAGGAAAATTGCCAAGCCACCAAGGAGAGGAGTGGGCTTATCATGATTTCTTCTGCCGCCGGGAGACGAGACTACGTCGTACCTTAGGGCCACCCTCCTCAATGCGGGAATAGTAGTGTATGTGACGATGAAGCCAAAGAGAGTTATCAGGCCCATCGCGAAATGATAGTGGCTCATCATGACTCCATAACCAATCGCGCAATGGCCAGTTTTTTACCACAAATCGTTCAGAAAATCACCAACAAACGTATTCCAAAAACTCAATGAGGATTTTGCGAGTTTAATGTTAAGATAGGCGTCCAGGCTGCCTGTAGGACCGGAGCGCAAGATGAAACACTCTCAGCATTCCGGATTAGGATAGAATGGTCGCATGATCGCAAGGTCGGACGTTTCCCGAAGGAAAATGGTGTTTAAGCGAGATGCGCTGACCCAAGCCCATGCGCCTGCCGGAATGTTTTCTGAACGGTAATTATAAAGAAGGGGACTTCCCGGTGGCGGAAAAATCTTGTAGAACCACGCTGGCTCTACCTATTTATCCGGAATTGATGGAAGATCAAAAGCGCCGCATGGTTTCCAACATTACGGAATATTATGAGAGATGAATTTGCGTCCATTGGCGCTTGCGGAAAAAGAGATCCGGCCATAACATCTGATTTAGATTCCTCGCTCTCAAAGGGGGACTCAGGAGGATTCGGACTGTGATGGCTTCAGACCGTCTAATCACCATAGAGAACTATGAACAATATGTGGGCTCGGATACCGTAGAGCGAATCGTGGCAAAGGCCAAGAAATTGGGCGATTGGCATATTGTGCACCTGAACGCGACCTACTATGGGGGTGGCGTAGCCGAATTGCTGGGATCTGTCAGTCTTCTGATGAATACGCTCGGAATAAGAACCGGATGGAGGGTAATACAGGGCTCCCCCGATTTTTTCAGTATCACCAAGAAGATGCATAACGCCTTGCAGGGCGCTGACATGAACGTCAGTCAGCGAAAAAAGGACATCTTTGAGAGCGTCATCCACGAGAACGCCTTGCGAAATCACTTGGACCATGACCTGGTCTTGATCCACGACCCCCAACCTCTTATGATGATTAATGAATACCGAAGGAGGGGGCCGTGGGTGTGGGTCTGCCATGTGGACATGTCGAGTCCTAACAGAGAACTTTGGGACTATCTGGCGCCCACGGTTGAAAAATATGACGCTGTAGTCCTCAGCGCCAAAGAATATCAACAAAAGCTCATTACACCTCAGGTTTTCATTTCACCCGCGATAGATCCCTTTTCCATAAAAAATCGGCGCCTGAGCGATGAAGAAATCAACGAACGCTTGGACCATCATAACATCCCGACGGACCTGCCGTTGGTTGTGCAAGTCTCTCGCTTCGACCGCTGGAAAGACCCCTCCGGAGTCATCGAGGCGTTCAAGATTGCCCAGAGAGAAGTTGACGCGACCCTCGTTCTCTTGGGGAACGTGGCCACTGACGACCCGGAAGGGCCGGAAGTCTACCAATCGCTTTTGAAGCGCCAAGAAGACCGAATCATCATTAAAAGCGTGCAAGATACAGCGCTAGTAAATGCCCTCCAGAGCCGGGCCGCAGTTGTGCTGCAAAAATCTATTCGCGAAGGTTTCGGTTTGACAGTCACCGAAGCGATGTGGAAAGGCGCTGCGGTAATCGGCGGTAACGTAGGCGGAATCCGATATCAGATTGATGATGGCGTTAACGGCTTCCTGGTCTCGTCGGTTGAGGAGGCTGCCAAGAGAATCGTGCAGTTGGTCAAGGATAGGGACTTGCGGAAACGGTTGGGAAAAGCGGCCAGAGAAACTGTGAGGCGGAAGTTCCTCCTGACCCGCTACGTCGAGGACTATCTCGACTTGTTTAATTCGTTTGAGGCCTCGTACAAGCTTCGTCGCTCGTGAATGAGGACTAAGTCTCAACAGCTTTGTGCCTATTGATCGAAGCGTGATGTAGAGTGGTGGGACAGGCGTCCCGCCTGTCTATTAAGAATGACGGGCAAGATGCCCGTCACCACCAAACTCTTGAGGATTTCTTCTCGTTTCCAGGCTCTGCCTGGGAACGCGTGTCGTGGAGGCTCTGCCTCCACCACGGTCATGTTAAAGCGAAACCATTTTCCGGGCAGAGCCCGGAAGCTACGGGTTCCCAAGCGGAGCCTGGAAATCAGGTAACGTTATGGCAGGATGGCCCGTGGCCGCCAATCTTGGATAACCCGGCCTATCAAGAACATGTGCGTCGGGCATGGCCCTACCCACCTCGCCAATCACATCTCGGACCTTTGATATCCCTCCCGGCCGTATTCGGCCGTTACCGTTATGGCTATTCCACCCCTCGGATTCATTATGCCGATCACCTTGGCCCATCTGGGTTCACAGGCAGCTACCAAGTCATCCAGGATTCGATTGGTTATTTCTTCATGGAACATGCCAATGGTTCTGAATGATCCTAAATAGAGCTTTAACGACTTTGATTCCAAACATCTCTGGTCTGGAACGTAGACGATTCTGATCCTGGCGAAATCCGGTTGACCGGTTACCGGGCACAGACTGGTGAATTCCGGACAGTCAAATTCTATGGAATAATCACGCGCCGGATACTTGTTCGGGAAACTTTCGAGTTGCGCCTTATCCGGATTCTCAGGAACGCGCGTTTGGCTCCGTTTCAGCAGTGTAAGGTCTGTGTAATCTTTCTTGGACATTCGCCCCTCGATAGAGAAGTACGTTATAATAGCAAAATTGTAGATGAAAATGAATCGCTCGGGTTAGCGAATCGCATATTTGGGATATTTCAATGAGCATGCTTCACCGCAAAGATGGTTGATAATGTCGTTGCGACCCCGCTGAAACGCGGGGGAAGCAATCTCCCGCTATGGGGGATTGCTTCGTGGTTCCACTCCTCGCAATGACATCGGTGACGTTCTCTGCGGTAAGCGCCATCCTGAGAGGATCATGTCTAAGCTCATAACGGACATTGCCATAGGAGGTTATCTACCGGGAGACTCGATTCTTCATCGCCTGGATCCCAGGACCAAAATCCTGGGCTTGATTGTCATGCTGATCATGGTTTTTTCGCGCCCTTCCAGCGCCGGCGCAATAGCAATCGCTTTTGGAACCGCCATAGTTGCGTTGCTTTGCCAGGCCGGCCGGAAAATTTGGGTTTCGGAGCTTGGCAGATTCAAATGGATGCTCGTCCTTGCGGCAGCGCTGAATCTTGTCTTCGATCAGGGGGACGGACCTCTGAGGGTCGTCGGCCTCGAATTACCGGTCTCTTTCGAGGCAGTAAAGTCGAGTTTCATTATCTGCCTGCAGTTGATCGAGGTCATCACTCTGTCTATGGCATTAACATTTACGACAACCCCATCCGAATTGACTAAAGGCTTCGAACGCCTGGCTCGCCCTCTGGGATATCTGAAGGTCCCGGTCAATGAATTCAGTCTGGTCATGTTCCTTGCCATGCGGTTTGTGCCTCTGCTCCAACAAGAGCTAAGGGATGTCGTCGACGCCCAAAAGGCTCGCGGGGTGGAGTTCGGGCATGGGACATTAATGGATCGAGCCCGCGAGCTGCTCGTGATTCTTGTGCCGGTTCTCATGGGAACGATCCGGCGCGCCGACCTTTTGGCTGTGGCCATGTCCGCTCGTGGGTTTAGGCCCGGCGAACCCCGCTCAGAATACAAGCCTTTGGCGTTCAGACAAAGTGACGCCCTGGCTGCGGGCTTTCTGGGAGGGCTCCTGGCCTGCCAGGTGTTTTGCTAGAAACGCTTGTGTCCATTAAACGCCGCCGGCCAGGCCGAAACCACGAGCACTATCCAGCGGAGCGGCTTCGGAATAGGCAGCGGCCGGTCGTCCCTACAGGCAGGCGCGTCGAAGATGTTCAAAATTCCCTTCCTGTGAGGCGATTCCCTTTGTAATGGCGGATGTCACGTGCCTGCCGCGCATTGAGGCCCACTCGCTATAATCCATCATTATATATGATAAATATATCAACTGTTATGATAATTTACTAAATTATAAAATAATATATGGCACCTATCATCTTGTATTTGCAAAATTAAATATTGCTATTTTAGGCGATTATGGTATAAAAGAGGCGCCGGGATACGGTTGCTGATCAACGCTAAGGCGCCAGTTCCGGAAAGGAGGCATTATGAGCAATAAGAGCGCTAAATTGGTATGGATACTGGGCACGGCATTCCTGATGTTATTTGTTTCCAACATAGCGGTCGCTCAAGATCTGCTTGAGGTCAAGTGCGGGGAGCTGATGAGAATGGCTGAGACATACCAGCAAGATCTAAGAACAGTGGATGCTGTGCTTGGCGCGGCCATAGACGGCGGAGACATGGACAGGATCAAGAACTACAAGCTCAAGAAAGGCGCCGTTAAGAAGCAACTGGATTCAGTCCTGCAGGCAATTGATCTTAAAGGATGCGCCAGTAGACGATAAAACCTTATATTTCGCTCACGGCAATTGTTGCGCGCGGAGGATTACCGGCCTAATTACCCTGAACACATTGATCTCGCACAGGGTCACAGGAAACAGGATAGGCTTAATTGCGGCCACATCGATTTCCCGGTCATCTTCTTTGTTTCTAAGGAAAATCCTGGCGAGCTGATCGTCGGCAATTAGGCAGAAAAGCTCCTGGGTTTCATTTTCTATCCATTCCAACAAATGGCGATCGTGAGTTTCCAGCCTCGATTCCAGTATGGTTTCCGCATATATGAGAGCCTTCTCAGTGTCGACGCCCATATGATTGATCATCTGCGCCAACTTGAACATAACAATATCACCGACTCGATAATGGACGGCTTTACCCCTTTTCTTCGCCGGTTCAACCCCCGCGTCCGAGAGGGCCTTGGGCAACGCCGGGCCGTCCTCCAAATCCAGTAGATGGGCCGCTTGTTCGACACTTACAAGCCGGGAAAACATTCTTGCTCCTTTTGAAACCTTTGGCGTGCGGTAGTTCACCGTTACCACGGGCTTTGCGGCCCGTCAAGCATGTACGTTCATCCATTCCTATGAAGAGGAACATCCTCAAATCCCTCAGTCCAGCGCAGCATATGTGCTCCGCTTTCTGATGGAAGAGCATGGCGTGGCCCAATAGGATCTTCCGGATATAGGCTCCCAGGCGCCAGTGTCGGAGATTCTCCGGGGCAAGCGAGAGCTAAACGTGAGGCAGATTCGCGCGCTGGCCGAGCGATTTCATGTGACGCCCGCGGTGTTCATTTAGCGCTTTATTTTTTCTTTTTTTCCGTCCGAACCGCTTGTTTGCCCTTGTGCGCCTGCTTTTTTGGAGGAGGTTTCATCTGGATCGCTTTGCTGGGTATAGGCGTCGGCGCGGGCGGCTCAACAACTTGCATCCGCTCTAGCCGATCATGGAAAGCCTTCCATGAAGCTGCGTACTCACCTGCCTGCTCCCGTATCATATCCAAAGCCTGTTGAGTTTGAAGAAATGACCGGAAACTGGAAAGCTCCTCGGAAATATCGATCTTCCAACTAGCGTCGGCATTGGGTCTGGTCAATCGGACCAGTCTGGTCCCTCCTTTGAGTGTTCTGACATTGAGCAAAGCGAGGGTATCAGTGGTCTTGAGCACAGTAGGCGGGCTGGCTGGATCGAGAGCGTTCAATAGGGCCATACTTTCCGGAGGTTCCTTCAATTTGTAATCCTCGGTCAAGGTCGACACGAGTCTTCGGGAATCGTCAGAAAGGAGTGCCCTTGCCTGATCCAAATTACCGAATTTCATGCGATCACGGTAAAGTACAAACAGTCCGTCCGGCGTGCTTGGAACCAGATTGCAGCCCACTAGAAATAAACCGGCAAGGACACCGCCCAAGAACCAAACCGCGGCGAACCGACGAGGCAAAATCGTCTCAAGCGCCGATTTTCTATGCGGGATCTTGATTCCTAACATGCGGTCCCCGTGTCGGAGAAAAAAGTCGAAGTAGGTCGGGCCGTGCCCGACAATGGATTGTTATACCACTATTAACCCCCCCTTTGTTAAAGGGGGGTACGGGGGGATTTTGATCTACGGATTTAAAATCCCCATTAATCCCTCTTAAGAAAAGGGGGATTGTGAATAGGTTCTTGGCACGCGAGAACAATCTGCTTGACAACCGGCCCATCAGTTAACGCCCATGCCCTGCCCTGGAAAGAGCGCTTTGAGATCGACTTGTGCCCGTGCCTACTGCTCGTTTCGTATTTGCCGGGGCGAATGACGGACCCTCTTTCTGCAATCCTTGCCCGACCCGACTTTGATCGCGGGGCACTGACTGATGAGCCGGCGCCGAACTCTCTCGGCCGGCGACCACCGGGAACCAGGCGATGGCCATCGTGCCTTTTGTTTTCCCGCTGCTAAGCTCCAGAGAACCACCGTGTAGCTGTGCGATCTTCTTGCAGATGGCCAGACCAAGTCCGGAGCCGGTCTCGCCTTCAGTGCCCGGCGCCCTGCCACGGTAGAAACGCTGAAAAATCTTTTCCCGTTCCTCGGCTGCGATTCCGATTCCCGTATCGGCGATGATTATTTCGCACCCCATAATACCATTTCTCTGGGCAAGTTTGGTCATGACGGCAATCTTTCCGCCCCTCGGCGTAAACTTGATCGCGTTCGTCATCAAATTGTTTACTAATTGCGCCATCCTACCTATATCGACCATCATTTTTGGAAGATCTCGGCCGAGGTTAATCTCAACTTGTATCTCTTTTTGGAGCGCCAAGATTTTCAAACTCTGAAGACATTGATTCACGGGAAGATTTATCTCTGAAGACAACAAACGTAGCTCCATGGTTCTTGATTCGAGTCGGAGCAGTTCGAGGAGGGCATTGATAAAGCCCAATTGCTCTCTGGCGCAATTATGGAGAGTTTCTACATTCCGTGCCGCGTCGGAAGGAATTCGACACTGTCTCAAAAGTTCGATAGTCCCAAGAAGGGCTTGAAACGGCGCGCGCACATCGTGCGACAGCACTGACAATAATTCGGCCTGCTTTGCGTTGAGTTCGTCAGCTTCTCGCCTGAGACGGTTACGCTCCACAAGATTAGTTATAATCAATTCGATTTTGCGTGGATCTAGTTCGAGCAGGTCCTTTTTCTCCAGGTATCCGTCGGCTCCGGCTTGGAAGGCTTCATTCCATGCGTCGATGCTCTCCATTGAGGAAGTTATTATCACTGTGCTGTGTGGATCATGTTTTTTTATTTCAGCGCACAATTCAATGCCGTTGCCGTCGGGAAAGACTATGTCAAGAAGGACAGCCTCGTAGTCTTTGCCAATTGCCGCACGAGTAGCCTCCGCCGTGGCTGCCTCATCCATCCGGAATTTGTCGCCGAACATCATGCGCACTTTGCGACGGATTATCGCCTCATCGTCAGCCAATAGAACGGAAAGCTTGTTTGTCATCAGACCTCCTGGACAGCGGCCGGCAATCGGAGCGTAAAGCATGCTCCGCTACCCTGCTCGCTCCAAACGTCAATATCTCCCCCGTGAGCCACCGCTATACGTTTGGCCATGTATAATCCCCTGCCCGACCCTCCGGTAGTGAATCCTAGTTCGAATATTTTCCCCAGATTTTCCTGAGCAATTCCCGGTCCGGTATCCTCCACCCTTACAGACGCTTCGCCATTCGGACTGTCCATCAGAATCCTAACCTCTCCACCTCGATGGCAGAATTTAACTGCGTTGCGAATTATATTATCCAAAGCCCTTGATAGGAACCGCTCTTCTCCATGAATAGTGACTCGAGGCTCATCAAGGTGATTCGAACTCAACGAGATATCTTTTTCCGCGGCTGCTTCCCTGTAATTGGCCACACATTTATCAATGACCAGATTCAGATTAACCAGAGAACCGCGGATTTGGAAAGAATCGGAATGAAGACGGATGAAATCGATGCGTTCCTCGAGCATGGAACAAAGTTCGGCCCGTTTTTGCTCCAGTTGATCGAGGCACGGAAGGGCTTCGTCTGAAAGACCTTGCGCCACAAGCTGCCGGGTCATGTTCAAACCCACTGCTATCACGTCAAGCTCAGCTTTCAGCTCATGCCGATAAAGGCTCCCGATCTCATTATCAATGAGGTAATGATCGGTGGTATCCCTGAGAAGAATCACCTGTGAGCCCAGTTCCACCTCGAATCTTCTTCCCGGACCAGTGATTATGATTCGATTTCCGAAAATCTCTATGCTGCGTCCGTCTTCTGGTACGCAGGATTTGATTTTATCAAGAGCATTCTCTCTGGAATACGCTCGTAAAGACTCTTCCAGAGATGTTTTCCCGAACAGCGCTTCACGCAGAAGTGTGTTGTTTAACAAAGTCTCGGCTGCCGGATTCATGTAGTACAAGTATCCATACGGATCAACACATATGATCCCGTCCGGGACCATCTCGAGGGCCTGCCGGTCAAGTTCTCTGCTACGCACCCGCTTCTGTCGATCTTCTTTAATCCGCTGTGCGCTGTGGCGCCTCATGGATTCTCTGGCCAACTGATATGAATCATACAGAAATTTCCGCACCACCAACTGTTTAGCTCTATCGGTCGAAAGCAAGAACCCCCCGTTGCTCGATTCCACTATGCCCGCTGACCTTAAACGTCTGAAAAAGAATTGATCCGTCGGCGCGAGCCATAGCGATTGCCATTCCCTGTCCGTTAAGGGCACATAAAACAATGTCGACAAATAGACTGAGCGAGTCAGAGAAAACAGATCCGCAGTTTCACGCACCAGGCGGACTAATTGATGAAAATTAGCTGTCTCGGGTATGTGCGCAAAATCGAAGCTTTCGTTCCTGCCCGGAATTCCGGGTCGCCATTGCTGAAGCGCATCAACTCTGCGAAATCGAGAGCGAAATGAGCGCAGTAATTCCGGAGAGTTGTTTGAATCCAGTAGGCGCAGCATGCACAGTTCAGACGCGGCCCGCAGTTCATCCGATATTTCCGGCCCGCTAAGAAAACGCTCTACAAGGTATGGAATAGCTCGCTCAGGCTCAGTTTCTTTCAACAGCATTATCTGCATGAGAGTGACTTCGGGCGACGCATACTCCTTAAAGAGTTCATCAGAATTGCCCCTCAGCTTCATGTAAGCCCACATGCACGACGGTGTCCGAAACCCCCTTCGCAGGATTGAGTTACGCAACAGGACCTTCTGCGACGAATCGGACCACTTTGACGCCGCTTGAACTGCGACCGCTTGAAAAGATTCCTCGCCCTCTTCTACAAAACGCAGCAGGTCCTTGAACCAGGAATCATGAAATTTCCGATTATTGGCTGCATCCGTTGTAAATAGATTTGAACAGGCGGATAGCAGGGGTTCAATCGGATTGCGTTTCTCCAGTTGTCTGATAAACTTCATTAACATATCAGAGTAATTATTCGATATTACGCTGAATGTCAAGATAACACATAAATATAGCAGTCAAAAATCTATAAGGCTCCCCCGGCCCGGCAGGGACCCCGGATCGCAGTCCGGTGCAGGCTCTGGGCGATACCATTCAGACGGTAGTCCCGCGCAGAACGCGGGACGCCGGTCGAATCGATTCATAAGAGCTGGGGGCGTAGAAGAAACAAGAGGACCGGCAAGATGCCGGTCCTACTACAATCTATGCGGATGTGAGGTGGAGCGGGTTAACGCCAATAGCTGAACGAAATTCCTTTGGTGAGGCTAACTAGCCCCACAGCCGGCAGTTCACTCCAGCGCGCGGCGGAGTTCCTCCATTATTTGTGGTTTAACCTTACTTATTTCATTTCGCCATTGGCTGACCTTTTGTAAGGCTTCCGCCTCCCAGGGGAGGAGAGCGGTTTCATCTTTGCTTTTGATGTGGCTTTCCAAATCAAGGGGCACAGGTGGTGTCAGTATTTTGCTAAATCTTTTGAGAATGTTTTTCAGAAGTCGATTCTGCTCCATGACCTGTTTTCTGGTCAAAGATAAGCTCTTGGAAGCAGGGAGGTCTTTCAAGAGAAGCCCCATGCTTTCCAGGTCCCAGCCATTTTTTTTGGCTATGGTGATGAGGGCTTTGAGCCGGTCGTAATTTGCAGCCGCTGTCTTTTCGTCAGAGAAACTGCTGCGTTGAAGAGATTGTCCTTTAACCATTTCCTACCCCCAATTGAAAGCTAAGACCCACTGCATTGCAGCATGGGATTGGCTCATAACGCCTCATTTTGTGACATAGCGGTCGAAGTCAAGCTCCATATGCATCCGGTTGAGGCGCTGCAACCACGGACGTCGCTATAATAAGGAACGCGCGCGCTGTCAAGCCTTTTTTATAGGTAACTCAGGATATTAGTTAGAAAACATGCGCGACGACATCAGGGGACGCGTGGTTTGCGTTGAATGGTAACTGTCAGTTCCTTCGGAGCGAGCGCTCAGAAGGGGAGAGTCCGGCAATAACTAGTAACGCCCGATGCGCCCTTCGGCAGCTTATTGGGCATGATCGTTAGCGCCGATATTGAAGTGGTCCGTCAATCGTTGGAAAGGCCGCCTATTGACCGTGCCTGTGTGAGTGTCCATGGGAGTGGCCTTCGGAGTCGGAGCCGACGGCAGACGTATCTGCTTGCTTACTTTCACCGCCGAGGGACTCCAGGGCATTTTCAAATTCCGTGTTCGCGTCCTCAATCAAGCGAGTCCCCCGCCGAATCATTTCCGCGGCGGCGCTACAGTCTTTATTATCAAGTAGTTGGGCCACTTCATCATAGCCTTTGATATGTTCAAAATTGTGATCTATCCAATGCTTCAAACGGATTCTGCTCTTCTGAATGTCATCCATAAAAGTTCCTCCCGGCTCGGAGACTGTCCTCTCAATAATAATCATTGGTCTCCTAAATTCCGATTCAATATATCCCGTTATCCCGCGCGATCATCCGAAAGAAATTCGCAAGAATTTGCTTTCCTTCTTTCGAACCGGTTTCCGGTTCGCCGTCCCAACCTCGTTCAGGATGAAAGGCCATCCCGTACACAAGCCTGCCTGGAATACGGATCAACTGAGCTTCCGATAGTTCGCTCCTGGCCAAATTAATAAACGGCTCCGGGACCACCTTCACTTCTTCATAATGACTCTCAATGGCTTTGAACTTGTCCGGGCGCCGAGCCACACCCTCGAAGATCGGATCGTCCTCCAAGACCTGCAGCCAGACCGGGCCTCGTTCGGCCAGAGCGTTTGTGGGATAGCGTTCAGGCGCGGATCCAACGAGACTTGGGTCTATGAAGTCTACAGCGCCGCCAAACGTAAGCGCCAGGAATTGATGACCTCCGCAAATTCCAAGCACAGGCATATTTCTTTTCAGGATTAATTCTCTAAGGATTTGTTCGGCCGACTCCAGCTTTGAAAGCCAGGCGCCGCGATACATTTGCCAGGGTGTGCGCTGGGGGCTCAAGACGACGAAATGAACTCGGGTTGAATCAAGTAATTCGCGGTTCAGATCGCAGAAATGAACATAAGAAAGATTCAATTTAACATCGTTGAGGGACGGCGCCTCTGCGGCCAATCTCCTCGTAAGCGCATCCCTCAGTTCACTGTGTCTGTTCAGGTCCGGAGACTCACGCTCGAGGTCCACCAAAAGCCCATTCAATTGTTTTTCCCCGGCATAGAATTGAAATATGAGCGCCAAGACAATGACACAGAAACCGATGAAGAGGAAGACAGGCTTCCAACTCTTGCAGGCGGATTTCAGGAACTCCATTGAAGATAAAAGATCTCACCATAAGTTTGAGGGCGACATCCCCCAATAGTTCTGATACGGTCGCCGAAGAACTACTTGATATGTGTCCCCATCACTTGCCCTGAAGAATCCCCGGATCGAGCCGTCCTCATAAAGGAAGCCCTGGAAGGTGTGCCCGTCTTTTTGTCCAAAGATCTGATTCCCTTGAATCTTGCCCGAGATGTTGAATTTGGCCTTGCCGAAGAAATTTCCACCTTCCACGATTCCGTAGATCTGATCGCGCTCTTGGCGAGTGATGTAGACTGTGCCTTCTGCCCCAAAGATCTTACCCTTGGCGTTTCCCACCCATGGCCCTCGAATGTCGTATCCTTGGCTCCATGCCGAGGACATGGTAAAGGGCGCAAGAGCGACTCCACCCACAAGAAACAACAAGAATAGTATATGCTTGCTCATAATTTATAATTTACCACATCCGGCGACAGAAATACAGGGCAAATGATTTGGTTGGAGCTGGTCGCAAAACCCCAATTGGATGAACCGCCCGAAATCAGGGCGCTTCTCGAAGCGCCCCTACACAGTATATCCACATATGGGGGTTTTGAAAGCTTCGTAAGCAATAACCGCCCCCTCACATAACTGAATGGCTGCACGCGTCCCGCAATAAGACTTGACACGCTCAACGGCCGTGAGTAGGTTGCTGTGTCGTTACCCATGCTATTTTCAGCAAAAGCCGCAGCTGATTCCGGCCCGGAACAAGATTAGTCGCGATGCGATCCTTGCCGTTAGTCAGAGCCGGATCTAGCGTCAGAGCGTTTCGTAATCGTGGAAAGGTCGTGTTTCACGCGGTGTCGTGTCGGGTGCGCACGAACTCCTCTATCCCCCTTCAGAAAAGGGAGGAGAAAGCAAATCTTTCACTCAATCAAATAGGGGAGTTCTTAGAAGCGCGACGCAAGTTGGACGCGAACGAGGCGCGCGTATCAGGTGACGGCCTTGAAAAAGCAGTATCTCATAGCTGATTGTGTGTGGTTAATCTTGGGAGTGGCGGTTTGTGTTGAGTCCTGGAGTCTGAAGATAGGAACGTTCAATAATCCGGGGCCCGGTTTCCTTCCCTTTTGGGCCGGACTGCTCCTTGCCTTTTTTTCTTTGATTTCTCTGATTAAAACCGCCGCCGCAGAGAAGGTCAGGGGAGAGACATCTGTATGGGCGGGTGTTAACGTATCCAAACTGGCCCTGATCATACTGGCGCTCTTACTGTACGTGGCGCTCCTCAATACACTGGGTTTCTATCTTTGCACTCTTCTGCTGTTGATCTTCCTGTTTCGTGCGGCTGAACCATACCCTTGGCGCACAGTGCTGTTGGCAAGCGTCCTGTCTTTGGCGGCCGTTTACGTTGTGTTTGTCCTTTTGATGGACGTGAGATTGCCCTCGGGAACTCTGGTTTCGTGGCCATGATTAACGGTCGCCGCATGGAGGCTGAATGGATGTTTTGACTCAGCTTGCCCTGGGCTTTCAAGTCGCCCTGCTGCCGATGAACCTATTCTATTGTTTTCTGGGCTGCTTGATTGGCACAATGGTAGGCGTCTTGCCCGGACTGGGACCGACCGCGGCCATGTCACTCCTTTTGCCCGCGACCTTTCATGTGCCGCCGGTTTCAGCCATTATCATGCTGGCCGGGATCTATTACGGCGCCATGTATGGCGGTTCAACCACTTCCATTCTAGTTAACATCCCGGGCGAAGCAGCTTCTGTGATGACGTGTCTGGACGGCTATCGTCTCGCGCGGGCGGGCAGAGCCGGCGCCGCTTTGGGTATTTCGGCATTTGGCTCTTTTATTGCGGGCACCTTCGGGATACTCGGGTTAACGCTGGTGGCGCCTCCGATGGTTGAATTTGCCTTGCGTTTCGGCCCGCCTGAATACTTTTCCCTGATGTGCCTGGGTATGGTTGTTCTGACATTTCTATCATCAAGCTCGATGATCCGGGCTTTGATGATGGCTTGTTTCGGGCTGATAGTGGGATCAATCGGGCAGGACACAGTATCGGGGACCACCCGATTCACGTTTGGAATCATGGAACTCATGGATGGCGTTGGCCTCGTTCCGGTTGTCATGGGACTGTTCGGCATCTCGGAAATACTGCTCAATCTTGAAACCAAGATCGATCGGGAAGTATTCCGGACCAAAGTCAAAGGGTTGTTACCAACGCTGGAAGATTGGATCAGATGCAAGTGGTCCATTGTGCGAGGAACCGTGATTGGTTTCTTCTTGGGTATCCTCCCTGGAGGTGGGGCTGTACTGTCTTCGTTTGTAGCCTACGCTGTGGAAAAGAAGTTTTCCGCGCGACCTGAGGAATTCGGAACCGGCGTTATCGAAGGAGTGGCCGCGCCGGAATCCGCAAACAACGCAGCGGCCCAGTCCGCGTTTATTCCTTTGCTGACCATGGGGCTACCCTCGAATGTGGTCATGGCCATGCTGCTCGGCGCTCTGATTATTCATGGAGTCACCCCCGGACCACTGCTTGTCAGCCAGCACCCGGAGGTCTTTTGGGGGGTGGTGGCCAGCATGTATCTCGGGAATGTCATGCTCTTGGCCTTGAATTTGCCGTTGATAGGTATGTGGGTCCAATTCCTGCGTGTCCCCTACCCTATTATGATGCCCTTGATCATCCTGTTCTGCCTGATAGGCAGTTACACGATCGCCAACAGTGTGATGGACATCATTTTTATGCTCATCTTCGGCTTGATCGGCTATTTTATGAAGAAATTCAAGTACGAGGCGCCGCCATTTATCCTGGCATTTGTGCTCGGGCCTTTACTGGAATATTCTCTCAAACAGTCCCTGCTCATGTCCAGGGGCAGCTTCAGCATTTTCCTGACGAGGCCCATCTCGGCGGTGTGTATCGGGATCGCTTTAGTTTTGCTGCTCATCCCTCTTGTGCCTCTCATCGGCAGAAAACGCCCCGGGGCAACTCTGGAGAGCGAGGATTAGCCTCGCCCGGCGCTGCTACAGGAACACCGGTTTAGGCATTCCGGAACCAGAGCCGGTATAGTCGACAAAGTAATGACTCAAGTCCCGTGAAGGCATCTACTTGCATTGCAGAACGTGTTCGTTCTATTGTAGTTTTGCGTCTCTGCCTGAATTCCTCTGCATTTAGCAGGGATTGCAGGCAATCACAGAGAAAAACTTATGGAGTCATTCCGCATGGCTGGATTGGAAATCGTTACTGTAAAAACACGATCGGACATTGCCAACTTTATAGATCTTCCGTGGCAGATTTATAAGGATTACCCCTTATGGGCGCCACCACTGAAGTCGCACATGCGGCGACTGCTCAATCCGTCGAAACATCCGTTCTGGGAGTTCTCGGAACGAGAGCTTTACTTAGCCCGTCGAGGTTCGGAAACTGTCGGCAGAATAGCGGCTGTCGTGGATGGTAATCACAATCAATATCACAATGAAAAGATGGGAGCGTGGGGCTTTTTCGAATGCCGAAATGACCCGGAGGCCGCCGCTGGGCTGTTCAAAGCGGTCGAGGGTTGGACGCGGGAAAAAGGAATGGCTTTTCTGAGGGGACCTCTTAATCCCTCCATGAACTACGAGTGCGGGATGCTCATCGAGGGATTCGAGCAAGCCCCGACCATCATGATGCCTTACAACCCTCCCTATTATGTTGATCTGATCGAGACAAACGGATTCGAGAAAGAGAAAGACTTGATAACCATTCGCTTCGAAGAGTGGGACCAACCTTCTCCAAGGCTCGAGCGCTTGGCTCGTCGTTTGAAAAGAAGCAACCGAATGACGATTCGGCCGTTGAACCTGAAAAACTTGAATAAAGAAATGAAGCTGTTTAACTCAATTTTCAATGAGTGCTGGGCGGAAAACTGGGGCTTCGTGCCGATGACTGATGGAGAGATGCGGGAATCCGTGAAAGATCTTCCTAAAATCGCAGATCCTGACTTGATATATTTTACATATTATGATGACGACCCGGCGGGGGTCGCTATGCTACTGCCCGACGCCAATCCTCTGCTACAGCGCCTCAATGGCAGACTTGGGCCGATCGGACTTATTAAAGTAGCGCTCCATAGAAAAGAAATTACAGGTATCCGCGGGATCGTGTGGGGGTACAAGAAACGTTACCAGAGGCTTGGCGCTGCGCTCATGGCCTGGGACTACGGGTATCGCAAGTTCAGAGAGAACGGTTATAAGTATTGTGAAATGGGTTGGAATTTAGAGGATAACCGAGGCATAAATCAGTTGGACACCGAAATAGGCGGAACTGTGAACAAGCGGTACCGGATATACAGAAAAGATCTCTGAGCATTCCCGAATATTTCATGAGCATGGACTTGATTTGAAATCTTTGTTTGCGCCGAACTAGACCATCATATTATCCCACTGGATTCCCGGGCGTCACGAGAATGAATTCGCAGGCTGGAAGGCGATCGCAAAAAACCATTTCCGCTATCATGAGGCAGGTGCAGTCGAAGGACACGACCCCGGAAACGCTTTTTCGAAAAGCGCTTTGGGCTCGTGGCTGGCGATACCGGCTGTATTCCGCGCGCCTGCCCGGCAAGCCGGATATAGTGGTTCCGTCTCTACGGCTCTGCATATTCATTGATGGCGATTACTGGCACGGCGGACAATGGGTTCGACGTCGGTTGACATCGTTGGAAGAGCAGTTTTCAAATACGCGATCGCAGAACTACTGGCTGAAGAAGATTCGTAAAAACATGGGTCGAGACTGTTCCTCCACGGCAGCCCTGCTATCCGATGGTTGGAAAGTTCTGCGATTTTGGGAAAGCCAAGTCATGAAGGACCTTGACCTCTGCCTAAAAATTGCCCTGGATGTCGCGGAGAAATCCACCTGTAATACTCGATATTCTCATGTTCCATTTAAGTCAGTCGCCGAATTCTTTTCAGGCATCGGCTTGATTCGTATGGCCTTGGAGCGTCATGGATGGTCCGTAGCCTACGCGAACGATATGGACCCTAAAAAGCAGGAAATGTACGTCACACATTTCGAGGAAAGCGGCGATGTTTTTCATCTCAAAGATATTCACGAGGTCCAGCCTCAAGAAGTCCCCAGCGTGACTCTGGCCACTGCGTCATTTCCGTGCAATGACCTGTCGCTTGCAGGCTCCAGATCGGGTTTGAAAGGTCGGCAATCTTCCGCCTTCTGGGAGTTAATCAGACTCATTGACGGCCTGAAAGACCGTCGGCCGCCTCTGATTTTGCTTGAGAACGTAACCGGGTTCCTGTCCTCAAGACATGGGAATGATTTCCGTGAAGCCTTGTTGGCTATTAACCGATTGGGATATTCAGTTGACGCGTTCGTTCTCGACGCGCGATTTTTCGTGCCGCAAAGCCGACCAAGACTTTTTGTCGTTGGTATCGTCGATGACTCTAATGGAAGACATGACTTGCCGGACCAACCGGTATTACAGACAAACGAGTTACGACCGAAGCGCCTCATGGAATTCATCACCACCCATGATGACATCCGATGGAAGATCCGCCCCCTGCCGAATCCTTCCCGAACAGATATTAAGCTGAAGGACATTGTGGAAGACTTGGCTGATGACGCTCCTGAATGGTGGAGCGCTGAGAGGACCGAATATCTTTTCAGTCAAATGAGCGACAAGCATCGCAAGACGGCCGAACATATGACAGCCGGATCGGATTGGTCTTATGCCACTGCATTTAGGCGTATTCGTAAAGGAAAATCGATGGCGGAGTTGCGCGTCGATGGAGTGGCGGGTTGTCTAAGAACTCCCAGAGGGGGAAGTGGTCGCCAAATTCTGTTCAAGGCCGGTTACGGTAGGCAGTTCACCAGACTCTTGACTCCAAGGGAATGCGCCAGGCTCATGGGAGCTGATAATTACAGCATAACGGCGCCCTTGAACCAAGCCTTATTTGGGTTCGGTGACGCCGTGTGCGTGCCTGTCATCGAATGGATAGCCCAGTACTATCTGAATCCGGTAGTAAATGAGTTACTACGTGGGCGAGTATTATGTCTTCCTGGGCAAAGCCGGTCCTGATTACCACATCTGGTTGCAAAAAAAAGAGTTGCATTATTTGTAAGGGTCCAGCGAGACGCGGGATGAACAGCCCGGAATCAAGGCGTTTCTCGAACGCCCTTTATTTCTTATTTCATCGGAATGCAGATTCAAACAAGACCATATTGAAAGGCCTGTAGCTTTACAAGTGATGTCGGACGGCATAGAATTTGCTATGGATTTCTGTACACTCGAAATGGGTGGGCGCAGGTCCTTTGACGAATTGCTCAACACTCTACGGGCAGCGGAACTGCTGATCGCTGAGGTGAGCTATATTTCACGTATGCGCCCGAGCTTTCGTGGAGAGATATTAACGCGCGAAACCGATTCTCGGAGCGGCTCAAGCGCGACGGAATGAAAGGCGCCGTTTGAATGAGTGAAAGAGACCTCCCTACGTTTGAGGAAGATGAACTCAATTCGACATCAAACCAGGATCAGGACATTGACACTACCGAGACAATTGATTTGGGTCACTTATTCCAGCCCGACTTGACCGAGTCGGGTAGCTACGATATGGGCGATGTCAGGCATGAAGCCCTCGCCAAGCTCTTGCAGGCTATCCCTCTACCCGCGTTCCTCGTGGACAGCTCCTTGCGGATAAAATTGTTCAACCGCGCCGCCCAAACAACCTTGAGTGACCTTCCTGGCCTAATTGGGTCATCTCTGCCGTCGCACTTCCATTCTTCTAAGGTCCGACAGAAGGTTTTGTCCGCGGTCAAATACACATTTCAACAAAGAAAATCTTTGATCGTTGAAGGTCGTCTCGGGATCGGCACGCCCCCGATTTGGGGTCGAATGCATGTTCGGTCAGTGAGGATAGGCCCGCGCAGGTTAGCCCTGGTGCTCATAGAGGATTTGACAGCGGAAAAGGAGCTTGTTGTAACTCAGAAGTACCGGAAACTGGTGCATCTCGTCCCGGTCGGCATTGCCGAATTCGCTCTGCAACGGCCATTTTCTCGAGATCTAGATGCAGCGGAAGCCCTGGATTTAATAATGGACGCCAGGCTGATCGATGGGAATCGTTCGTTTGCCGTGATGCACGGATACAAAACGATCGAGCAACTGCGTGGTGTTGCGTTAAGGACGCTATTTCCATTCCATGTGAAGGGGGTGGACTATTATCGCACATGGATCGACGAAGGCTCGCCAGTCAGTACCGTTGAAACTCAAGAAATCGGGAGGTCAGAGGAACTTCGATACTTTGAAAATGTTTTGATCAGCAATGTCGAAGAGGATCGAGTACTGGGGATTTGGGCGGTCCGACGCGACCTCACCAACCAACGCCGCCTTGAAGGTCGCGTGAGGCGCTCCGAAAAGATGGAGGCCGTGGTCTCCCTGGCCGGCGGTATTGCTCATGAAATAAGAAACCCACTTGGAATTTGCTCATCCGCAGCTCAATTCCTTATGGAAGATGACATAACCCCAGAACTCAGAAAAGAATATGCTGAAAAGATTTATTCGTCTGTTCAACGGGCATCTGAAATCATAGAGGATCTCCTATGTTTCGCCAGACCGCGCAATGAATCAGACCGGACCCCTGTGAGATTAATCCCCATTGTACGGGAAGCGCTTAGGGTTACATTGAGCAACCGCCGTGAGTACGAAATCGAGTTGTCCTTCTCGGATTGTACTGACGAAGAAGTAGTCGTTACGGGTAGCGCCGGTCTCTTGCAGCAGGTCTTCAGTAACCTCTTCGCCAATGCATTCAGCGCGATGCCAAGCGGAGGACGGTTAACAATTTCCGTTGAGAAGAGCGGCGAGGAATTCGTCGTTAGGATTTCGGACACAGGCTACGGCATAGAGGAAAAAGACCTTGGGCGAATATTCGATCCGTTCTATTCCGCGCCCGAGGGCAAAGGAGTGGGGCTGGGACTGTCCATAGCCTACTCGATCGTGAAGGAGCATTCAGGAAACATTGAGGCGCAAAGCGAATATCAAAAAGGGAGCACTTTCATCGTAAGACTTCCCCGATTTGCTATTTGATGAGGTCGTATGGCTTCCCAGCGCGGTTCACACGCTCACTGTCATATCAATTGCAACACCAGCGGCTTGATTTTTTCACTTAATTGCAGCGGGTTCGATCTGAGGCCTCTGAAACGCTGGGTTCCCGACCCACCAGTCCATGCCAATCTCCTTGGCCTTATCAACGGAGCAAACCAGAAGCCGAATCTGAATTGTCAGCAATTCGACGTCCACCAGTTTTATTCTGATATCACCAGCGATGACGATCCCCTTGTCCAGAACTCGCTCAAGCAGGTCGGCGAGATTTGTGCTTTCCACTGAGTGTCGAGCGGAACGCTGGATTGGCATGGCATTTCCTCCTACAAAAGCTTGCCTAATGGTCCGAGATCGAGGTTCAAGTCTTCTTCCTCAAGATTGAATTCTTGGCGAAGTCGATCAATTTCTTGGGCTTGCATCATCAGCGTGACCCCAATCTTTTCGATCTCCGAGTCCGTTAGTGTTCCCGAGTCCATTCTCCTAATCGCTTGGCGTTCGAGTAATTCATGGAGCAGCTTCACGAGCGTGAGGACCAGTTGCCCCAAACCGTTCTTGATTTTATCTTGGTCGAGGTTAAGTCGACCAGATTCCTTGTGATCGGTGCAACTTCTGAGCTGTGCGATTTCCATCACGTGGGCAAAATCACTCATGGCGTTTGATACGACCCGGGCTTCCATATCTTCACTTCTCCGTTCCGCAAGTAATGAATCTCCGAACATTTCGCTTTATTAAAGACGCCACGGCTGCGCCAGCTCTCTCGTAGGATGGCCTTCCACTTCCGTGCCCTTGTTGATCGACGTCAACACCAACTGGAGTCCCAAGTAGATCAAATCCACATTGGCGACCGAAATGGTTACTTCGCCGACAACAACGGCTCCCTTGTTCAGGACTCGGTCAAGCGCTTCGCAAAGGGAGATGTGTTCCTCTTCATTCGACTGAAGATCGCTCAAGAGGCCCTCCAATGACCCGTCGCAAAACCCGTAGGTGTTTCAAGAACTCCGGAGCGGTTCCGCGGTTTCTATGTGCAGCAGCTATTTCGGAACTCAAGATGCAATCAGCTCACTCTTGGATAGCCTCTAATCGGTCCAAGAGTTCTGCTTCTTGGACGTCGAATTCCGCCTCGGTTATATCTCCCGATTCAAGCATCCGGTAGAGTTGCTGGAGCTGAGCCGTTATGTCATCCGCCTCGCTTTCGAGCGCTTCCTCGGCGGCCTGGTAAATCTCGTCAAAAATCCAAAGAACGCTATTCATCGGGAATAATACGATATCGTCTACCAAAAGCATCTCAGCCTCCCGTAACGTGACATTAGAGATTGACGTCGATCTCAACGAAGTTGTGAGGAGCCCATGGGCCGTTGTAGTCAAAGGCGAAATTGTCGTCAAACAGCCTCGCGGCGTCAAATACAGCGGATTCAAACCTCTTTATGTTGTTACGACCGACCAGGCACGCGAGATTCATCACCTCCCGCTCGTCTCGGCATTTATTGCGCTTTATCGCATGACACTGTAATGCCAGCGCCTTTTCCACTTTGCCGGCATGTAAATCCCGGTCAGATGTGAGGATGTTCTCGAACAGGCGACCGATTTCGATTTTTTCATCCTGAGTCGGAATCCGATCAGTCCTCAGCAACCGGTCTCGGGCTGTTCTGAGTTCGAGGTGCGTGTTTACCAGGTATTCGAATATATTAGGCACATCCCAGGTAACGCGCAGTCCCATCTCCACCTTGCCTGAAACTAGCTGAAGCTGTTCGACAACTGCCTCGCGATTTCGGGAAAGGATCTTTCGCACTGCCTTGGACCCGTTGGAAATCACCCCGAACGACATGGGCAGCACTGCTCCATCGTCCTGGGCCAACTTCTTGAGGACAGCCTGGTGCGCCGCAAAGTGGCGGCGTTGTGGACGAATCTTTTGATTGGGCACGTCGCTTACCACGGCAGCTACATCGCTCTCGGCGATCGTGTACACTCTACCGCCGTCAATTCCGAGGGACCCATAATGCCGGTCTTGGCCCGCTGGAACTAACGCGTAAAGATATCTCCCTGTCGTTCCGTTAGCTCTTTTCGGTAACGTTGCCATGTTTTCACCTCTCTAGAGGCTGTTGTCAGCTCTCTGCGCCACTTGCGGCTTTAGCAAAGCCCCAGGAGGTGGCGCAGCGAGTCTTACGCATTTGATTTTCCCATGGGAAATCTTTACCTCAAGCCTAGTGCCACAAACGTAGCACTTAACAGCGCCTTCGAAGTCGTCGTATGCCTCGTCCAAGCTGATGTTGTGGCCGCATGATACGCAATTGATTTTCATGGTCTTTCACCTGCCTTCAGTGTTGTTTGGGCTACCTCACGTGACGGACTGGAGATCTGCAACTGTAACCTGCCGATCGTCTCCCCCTCGAAGCGCCACGGGGCCTTGAAGCAACTTTCATGCCGCCTTGCAACCAAAGTGCCCGCTGGTTGCTCCACAGCCGCTTGGATTCTCCTGAGCATATTCGTCCCCTGTCCAGGTACTCAAGAGGAGTCGCTGTTGCATGAACGCACGAGCGGAAGCTTTTTATGTTGCGGCTTGTCCTGATTTGATAACAGTTTTTCAGAGTTGACATCGGCTTTCACCTCCGACCCTCCACATTTGGCCTGGAGCCGAGAAATGAGATCGATACTGTCGCGCCCGACAGCGTCAGTACCTGATTTTGAAGTACTTAGCGTTGTTGCCAGGAATTTCCGTAGATATTTCCCTGGTTTTCGATCGTCTTCGTTCTGATCCCGGGTTCCGTTCGCCGAGATTCTTGAGCGTCGCGTCTTTTTCGGCCTCGATTTCTTCCAGTCGCTTGTCTATGTTTCTGATTCTCAACTGAGCGCTACCCTTTTCTTTTTCTCTTCTTGCTTTTTCCATCTCCAAGCAACTGATCTTCATGTATGCCTTGTACGGAACTCCGACTCGATCCACCCTGCCGGAGTGAGTCCGAATATCTCTCAAACCCCTCAGATTGGTTTTTGTGCGGATCTCCATGATACCCTCACCTCTATCTAATTGACCTGCCGCTTTGAAATTTTCGATAGCTGCCTTCGGTTGCAGGCCTTCCGAATCAGCTCGTCCACCTTTTCGATCATCAGCGATTCTCCGGCTCGGGTGACTTTGGCCGTATCCGTGCTCAAAACATCACCACAAGCCCATCGGAAAACTTGGTCGTTGGCCTTGGCGTGTCCTCCCAGATATGCGAGCACTCGACCAATGGCAATGCAAGCCCTGATGGTCGGTCTGTGGTTGTTCACGCCGACCAGTCGAAGCTCTCTTATGACATCTACGATCACCTCGGCGTCTCTCCTGGAAAGGCCCGATTTTGCCATGGTAATCCGGACTTCGGTCTCTTGGTCGTAATGGTCCACATTGATCGTTATGATGCGGTCCAACAGCGCATCTTGGGTCTTGTGGACGCCGGCATACTCTTCAGGATTAGAAGTAAAGATGGCGCGAAAGGATGGGTGTACTCTGAGATAACTCTCTCCCGTCCTCCGCAAGCTCGGTAGATTCAGAACCTTTTCCTCGAGGATACTCAAAAGGACGTTGTTCGCTTCCGGTCTCGATCGGGTAAACTCGTCATAGATCAGAGTAAATCCGTCACGGCACGCGGTAGTTAGACGATTGTCCACCCAGAGACTCTTCATCTCCTCCTCTGTTTTGACCACAGAGTGAATGAAGTTGTCGATCAGTTTGGATTTACGATAACCAGCATCTCGACCGACGAGGTCGGAGCTGCCGAATTCATCATCCCCATGCACCAATATTACAGGCCGACCGAGTTTGGCGGCAGCATGAAAAGCAAGGGTCGTCTTGCCCGTTCCTGCAGCTCCGGCAAAATGCACGGAATACCCTACCGCGAGGTAGGCCATCGCCCGCTCAGTCAACTCCTGGACTTGGGGAGTGCATACAAACTTGTCGCTTGCCTCAGTCGCGATCTTTTCCCCATCTGTCGGAACCAACTCCGTTTCTACTGATAGAACCTTTAATTTTGAGCCTCTCATAGTTAATCCCCGGTAGTTCGTTATGCCGCTCGCTTGAGCCGCCGATAAAGTCTCTTCAGTGTTGAGAGGCGCCGGCGCCTCCCTCATTGCCTTCAACCACAGGGACAAATCCTCGCCCGCGGCACTTTAAGCAAGCCATCGCGGGCGCCGAACTGTCATCTCCGGATCCTCCACATGAATCACAAACAACTGTCTTGCCTGCAGGAACCGTAACAAAGCCTCTCCCCATGCACGCCGTGCAGGTGAAAGTCTTTACAGCGCCCGTCCCATTACAGTGGGCGCATCGGGTATAGGGCGTCCGCATCAGCACGACGCCCTTGCCCCCGCACACGCAGCACGTAGAAAGCCAAGACATAATCCCGAAAGGATCTTTCCCCGTGCCACCACAGAAAGAGCAGGTCTCCTCCGCTACTTCCTTTTGATTCTTTGTCAGCTCAGGCATCTGTTACCTCTACAAAGTTTTCAACACATTGACTGAAGTCACTTTTTTTCTTTCTTCCTGCCTGGAGCTGAGCCTGGCTCGTGCTTTTCCCTTGCAGCCTCTTCCTTCGCACTGAGCTCGGATTGGACCGTAGCTCTTCGCTCGGCTTCTGCTCGCGTCTTAAGTTCAGCGTCAGCCCGTGCCCTGAGTTCGGCCTGCTGTTTAGCCCTTCGCTCGGCCTCTTCCTTGGCCTTACGCGCCGCCGGAGAAAGGCCGTTCCAAGCAATTCGAGCACCGGCAACATCGTCCGCGACTACTTGTCGCATTCCTGCAACCTCGGTCTTGAGGTTTGAGGTGAATCGCTTCCTCTCTGCTTTGGTGCTCTTGCCCATTGCAGATCTTGCGCTGCGAAATCCGTTCAACATTCGGGCAATATCGCCAGCCATGTCCGATACGAACTTGGCGTTCACCTTCTTGGTCTTGATCGCCATTTCGGTTTGGGCCTTGTGGAATCCACCTAACATCCCATTCACTTCAGTTTCCATGTTAGATACAAACTTCCCAAGGGCCCTTTTGGTTTCGGCGGCCTTTTCTTTATGAACCCTGTCGAAGCCGCTGAGCAATCCGGACACGTCGGCCCTCATGTCTGATACAAACTTCGCCTGCTCAGCTCTTGTGCGGTTTGCCATTTTCCCGTGAGCTTTGCGAAATCCCGCTCTCATACCGGCAACAGCGCCCTTCATCTGTCGAGTCTGTCGGGCCATCTGTCCCATAAGGGCCTGGCGAGAATCCCGCAGCCCTGTTATTTCTCCGCACAACCGGGTGATATCTTGAGTCAGGCTACCCATCACTCCTCCTTTGTCTGCGCGATGACCTCAGTCGTTCTGCTGAGGCGCCCTGCGACCTTCTCCGAAATTGAGACCGCCCTGATATGGCAGGCCTCGGTGCAGGGGAGCAGGTGAAGCTCCCCTGCACAAAACGGATCCAGAGGCGGCTCATCATCATGCAGGCGCAGCAGCCGTGGCTGTGAGGCCAATCGCCTCGGCATACTTCAGATAGGTTTCCACTGAAGCGATGACCACCCTCGCCTCAACAGAAAGCAATTCGATTCCAACGAGCGTAACCATTCAGTTATGCGGGGGAGACATTGACGTCAGGCGGCTTGACGTGTCCAAGATTTTGCTCGCGTTTGGATCGCGGAGGTTGTATAGAGATGGCCGGATGAGATTGAATTGAGGATG
>Ga0172371_10000754_pt1 | contig 50999 bp, 49 predicted proteins | sample Lak12m_FD_114543 | JGI IMG/M metagenome (GOLD analysis project Ga0172371, IMG submission 114543) | Freshwater microbial communities from Kabuno Bay, South-Kivu, Congo - kab_022012_12m | ecosystem: Environmental > Aquatic > Freshwater > Lake | place: Democratic Republic of the Congo: South-Kivu... | reverse complement strand
GCACCATTTGGGAAATAGCGAAATCGTTGGGTGCGGCGCTCGCGTCGCCGCCGCCCGATGCGAGCGCCGCAAAAGGAAAATTCAAGCCCGCCGAGAGCCGCCGTAAAAAAGAATGAAGAAAAACGCAAAAATTAGGTTTCTTAAAAAGAAACCCTGCTCGCTTACGCGAGCTTAAAGAACTTTTAGGAAAACAATCATGATTAAATACATTGCCTATTGCCGAAAATCAACTGACGAAAAAGACAAACAAATTTTGAGTATTGAGGCGCAAATTGCCGAACTCAAGGAGTTTGCTAAAAGAGAAAATCTTTCCATATCTGAATTTATCACAGAGGCTAAAACTGCTAAAGTCCCCGGCCGAGAGCAATTTGCGCTGGTCTTAAAGAAAATCGAGAAAGGTGAAGCCAACGGAATTTTGAGTTGGCACCCCGATCGTTTAGCAAGAAATTCGATTGACGGAGGCAAAGTAATCTATCTTCTCGATACCGGCAAACTCCTTGATCTGAAATTTCCCTCGTTTTGGTTTGAGTCAACGCCTCAAGGCAAATTTATGCTCTCAATCGCCTTCGGCCAGAGCAAATATTATGTTGATAATTTAAGTGAGAACGTTAAACGAGGAAACCGCCAAAAACTCCGCAACGGAGTTTGGCCAAGTAAAGCACCTTATGGATATCTCAATAATCCCAAAACGAGGGGAATAGACGTTGATCCTGAATTGTCCAAGGTTGTCAAAAAAGCCTTTCAGCTTTTTGCTGAAGGCGGAAAATCGTTTGTTGAAATTTCAAATTTTCTCCATAAGTTTGGGATTAAAAAACTTAACGGGAAACCCGTTAAAGTGGATCAAGTTAAAAATATGCTCAAGAGTAAATTTTACTTAGGCATTATGAGCTACGCCGGAGAGTACTATCAAGGTTCTCACAAAACCTTTATCAGCAAAAAGCTGTTTGACGAGGTTCGAGAACAAATTGAGAAAATTGAAAAACCCAGAAACAAAGGTCACGACTTTGCTTTTTCCGGTTTGGCAAAATGCGGTGAGTGTGGCGCCGCAATCACGGCGGAAACTCACACCAAAGTTTATCCTAAAACCAGAGGCGCGGTTGAATATGTTTACTACCGTTGCACTAAAAAGTTAAAATCTTGTAATCAAAAATATGTTTCTGAACCAATCCTTGAAGAACAACTAAGAAAAATTATCCGTGATTGCGGCTTACATGAAGGCTGGGAACCATATTTTGAGAAATGGATTATCGAAGCTGAAGAAAAAGATCGATTGAACACTGAAACAGAAACTCAAAAGACTGAATCTCAAATCCAAGAAACCGAAATCAAACTCAATAGGCTTCTTGACGGCTACCTTGATCAAGTCATCGAGCCGGAAATTTACAAACAGAAAAAGAACGACTTGTTTGAAGAAAAATTGCGGTTGACACAGAAAAAATCGCTCATTCAGAAAAATGGTAACTCTTGGCTCGAACTAGTTAGAGAATTCGTAAACTGCGCTCTACGAGCGCAAAAAATCGCGCGCGAAAAAAATAATTGCCATGATTTATCAATCATGGCAAAAAAAGTCGGCTCGAACTATTCTTTATTGAATCGGCGGCTCTCGGCGGGCTTGAATTTTCCTTTTGCGGCGCTCGCATCGGGCGGCGGCGACGCGAGCGCCGCACCCAACGATTTCGCTATTTCCCAAATGGTGCACTCTGATGGAATCGAACCATCAGTCTGTTCTTTATCAGAGAACTGTTTTACCATTAAACTAAGAGTGCAGACTATTTGTAAATAATTGTTATAATAATTATAGTTATTATAACATATAGACATGATCTACTTTTCAGAAATCTGTCACAGAAATGTCGTCACCGAGGACGGGATCCAGGTAGGTAGATTAGAGGACTTTATCTTTTTAGTGGCAGAAAATCCTCTCGTGACAAAATTCGTTATCCGTAACAAAGTTGGTCAAAAGTTAATTATCCCAATTGATTATCTCAAAAAAATTAACATCGACTTTACTATTGAAAAGGATTTTTTGACTTCATACCTTGAAGAAAATGAACTTTATTTAGTAAAGAATCTCCTTGATAAACAGATAATCGACCTTAAAGGTGATAAAATTGTCCGCGTCAATGACGTCGTTCTCCAAGAAAAAGACAAAATCTACATTGCTGGCGTTGACATAGGAATTTTAGGAATTATAAGAAGAATTAGGTTGTGGACGGATTATATTTATAAACTCATCAGGTTTTTTAATATTAAATTAACTTCAAACTTCCTATCATGGGCTGACATTCAGCCACTTGAGCTTATTCGTGGACAGGTAAAACTGAAAAAAAAAGAAGAGAAGTTAGAAAAAGTCAGACCAGAAGATTTAGCCGACTACCTAGAGAGAACCAATGTTTTAACGGCAAGAAAGTTTTTAAAGATGCTTGATACGGAAAAAGCGGCTGAGGTAATCAGTAATTTAAATATTAACTATCAGACCGCTTTATTTAAACACTTTAAACCAGAGAACGCTGCTAGGCTAATAAACTATATCGATCCCGACGAGGCGGTCGATGTCTTGCTGACTTTACCCCTAAAAAAAAGGGAAGAGATAATAGACTTCCTTAATGAGAACATAAAAAAAGAAATTCTTCATTTACTGGTTTTGTCGAAAAATCCTATTGGTCAACTAATTACTACTGAATATCTGACCGTTGAGCCGGAAGATCTGGTCCGAGAAGTAATCGACCAGATAAAAAAAGAAACGGTTGATTTTTCTTCCTTAGACTATGTCTATGTTATTAATAAAAATAAAGAACTAGTCGGCGTTTTCTCCCTTCATGAACTTTTACTGCAAGACTTAAATATGCCAGTCTATAAATTTATGACCCAAAATGTAATTGTCTCTCACTTAACGACGCCTGAAGAAATTGTTATTAAGAAAATGTTTAAATACAAGCTTTACGCCATACCAGTGATTAATGACCAAAAACATATTGAAGGAATTATCACCCTGGATGATGTTACCTATAACCTCTTAAAGAAATTTCATTAACTATTGATTGAAGTTTTAGTCTAGTAAACGGGTTAGGAAAAAAAAGAAAGGAGGTGATCCAACAGCTTCTTCCAAAACTGTTACCTTGTTACGACTTAACCCCCATCGCCGGCGATATCCTCGATCCCGCTGAGCGGGACCTTCAGATATCAACGACTTTGTTGGCTTGACGGGCGGTGTGTGCAAGAGGCAAGAACGTATTCACCGCGGCAATGCTGATCCGCGATTACTACCAATTCCGCGTTCATGAGGTCGGGTTGCAGACCTCAATCCCCACTGAGAGAAATTTTCAGAGATTTGCTTACAGTTGCCTGCTAGCAAAGCTCGTTGTCATTTCTCATTGTAACATGTGTGTAGCCCAGGACATAAGGACCATGCTGACTTGACGTCTGCCTTACCTTCCTTCCCACGCTAAGCGTAGGACCGTCTCTTGTGAAATGTATAACACAAGACAAGGGTTGCGTTCGTTGTCCCACTTAAGGGCACTCCTCACGGAACGAACTGACGACAGCCATGCAGCACCTGTGCTATCATCCTTGCGGATTTCCTACCATTTCTGGCAAGATAAACGATAGCATGTCAAACCCTGGTGAGGTTCTTCGGTTTGTGTCGAATTGAACCACATGTTCCACTGGTTGTGTGCCTCCCCGCCAATTCCTTTGAGTTTCAACCTTGCGGCCGTACTCCCCAGGTGGTCTGCTTAACGGGTTGCCTTCGCTACACCCTCCACCAAAAAGGCGGAGAGTGCGGCTAGCAGACATACGTTTAGGGCTAGGACTACGCAGGTCTCTAATCTGCTTCGCTCCCCTAGCTTTCGTGCCTCAGTGTCAATAAACTTTTAGAGAATCGCTTTCGCCACTGGTGTTCCCCAGAGTATCAACGCATTTCACTACTCCTCCCTGAGTTCCATTCTCCCTAAAGTAAATTCAAGTCCGATAGTATCCTATCCTTTTCTTTGGTTTAGCCGAAGAATTTAAAATAGGACTAATCGGACCACCTACGCGACCTTTTACACCCAGTAAAACCGGATAACGTTTGGGGCCCACGTATTACCGACGCTTCTGGCACGCAGTTAGCGGCCCCTTTCTTGTAGGGTACCATCAAAGCCCGCTAAGCGGGCCGTTTTTTCCCTACCACAGTAGTTTACACTCGATAAGAGCTTCTTCCTACACGCGGCGTCGCGCGGTCAGGCTTGCGCCCATTGCCGACTATTCCTGATTGCTGCCTCCCGTAGGAGTGAGGGCCGTGTCTCAGTCCCTCTCTGGCTGACCATCCTCTCAGACCAGCTACCCGTCATAGGCTTGGTGGGCTTTTACCCCACCAACTACCGTGATAGGCCGCAGGCTCATCCTTTTCCAAGCGGTTAAGCTCTTTAACCCCGCAAAGCGGGGTGCTATGGAGTATTATCTCACCTTTCGGTAAGCTATTCCCCAGAAAAGGGTAGATTCCTACGTGTTACTCAGCCGTCCGCCGCTGGAGGTACCAGACGGTACCTCCGCGCTCGACTTGCATATCTCAGGCACGCCGCCAACGTTCATCCTGAGCCAGGATCAAACTCTTAAAAAAATTTTAAGATACTCCCGACTAAATCGGGACGATCCTAACCCGATTACTAAGACTAAATATGAATTAAATTGGCAAAGAAACTACTCAAATTTTCAAAGAGCAGAAAAAACACACTCAAAAAATTGAGCAAGTTAAATTCTATCTTACCTCTTTCCAAAAATCAATAGGAAAATTAGACGTTATTGATTAGTTCAATAAACTCAGTTTTAACGTCCAGTTTTTCCTTAATTATTTTTTCCAACGCCAAAATGCCAAATCTTTCCGTATGATAATGTCCGCCAGCGAGAAAGTTGATTTTTACTTCTCGGAAAATTTCTCTTACCCATTCCGAATTTTCACCAGTGATATAGAGATCGACTTTATTGTCGATTAAATACTGAATATCGGTTGGAAGAGGCGTTCCCCGTCCAGATATGGCAACGATTCGGTTAATTTTTTTTGGGCCAAAATCATAAACCGCCATCTTCAGACTTAACTTTGGTCTTAATTTATTGACTACTTCTGTTAATGAAAGATTGTCTACCTTTCCAAAATACCCCCAGGGATCGCCTCGGTGTAAAAAAGGTTTTTCCACTACCCCACCAATTTCTTTAACAATCAGGACATTGTGACCGAAATCTGGATGACTATCTAGTAAAAAATGATAGCCAAAAAGGGAAAGATTATTTTTTACCAAATATGAATAACGGTTTTGAAAAAGAAAGTCGTATTTAACTCCACTGGGAAAGTTAAAGGCATGATGAACAATCAAAGCCTGGCAGTTTGTTTCAACTGCTTTTTTAAAGATTTCAATTGAAGCCGAAACAGCTAGACCAACTTTAGAAATCTTTTCCTCTCCTTTATAGACTAAACCGTTAGCCATATAAAAATCAATTTTGCTTGTATTTAAAGATTGATTATAAACAAGAGTTTGCTTAAGAAACTGTTCCAATTGGGGGAAATCGATCATAAGGTTTATTATTGATTAATAATTAGTTTAGAAAAATTTTCTGGATTTTTTCTAATCTTCATTAGACCGGTGATTGTTGCCAGCTCAGGGTTTTCCGCCACCACCGTCTTGATTTTTATCTCATCAGAAATAAATTTGTCAATTCCTTTGGTTTTAGCTAATCCACCGGCCAAAATAATACCGTTTTGAAGAATTTCGTCGACTACCTCAGGAGGCGATGACTCAATCAACTCTTTAATGGCGTCAACTAACTGATTGAAAATAGTCAAAAGGGATTCTTTAATGTCGCTAGTCTTTATTTTAACTGACTTAGGAAGACCGGTTTCCAATGACTTACCTCTGATGGTTAAAATTTTCTCTTCGTCGGAAAAGTTAAGGAGAGCTGTTTTTAGCTCTTCACAGGTTGCCTCGCCTAGGATTAAGCCATATTTTAGATAAAGATAGTTATAGATAATTTTGTTCATTGCTTCACCAGCATTTTTTAAAGTTTTTTGAGCGATGATGCCGCCGGAGCCGACGATGGTCAGTTCAAAAAGTCCTCCTCCCAAATCGACAATCAAGTATGGTTGGTTAAAAAAGATATTAATGTTACAACCAGTTGCCGTCGCTAAAGGTTTTTCGATAAGATGGACCTGTGACATGCCAGCTTTTAAAAGAGCTTCTTCGACGGCTTTCTGTTCAATCTCTGTCGCGATTGAGGGAGTGATAGCGACGGCAGTTAAAACTGGTTTTAGCAGATGTTTGGAAAAATAAAGATAGACCGATCTTTCCAAAAATTTTTTTAAAAGAGCGACTTCGGCATCAAAATCAGAGATAACGCCGCTAATAACTGGCCTGATTATTTTAATAAAATCAGGAGTTTTTCCAATGATTGTTTTTGCTTCATCGCCAAAAAACAGATAGTCCTTAATTTTATTGTTATAAGCTAAAAACGATGATTCTCTTAGAATAATACCTTTATCTTTAATGGCGATTTTCGTGGTGGAAGTCCCTAAATCAAAATAGATCTCAAAATTTGAAAAAAAAGGCAGCTTGATTTTTTTAAAATAATCGATTAAAGTTATCTTCATGATTGATAAAATTCTTCAATTTTTATATTCACTACTTTTTTTTATTACTCCTTTAATCATGTTTCCCAACACTTCCGAACTGTTTGAGTTTAACAAAATGCTTTTTATTTATTTAATTACTGTTTTAATTGTCTTTTTTTGGCTGTTGAAAATGATTCTTTCAAAAAAATTTATTTTTAAAAAGACACCTCTTGATCTTCCGTTACTTTTATTTTTTGCTTCACAGATTCTTTCCACCATTTTCTCTATTGACAGACACACGTCTCTTTTTGGCTATTATGGTCGTTTTAACGGTGGACTTTATTCAATTATAAGTTATATCATACTTTTTTACGGTTTTGTCTCCAATCGCCTTAACTATAAAAAAATATTAAAAACTTCTCTTATTGGTTCTTTGCTGGTGATTGTTTGGGGTTTGCCAGGTAAATTTGGGCATGATTTAACCTGTTTAGTTTTTATGAGGCGGTTTGATAATCTTTGCTGGTCAACTGCGACCAATGTCTTTAATCCAGCCGAGCGGATGTTTTCCACCTTGGGCCAACCCAACTGGTTAGGCGCTTATTTGGCGATTAATTTTTTTATTGGGATTTACTTCTTAGTCGAAAACCGAACCAATACTAAATACTTAATACTAAATACTTTATACTTAGTCTTAAATTTCTTTTGCATTTTGTTTACCCGTTCCCGATCTTCTCTAGTCGCGGTAGTATTTGGAATATTGGCTCTTGTTGTTTACTATTTTTATTTTAATAAGATAAGGGTAAAACGACTACATTTAATTATAGTTTTTTTTATTTTAATTATTTTTGGATTTATCAATAAAGATTGGATTATTAAGCAATATAACAATATAGCAATAAAACAATATAACAATACTAGTTCTGTAACCGAGTCTTTAGACATTAGAAAAATTGTTTGGAAAGGCGCTATTGATTTGGGATTAAAGTATCCTTTATTTGGCACCGGTGTCGAAACCTTTGCTTACAGTTACTATTTTGTCCGGCCAAAGGAGCATAATTTGACCTCTGAATGGGACTATCTTTATAACAAGGCACACAATGAATACCTTAATTATTTAGCAACTACTGGATTCATAGGGTTAGGAACATATTTATTCTTAATTTTCAATTTTCAATTTTCAATTTTCAGTCAATTTTTAAAAAATAATTTTTCAATTTTTAAACTTTGTTTATTAATTGCCTATGTTACGATTTTAATCACCAACTTCTTCGGTTTTTCAACGACAACAGTCAATTTATATTTTTATCTCATTCCCGCATTCATCTTGTCATTGCGAGGACCCCCCCGCTTAAGCGGAGACAAAGCAATCTCTCTCAATGACTTAAATCTATTTCAATGGTTATCTTTTTTTCTTCTATCTTCCATTCTCTATCTTCTATTCTCTATTACTATCTACTGGCTAGCTGATACTAATTACGCTAAGGGATTAAATTATCTTAACCCCAGCGTTAATGACTACCAAAAAGCTACTTATTATTTTGACACCGCCTATCATCTTCGCCAAGAACCAGTCTACGAAGATAAGCTTTCTTCATCTTTAGCTTACCTGGCCGCCCTTTTCGCCTATCAAAAAGATAATAAAGTCGCTAACGATTTAATTACAGCTTCAAAAATTTATAACGATAACACCCTTAAGCAGTCGCCTTTAAATATTTTATACTGGAAGACTAAGATAAAAAATCAACTTTTATTTTATCAAGCTAATCTTGATAAGAAAGAGTTAGAAAAAGGTATTGATGCTCTAAATCAGGCAGTAAAACTGTCTCCTAATGATCCGAAACTATTTTATTATCTGTCATTTTTTTACCAGACATTAGGGCGGGATGATCAGGCGCTAAAAAATATCAATAAATCGATAGAGTTGAAGCCTAACTATCAGGAAGCGATCGATTTTAAAGCAGAGTTGTTAAAGAAGATTAAGGAGTAGTGTTAGGACTAGAGATTCCGTAGCGGCAGGAATCACAATTTCCACAGTTTACTTCGTAGCCTGATTGGTCAACCCCTGGACCTTGATCAAGAGAATTTTCTATACAAGAATAAAGCTTGTAATATGTTCCATCTGATTGATAAAGATAGTTATTGCCTGAAGTTGGGTCGTTAGGGAGTTTTTTCATATAAACATAGTTATCTTTGGAAAACTCACTGCCAAAAACTATTTCGCTTTCCTCTGGATAAGCACGGTTATCTTCATAGTACATCTCCAAGGCTCGCTGAACCTGCTCCAAATCACCTTTTCTTCTGGCATCACGGCCTTTTTTAAGAGAGGTAATAAAATTACCAATTATTAGAGTAGCTAGTATCCCCAAGATGGCAATTACCAGAAGAAGCTCAATCAGAGTAAAACCTATCAAAGTATTCTTTTTTTTCCTCATAATAATATCATACCATGTTATAATAATTCAACAATGGGTTTTTTTTCAGAAAAGAAGAATATCTTTTTAATTCTTTTTCTTTTTATTTTTTTAGGTTTATTATTTTTAACCAAAGATAAGATACTTTTTACCCCTGACTTCATAGGCGATGCTTATCATGGAGATATTTCTACAAAATTCTATCAAGCAGAGATATATAAAAATAATAGTTTGCCGTTTTGGACAGACAAGATAAATAATGGTTATCCTTTACTAGCTGATGATTTATCTGGATCTCTTTTTCTTCTTAATATTATTATTCTCCGACTTTTCCCTTTTAATATAGGTTATAACCTGCTTTTTTTAATCTCATTGTTATTGATTAGTGTTGGATTTTTTCTAATTTTGACAGAGCTTGGTATAGACGATTTATTGTCGTTTTTTCTAAGTTTGAACTTTACATTTAACGCATCAATAACTTTAAGATTTATTCATCTAACCATCTTACAGCCTTTTTCTCTTTTTCCTTTGTCCTTCTATTTTTTATATGCCTATTTTAAAAAAAATAAGAAAATATTTTTTTATCTTTCTATTCTTTTTTTCTCGCAAATAATCTACGCCGGTCATCCTCAGGTGGCCTTTATGAGTTTTTTGTCAATGTTTATTTTCTCACTTATCTATCTTTTTTCCTCAAGAAACTTGGATTCAAAAGAAAAAATAAGCAAGTTCTTTAATTTTATATTGATATTATTTCTTGCCTTTTGCATTTCTCTACCTCAAATATTACCTACCCTTAGGCTTCATCAGTTTTTAAAAAGAAATCCTAATTTAGATTATAGTAACACCATTTATTACAGTTTTTCTTGGAATAATTTTGTTAGTTTTCTCTCTCCCTTTTCTTTTGGTAATCCCAAAATAGGGACATATAATTTTTTTACCCCCTCAAATGATATTTTTTGGGAAAATACACCGTACATCGGAAGATGGTTGTTCTTTTTATCAATATTTGTACTTTTATACCTTATTATTTTTGTTAGAAAAAATGGTAAAGAAGAGCAAAGATTTAGTCTAATTTTTTTATCGCTATTTGTTATCTTTATTTTGTTTTCTTTAGGCAAGGATTCACCCATATATCTTCTCTTTGCTCTACCACCTTTTAGTTATTTTAGAACCCAATCAAGATATCTCATGTTCGCGGTTCTTTTCCTCTTTTTGTTTATTGGTTACTTGTTTAATAAAACTTCAAAGAAAAATTTCATCGTAAAAATTATTATTGCCGTAATATTAATGGTTAACTTATTAGAGCTGATAGTCTTTGCATATAATTACCACTTATTGGTCGATTATAGTAAAGTGATTAATACACCTTTAATCGCTAAGAGAATGGATCAATCGAAGTATTTAGACATAGATCAAGGTAAACAATGGGATATGACCTTTTTGACCTCTGGTTGGTCGAAAAAAAGCGATGTAAGTAATTACTTATTTTTCCGAAACTATCTTTACCCTAGCTCCGGATTAATTTTTTCTAAAAGTTCCTTTAACCTAAATTCTCCAGTGACATCATTTAATAGGGTGAATATCTTTAAAGATTTGATTATTGAAAATATTATTTCGCCGGAATCGGATAAAGATAGAGTTCCTTTAAAGACAAAAGAACTATTAAGATTACTGGGAATAAAATACTTAATAACATCTAATAAAGTTAACGATAACGATTTTGAAGTTATTCAGTCAGTCCAAAACAATGACTTAAAAATTAATCTATATCAATTAAGAGATTTTTCTAAAAACTTTTTTTATATACCTCAGAATATTCGTAAAATTACCTATTTAGAAGATTTTTATAATTTATTTAACAAAAATAACAACTTTGAGTCTTTGGCTGTTTATGAAGACTCTATTCTTGATAGTCTAGTAAAAAATTCTCAAAAAAAATTTACGATTTTAAGAAGCGGATTCGAAGAAAATAAGATACTTTTATCAGGAGATTTTTCCGGAAAGACACTCGTAGTTTTCAAAAAAAATTTTTATCCGGAATGGAAGGCCTTTATTGACGGAAAAGAAACAGAGATTTATCCGATAAACCTTATCCACATGAGTGTAGTTATGCCTCCGGGAAAACATGACTTGTTAATCGTCTATCAACCTAGTTCTTTTACATTGGGCATGACTATTGCTTTGTCTACGTTAATCTTGATTTTTATCTTTGATTAGCGGAGAAAATTAAATTTTTTTCAGAAGAGTTGAGTTTGATTTTTTTATCTTATTAATTATAGCTTTAAGACGATTAATATCAATTTGATCTTTATAACAACCAACTACTTTTTCTAACTGATTAAAATATAGATTATCTTTAAATTGAGTCGCTGATAAAGCCTTCATAATCGATTCTTCAGCTTGAGGACAGTTACCTATTTCTTCGTAGTAGATCGATTGTAGATACAGGCTGTCAGTGTCTGTAGGATTTAAGATAAGTGCTTGTTTAATATGCGAGAGAGCTAAATCAGGTTTATTGATACTTAGATAATAATACGCCGTGTTTTGATAACCAGTTGCATAGACTCTTAAAATATCATTTGGGAAATAATTTAACCAATAGCTACTATTTGTTAGATAAAAGTCAGCTAAGTTTTTATTTTCAGCACTGTTCCAGAAAGTTTCGATAGTTTTCTCTGCTTCGGAAATATCGTTATAATCTTTCGGGACAACTTTAAATAATAGTCCTTGGACAATCCATTTATAGGGAAAAGAAGAAGGCAAATCATATTTGTCAGTCGAATAGATATTATAGTTTTTTGTATTATCTAAGATAAAATCTCCTAAATTATAACTTTTATTCTTTTCAAAATTAATTTTCGGATAGTGGAGTTTGATCGCTTTTTGATAATAATCAAATGGGAGTTTAGCAGCATGAAGAACTATTTTGTCAGGATAGTTATTTTTATTGTTGAAATAAACATATTGGGTGTTAAAAAGTGGCGTATCTATATAAAGCAAAATAAGAGATTTTTTATCAGCATTATTCAAAATATCTTTTCCGAGTTTTTCTGCTATTGAATATTTTTTTAGATTAACTAATTTTTGATAGTTTTTTACTCCTAAGGCTATCGGAAAAATAAAAAATAAAGTGATAATTATTGGAATAATTGTTTTATATTTGTTCCCTAAAATGATTTTGAATACTTTTAAAATTTTTTTAAATAACCAGTTTAGTCCCAAATACAATGGAACTGAAAGTAAAAAGTAAAAGATAATCATAAATCTTTCTACGGTGGCCAGCAAAAACTTATCTCTAAGAGGAAAGTTGGCATAAAAGACAAAAAAAGGACCAAAAAGAAATAAGGCAGAAAAAATGGCGATTTTTTCAGTTTTTTTGACTATTTTAGATTTTAAGAGAATGATTAAACCGGCAATAATTGATAAATAACCAACCAAAGTAAAGTCATAAAAAATAAAAAAATTAAGATTAACTAACTGGATAAAACGCTGGATTGGTAGATTCGAGATAAATTGACCGGGGACAAATGATCCGTAAACCTGTCTGGTTAAAAGACTGATGAGCTCAGCTAATTTGTCTGCGCCCGCCCAACTGATTTCCGGGTTAGTTTGTGAGACAATCGGAAGATATATTAATGGTAGTAAACCAATAATAAAAGATAAAAGCAAAAAGGCAACCTTTTTAAAGGAAGCAAATATTTTTTTAAAATCCTTATAAATTAATATAAATAGAGACGGTAGGATCAAAATAAAGGTATGATGGTGGCAAATACCCAAGCCAGTCAAAAATAAACTAAAAGCTAACCAGATTAACTTATCGGTATTTTTGTATTTTAATCCAGAGTATAAAATGCCTAAAGTAATCAATGTATTTAGGGGAAAGACCTCAGGAACGATGGCATAAAGCCAGATAAGATAGTTGACGAACAGGATTGATATAGTAGCTAAAGCTATTGATCCATTAAAATTTTTAGCAAATAAGATTTTTAAAATCAAGTACGTTATTATCAACGACAAAACCGTGGAAATTAAGGAAATCAAGGTGATCTTTCCGGCGGTAGTCAGAAAATTAAAAGGGAGATAAAGAAAAAAACGACCGATGATGGTATATAAGGGATATCCTGGCGGATGAGCAAAGCCTTTAGTTAAAATTGCCGAGACAAGGTCGCCAGCATCTCCACCATATATAGTATTACTTAATGTAAAAAGATATAAAAGTATTGACAGTAATCCTATAAAAATAAAAGGGATCATTAGAAAAAAATTATACATCAAAAAACCCCGCCAGAAGCGGGGTTTTTTAATTTAATTTTTACTTAAAGCATTGATAGCAAGTCGCCCCACCTGGACATCCCGCAATCGTCATCCCTGTAGGGTCATATTTTGTATACTGGTCGTTTCTAAATGCTTTAGATTGAGGCGAATAACAAACGACAATACTTTCACTACTAGGTACATTAACAATTATTTTACTTAGTTTTGCGGTTCCTGCTAGGTCATAAAAATCAGCTTTTAACTCACCGGCAGAAGCTAGGTCGCTTATAACTCCTCCTAGATCAACGGCAGTATAAGTACTACCTGATGCTAAACCTGTAGGTAACTCTGCTCTCTGAGCATAATAGGCAATGGTTGCATTGTAAAGAGTTTCAGCCTGACCACGAATAGAGGTATCGGTTCCCTTTTTTAACTGTTCAAACGGATCAATGGCTGCTAATAGTCCTGCCGCTAAAGCACCAAGAAGAGCAATGACAATAAGTAGTTCTATCAGAGTAAACCCTTTGAATTTTTTCATATACTATAAATATGATGGATTATATTCCGTTTGTCAAGGGGTAAATGATGTGTTAAAATTGTTATATTGTTATATTGTTATATTGTTAAATGGCACCATTACCAAAAAGAAAACATTCAACCAGAAGGAAAGGAAAAAGATTAGCCTCAAGGATTAAATCCTTTCCTAATCTAGTTAAATGCGCAAACTGTGGTAAATTGAAGTTGCCTCATCGAGTTTGTAAATATTGCCATAAATAATGGACATTCGTCATCGACAAAGAATCAAGATTGTTCAGGAGCTCTACGCGGCCCAATTTACCAATCCGACCAATACTACCAATCCAACCAATAAGACCAATGCGATTCTCAAGTCCTTCCTTGCTCTCAACTCCCTCATTAAAAAACACGCTCCCAAGTTTCCATTAGAAAAAATTGCTAAAATAGATTTAGCGATTCTCAGGCTAGCCATCTTTGAGCTGGTCATCGAAAAAAAGGAACCGCCTAAAGTCATTATCAACGAAGCGGTAGAATTAGCTAAAGAGTTAGGGAGCGAGAAATCGTACTCATTTATCAATGCTGTTTTAGGAAAGGTTTATGATGAGCAAATACAAAAATTTAGAAACAAAAATTAATATTTCTTTTAAAGATCAATCTTTATTAGAAAACGTCTTTATCCACCGTTCTTATCTTAATGAACATAAGAAACTTCATTTGGCTTCTAACGAACGGTTGGAATTTTTAGGTGACAGTGTTCTCTCTTTGATTACCTCGGTCTATCTTTTCAAGAACTTCCCCTATCTTAAGGAAGGTGATTATACGGAAATTAAATCAGCAATCGTTAAGACCGAAAGTTTAGCTGAAGCAGCCCTGTCTTTAGAACTCAATCATTATTTACTTCTCTCTAAAGGTGAAGAAAAAAGCGGTGGAAAAACCAACAAAAACATCTTAGCCGACTGTTTTGAAGCTTTAATTGCGGCAATTTTTCTTGATCAGAACTTCGAAAAAGCCTATAAGTTTGTCGGTAATTTTTTATTCAAAGATAAACTCAATTACTTATTGGAAAACAAGCTATACCTTTCTTCAAAAAGCCGATTACAGGAAGTTATCCAAGCTAAATATAAAAAGACGCCAATTTATACCGTCCTTGATGAAAAAGGACCAGAGCATAAGAGGATTTTTAAAGTCGGTGTTTTTTTCAATAATAGAAAGTTAGGAGAAGGAGTGGCTGCTTCAAAAAAAGAGGCTGAAGAAAAGGCAGCAAAAAAAGCTTTTGAAAATATTGACTCTCTATGATATATTAGTGAGTTAATTGTTAATTATTAATTATTAATAATGGCTGTCGCAATTAAGTTATACAGAATGGGTAAAAAACATCATGCCTTTTACCGGATTGTTGTTGCTCCAAAAAGATATAAGGCTAATGGAAAATATAATGAACAGATAGGTAGCTATGATCCGATGACTAAACCAGCAACGATTAAAATTAACAAAGAAAGATTAAACTATTGGTTATCTAAAGGAGCTAAGCCTACAGAAGGTGTAGAAAAACTATTGGTGAGATTAATTAAAAAGGATTAGTCTTCGTTGGATAGGAGGTGTCGATATTTTCTTCGTTGCTTAAATCAAAGTTAAAGCTAACTTTTTTTCTGAGGTTTGATATTTTTTCAAAAATATTTTCATTAATTTTGACATCCGTTTGATTATTATAAACAATTTTTTTATTATAGAAAGTCAAGCTAATTCCGATTAGATTTGGTATTTCCGGGCTTAAAGAAATTTTTTCTGCAGTAATCAAACGTCCGCCAGCAAAGTTATAGTTTTCCAGAAACTTCATAAAAGAAGTGATATCACCGGTACCTGAAACAATAAGTTTAAAACGATTATTTGTTGAACCCGAGAGGTTGACGTTATAAGAAACAATGGCAAAATCAGTTTGTTGGGAAAGATTTTCTAAACTGTAGATAATAGAAAAGTAATCTTCGGCATTAGGAATTAATTGGTTTAAAAAAGTTATATCTTCGTCTAAATTTTCTTTTAATATGAGAGGGTTATTTAGAAGGTTATATTTTGTTTGTAGACCATTAACTTCTGTCGTAAGATCTTTATTCTTTCGATTAAGGTTAGAAATTTTTTCTGACCCAATTTTGATAAGCAAGAAGAATAAAAATATGATGACAACAAAACTAATTAAAAAAACCAGATTTCTTGTTATTAATTGAGATATGTAAGGTTTTATTCTCTGCTTTTTCATAAATTCATATTAGTTTTAACTTGAATAAACTTACCAACAAAGCTGAGTTCATAGTTAGTTTTTTTATCGACTTCATTTCCTAAGACAGAAAAACTTTTTAGGGAAATCTCCTCAAATTTCTCTAAGAACATTGGTGACTCAATGAACTTAAAAAAACTCATCATTTGAGGAAAATCAGTAAAAGAAATGGTAAAAGAAACATCGCGGTTTTTACTGATATCAAAAGATTTTAATATGGCTTCCTCAGAGCTTTGTTTTAGAGCTTCGGTAAGCAATTTATAATAGGTAAGAGAAAAAACATCTTCTTTATAAAAATCAATTAAATCGTTGTATTTCTGTTGGATGTAGTACATCTTTACTTCATCTCCCTGCTTTTCTTTTAAGATTTCTAAAAAAGCTTTTTTTTGCTGATTGAGTCTCTCGTTGGTTTGATTTTTTTTGTTAACTAAGAAAAAAAATATAAAAAAAGTGACAAAAAAAATTATTATTAAGCAGTAAAAAACTATCTTGAGATAGTAAAAGAAATTCTCATATTTTTGGTAATTATCCCGATCGATAATTAAGTTTATCTTTGACTTTTTCATCGTAAATTACCTCCTAAAGTTGAAAGATAGATAACCAACTCACTTTTCAAAGAATCAACTAAGGCAGTTTTTTTAAGATGTTCATAAGGATTAAGAGGTAATAAATTCAGCTGAATATGTTTAGCTAGTAAATTAACTATACTGGGGAAAAGGAATATCTGGTTATATAAATAGATATTGTTAATTTTTTTATTAATCGTAAATCTTTTAATTTCTTGGGCCATCTCTTTCAAAAGAGGAGTGACGATCGTCTCAATTGGATAGCTATTATCTTTAGCGGTCTCAAATTGAGAGATTATTTCTTGACTTTTTTTTTCATCGCTGGTGGTGTTAATCTCTACCTCTTTTAGGAAAAGGAGATAACCAATAGGAAAATGGTAGACTTCTTTTAGGCAGTAGTTTGGAGAAGAAAAATACGAGAGGGAGGTGTTGTTTAGGCCAAAATTAAGAGTAATAATCCCTGATTCATCTTTTTCATAGTTTTTACCGAATAAAGAGATAAAACGGGCGCTGGCACTAAGTTCGTTTTCAATCGATTGAGGGATTAATCCAGCTAACTCAATTGTTGCCTGCACCTTTTCGATAATTTTCTTAGGAGCGGCAACAATTAGTAATAAAAGTTTATTTTCGTTTTTGTATTCTTCGATTATTTCTATGTCAATATTAGTCTCTTCGATTGGCATAGGAATAAATTGGTCAGCTTGATACTTAATCGCCGAGATTAACTCTTTTTCATTAAGGTTAGGCATCGTCAGTATCTGGCTATAGGTATAGCTGGCTGGGATAATAACATTGACATTCTTAGAAAAAATTTTTCCGTCGATAATTAACTTCTTAATAATTTCTGCCTGGTCTTTAATATTTTTTTCAGTGTCGGAGGAATAAAATAGTTCAAGAGTCTCTGTTTTGCCAATAGCATTAACCTCAATTAAATTGTTATTAAGTTTACCGTCAACCAGCTTGGTAAACTTTTCTCCTATATCAACGACGAAATAATTATTAGCCATACTTTCAATATAAAATATCAAATATTAAATATCAAATATCAAAAATTTCTCAACTTTATCCTTGTTTGATAAGAAAGGTTGGCGGTTTCTTCTGGACGAGTGGAATTACAGTTTCCACTACTAGTTTTAAAACAGATATCAAAAGAAAGATTAACAACCGGCGAAGAATAATCAGCGGTTTTTTGACAGCCGATAGAAAAGTTATCAACAATGGTATTGTTGGAGTTTAAATAAGAGCTTAGGGTGGCTGAGGAAGATGATAGTTTATTGTCAGAGAATTCAAATCCAAACCACTGATTACTGTCATTGAGAAAGTATAAGCCAGTTGAGGAAGAAAATGTTTCTAATGTTTTACAGACTTGATTGGCGGTTGCCGCTGGAAGCGAAGAATGAATACTAAAAGCGTCATTTCTTATTAAATTAGAGATAGTATTCAAAGCATAATCCCCTTCTCTTTTTACCGTTGTTAGTCGGTAGACCTTAGTCTGCTCTCTCAAAACCGTAAAGACGATGGCAAAGATGGTTGGTAAAACTAAACCGATAATCGTCACCACAACAATCGTTTCTATTAAAGTAAATCCATAACTTTTCACTTTTAACTTTTCACTTTTAACTTTATTTATCACTCCCATAGTTTTAAAACAGTTTTTAAAGGCAGGCTCATCTCTCTCCCTCTTTCTTGCCAAGAGACTGTTACTTGGATATCGACCTGAGTAATTGGTGTTGTTGCTATCTTTTTAATAATTGCCTCTCTTTTAAAGATGGTCGGGTTACCAAAGACATCAGCAGGACTGCAAGAACCTTCAGCTGGCCAGGCATCGAGGGTTTTTAAACAGTAACTGGTACCGCCCCCGGCTGAAGTGTCTTTAGTGACAAATTCAGCCCAATCACCTTCTTTTTGAGAACGGATCCACTCAAGGGCTTCTTCAGCATAGTGGCTAGCGATGGTTTTATATTCGTTAGATTTTAAGGTTGAAATTAAATAGGTAGTCACTGAAGCGGCCGCGACAAAAAAAAGACCGAGAATGGAAACAAAGATTAAAACCTCCATTAAAGAAAAACCGTTTTTTATCCTCATAGAATGAGTATAGCAGGATTTTTTAACAGCCGGTTAAACTATTGGAGACTTCAATTAAACCTATTGACGAGAGGCTGATATTAAGGCACTGACTTATCTTCGAGTTTTTTAAAGTTATTGTATTAATTGTCAGGTTAATATTAAAACCACCAGGAGGAAAGTTGAGATTGCCTGTTTCGCTGGTGATGGTTATATTTGTTGGTAGTGTATAAGTATTGAGAGTCTGGTTAATATCACAGAGCCGGACCAAAGAGTAGTTATTAGCTGAGATTTCCACCCGAAAACCATTGAAGTTACTGCAAGTCGCCTCTAACTCCGAAGCCACCGCCTTTTTTTTTGCCAGTTCAATTGTATTTGCTAATTTTCTCCCTTCCTTTTTTAATTTTAGCTGTTGGGTTTGCAGGTTGTAAGAAGGAATGGTTAAACCAGAAAAGATAACAATGATTACGATAACAATGAGAAGTTCGATTAAGGTGAAACCTCTACTTTTCTCCATAGGGGCCTAGACAGTAGGTACAATTGCTAGTACATTGGTTAGATAAAGACTGACAGGTGGTGTCGACCGTTTCCAAATGGCTCGCTAGCGTATAATCAGAACCATCAGCGCTGTTGTAATAATAGATATAGGTGGGATTTTTCGGGTCACCGGGTAGACTTTGGATATAGGTGACTGGAGTGGTCAAGACTGATAGATTGCTCCAACTGCCAACAGGATAGGTGTCGTTGTTTGAGCGATACATTTCTAAAGAGGCTCTTATCTGTGCGAGATCAGTTTTTCTTTTGGCATCACGCGACTGTTTAGATAGTTGCTGGTAGCTGACGATTGCTCCGGAAGCCAATAAGCCAATAATTGTTGCCACCACAAGTATTTCAATTAATGTGAACCCCCTTTTAATTTGAATTTTTCTCATTGATTATTGAAGTTGAGAAATAGTAAAAGTACTTCCATCTTCTAAGGTAATTGAAACTGAATAAGCTGTGTCTGAAGTGCTAACCGTGTAAGTTTTTGTCGTTGGATCGGTGATAGTTAGATCAGGTCCTTCTGCTGAAGGGCAGTCTTCACTAATTGAGGTTGTTCCATTTCCTGAAATTGTGGGATATGAATAGCTATTAACAGAATAACATTGTTCCATAGCGTTTTGAAACGATTTCATATCTGATTTTCTTCTTGCGTCTCTGGCCTTTTTTTGGGCAGTTGAATAAGAACTGGTTCCCAAAGCCACTAGTATGGCAATAATGCCGATGACAACGAGCATTTCTAGTAAGGTAAATGCTTTTTTCATGGTTGATTAACTATATAACACTTCCCACTCGTACAGCTTCCACAGACGCTGCAACTCGACGACCCATCAGGATCAGCACTGTTTTCCAGACAGGCACACAGAGTATAAGTTAAATTGTTATTATCAACATCATAATAATAAACATTGGCAGTAATCGGATCGGTCGGAAATTTATTCATATAGACATTGCCAGTACAGTTTGCTCCACTTGACCAACATTGATTGGCGGTTGGTAAGCTGAGAGGAAAAGATGGAGTCGTCTGATCTTGTTTATACATTTCAAAAGCTTTTTGAATCTGTTTTAAATCAGACTTTCTTTGAGCGTCGCGAGCCCGCTCACGGGCAGACATAAAGTTAGGGAGTAAAAGAGCTGATAACATAGCAATAATGGCGATAACGACGAGAAGCTCGATTAGGGTAAATCCTTTTCTCATAATTATATAGTTATATTGCTATATTGTCATATTGTTATATTGATTAAAACAATATAACCATATAGCCATATAACAATTCCTATTAATTAAGCATATAGGTTTTCCAAATAAAAATCAATATACTGTCAATTGTTAGTTGGGGATTTAAGTTATTTCTTTCCAAAAGCGATTTTAACTTAAGAGTTTTTTTTAAAATTATTCCAGCTTTCTTATCAAAAGACAGTCTTTCTTTAAAGTAAATAATTATTTCGTCAACAATGTTCATTGCCCTCTCTTTATTAACAACGGTAAACTGTTTTTCTCCTAAAAAATCCAGTGATTTTCGAGTGATTAGTTTCTCTAATAGATTATTAATAGAAAAATTAATCTTGGGGTGATTTTTTTTAGAAAGGTTGACAATAATGGTTCGGGAGACAATAGTAGGGATAAGGTTGTTGACATTATTGGTGGTCAAGACAAATAGAACTCGCTCCGGTGGCTCTTCTAAAATTTTTAAAAAAGAGTTTTGCGCTTCAAGCGAGGACTGGTAAAAATTTCTTAGTAAATAAACTCTTTTTGAAGGATTACTGATGACAATATTTCTAGCAACTTCTTTAATCTGATTAATTGAGTATTGTTTGTTTTCAGGGATAATTTCAAAAAAAAGGTCCCCTTTCTTTAAAATCTTCTCTTTTAAATAGTCATCAATGCTTTTTTCATTATCAGATATTAGAAGTTGGGAAATCATAGAATAATTGTATTGCATTTATAGGGGAATTTCTTATATATTTAATATTATGGATATAAAACCAAAGGATTTACTTAATCAACTGGTGGCCAACGGTCAACTATCAAGAGATGAAGCCGACCGACTAGAGGTAGAAAGCTTAAAGAAGAATATTAATATTAAAGACTATCTTGTTAATCATTCGAGTCTACCGAGGATTGAGATAATTAAAGCAGTGGCCCAGGTTCTGGCGATACCTTATGTTGACCTGACTGTTTCTCCAATTGATTCGCAAGCTGTTGGTTTTATTTCCGAATCAATCGCAAAGAACTATCGGATTCTTCCTTATTCATACGACTTAAAAGAATCGACGATATCAGTAGCAACGGCTAATCCTTTTGATACGACCTTGATTGATTTTCTAGAGCAAAAAACTGGCAAAAAAATTATTACCGCTCTTGCAGATGAGCAACAGATTGATAAGATTATAGAATTGGCTTATAACCAAGGTCTATCACCAGAGGTAAAAGATGCTTTGAAAGAGTATCAGGGAGGCGAGATAAAGAGAAAAAAAGATACCCAGTTAGTCGTTCACGAAGCGCCCATTGCCAAGATAGTTTCCACAATTTTGGAATTTGCTATTAAAAGTCGTGCGTCTGATATTCATATCGAACCAGAAGAAGATAGAACCAAAGTCCGCTACCGTATCGATGGAATTTTAAATGAAAAACTGTCATTACCGAAATCTATTCATGATGCTTTAATTTCCCGAATAAAAATTTTATCAGAGATGAAGATTGATGAAAAAAGATTACCTCAGGATGGCCGTTTTAGTTATAAGGTAGCCGATGAAGAGGTTGATTTAAGAGTCTCAACCCTGCCGACGATTAATGGTGAAAAAGTTGTTATGAGGCTTTTAAAAAAAACTGGTGGAATTCCTAGCTTAGTCGATCTAGGTTTAAGAGGGCCGGAGCTTAAGGATCTTGAGGAATCAATACTCAAACCTTATGGAATTATTTTAATTACCGGTCCGACTGGAAGCGGAAAAACCACCACTCTTTATTCTATTCTTTCAAAACTTAACAAACCAACAGTTAATATTTCCACCTTAGAAGATCCAGTTGAGTATCAAATACCAGGGATTAATCAGGTACAGATAAATCCTCAAGCCGGTCTAACTTTTGCTAACGGTTTAAGAAGTTTTTTACGTCAAGACCCAAACATTATTCTCGTCGGCGAAATTCGTGATAAGGAAACCACTCAACTAGCGATTCAAGCCGCTTTGACTGGCCACTTGGTTTTTTCTACTCTTCATACCAATGATGCGGCAACGGCCATTCCCCGACTAATCGATCTTGGCGCCGAGCCATTCTTAATTGCTTCGGTTTTAACCGTTTCGGTTGCTCAGCGAATCTGCCGGAGAATTTGCACCTATTGCAAGACTTCTTACGAACCGCCTCCTCAGGTACAAGAGAATATTAAAATAGTTTTAGGTCCTCTATTTCCAAAAGTTTATCAGACAAAACCAATAAAAATTGCCAAAGGCAATGGTTGCTCTCAATGCAATCAAACTGGTTATCTTGGTCGAATCGCTATTTTTGAGGTAATAAAGATTACTCCAGCAATAAACCGGATGATTCTTAAACAAGAAGCGGCTAATAATATTCAGGAGCAAGCAGTTAAAGAAGGATTAATTATGATGAAACAGGATGGTTATTTAAAAGTTTTAGATGGGATAACTACCATCGAAGAGGTGCTCCGTGTAGCCGAGACCTAAATATGGACTTACCAAAACTTTTACAGTTAGTAATTGAAAAAAACGCCTCTGATCTCCATTTAATTCCTGGCTATTATCCAACCATTAGGGTTGGAGGTGAAATTTACTCACTGACAACTCTATCAGTGATTAGTGCCGATTTAAACCAACAGATGATTTTTTCTATTTTAACAGAAGAACAAAAAGAAAACTTATTGACCAATCGTGAGATTGATTTTGCCTATAGTTATAACAATAATCGTTTTAGGATTAACGCTTACTTTGCTCAAGGAGTTGTCTGCGCTAGTTTTCGTTTAATTATCGCCAAGATTCGTACCTTAGAAGAATTATTGATACCAGCTTTTATCAAACAAGTAGTAGACTATCGTCAGGGACTGGTTCTTTTAACTGGACCGACTGGCGAAGGGAAGTCAACGACATTAGCGGCTCTGATTAATGAAATTAATAACAAATATGCTAAGCATATTTTAACGATTGAGGACCCGATAGAATATATTTATCCTAAGTCAAAATCAATTGTTTCCCAACGTGAGCTTCATCAAGACACTCATTCTTGGACGCTATCTTTGAGATCAGCTCTTCGTGAAGACCCTGATGTCATTTTAGTCGGAGAAATGAGAGATTACGATACCATCGCTTTAGTTCTGACCGCTGCCGAAACTGGTCATTTAGTTTTCTCCACCCTTCATACTAACTCGACTCCCGAGTCAATAGACCGGATAATAGATGTTTTTGCTCCTCATCAACAGAACCAAGTACGAAATCAACTATCAACAGTTTTAAAGATGATCGTTTCTCAAAGGTTACTGCCAAAAAACAACAGCACTGATAGGGTCCCAGCGGTCGAGATCTTAGTCAACTTGCCAGCCGTAGCGGCTACTATTCGTGACGGAAAAACCTTCCTGATAAATAATATTTTGGAGACAAATGAGAAAGAAGGCTGTCTCCTTTTTGAAAAACATTTAATGAATTTGTATCGAACTGGATTGATCTCTAAAGAAACTGCCTTTTCTTACGCTATCAGACCTAAAGAGTTAGAAAACTTTATAAAAATGGGAAAAGTATAGTATGTTCTATCAATATCGGGCTTTAAAAGATGGAAAGCAGATTGTAAAAAAAATTGAAGCACCATCAGAAGAAGCCGTTGTTAGCTATTTAAAAAAAAACGGTTATTTTCCTATTTCAGTATCTTCTGTTAAAGAAGAAATTTCGACCTTTACCTTAATAACCCAAAAAGTTTCCTTTAATGACATTGTTGATTTTACTCGTCAGGTGGCGATTATGTTAAATGCTGGTTTAACCCTTATCGACTCTCTCGACATTTTATTAAAACAGGTGACAAAACCCGTTCTTCACAAGATGGTTTCAGAAATTGATACCTCACTTAAAGGAGGAGGCTCTTTTTCTTCGGCTTTAAAAAAATATCCTAATAATTTTTCTTCGATATATATTTCCCTGGTGAAATCGGGCGAGGCGTCAGGAAAGCTCGGTGAGATTTTATTAAGACTAGCTGATAATCTGGAGAAGCAAAGAGAGTTTAAAGGCAAGCTTAAAGGAGCCTTAATCTACCCGATTATGATTGTTATTGCGATGGTTATTGTTATGTTCGTTATGGTTACCTTTGTTATTCCGAAATTGTTAAATCTTTATAAAGACTTTAATGTTTCTTTACCTTGGACAACGCAAATTTTAATCAAAATCTCTGATTTTTCTTCGCGGTTTTGGCCGTTAATTATCTTAGTTAGTTTTGGAGTTAGTTACCTAATCAAAAAATATCTTTCTTCAAAAGCAGGTAAAGAAAAGTTTGACCAATTAATTTTAAAGACTCCTGTTTTTGGTAAAATCGTCCAGATCGCATCTTTAGTTGATGCCACCCAAACTCTTGCTATTCTTTTAAGTGCCGGTATTTCGATTATCGACGCCTTAAATATTATTATTGAGTCAACCGGAAATGTCGTCTATCAAAAAGCTTTCACAAATATTACTAAGAAGGTAGAAAAAGGTCAGTCATTTGGGGCTTCTTTAGACCAAGAAGGAATTTTCCCCCCAATTTTAGTCCAGATGAGTCAGGTAGGAGAACAGACAGGAAATCTAGACAATACATTATTGAGACTTTCCAACTATTTCCAGATGGAATCAGAGATGGCAACTAAGACGATGACGACGATGATTGAGCCGTTAATTCTTATATTCTTAGCATTAGGAGTCGGATTTTTGGTTATGTCAGTAATTACACCGATTTACAATTTGACAAGCTCGTTTCAGTAAAATGTAACAATTTTAATCTCTCGAAATACTTCCTTTTTGATACTTATCTACTCTTCTTAATAAATTCGGAAAATCTTTTATAGAATAACGGATAGTAAAATATTCAACCGCTTTCTTTGTTTTTTCAATTAAAGAGTAATCACTCAAACTAGCGATTTTCAAATCAAGATACCCGTGTTGTTTAGTGCCATAGATATCTCCGGGTCCTCTAATTTTTAAGTCTTCCTCAGCTAATTTATTGCCGTCGTTAGTCCTTGTAAATAACCTTAATCTTTCTAATACTCTTCCATCCTCGCTTTCGCTAAATAAAAAGCAGTAAGACTGTTTATTGCTTCTTCCCACTCTTCCTCGGAGTTGGTGAAGCTGGGCTAAGCCAAACCGTTCAGCGCCTTCGATAATCATTATCGTCGCATTGGGGATATCTACTCCTACCTCAACGACAGGGGTGGTCACTAAGATGTCAATTTTCCCTTTTTTAAAATCTGCCATTACTTGTTCTTTTTCTTTCGATTTTATCCTACCATGCAAAAGGCCTAATCTAGACTCAAAAAATATTTTTTTTAAATTTTCAAATTCTTTTTTGGCCGCTTTAACCGACTTCATTGTTTCCATCTCCGACTCCTCAATGAGAGGACAGACGATGAAGACCTGGGACCTGTAACTTGTAACTTGTAACTTTATCCATTGATAACAGGACTGTCTTTTTGTTTTTGGAACAAAAAAGGTTTTTACGGCCAGACGGCCAATAGGCATTTCGTCAATAATAGAGAGGTCAAGTTCGCCATAGAGAGTCAGAGCTACGGTTCGTGGAATTGGAGTTGCCGTCATTGTGAGAAGATGAGGGTTAAGCCCTTTGTTTTTTAGTTCGGCTCTTTGACTGACTCCAAACCGATGCTGTTCGTCTATGATCACTAACCCTACATTCGAGTAATCTCTCTTTTTTGAAATCAAAGCGTGCGTCCCAATAATAATGTTACTATTACCACTTTTGTACGGCCGTTCAAGAGTTGTATTGTAAATCTTTTGAGAGCTAGTAATTAGAGCAATTTTTAAATTTTTGTCATTTGAATTTGATTTGAAATTTTTAAAAAGAGTTGACATAGTTTGGTAGTGCTGTTGTGCCAATATCTCCGTCGGTGCCATTAGTAGTGATTGATAGCCATTTAGATAAGTCAAATAGCATGCTAGGGCGGCAACGACGGTCTTTCCTGATCCGACCTCTCCCTGTAAAAATCTGTTCATCGGTTTTTCCTTTATTAAATCAGAGAGAATTTCCCGCCAGACTTTTTCTTGGGCAGCTGTCAGCTTAAAGGAAAGATTATCAATAAAATTTGAAATTTGAAATTTGAAATTTGAAATTTTTAATCTATTCCTCACCTTCTGTTTTTCCCAACCCTTTTTAACTAAATGTGATGATAGTTGAATAGTAAATAGTTCGTCAAAACTTAATCTGTCGCGAGCTTTTTTCGCCATCTCAAGGTTATCAGGAAAATGAATCTGTTGATAGGCAACGCTTTCATTAATTAAATTATTGAATTTAGTAATTTCTTTAGGAAATATTTCCATTTCATGCCTAGACACCCTTAGGGTGTCCAAAATAAAATAGATTTTTTCTCTAATTGTTCGGGAAGACAGTCCTCGTTTTTCTGGATATAGGGGGACGAGACGACCGGTATGTTTTCCTACCTCTATTTCATATTCTTTAGGCTCAATCATCAACTTTCTGCCAAATTTTTTTACCAGTCCGGCGACGGAAACCTTCAAGCCTTTTTTTAAAACGGTAAGAAGATAAGATTGATTATAAAAAGTCAAATCAATGACACCTGTCTCATCAACTAGTTTAAAAAGCTGAAGACGAAAGCCTCGCCTGGTAATCTGTTGTTTAGCTTCGGCAATCTGGCCGACGACGGTGACTGTTTCTCCTTCTTGAAGTTTAGCAATAGAAGAGATTATCGAATAATCTTCATAGCGGTGAGGAAAGTAGTTAAGAAGGTCAAAGTAGCTATGAATTCCTAGAGATTTTAATTTTCGAATAGTGACGGAGCTTGTATTAGGAAGTGCTTCAATAATCGTATTGAACATTTTAAATCTATCTAATAAACAACGGCGTCAGTGATGACAAAATCAATATCAAAGAAGAAATGACAATTATTATTTTCCAGACATTATCTCTTTTAATTTTTTTTCCTAATATTTTCATAACTTTTATCTTATCATATTTTGTTATACTTTTGCTATGTACCAGTCACGCAGGCTTTCTTTACGCCAAAGTTATCGAAGACAGCGCTTTTACCAAAAGATAATTTTGTTTATTAGTGGTTTAGTTGTCTTAGGTTTTATCTTTCTTTTACTCCTTTTTTCCTGGTACGCCAAAGATCTTCCCTCACCCTCAAAACTTTCTCAGACTACCGGCTCATCAACGGTTTTTTATGACCGAGATGGAAAAGTCCTTTTTGACCTTTACAAAGACAAAAACCGGATGCCAGTCAAATTCGAGGATTTGCCAAAATACTTGAAAGAAGCGACGATTGCCATTGAAGACAAGAATTTTTATAAACATAAAGGAATTTCTGAAGCCGGGATTATTCGAGCTTTTATTAATATTGTTTTTCATCGTTCATTGCAAGGTGGATCGACGATCACCCAACAGCTAATTAAAAATGTTCTTTTAACGCCAAAACGATCGATTTCCCGAAAAATTCAGGAAGCAATTTTAGCCTACGAAGTTGAGAGACGTTATCAAAAAGATGAGATATTACTAATGTATCTAAATGAATCGCCTTATGGAGGAAGTTTTTGGGGAGTGGGTACGGCAGCTAAAGGATATTTCGGTAAAGACGTCAAAGACCTTAATTTAGCCGAGTCGGCTTTTCTAGCCGGTTTACCGCAGAGTCCCTCAGTCTATTCACCATTTATCGGCGTTAAGGATGCCTGGAAAGAGAGGACAAAAAACGTTTTAAGGAGAATGAGGGAAGATAAATACATTACCTCCAGTCAAGAAAAAGACGCCGTCAACAAATTGTATTCTTTAAAATTTTACACGGCAAAGATGGCTATCAATGCTCCCCACTTTGTTTTTTATGTAAAAAGTCTTTTAGAGTCTGACTATGGTGAAAAAATTATTGATCAAGGAATAAAAGTCAAAACAACTTTATCGCTCGAAGTTCAGCAGACAGTAGAAAAAATCGTCTCAGAGGAGATTAAAAAATTAAAAGATTATAATGCTACTAACGCCGCTGTTGTCGTCTTAGATTCAAAAACTGGTGAGATCTTAGCGATGGTTGGTAGCTATGATTTTAATGATGAAAAGTTTGGCAAGTTTAACGTCGTCACTCAAGGTCTACGTCAGCCAGGAAGTGCCATTAAACCAATCACCTATTCCTTGGCTTTTGAAAAAGGCTACACACCATCGACGGTGTTAATGGATGTTAAGACCGACTTCACCTCAGGGGCATCAACCGATAAGCCTTATATACCGGTAAACTACGATGGAAAGTTTAGGGGTCCGATGCAAATTCGTTTTGCTCTCGGAAATTCAGAAAATATTCCTGCGGTTAAGATGTTGGCCATGGTTGGCATCCGCGACTTTCTTCAAAAAGCCTATGATATGGGTTTAAAAAACTTTTACCCTTCCCAAGAAAATCTCAATCGATTTGGCCTGTCTTTGACTTTAGGCGGTGGCGAAACTACTCTTCTTGACTTAACCAGCGCCTTCAGTGTTTTTGCCAGCGGTGGCGTAAAAAGAGACCCGACTTCAATTTTGGAAATTGCGGATTTTAACGGCAAAAAAATTTATAAACAGGTCAAAGACAAAGGAAAGTCTGTTCTTACACCAGAAGTTGCCTTTTTAATCTCTCATATTTTATCGGATAATAACGCGAGGCTTGAGATTTTTGGACCTAATTCATATCTCAATATTCCCGGAAAAACTGCCGCAACAAAAACCGGAACAACCGATGATAAGAGGGATAACTGGGCGGTTGGCTTTACCAAGTCAATTACTGTTGGCGTCTGGGTCGGTAACAATGATAACAGTCCGATGAATCCAAAGATCGCTTCCGGCGCTACCGGTGCCTCACCTATTTATTACGATATTATGAGACAGCTGTTAAAAAAATACGATGACGGAATTATGAACAAGCCGGATAAAGTAAAAGCTTTAACCATCGATGCCTATCTTGGTGGATTACCTAAGGATGGTTATCCAACTCGGGCAGAATATTTTATTGAAGGGACAGAGCCAAAAGATATTTCTCCTTTTTACAAAAAAATAAAAATCTCCAAAAATAATGGAAAGCTGGCAAATGATGTTGAGATAAAAAATGGTCAGTATGAGGAAAAAGAATTCATTGTCTTTACAGAAAATGATCCCGTTTCTGCCGATGGGAAGAATCGTTGGCAGGAAGGGATTGATGCCTGGGTCAAAGATCAAGGCGATCCTAAATTCCATCCGCCGACCGAGACATCTAATACCTCTTCAGAAGACGTTGTCGTCTCTATTAAAAATCCCATGGGTCAGACAACCGTAAACAGCAACAATGTTGAAATTAAAGCTAAGATTACCAGTTTGGCAAAGATAAAAAATGTCAAGATTAAAGTCAATGGTTCTGAAGTCAAATCTCTTGATGGCGATCGAGATGAGATTGACGAAACAATTAACCTGTCAGATGGCGTTTACGAACTTCAAGTAGTAGCGACTAACGAAAAAGATAAATCGGGCGAGTCAACTTTGAAGTTTAGCGTGTCTACACCTTCGCCAACTCCTTCTTAGCTTCTTCTTCGGTAATGTTTCTTGAAAAGGAAGAGTAACAGAAACGAAGGGATAGTTTGTTTTCATAAACTGAGACAACCTCGATTTTTAGCAAAAGTTTTGATTGAGAGGCTCTCTCCCTAATAACCGCGTAGGTTGATTGAGGCGAAAGAACAAAAGTTTTATCTAGTTTAATAACCGCATAAGGATTTATTGGTCTGTATTTAGGTACCTGATGGTAATTATCAATTAGTGTTTGCAGATCGATTTCCGTCATGAAGACGTCGTTCTGTTCGATGATTTTTGGTAGGGACAATTCATGAATTGTCCCTACGTTTAATTCTCGGTACAGCGCCTCAACAATCCCCTTCAAATCAAAATAATCGGTGTTTGTAGCAATACCTAATTTATAAATTTCCTGTGGTAGGGACAGGTCGCGACCTGTCCCTACAGGGATATACACCTTTCCTATCTCAAAAAATCTCAACACGTCTTTTCTTCCTTTATTTTCTTCTATATTCTTATAAATAGACGGCAACAAACTAATTCTTAAATACTCAACATCCTCGGAAATGCTATTCGCTAGTCTAAGGTGTTTTTTTGGATCAAGATCAAACACTTCAATTAATTGGAGTGAGATCATTGAATAATTTATTACTTCATTCAGACCAAGATGTTTGAGGAAGGTTTTTATTCTGTTTTGAAAAACAAACAGGTCCTCCATATCTTTTGGTTGCTCGACGTATGCTGGTGGTTGAAGGTGAGAAGGAATATTGTTGTAGCCGTAAATCCTCGCCACTTCCTCTACCAGATCTTCGGGAATTGAGATATCGTGTTCTCGCCACGATGGAACGAAAACTTTAAGAGATTGCTTCGCTTCGCTCGCAATGACGTCATTGCGAGGAGTCGAAGACGACGAAGCAATCTCAAATCCAAGATTTCCCAAAATCTCACTAATTTTTTTTCTATCTAATTTTATCCCGATTAATCGATCAAATGTTTTGTAATCCGTTTTAATAATTTTTTTCGGTTTTTCCTTCGGATCTGTATCATATAAAGGACTGATTATTTTCCCTCTGGCAATTTTATGATAAAGCTCTATCCCCTTTTCAAAAGTCATTTTGGCTGCCTCAGAATCTGGATTTTTTTCGTTGATTGCGGCGGCGACTGTTCGGATGCCTAATCTCATAGATGTTTTTCGTATCGCTTTGGCATCGTTGGTTTCAATCCAGAAGATTACTCTTTTGGTTTTTTCGGTGACGACGCTGTTTTTCAAACCCATAATTCCTGGCAGATCAATGATCCGCCCGGTCCCGTCCTCAAAAATAACGTCCTGCGAATTCAAAATGTAAGTTTTCCCATCAAGAGTAGTAATTTTTTCTCCATTCTTAGCTTTTCTGATAAAAATTTTTCCGGTTTTTACTCGATCAAAGTCAAAGACATGGGCCGGGTGACCAGTTTCCAACATGACATAGTTGGTAATATCAATTAGATTATTAAGCGAACGGATTCCGCAGTTTTCTAGTCTTTCCCTGATATACTTGGGTGATTGACCGACTTTAACTTCCATGACAACTGCCAGTTTTCTCGGGCATAAATTATCATTATCAATAATCTTTAGTTCTGTTTCGACACTTTCGACACTTTCGACACCCCTCGGGTGTCCTGAAGTTAATTTTGCTGAAAAACCTTTAAATTTCGCTTTTTTTCCGAACATCGGCAAAATAGCAGCGACTTCTCTAGCAATGCCAATTACTGAGGTATAATCGATTCGATTGGAAATGACTTCAATGTCGTAAACATAATCACCATTAACCTTTGTTACTGATTCAATTGATGGACCACATAAAGAAAGATATTCACGAATCTCATTTGGTGTAGCATCTGTATCTAAATATTCCAGTAACCAGTTGTGAGTAATCTTGATATTCATTTAATTTTAAAAATTTAGATTTGAATAAAAATTGAAAATTGAAAATTTAAAATTGTTCTAGAAATCGAATATCTCCTGTGTAATAATTTCTAATATCATCTAGTCCGTATTTCATCATAATCACCCGTTCGATACCAAACCCAAAGGCCCACCCAGTAAACTCTGAAGGATTAATTTCTCCCTCTTTGAGAACGTTTGGATGTACCATTCCTGTACCACCCAATTCAAGCCACCCTGATTTACAAACCTTGCATTTCCGTACGGACAGGTCGCGACCTGTCCCCACAGTACCTTTTCCTTTGCAAATAGTGCAGGTAACGTCAACCTCGAATGACGGCTCGGTGAACTGGAAGTGATGCGGTCGTAATCGCGTCTTTGTTCCTGCACCGAAATATTTTTCGGCAAAATAGTCAAGAGTTCCTTTTAAATTAGCAACAGTGATATTTTTATCGACACAAAGTCCTTCAAATTGGAAAAACATCGGCGTATGGGTGGCGTCCCAGTTGGGGCGATAGCATTTGGAAATGTTGATCATTCTAATCGGCGGTTTTTTTACACGTCTCATTTCCCTGTTCTGTCCGTTTGAAGTATGAGGTGTCAACACCATCCTTCCTAGTTTTTTATCTTCGGGAAAATCTAGATATGAAGTTTCAAAATCGTCACGAGCTGGATGGCCTTTAGGCATATTAAGGGATTCAAAAGCATAGTATTCCCAGTCAACCTCCGGGTAAGAAACACGGATAAACCCTATTTTTTCAAAAATCTTAGAAATTTCTTCGATGGCATAAGAGACGATATGTAGGCTTCCTTTTGGATAGGTTTTTCCTGGAAGAGTTGTGTCAAAAAATTTCTCTGGTTTTTTTTTAGAAATCTCTAATTTCTTAATTTCTATTAATTTCCTAATTCCGATTTTTAGTTCATTGACTCTCTGTCCATAAATTTTTCTTTCTTCAATCGGAATCTCTTTTATCTTTTTCAAAAGTCTGTTAATAATGCCATTTCTGCCCAAATATTTTATTTCCAGGCTCTGAAGATTTAGTAAATTGCTTGTTTTATCTAAAGTATTTTTAAAATCTAATTCTATTTCTTTATAAGAAAGCATATGGCTATATGGTTATATTGCTATATTGTTAAAGACAAAACAATATAACTATATAACAATATAACAATATTATTTGATTTTCTCAATCACTTTTTCGAAGACTTTCGGATGTTCCATGGCTAATTTTGCCAGGATTTTGCGGTCGAGACCGATTTTTTTAGTAGATAATTTTTGAATAAACTGGTTATAGGTTAGACCAAACTGACGAACAGCGGCATTAATACGAATTATCCAGAGCTTTCTAAAATCTCTTTTCTTATCCTTTCGACCAGTAAAGGCATACTCGCCAGCATGGAGAACTGCCTCTTGAGCCTTTCTAAACTGCTTATGGCGTGTCATCCAATAACCTTTAGCCAGTTTAAGGACCTTTTTATGTTTTCTTTTTGTTTGAATTCCTGATTTAACGCGTACCATTCTTTATGAACTTTATAAACTTTATAACTTTATAAACTAAATTGCTAGCATCTTCTTCATCTTCCTCTTATAACTTCCCCTTAACTGTTTCATCATCTTCTTTCTTCTTAACCATTTTTTATTTTTCTTGCCTCGAAGATGTCTGAATCCTTGCTGACGGTATAAAATCTTACCGGTAGCGGTTACCTTAAATCTTTTAGCGGCAGATTTTCTAGTTTTCTGTTTAGTCATATTTATAAACTTTATAAATTGCTATTATAACTTTGTTACTTCTTTTTTGCAACCACACAACGAATCACTCTTCCTTCAACTTTAGGTGGTTTGGAGATATTGACTTCGCCAAGACTAGCAATATATTTATTAACTAAATCAAAGGCCATTGGTTTTTTTATTACTTCGCGGCCACGGAGCGTCAGATTGATTCTTACCTGATGTCCTTCTGATAAAAATTGTTTGCCTTTATTAATCAGTCTTCTTAAATCAGCCTCAGCGATAAAAAGTCCTAAACTGATGTCTTTAACGACTCCTTTTTTTACGCCGCGCCTTGCCTCTTTCTCTTTTTTTTCTTCTTGATATAAAAATTTTTTAAAGTTAATAATTTTAGCGACTGAGGGGTTGGCTTTGGGAGCGATTAACACCAGATCTAATCCGAGTTCTTGGGCTTTTCTTAAGGCTTCTTGTTTAGAAAGAACTCCCAGTTGTTTTCCTTTTTCATCAATAACCCTCAACTGGGGAGTCTCAATATGGTAGTTGATAAAATAATACTTTCGCGGTTTAAACCTTGGTCGCGGTCTATAAAAACTTCTCAATTTGAGATTTTAACTTAGAAATAAATTCGTTTAGAGAAACCATTCCTAAATCTTTCCCTTCTCTCGTTCTGATACTGACTTTATAAACTTTATGAACTTTATAACTTTCAAATTCTTTCTCTCCAATTATAACCATATAGGGAATTTTTTGCAAGGTGGCTTCTCTTATTTTTGCTCCTAAGGTCTTGTTATCATTATTTAGTTCAACGCGAAAACCTTCCTTTTCCAGCTGTTCTTTAACTTTTAAAGCATAATCCTGAAACTTATCTGAAATTGGCAGTATCATCAGCTGGACCGGACACAGCCAGAGAGGAAAACTACCAGCATAGTGCTCGACTAAAATAGCAAAAAATCTTTCCAGTGAGCCGGCGATCGCCCGGTGGATGACGACCGGTCTTTTGATCTTTCCTTTTTTGTCAAGATATTCAAGTTTAAATCTTTCTGGTAGAGAAAAATCTATCTGGATTGTTCCGCATTGCCAAACCCGACCGAGTGAATCTTTAAGCATAAAATCAAGTTTCGGTCCATAAAAAGCGGCCTCGCCCTCTTTGATAATAAAAGGAACTTTTTTAATCTTAACCGCCTCTTTGATCTTATTTTCCGCATTTTTCCAGATCGCATCCGAACCCAAATATTTATCTTTATTTTTTGGATCGCGGACTGATAGCTGCATATAATAATCTTTTATTCCAAAAGCTTTTAGAAAATAAAAAGCATAGTCCATCACGTGGACGAACTCATCAGTTACCTGTTCTTCAGTACAGAAAATGTGCGAGTCGTCCTGAGTAAAGTGACGTCCCCGCACCATTCCGGCTAACTCTCCAGCTTGTTCATAGCGGTATACTGAGGCATTTTCCGCGATTCTTAGAGGGAGATCTCGGTACGAATGCCTTTCTGACTGGTAGACCATAATATGCATCGGACAGTTCATCGGTTTGACCATATACTCGACGTCATCTATCTTCATCGGCGAATACATTTTGTCACGGTAAAGATCCCAGTGACCAGAGGTCACCCAAAGTTGTTTTTTGCCAATATGAGGTGAATAGACGATTTTATAGTCGCGTTTCGTCTGCTCTTTATTGATAAACTCCTCCATGATTCTTCTGATAATTGCTCCCTGTGGTTTCCAGATAATCAGTCCCTGGCCGACCTGATCTGAAATCAGATAGAAACCCAACTGTTTTCCCAGCTTTTTATGATCACGTTTTTCCGCCTCCTGTTTCTGCCACAAATATTTATCAAGTTCTTTTTGCGTCGGGAAACAAGTGCCATAAATTCTTGTCAGCATTTTGTTTTTCTCATCTCCGTGCCAGTAAGCGCCGGCGATTGAAAGTAGTTTGAATGGACCGATTTTACCCGTTGAGGAGACATGCGGTCCTTTGCAAAGGTCGACATCACTTCCCTTTTCACCTGGTTTGCCAACCCAATAGACAGTCGCTTTCTCCCCCCTTTTTTCAATTTGATCAGCCCAGTCAAGCTTATATTCATTGCCTTTGAAAAGTTTTCTTGCTTCTTTGATAGAAATTTCTTGGCGGACGATCGGTAAATCAGCATCAATCAACTCTTTCATTCTTTTTTCAATCCTCGGGAAGTCTTCTTCCGAGATCTTACCGTCATAGTCAAAATCATGATAGTAGCCTTCGTCAGTCGGCGGTCCCATCGCCCGTTTTAATCCAGGAAACAAATCAGTTAATGCCTGATGAAGGACATGCTCGCAGCTATGACGCATTGTCAAAAGATCATTTTTTTTATTCATATGTTTTATTATATAAACTTTTAATAAAAAACAAAAAGATAATTATTTACTTCGATGTATCGATACATCGAAGTGCTTACTTTCCTATCGGACCTTTGTATTTTTTAAGCCAACTTATAAAATCAACTAAAATATTTACCATATAATCATGGTATTTTTTTCCTTTTTCAGGCGAAGCTTTTGATGAGTTAGAGAATGAACCATTCGGCGCAAAAGCTTTCTGCTCATAGCTGTTCCAAGGTATATCAATAACTTCACCGGATTTCCCAAAAAGATCATACTGAGAATATTTAGAAAAGATTTTTTCAAAGTCTATTCCTCTGGTGGTTAATTTGTCTTTTTTTATTAGATAAGGATATTTATACCAGACATGGGATACTTCCAGTTCGCCAGCATGGTGTTCGACATTATCTTTGATTTTGCTGGCTATACGTTTGGCAATCTTCATAATTTTCACCTCCTAACTATCCAACTTCGCTAAAGCTTCGTTGGACAAAGAAAAACCCCGCTTTGGGCGGGGTTGGTTTTTAATTTCTAATACACACTATCCACCGCCCAAAGAAAATTGGGTAGTGGTTGTGCAAGATTCATTAGAAATATTTTCTATTTTTGCTTTGTTTAGTCTAACAACGTCTTCTATTTTAAGTTCAATTAACATATCTCTAGTCCCGCCTCCGCCGTAAATAGTTTCGTATCCAAGGAGTTTTTTATCGATAAACACTATCATCTCATTTTTATGTCCCACCGGTGGAGTGGCTCCAGGAAGATAACCTGAATATTTTTCTGCTTCATTAAAAGGAACCAATCTTAATTTTTTATTCAAAGATCTTTCTAATACCGAGATATTTAACCTATTGTTTCCTGGGATAATCGCTAAAATAAGTTCTTTTTTATCACTAATAAGAATAAGTGATTTTGTTAGTCTGTTTAAATCGACATCAGCCACTCTGGCTGCATCAGCCGTATGAATAGTTTCTAGCTTTTCTATAAATCTATGCCAAATTTTATTTTTATCTAGATATTGCTTTAGATCCATATATAAACAAAGACTATCTTCAATGAAAATAATCATTAATCGACCTTTTCTTTCATAAATGCCTTAACTAAAAGATCGATGTCTTTTTTTGTATGAACGGCTGAAATTTGAACTCTAATTTCATCGCGTCCCTTAGGTACGACTGGATAGCTAATATTAGTTACCAAGATATTTTTCTTAAAAAACTTATCGACCAAAGACCTGGTTTTAAAAGGATTAGCGATCAGGACCGGCTGGATTGGATGAGACGAGTCAGCGGCAAACTGAAAGCCGACCGTTTTCATTCGTTTTTTAAAATAAGTGACATTTTCTTTCGAATTTTTAAGCAACTTCTTTCCTATGGGTTTATCTAAAAGTTCAATAGATTTCAAAGCTGCTCCGGCTGTGCCCGGTGAGATGGAATTTGAATAGATATAGGTAGCAGCTGATTCTCTTAAATAGTCAATAATTGTTTGATTGGCAACCACATATCCTCCATCGGCGCCAAAAGCTTTGCCAAAAGTACCAACGAGCACGTCAGCCTGAACGCCTTCTACCTCCTCAATCCCGCGGCCGTTTTTTCCCGATATTCCCACTCCATGAGCATCGTCAACCACCAGTAAAACTCCATTTTCATATTCTCTATCGTATCTATCAGTAATAGTTTTGATTTCTTTAAGCTTTTGATATTCGCCCAGCATGCTAAAAACTCCATCGGTAACAACAAGAGCTCTTTTATAAATTTTTTTATTAACTTCAAGAATAGTCTCCAGATGAGCTGAATCAAGATGATTAAAAATTGCCCGTTGTTCTTTGGGCAAGTTGGCCACCCTGATTCCGTCGATAATACTTCGGTGGTTCAAAGCGTCAGAAATGACAACCACATCAGAATCGACCAATGAATCTTTATTTTGACCTGTTAAAAGACAAGAGATAACGGCAAGATTAGTGGCAAATGATGAAGAAAAAACCATGGCATCATCTCTTTTGTGAAATTTGGCAATCGCTTTTTCGAGATCGCGGTATATTTTAAGAGTACCAGAGATAAATCTGACCGCTCCGGGTCCGGTCCCAAATTTTTTCGAAGCTTGACCCTCAGCTTTTTTTAAAGCCCGGTGGTGACGAAGTCCCAAATAGTCATTAGAATTAAATACTTGAAATTTTTTCTTGCCAATAATTGCTTTAGGAGACTTTTCCTTGGTAAAACCGTCAATATTTTTTTCAAAACGTTTTGAGGTCTTTATTTTATCAATTCTAGCAATCTCAAGGTTTAAGAGTGAAAAAAAGTTTTTTTTAGACATACCATTTTCCTAGTTTAATTTTTAATTGACTAAACATAACCTTAGTCATTCTTTCAAGATTATATTTATGATTCCAGCCCCAATCTCTTCTTGCCTGTGAATCATCAATTGATTTAGGCCAAGAGTCGGCAATTTTCTGCCGATGATCAGGTTTATAGTCGCATCGAAACCCGGGAGACAATTTTTTGATTTCGCGAACCAGCTCACTTGGAGTGAAATTAATTGCTCCAAAGTTATAGCTGGTGTGAACAGTAATCTTTTTGGCCGGTGCCTCCATTAATTTTATTGTTCCGTAAATAGCGTCGTCGATATACATCATTGGTAATCTCGTATTTTTTTTCAAAAAACAGGTGTATTGATTATTTTTAATCACGCCGTAAAAAATATGGACGGAATACTCAGTTGTCCCATCGCCTGGCGGTGTTTTATAACCAATGAGACCAGGATAGCGTAAGCTTCGGCAGTCAATGCCGTATCTTAAAAAATAGTATTGGCATAAAAGCTCACCAGCGACTTTATTAACTCCATACATCGTTGTTGGTTCAAGAACGGTTCTTTGAGGAGTATTGATCTTTGGCGTGGTTGTTCCAAAGGCAGCTATCGAACTAGGCCAAAAAAGTCTAAAGCGATATTTTACTGCTAGATCTAGAATAATCTTTAGGCTGCCAAGATTAACCTCCCAGGCAAGAGAAGGATTTTTTTCGCTGGCAACTGATAGAAGACCAGCCAAATGGTAAACTGTACCGACTTTATATTTTTTGATAATTTCTTCCAATCTTTTTCCGTCGCGGACGTCACTTTTCTCCGAGATAACATCAAACTGATCGTGAACTTTTTGGTGAGAAAGAGCAATAATATCATTCCTTTCATATCTTTTACGGAGAGCCAACACCAAATCAGTCCCGACCAAACCGTAGGCACCCGTGACAAGTATTCTTTTCATACTTTATTATTATAAAAAAAATCCCTCCTTGCGGAGGGTTAATTTTTGCACAAAAAAATCACCCTCCAATTATGGAGTGGTGGTTGTGCAGTTAACATTAAATTTGATTTTCATAATTCAAATATACAGGACAATTTATAAAAATCAAGCGGAATTTGTTACGGTGCTGAATTTGTGGACGGTAGAGGACTTGAACCTCTGACCTTTACAATGTCAATGTAACGCTCTAGCCAACTGAGCTAACCGTCCTACTAAATAATTTTACCAAACAATCTCCCTTTTTTAAATTCAATTATCTTAACATTTATTATCCTTCCAGGCCTGTATGACCTACGAGGTTGAATAGGCACAAAAATTGGTAGTTGATTGTCTAATAAACCTTCATGAAATCCATTAATTCTTTTTTGCAAAAACAATACTGATGAGGTCCTACCAACGTTTTTTCTGAGAAATTCTTCGTATTTTTTTCGACCTAATTCGGCAAGAATTTTGGCGCGTTTAATTTTTTCAGCATCTTTCGGTTCTTTGAAGTATTTTGTCATAAAGTAAGCAGCGGTTCCTTTTCTTTTAGAAAAACGAAAGATGTGAAAACGACTAATAGAAGATTTCTCCAAGAAGTCATAGGTTTCCTCAAAATCTTTCTCAGTCTCTCCTGGAAAGCCAACAATTACATCCGTACTAAGAAAAGCATATTTATTCAATCGTTTAATCGATTGAAGTTTTTTCAGCATTTCTTCCCTCTTGTAACCTCTTTTCATTAAGGTTAACATCTTATTTGAGCCCGACTGGAGTGGAACGTGAAAGAAATTAACCAAGCGTTTCTTAAGGAAATACTCTTGATAAAACCTTAAGAATTTTTCATCAATACTCCAGGGATGGATTGAACCAAAGCTAATTCGTGGTATTTTTGTTTTATTAATAATTGTTTTTACCAGGTCAACAAACTTTTCTCCAGTATCAATTCCGAAAGCTTCGGTATTAATGGCAGTTAAGATTACTTCGCTGACTTTTCTTTGATAATTCTTAATTTTTAATTCTAAATTCTTAATTCTCTCCGACTTCGGTTGGCCTCGGAGGTAAGGAACGATACAGTAGCTGCAAAACCTCTGGCAACCATCTTGGATTTTAACAATTAATCTTCCGGAATTAATAAATTTACTTGTCCTAACCATCTTTTCCCGACCTGCCTTGCCGGCAGGCAGGCCGCTTCGGTCAAGAACAGGTTGGTCTGAGAGAAATTGTTTATTTATATTGTCAATAATCAGATTTACTGGCAGAGTTTGATATAGTTTGTTCCTAAGCCAGTAAGTAGCGGCACAGCCGGTAACAACAAGAAGAACCTTTGGATTTTCTTTTTTTACTCGATAGATAAGTTGTCTGACTTCCCTTTCCGCCTTCTGAGTAACACAACAGCTGTTGATGATAAAAATATCGGGCTTTTTTGCCTCATAGATAAAGCCGTTTTCTAGCATCTGGCGATCTATTTCTTCTTTTTCTGCTTCGTTTACACGGCAACCGAAGCTATAGCTATAGAAGGTTTTCATAGAAAAATATTATACCGGATTGTTATATGGTTATATTGCTATATTGTCATATAGCCATATAATAATATTTATAGGATTATACTAAGGTATTCTTGACATTCCCATAGCATAATGCTATAATACTCCCAGATCCTAAGGTTTTTCAGTTTTTCTGTAAAGCTTTAGGATTTTTTTTAACTATATGAAACACCTAATTTTAATTCTAGTCATTACAGGTCTTTTTTTGTTCAAAACGACAGCTATATTGGCTGAGAATGTCAGCGGTCAGTCTGCTACTCTAGTCTCTAGGGCTGAGAATACAAACTCTCTGTTAAATAAAAAATTAGCCATAAAAATTGTCCTTAAGAAGTATGACTCGCCTTTAGTTGACGAGGTAGATAGCTTTATCCAGGCCTGCGAAAAATACGACCTTGACTGTTATCTTTTACCTTCAATTGCTGGTCTTGAGTCGACATTCGGACGTTATATTCTAGCCAATTCATACAATCCCTTTGGCTGGGGAGGCGGAAGGATAGTTTTTGCAAATTGGAGTGAAGGAATAGAGTCGGTGGCTAAAGGTCTTAAGGAAAACTACCTTAATCGCGGCGCTTTAACCGTCAACCAAATCGGTCGTATTTATTCAGAAAGCCCCACTTGGGCTCCTCGCGTCTCCTGGTTTATTAAACAATTTGAGAATGAAGAGCTGAAGTTATCCTTGCTTTCAAGAGAATTTCCTGTAAAATTGTAAAATGTATTCATATAAACTAAAAAAACTGCCTAAAAATACTTCAGAAATTAACCTTAATATTCCTATCGCTGATATTGATAAGGAGTACGAAAAGGCGTTTTTCCGACTCCAGCAGGAATTAACTGTTGAAGGGTTTCGTAAGGGCAAGGTGCCAAAAACAATCGCCGAAAAACATCTCAAAAAAGAGGCAATTTACCAAGAGTTAATCAAATCCCTTCTTCCTCAAGTTTACGAAGAGATTATTAAAAAGGAAAATTTAAAACCGATTATCTCTCCGAAAATTGAGCTTGTCAAAGCCAAAGAAAAAGAAGACTGGCAGATAAAGATTACCCTAGCGGAAAAACCTTTAATTGATTTAGATGACTATAAAAAAACCATTAAAGAGGTAAAAGCCAATCAAAAAAAAGACGATATCTGGGTACCGGGAAAAGAATCCGCCTCCGCCAAGGCTTCGGCGGACAAGGAAAATAAAAATAAACTTTTAAACGAGATCTTAAACGCCATTTTAAAAACAAGCAAAGTCGAGGTTTCCGACCTAGTGATTGAAGATGAGTTAAATCAACGGTTGACACGATTGTTGGATGATATTCAAAAAATTGGACTGACAGTGGATAACTATCTTAAATCTAAAAAGTTAACTATGGAGCAGCTTAAAGCAAGCTATCGGAAAGAAATCGAAGATACCTATAAACTCGAGTTCATTCTTTCGGAAATCGCTGACAGAGAGAATATTAGCGTGGAAAAAGAAGATTTAGACAAACTTTTTAGTAATATCAAAGAGGAAAAAGAAAGAAAAGCGGCCGAAGCCAATAGCTATTTTTATGCCTCAATTTTGCGGAAACAAAAGACACTTGACTATCTATTAAGCCTGTAGTAAAATAGGGCTATGACAAAAGCTCAAAGCTCAAAGTTCAAGGTTCAAAACGACACCAATCCCCTGGAAAGTCTCCGTAAAACTGATGTTGTCGATCGCTTTTTTGACAACTATGAAGACGATGATGAATTTGAATCTTTAGGATTTAGTCAGGCTAAAAAGAAAGAAAAGGTAAAGAAACAACAGTTTAAGGTTTTTAACTATCAAGAATACAGCGAAACGACATTAATAAAAAAACAGATAACTGAATTAACCGCTCAGATTAAAAAAGAGATAGAAGCCTTAAAAAAACAAGGCTCCGAATTCAATAAAGAACTAAACGAGGTAGAAAAAATTGCCCTTCAAGATCTTCCAGAAAAACCAGGGATCTACCATGTGAGATTTTTAGAAGTTATCTTAAACTTTATCCGCCATCTTCGGGCTCGAGTCGGCGAATCAAAAACCTGGATGGATGCGATGATAACAAGAAAGAAAAAAAGAGGCTCTCTTTTTGCTGTTAGAAGTAGAAAAATGGGCACTCAATATTCTCTTTCTCAAGAACTCCAATCAGCTAGATCTATTCAATAATTGGTTATTTATTCAAGCGCTTTCAAAAAGGTATTCACTCCATGGGCCCAGCTACCAGGAGAAGCCGGAGTATATTTTTGCATAATTGCTGAAGCGGTCACTAAGCCTTTATCAATGTATTCTTTTTTAATGCCTTCGGCAATAGTTTTTATCGCTTCCTCATATGAATCAAATTTTGTGACCGTTGTTCCATAAATTCCCCAGCCCCAGCAGTTATGGGAGTCATCGGGAATTACGCGGCAAAGGTTGGATTCCTGCATGGCGATGGCCGGTAAAAGACGATAGTCAAACTGATATTGGTCAGAAACTTGAACGATTAGATCGGCGTAATCATAAAGTAATGAACCATGTTTTCTAAAAAAAGCTTTCAGATTGGCAGCGCGGCTGTCTCCGAGAATAACTCCAGCTTTAAAGTTGTCTTGGTTAGAAGGAGCACTTGAGAGTTCAAACTGAGCCAAGATAAGCTCAATTGTCTTTTCCTTCTTTGCTAAAGCTAAGGATTTGTTAACGAGGACAAAGTTTAATAAAATAAAGGCGATAAAAAGAAAAAAATAACTTAAGAATTTCTTGATTAAACTATTCATCATATTATCACTATAATCAAGCTCTCCAAAGAAGTCAAATTAGTGAGTCCGAGGCGACTCGAACGCCTAACCAATGCCTTAAGAGGGCACTGCTCTACCAGTTGAGCTACGGACCCTGAAGTGTCCCCAGGAGGAATCGAACCTCCATCACCTGTTCCGAAGACAGGTACTTTATCCGTTAAGCTATGGGGACAGAATCTTTAAAATATATTATACTAAACAAATGGTTATTCTTATTGGCTACCTCTTATTGGTTTTTGTTTTGTTGATTTTTCTAATCACGATTTCTCTCTACACATTTTTTCTTCTTTACTCTTCATTTAAGGGTTCACCGTATGTGGCAACGAGAAAAAAAAGAATTGAGAAGATATTGAAAGAAGCCAATTTAAAGAAAGGAAAAATATTTATCGAGCTCGGTTGTGGAGACGGACGGATCGTGAGGACGGCAGTAAAAAAATATGGAGTAAAAGGAATAGGAGTTGATATTAATCCAATATTGATCTTTTGGGCTAGACTTCTCTCTTTAAAAGATTCCTCGACTTCGCTCGGAATGACGTTTAGGGTAGAAAATATTTTCGACACAGATTTGACCAAAACAGATTATGTTTATATTTTTCTAATGCCTGATTTAATTAGCAAACTTATTCCCAAGCTAAAAAAAGAGTTAAAGAAAAACTGCTTGATTATTTCTCATGGATTTAAAGTTGAAGGGATGAAGCTAGTAAAAACTTTGGAAACAAGACCGTTTAAAACTTATTATTACAGAACGTAGATTGTTATATAGCTATATGGTTATATTGATTCTTTTTTTGTATTCTTTCAATATAACAATATGACAATATAGCAATATAACCATTTAAATAATTTCTTCTTTACGTTTTCTCACAAAGCTTATCCACTCTTCCACTACCTCAAACATTAGTTTAAACGGTGCTTCAATTATGAAGTCGAAAATAAAAATAAAAAAGTTTAACTTGGCGATTTCTTGGGAAAAAAATTTTCCCAAAGACAAAATCGGCATAAAGAAAAAATCGACGATTGGCGTAAAGATACTTTCCTTTATTTCTAGTGTTAATTCTTTGGTAATCTGTCTTATTCGGTAGGAAAAAAAAGTGACAACAGAGACGAAGAAGATAAAAATTATTTGGCTAACTAAGTTGAAGTTTAGGTAAGTTAAACCCTCATAGATCAAAGATAAAGTAATTAAAAAAGTTAATGAGTAAAAAATCGTAAAACCAAATATCAAAAGCGGTCTTCTCACCCTCGGTTTTTTAGGAACAAAGGCCACTTTTGTTTCAAAAGATTGGTCTTTGTCAATAATTTCTATGATTCGATTGTAGATTTTTTTCGTATTGCTTTCTCCGGGAACCCTAAAAAAAGCAAGAATTACTGCCATTAAAATAGGTGGAAATATCGTGTTGATGAAAATTGATTCATAGTTGACTTCGCCATAAAAATATTTTGATAAAGGAAATTCCAATATCAGGGCAAAAAGCATCTTCGTTAGAAGAATATAAATAAAGCTTTTAATAGCAAGATTTCGCACTTTTGTCCCCATCTGTTGGTATTTATCACGGCAGGTTTGGTCAACTTCAGCCCAGAGTCTTTCTTTATCCGTTAAGATAGAAGCAATCTCTTTAAATTTATTTTTCAACATGTCAAAGAGCACCAAAAAAGGCGGTAACTGTTTACGAGTGAATTTAACAAGATTATCTACATATGAATTAGTAACCATGTCATCAATTTTTTTAAAGATTGAGGGAAGTTGATGAGAAAGTGTTTCTATCTCTTCTTTTGAATAAGCGAGTAATGGTTTATAAAAGGTGATAAAAAGATGATAGTGGAGATAGGCCCGGTCGCTTCTGCCAAAAACTTTTTCTATAGCCACAAGAAAAAAAGCGTCTTTTTGATCTTCCTTCAAGTCTTCAATCTTGATTTTTTTTCTTAAAACTTGGTAGATGAAAAAAGTTAAATTGGCTTGACGTTGGGCTGACTCTGGTTTAAGAAATTCCTCAATTTCACAGGTCAAAAGATCAAGCAAAAACTGATTAAGATAACCTTGCATTTCTAAGTCTCGTCCGGTAACAAGCTTTCTTCTTAAAATAAGATATTTATCTATAAGACTTTGAATTTTAACAACATCTTCTCCACCTAAGCTGCTGTTGTCAAAGTACCTCGCCCAGAGAAGTTCACGAAGTAAGTTTTCCGCCTCTCCCCGACCGTCAGGATTAATGGAAAATCGGCGTCTTAAAATTCTTTCAATGGCCGCTCTTAAGACCAAGTGATCGTCACGAAACTCAACGGCGTTTCTGACTTTTTCATAAACAAGGGCAAAAAAGGAAACAGTCTGAGAGACAGAAAGAGCTGAGATATCATCAGGTCTTGTTTTAGGTTTGACCGCGTTTAAAGCGCTAAGTAAGGCGCTCGTGTACTCAGAAAGACCAATCTTGTTATCAGTCATACAGCCTATATTATACCAATATTTTACCTCTTTTGTTAAAATTTGCTTATGCTAGTCGTAAACTCATTAACCGATAAACGAATTTTTGAGAATAAATTTAACTTAGTGGTAGCTGATCTTGATTATACCTTGACTAATTTTGGCCAAGGACATCAACAGGGAGTTAAAGAGTTAGCCAGAGAATTGGGTAAAGATTTAACAATTAAGTTTAATGATATTTTTTTTCTTATTCATCAGGAGCATGTTCTTGTTACTGATAGAAACTGGTCGAGAAAAAAAGAGTTTGACCAGACAATTTCCCAGATGAAATCCTTATACTATCTCAAGAGTAAATATGGTTTTAGAAAATATAGTCGCGAGCTTTTTATTATTACCGCCGCAAAGATGCTAAACAAAGAAGTCGTCAAAGTAGAAATAGAAAAAGGACGCGACGCCTATTGGCATGGGGTAGCAAACCACTCTCCCATATATCCTGATGCGAAAAAATTTCTTGAGAAGATAAATAAAAATAATACCTCATTAATTATTATGACCGGAAGCGATTCGGTGATGAAAGTTTCTCAAAACCTGTCTCTTGAGTATATACCGGAGTTATCAAAAAGATATAAGGCGAAGAGAGTCGAAAGATGTGGAATAAAATATCAAAGTTTAATAATCGGTGACCCAATCGATAAACCTGATGAACGTTTTTTTGATTTAGTTGAGAAAGAGATTAAGAAGCTAGGCAGTTTTCATAAAAAAAATATTCTGTTTTTTGGCGATTCTTATCGAGCTGATCTTAAAGTTCCAGAAAAAAGAGGTTATAAGACAGTTCTTATTAAACGGCTTTAGCTCCAAAGGAGAGGATTTTATTTTTTAACTCTTCCAGTTTTTCTTTAGTAGAGGATTCTGAGCTTGTTTCTAAATTAAGTCTAATTAAAGGTTCGGTATTTGAGGTTCGAATATTAAATCTCCAGTCTGGAAAGTCAATTGATAGACCATCCAACCAATTAATCTTACCTTGAGAGTAACTTTCGCTAATTTTGTTGAGGACATCTTTTGAGTTAACAGTAGAAGGAAGTTCAAAGTTATACTCCCCAGATTCATATGAAGAAATAAGCTCTTTTAGAATATTAGAGATCGGTCGATTATCACGGCTTAAGACATCTAGAATATGATAGATGACGCGGATTGAAGATTCGGCACCACCAGTTTCTCTAAAAAAGAAGTGTCCTGAGGATTCGCCGGCGAAAGCGCCTTTAACCTTGTTTAGATGAGCGGTTATTAACGAATGACCGACGACATTGACCTCCATCTTTCCACCATATTTCTCAATTACTTTTTTAGCATTATTCAGATAACGAATATCAACAAGGATGGTTTCCCCTTTTTTCTTCAAAAGAATTTCTCGGGCAATGAGTGAAGTTATTAATGTGGCAGGAATAATCTCTCCTTTTTCGTCGATGAAAAATATTCTGTCAGCATCACCGTCAGTGGCAATTCCTAAATCCGCCTTCTCACTAACAACCTTCTGTTGCAGTTCTTTTAATGTTTCAAATTTTATAGGATTGGCTTCGTGAGCGGGGAAATTGCCATCCAAATTAAAGTTAATCTTAATTAATTCTGACCCGGGAATTCTACTAAAAATTTTTTCTAAAAATAGACTTCCCACGGAATTGGCCGGATCAACGACTACTTTTAATCCCTTAAGGGTTTTTGGATTAACAATAGATTTGGCATAGGAAATTTCTTCATCAATAACATCTTTTTTTATAAGTTTTCCTTTACTGCCAACGTTATTAAAAGATGAGGATAAAGCGATATTTTTTACGTCCTCCATCCCTGTATTTTTTGCGACTTTTATTAACTGACCACTCTTTTGATATAAAAATTTAAGCCCGTTATATTGCTTTGGATTGTGTGATGCTGATATTTGGATACCAGCGTCATATCCATAATGAAAGACGCTGAAGTAAACAGATGGGGTTGTTGAAAGCCCGATATCAATAACCGTTGCCCCTTGTTCGATAAGAGACTCTTGAGCAATTTTTGACAAGGACGGAGAAGAGATTCTCATATCGCGGCCTAAAACAATCGTTAGAGATGGTTTATTTAACGTTTTCTGAAAAAAAGTGTAGATAGCTTTAACGATTTGAGAGATATTTTCCTCATTAATATCTTGAGGATAGATGCCTCTAATATCGTAAGCCTTAAATATGTTAGGACTGATATTCATGAGAATTAAATCATAAAAAATAACAGGCTAAGATGTCAAGGGATTTTTTAATCGAATATGGATTGGTGCTGGTTTTTGTTGAAATATCAATTTTATGCAACCCTTCATAAAAACTTAAAAGTTTTTTTTCTTCCCAATTATAGGCTTGTTTTTTAAGTTTGGCAATCTGCCAGGTTTGTAGCCGGGGAATTGATTGGCCTGACTTAATAATTAATAGATTACGAATGTGTTTATACAGCATATAAAAAATAATGTTTTCGTCAATAGTTTTTACTAAAGAGTCAAGAGAGATTAAAAAATTTTTTAGATTGCTAGGAAAACAAAGATCAAGAAATTTAAAAATATTTTCTTTTGGTTTAAACTCTTTGACTATGGTACCTAAAGGAAATTTTAGATAACGAGAAGAAATTTCGTCTTCAAAGTCAATTAAACTAATTCTTTTTAACTTGACGATTTTTTCGATAGTTTTCTGCCATTTTAAAGATGATTTTTTATTAACTAGTTCACGTAAATTCTCTGTAAAAAAGACCTGATCGCGAGAAAAAAGCGTCATTGATTCACCCTGCCATTTTAAAATTTCGTCAATTCTTGAAGAAACAATGTCAACTATTTCGGAGTTTTTCTGATGAAATGAGTTTTTTAGTTCAACGAGATAGTTTCTTGAAGAGATAGAGTCTTCACCACAGACGACAGTTAGCATGAATATATTATATACGATTTCTTTTAATGAAGAAGTAGATTGAGACTGATACGGCCGTTATAAGAAAAACAATAATTAAACCAACATATAAATATTTTTTCGCTAATGAGTTTTTTATAGATTGATTATTAACTAAGTTATTTTTTTTAAACTGGTCTTTAGAGACGAAGTTAAAATTATTTTCTGAAGGAGAAGAGATAGATTGGTTGTTATTTTTTATCATCAGATTAATTTTATTTTCTTTCAAATAGGCTTCGTTATCTTTAACAAAAGAAGAGGTGGTTTTGATAATTGCAGTTTTTGTATCTTGAGGAATAAACTCTAAATAATAAGGTAAGGGTGGAAGTTGAATAGAGTTAAGGAAAAAATAACCAGAACTGTCAGCGAGAGTTTTTGAATAAATAGACCTGGTCGATGAGAGTTTGACATTTATCTGGGCATTAGGAAGGATATCACCTTGACCGTTTTTTGCATAGCCTTCGATAGTCCTCAATATCGGTTCAAACCGAGGAGTATTTTTATCAATCACTGTCGTCTCGTTACCAGTAGAAAAATATTTAGGGTTTTTGTAAAGAATTGGTATAAGAGCGGTATTGATAGGTAGTTGATTCGCTTTCAGACTAAGAGCCCAAAATCCATAACGGGCTTGATCATCGGTAAATTCTTTTTTATTAACATATGTATTTCCGTATTCATCTTTAATTGTTAGTAAAGGATAAGGATGAGTTGCCTTTCCTCGATAGATAATCGTGTCTCCTTCAAGTATTTGCGATAACTCCATATGTTTTATTGGATAAACGAGAGGTGGATTTAATCCTGGATCAAGAGCAATATCTCTTTCCTCAAGATCAGGTCTATTCTTAGCAATCTCTTCCGGAGTGTTAATAATCTCATCTATCGGTTGATCAGGAATATATATCGAGGAAGTACTGTCAACAAATTTTTTATAAATCTGCTTGTATTTCTGATTTAGATTAGGAGTCGAAGAAAAAGTATAAATAGTCGGTATATTGGCTAGTCTTAGATAATAAGTACCAGGTTTAACGACAAAATTAAACACGCCGTCATCAGAAGTTGTCGTCGGATTACCTGAGGTGGCAAAGGCTAAAACTTCGTTAGGAAAGATTGAGCTTAATAGACGGACTTTTACGTCTGGAATTGGCTCCAGTGACTGACTGTCAAATACTCTTCCGTATGGATCCCAGGTAATTTCCCTACAGTCTTGTTTAGTATTCACGTCCTCAAAACTTACTCGAGTAAACTTTAAGACTCCTTGCTGCTGTGAATTGGCTTGTCCAGTAATTGCCGTATCAGATTCACCTGAACCTGTTATATCAGGCGGATAAAGAGCGTAGAAAAAAATATGGGCATGATCTCTTACTTTATAAGTGGTTTCTCCGTATATCTTGATATTTCCTTGACTGTCAGCATAAAAAACACCCGAAGGATTACTAGCATATTTTAGTCGATGGGCTAAATTACCAATTAAGCAATTAATCTGCTCTTGGCAAGATACATCTTCAGAGTTCTCACAGTATAACTTGTAGTCGTTTTCCGGAATAGTAGTTGTGTAGTAATCTTGGACATCAACTTCTTCACCAGGAAAACAATTTTTGTTAAGGGAAATTTTTATCGCTGGGTAAACAACTGATCCTGCTGGAAACCTATTAGGTTGTTTATTCGTTAAAGTGAAGGTTGTTGAGCCGTCTTCTGGGGCGTGAGTCTCAGAACAGGTTTTTACACAGCCAAGCTCTGAATCTACATGACAGTCTGATTCGGAACATTTACCATAATCATCTAGACCACAACCACACAGTCCGTTTTCGTCTATTCTCTTTTCCCAATCGGAAGCATCAAGACACATCATACTAAATCCATTAAGCGCATTTGTTTGTTCTTGTGGTTGATTTTCCTGAGCGTTTAGGTTATTAAAATAAATAAATCCAAATAGAACTATAAAAATGAAGAAGATAATAATTTTTTTCAACATAAATTTATGTTAAAATATTCTGCTATTAAAGTCAAGCGATCTATTCAGTTAAAAGTCCGACATTAACTGGTAACTTTTAAGAACTTCGTTTGGTGTTTTCATCCCTAAAGATAAATGAGCTCGTTTCTTGTGATAGTATACCAAGTAATCGTTGAGTTC
>Ga0172371_10000753_pt1 | contig 51035 bp, 33 predicted proteins | sample Lak12m_FD_114543 | JGI IMG/M metagenome (GOLD analysis project Ga0172371, IMG submission 114543) | Freshwater microbial communities from Kabuno Bay, South-Kivu, Congo - kab_022012_12m | ecosystem: Environmental > Aquatic > Freshwater > Lake | place: Democratic Republic of the Congo: South-Kivu... | reverse complement strand
TGCTCGCAGGCGGGGATCGGTTACACTCCGGATGTCCTGGTAGGTACAGCCCACGCCGTTGCGGCTTGCTCGCAGGCGGGGATCGGTTACACTCTATGCTCTCTGGTCATCCGATCGACCTTGTTGCGGCTTGCTCGCAGGCGGGGATCGGTTACACTACTCCGCTGCGCGACACAACTAGCAGCCAAGTTGCGGCTTGCTCGCAGGCGGGGATCGGTTACACTTGATGGTCGTTTTGTCGATGCTCGCCTGGGTTGCGGCTTGCTCGCAGGCGGGGATCGGTTACACTCCGGGTTGCCATGGTGTGTTGTTACCTTTCGTTGCGGCTTGCTCGCAGGCGGGGATCGGTTACACTCGTTTTGAATCAGAACACGCGCAGATTCCTGTTGCGGCTTGCTCGCAGGCGGGGATCGGTTACACTTGCTCCTTGAGCCATGCCTTGAGGGTGTTGTTGCGGCTTGCTCGCAGGCGGGGATCGGTTACACTACGGCCACGCTCACCAGCGGGACCTGTTCAGTTGCGGCTTGCTCGCAGGCGGGGATCGGTTACACTTAAATACCCGGTTCGGCCGAGACCCGGAAAGTTGCGGCTTGCTCGCAGGCGGGGATCGGTTACACTTGCTTGTCCCCGAACCTTCGAGAGCGCAACGAGTTGCGGTGAAACGGCAATCAGAAAAGCTGCAATTGGCATAGGGGTTTCTCTGGGGGCTTCGGTGATTTTCCCCAGAAAACGGCCATTCGCTCGAACTGTTTGTCCGTCACGGTGACGATCCGTACCTCCCCATTCGGCGGGAGGTTGTGTTCGATTCTCTGGATGTGGACCTCCGCGTTTTCTTTGCTGGCGGAGTGCCGGGCGTAGACCGAGTATTGGAGCCGGGTGAAGCCGTCCCGCCGCAAGTGCTTCACAAAGCTCGTATAGGCCCGGCGGGCCTGCTTGGTATCGACCGGCAGATCAAACATCGCCACGACCCACATACAACGATATCCGCTCACACGCATGCGCGGGGGATCTCCAAGCGGCGGTCTTCCCCCTGGTAGCATCGCACCAGGGAGGCGACCATCCGGTGCAGGCTGACCATGAGCGGTCCGCGGCGGCGGGCGAAGCGGACCGGCTCGCTGAGGATCTCCAGCAGGCGGGCCTTGGCCTCCTGGCTGAGGTCTTCGTAGCCCTGGCGGAACAAGTCGCGGGCCCGGTCGTCGACCAGCGGCCGGAGCGGCTCCATGAGGTCGTCGGCCAGGCAGAAGGCGTTGGCCCGATTCGAGTGGAACAAGCCCAACGCGGGCAAGAGCCCCGCGGCCACCACGGCCCGCGCTACCGCCGCGCGGACCACGGCGTACCCGTAGTTCAACATGGCGTTGAGTCCGCCCAGGTCCGGATTGCGGCGGAACCCTGTCTCGGGGAACCAATTTTCCCAGTAAATGCGGGCCGCCTGGGCTTCGAGGTTCGACGGGTCGCCCGAGCGGACCATCCGCGCCAGATCGAGGAGCTTGGCGTGGGCGGGCCAATCGGTGGGGATGTTCGCCGCCTGTGCCCGAATCTTGGCCTGCACGACTTGCTTCCAGAGCCGTTTTCGCCGCGGCCGGCTCACGGCCACTTGCTCTGCGATCCGCCAGGTGACCTGGGAATGATCGGCCAGCGGCAGCAACAGGGCCGCCGGCAGGTGGTCTTGCCCGCAGATGACGAGCACGGCTTCCGACCGGGCCAGGGTCGCGAGGGCGGCGTGGGAGTAGGTGGCGCCGGGGTTATCGACCACCACGACGCCCACGTCCTCGCAGGGGATGCTGCCGAGAATGCGTTCCCCGTGCTTGAGGACCAATTGACCGAGTCGAACGGTGAGATACGCCGGTTCGCGCGAGACCTCGACGGTGTGCTTAGGATCGCGCAAGGAATAACTGGCGTCTCTGGCAGCTTGGGTGGCATGCCGTCACTCGGCGTAGCCGAGGGTCGGCATGGAGACCCTCGTGGCGGGTTCCATGCTCACCCGACGCTTCGCGTCGTGAGAGCATGCCACCCAATCCCGACAGTTGTTTCTTGGCCGATCCTTAATCACGGCCGCGCCCTCTTGTAGCGGAGGTCAAGAAACCCTCCGTGGCAGAGAGCGGCACATCCGAGCGGATGAGTCTAGTGTAATCACCCGGCAAGCACATTGCCACAAAAATCATGCGCGCTTCGTCTGTGGCGGGGGTGACACGGTCGCAGCGGCAGACTTCCGAAGTCTTCAAGACTTCGGAAGTCTTGGCGTTGGCAGCGGCCGCCCTCACCCCAGCCCCTCTCCCGCGAGCGGGAGAGGGGAGATTCGAGGGTGGGCTCCTTAGTCGCTTGCCCAGCGGACGCGGCCTAGCCGATCGACGGTCACTTTGCGGGCTTTGCGCTGGGAAATAAGGGTATTGGGCGTCGCGCTGTACTTGCGGCACGTATCGCTCTTTCTCGCGTCGGTGTGCTCGGTGAAGATGAGTTGCCAGGTGGTGGAAGCGCCGGTCCTGAAGACGAGCAGCTTCTCTTGACCGTCCCAATCGACCAGCACCATTTCCCCTTGCGAGAGGGACATCAGGAAGTTTGCATCCGGACGTTCCGGGTGCGTTCGCTGGATGACCGGTTCGCCGGCTTTCAGACGCGCGACAGCCTCAAGCAGGGTGACGAAAACAGGCTCATACTTCGTCTTTCCGGCCTCCTCAAACTCAAAAATGCACAGGTGGTGCGTGGCGCCGGGCTTGACGTAGGCGACGTTTGGCGTCCCCTGACGGACAGGCTGGATGGTGAGTTCCGGCTTGACCACGCGGACCTTCTTGATCGGCACGCCGGAGGGCATCGTGAGATTCGCCAACGCCTCTTTCCAGACCTTCGGGTCGCCCTTCTTTTTCGTGCCGCGGCCGAACTCGACGCCGTGCTCGCGGAGACGAGCGATAATGATCCGCTGGATTCCCGGGTCGCGGATATTCTCGATCTCGTTGGGCGAGAGGGCCTCGATCGGTTTGCGCGCGACCCAGAAACCCGGGCGTTCTGTGCCCCCGTACAGCGTGTCTTCGTGGAGGCGGCCGCTCACCTTGCGTTCGGCGCGGTGCGACACGTAGATCTTACGCGCCGCGTCCGTCAGGTCCCGGCGGAAGTGGGGCCACGGTTCGAGGTCCACCTCCCGCGTGACGCCAGCTCGCCCGCCGATGCGAATTCCCGAGCGTTGCTGGAGCCGGCGGCGGTCGGTCAGGGCGATGACCACGGCGTCGATGGCGTGGTGCCGGTGGTCGGCGCGGTTCTTTTCGCCGGGGCGCAGATCGTCTTGCTCCTGCCACGCGGGGCTGTCGGGCAAGTCGGCCAGCAGGTTCTCGATGCCCCAGTGATGCCTCAACTCGGCCGTGAGTTGCCCTTTCAGCCCCAGCACTTGGTGCGGGGCGTCAAAGAGGCACCGCAGGTATTCGGCGGTCACTTTGGCGATGTAGCGGGTGTCGTTGAGCTGACGCTCGATGAAGTCGTCAAGCTCCAGCTCCTTCTGCAGGAACCTGCGATACTTGGCGTACGCAATCCGACCGTCGCGCATCAACTTCCCTGCCCGCTGGCAGACTTCTTCGTACTGCCGCGGGCGTGCCTGTGCCAGCCACTCGTAAGGGGTTCGGTCGCCCTTCTCCGCGTTGGCGTCGCGGAAGCAGACGGCCTTGTTGTTCTGGGAATCGTCCAAGCAGCGCGAATAGGGGAGGATGTGGTCCACGTGCACCTCGCCGCCGAAAAGCTGCGTGAAGCTGATCGGCCTGGGAGGCGATGAGTAGATGCACTGAAGTTCCTGGTCTTCCCAGAGAAGGTAGCGGGTGATGTTCTCGCGGTTGACCGTGATCCCGTGTTCTCGAAGCTTCTGGGCGGCGGCCTCGCGTCGCTCTTCGCGATGGCGCATCTCGTCGATGCGCTCTTGGTATTTCCGATAGGCGTCGCTTCGCCTGTCCTTGGGCCGCGTCTTCACGTCGCGTCCCATTTCCACGTGGATCGCCGCGGGCTTGCCGTGCTCGCGAACAATGGCGTTGACCACCTTGCGCAGCTCGACCAGCGTCCGCTTGACCACGGGATTGGGGATGTCGCCGATCGGGCAATCGCGCACCCGGCGCGGATCGGGCAACTTGTCGAAGAGCCTTCGCCGCAACTCGTCGCGGCGGAGGTAGCCGGCCGCGTGCAGCGCGCTCTGCTCGGGGTCGCTCACCGACTGGTAGACGAGGCCGCGTTCCAGGTGCGGTAAGAGCCTATTGATCGCCTTGAGGCTGAGTTGTCCGTAGCCGGCGGGAAAATCAACCTCCAAGGCCGCGCGTGCCTGTTCGGTCGTCATCCCGAAGCGCTCCGTGAGGCACTGCACGGCCGAATCCTCTTCCCGCTCATTGTCGAGGAGCATCGCCACGATCGCGTCTTTCTCGTCTTCGTTGCGTTCGTGCCACGACTTGCCCAGTGCCTTCGCCATGCGGAAGTCGACGACCAAGCCCCAGAGGTAAGGCCGTTTCCCCTTTTCGAGATTGAACTTGATGCCTTCCACAAACCCGAGCGCGTGGCGTATTTGGTCGAAGGTCATCTTCTCCCGGCTCGCCAGTTTATCGAGCAGCAAGGTCCTCTGTTGTTGATCCAGCCGATGCTCCCCGACGGCGTCCGGATCGACGTAGCGGAGGTTGTTCACTTCCTGAAGCACCCGGAAGCGCTGCGCCCGCCGGTCCGCACGGGCGCAGCGCGGCTGCTTGGGCTCCAACTCGCACGCGCCGACCACGGATCGGGGCCAGTACATCCTGCGCTGGAAGAACATCAGGCCGTGCAGGCCAAAGGCTCGAAGCAAGGAGACCCGCGTGGGGCGCCGCCGGGGGCGCAAAGGGTATCTCTGCTTGCCGGACTGGCCGTACTTCAACTCGTCGGTCAACAGGTCCGCGTGCCCCAATCGCCGCTGCGCTTGGCAGACGGCCTCAAACTCCTCTTCGTACATCTCGCGCCTGGTGTGGCGGTTTCGGATTTTGTCGCCGTCACGGCGGGAGGCATGATTGAACTGTCCGGCCTTCTCGTGCAAGAGTGTCCCGAGGGTGGGCGATTCCGTCGATCGCATTTCGGCCTCAAGTTCGTTAATCTCGGCGAGCATGCCCTGCACTTCTTTGTCGCCCCGGTCTTTCTTGGCGTTCGAGCGGAATCCGCGCCGCTGGGCCAAGTGGTAGAAGACCCGGCCAAGTTCGTACGCGTCAAGCTTCTCTTCGAGCGCCCGTGCGCGAAGGTCATAGGGATCTCGGGCCAGGAGCATCTTCTGATCTTGCGGATTGCTCGGAAACAGGCCCGCCTCGATCAAGCCTTGGCGAAGCCGCCGTCGTCGGCGCTGACGGCGCTTGGTTCCCCGGCGCATCGAGCGGGCGGTGCGCCGGCCTTCGTTGCGGGAAACCTCCTTCGAGGTGTCGAAGTTGTCGACCCCCTCGGGAAATACCCGCACCCCGAGATCGATGATCCTATGGTTCTCCTCGTCGAGGAGCGCCCACCCAATCGAGTTCGGGCCGAGGTCGAGTCCGAGCGTGCAACGCGGCATGTTCCCCCCCTTTGTTGTGCATAAAAGTCACGGAGGAAGCGCTTGACACGGATGCCACTATAGCAGAAAATGGGGCGAGTGTAACCGATCTCCGCCTGCGGCTTTTCGCAACAAGGTGAAAAATTCGCAGGCACTGCCCCACGGGGCAACCAGCCGCCATGTGCAAACAGGGCGGCTATTTTGTTGAGCGCTGGGCGTCCGATCGCTGACTCGCCCCGGGGGCGGCGGGGCGGGAGACTCCTTTGGGCGAGAGTCAGAGTCGGATTCGGATTCCGCGGCCGGCGGGGACGCCGTATTGGGTGCCGGCGGGGCCGGTTTGGGATCGGTTGCCGGAAGGGGTGAGGCGGGCCGTGGGCGAGGCGCTGGTGCCCGCCTATCGGCGGCTGGTGGTCGAGGCCCGGGATGAATTGGAGCGCTCGGCCGGCATAGGGCGGTGATCGCCGACTGGAAACGCCGCGGCGTCCGTATCCATGGCGTGGCGCCATGATTTTCCGTGCATCGATCCACCGAATTGCCCTGACAAGCATGGCTCCTCGGGCCACCAACCACCCAAGATTCGATCGCCGAATTCCGACGGACTAGCGTAGCGAATCTGCCCGGACCAGCGCACAGGCGGCATTCCGTTCCGGACGGGAAATCGGCGTGCCCGCTGGAAGGTCACGAGGCGCTTTGTTAACATGGGAACACGGTTGCTGCTCGGAACGTATCCGAGCGGAGCCTATATGGGGAATCCCGGATAACGATTTCCGACCCCTTTTTGCTACCTTCTACTACGAAACCGTCTCCGACAAGGACAACGGCAAGTATCCCAAGGAATGTCCTAATGAAAGTCAAGAACTCGACGATGACGCGACGGCGGTTTCTTGCCACGACTGCCAAGGCCAGTGCGGTGCTGGCCGCTCCCGTGTTGGTTCCCGGGCCGGCACTTGGCAAGGATGGGGGCGTGGCCGCCAGCGAGCGGATCACGGTAGGCGGCATCGGGATCAATAGCCGTGGTCGCGGTGTCCTGGCCTGCTTCCTCTCGGAGCCGGATGCGCAGTTTGTGGCCACCTGCGATGTCCGGGCCGACCGTCGCCATGGGATCAAGGGCGTAGTAGATCAGAAGTACGGCAACAAGGACTGCGCCATGTATCGCGACTTCCGCGAACTGCTGGCACGAACGGACATCGATGCCGTGCTGATCACCACCGGCGACCGCTGGCACACGCCGGGCTCCGTCCTGGCGGCGAAAGCGGGCAAGGATGTCTACAGCGAGAAGCCCTGCTCGATGACGATTGGCGAGAGCCAGATCTTGGCCGACACGATGCGGCGCTACGGGCGCGTGTTTCAGGTCGGAACGCAGCGGCGAACCGTCGACAATTTCATTTTCGCCGTCGACCTGGCTCGCAGTGGGAAACTGGGGAAGCTCCGCACCCTGCACGCCTCCATCGCTTACTACAAGCCGCAAATCGTCCACGAGTGGCTTCCGGCCGAGCCCGAGCCGTCCAAGGAACAGGAGGACTGGGACCTGTGGCTGGGACCCGCCCCTTGGCGACCTTACAATCACGCGTACATCGCCGGGATTTGGGGATGGCTGTGCTGCTTCGACTTCAATGCCGGCGGGGGATTCTTGAATTGGGCCAGCCACACCGTCGATCTGTGTCAGTGGGCCAACCGGGCCGATGGCACGACGCCGGTGGAGTTCGAGCCGGTCGGGCCGGAGCGCGGCTATGCGGCGAAACGCGTCGTGCATGCCCGGTATGCCAACGGAGTGAAACTGGTGATGCGTGCTCACGACGCCCTTGGCTGGCTTAGCCTGGGGTCCTGCTCGGTGCGGTTCGAAGGAGAAGAAGGCTGGGTGGAGACGGGCGATAGCGGCAAGATCGCGCTTTATCCGGAGACGTTACGGACGGACCGAACGGTCTTCACCGACAAGAAAGATTCGACCCCCTGGCACGTCGATCAGGCGGAGTGGCACGTGCGCAACTTCCTCGACTGCGTGAAATCCCGGGCTCAGGCGGCATGCAATGCCGACGTCGCGCGATCCTCGCACATTGCCGGCCATGCGGCGGCCATTGCCTGGATGCTCGACCGCAAGGTGGCATTCGATCCTGCGAAGGAAGAGTTCATTGGCGACGACGAGGCCAATCGCATGCGGACGCGCGCCCTGCGCGAGCCTTGGCACATGTAGCCGCGGTTTGGGAGGGCTTCCGCTGAATTGGTTCAAAGCCGGCAAGACCAGGAGGTGTAATCGTGATGACCAGTTTCCGAGTAATCTCTGCAACCGTTGCAGCGGCTCTTGTCATTGCTGCAACGCCGGCGAGCTCGCGGGGCCAAGGCGCCATGTCGACTGCGAAGGATGGCGGGGCGAGGAATGCCGAGGTCGCCAAGCTCGTTGCGACATTGCAGTCGGATGCCGCACCGTTCGACAAGGCCCAAGCATGTCAGCGATTGGCTCTTATCGGCGCCAAGGAAGCGGTGCCGGCCTTGGCCGCGCTTCTTCCCGATGAGAGGCTCAGCAGCTACGCGCGGTTTGGCCTGGAGCCGATTCCCGACCCGAGCGTCGACGACGCCCTGCGTGACGCCCTGGGAAAACTCCACGGGCGGCTCTTGGCCGGGGTGATCAACTCGATTGGGGTTCGCCGCGACGTCAAGGCGGTGGGCGCCTTGACCAAGCTGGCACTCGATCCCACCTCGGAGCTGGCTCCCATGGCATTGGCGGCGCTGGGGCGGATTGCCACCTTCGAGGCGACCGAGACTCTACAACGGGCGCTCGCCGGCAGCTCGGCTGCGGTGCGTGGCGCAGCGGCCGACGCTTGTCTGGTCAGCGTCGAACGACTCTTAGCCGCGGGCAAGCGGGAAGAGTCGGTACGGCTGTGCGACGCCGTTCGCCATGCAAATGTGCCCCAGCCGCTTCGCGTCGCCGCCACCCGGGGGGCGATCCTCGCCCGACAGTCGGCCGGTCTGCCATTGCTCCTGGAGCAACTGAAAGCCGACGACAAGGACCTGTTTGGCGTTGCCCTCAGGACGAGCCGCGAGCTTCCCGGAGGTGACGTGACGCGGTCGCTGATCGCGGAACTGGACCGCCTGCCGCCGGCACGTCAGGTGCTGCTGATTCGCGCGATCGGGGACCGCCAGGACGCGGCGGCGTTGCCGGCGATGCAGAAGCGGGCCGCCGGCGGTTCAAGAGAAATCCGTTTGGCCGCGATCCACGTTCTGGGACAAATGGGGGATGTTTCCGCCGTGACGGTGCTTCTGGAGACGGCCGTATCGGGCGATCCCGTGTTGGCCCGGGCGGCGCAGGCAAGCCTGACGAAGCTGCACGGCAGCGCGGTGGACACCGCCATCGTGACGAACTTGGATCACGGCGACCCCAAAGCCCGCGCACTGCTGCTTGACCTCGTGGCGCAACATGCGATCGCGTCCGCCCTTCCCGCGGTTCTCAAGGCGGCGGATGACCCGAACGAACAGGTCCGACTTGCGGCGATCAAGACGCTCGGGCGAATCATCGGCTTGAAAGAGATGGCGATTTTGACCAATCGCCTACTTGCGGCGAAGTCTCCTCAAGAGACGGCTGCGGTGCAAGAGACCCTGAAGGTCGCGTGCCTGAGAATGCCTGATCGGGATGCATGCGCCGGCGGCCTCTTGGACTGTCTGCCAAATGCTCCCATCGCGTCGAAGCGCTTCTTGCTCGAGTTGCTCGGTTCCGTAGGCGGAGCCCGGGCGCTCAAGGGCGTCTCTGTCGCCGCCGAGGATGCCGACGCGGATCTCCAAGATGCGGCAACTCGCGTCCTGGGCGAATGGATGAGCGCAGACGCGGCGCCGGAGCTGCTCAAGCTGGCGAAAACGCTTCGGAACGACAAACTCAGGGTGCGCGCCTTGCGCGGCTACATCCGCATCGTGCGGCAAATGAGCCTTCTCGCGGAGCAAAAGCTGGCGATGTGCGAAGCGGCGTTTGGGGCGGCGCAGCGAGACGAAGAAAGACGGCTCGTCGTGGCCGTGTTCGGCCGCGTTGCCTCTGCCAAGGCCATGTCCATGGTCATCCCACACCTCGCCAATCCGGCCCTCGCGGAAGAGGCGGCGGCGGCGGCGCTGGCGGTCGGTGAGAAGATCGTCCAGACCGACCCGCGCGTGGTTGCCGATGCTATGCAGCAGGTGCTCAAGAGTCCTGTGAGCAGCGAAAGGACCGCCCGGGCCAAGGCGCTTCTGGAACGCACCAGCCATTTTGTTCCGAAGTAACCGCGCGGCGGAAGACGTCTTGCCGCTTTTACGAACCTGCCATGAGATATCTTGTTTCGATCATGTTGCCCTGGGTGCCGTCTTGTTTCTGGCCGTTTTGCTGGTCGTCCACAACAAAGGCCCGGATGCGAACAGCGGTAAGAACGAGTAGACGGGACGCAACCATTACGGAGGCAGTTCCATGAAAGTCGGGATTATCGGATTGGATACGCCGCACGGCGTCGAGTTTACGAAGATCCTCCACGATCCGCAGGCGACCGGCGACCTGGCGGACCTGACCGTGGTGGCCGGTTTTCCCGGAGGAAGCCCGGATTTGCCTTGTAGCTGGGAGTGCGTCGGGCAATGCACCGAAGAGCTTCGCGCTATGGGCGTGGCCATTGTCGATTCCGTGGAGGAACTAGTGGAGCAGGTGGACCTGGTGCTGTTGGAGAGCCGCGAGGGACGCCCGCACTTGAAGCAGGCCACGCCGGCGCTGGCCGCCGGAAAACCCACGTATATCGACAAGCCCGTGGCCGCGTCGCTGGCGGACGTAGTGCGGATCTACCAACTGGCCGGCGAGTTTGGCGCGCCTTGCTTCTCCAGCTCGGCGATTCGCTTCATCCCGGAGGTGGTTGGGCTGCGAGACAACCCGCAGCTCGGCCGGATTGTCGGCTGTGATGCGTACAGCCCCAGCATGATGTTGGAATACCACAGCGATCTGTTCTATTATGGCATCCACGGGGTCGAGACGTTGTTCACGATCATGGGCGAGGGCTGCGATTCGGTCGCCCGGGTGTACACCGAGGGAACGGAGTTGGTGACGGGCATCTGGAAAGACGGGCGCGTGGGAACGTTTCGTGGAATCCGCGACGGCCTGCCGGCGTACGGGGCGACCGTCTACGGGACTGGCGGCGTGGTCCACGATGGAATCGAGGAAGGATGTGCGACCGACGTCTATCGGCCCTTGGTGCGCCAGATCGCTCGGTTCTTCAAGACGGGCAAGCCGCCCGTCAGCCCCGAGCAAACCCTGGAAATCTACGCGTTCATGGAGGCCGCCCACCAGAGCAGACGCCAAGCCGGCTGCACGGTAATGCTCGAGGATGTGCTGAAGAAGGCCGGGCAGGACGCCGCGGCAAAACGGTGAGCATGGAGCCATTCGGGTATCCTGGATTCATCACCACGAAGAGCTTATCCCGGAACGGCCTCGATGCCGTCATGCTGAGCGAAGCGAAGCGTCTCAAGTCTTGACAGCCAACGAGATCCTTCGCTTCGCTCAGGATGACAGATCGGGCTTTGCTCGTTCTGAGAGGCTCCAAGAAAGGAAGAGGGACGTCATGAAGAGAGAATCGCCGTCAACCCACGGGAAGTCTCAGCAGTCGTCGCGTCGGCAGTTCCTTGCACAAGGCGGCAAGGCGGCCGTCGCTTCCGCGCTCGCCGGTGCGGTCGTTCCGCGCGTCCACGCCGCGGAGAACAACACGATCCGGCTGGCCCTGATCGGCTGCGGCGGCCGGGGCAGCGGCGCCGTGGTCAACGCCATGAACTCCGTGAACGGGCCGGTCAAGCTGGTCGCCATGGCCGACGTCGTCGAAAGCCGGCTGACCACGGCGCACAACATCCTCGGCAAGCAGTTCGGCAATCGGGTCGACGTCCCCAAGGACCGGCAGTTCATCGGGTTCGACGCCTACAAGAAAGCCATCGATTGCCTCGGCCCGGGCGACGTCGCCATGCTGACCAACTTCGCAGCCTTTCGCGCCATGCAACTGGAATACGCCGTGAAGAAGGGCGTGAACGTCTTCATGGAGAAATCGTTCGGGCCGGACGTGCCAGCCCTGCGGCGACTCATCAAGGCTGGAGAGGAGGCCAAGAAAAAGAACCTCAAGATCGCCGCCGGCCTGCAGTGGCGCCACAGCGAGAACCGACAGGAACTGATCAAACGGATCCGCGACGGGGCGATCGGCGACATCCAACTCATCCGCGCTTACCGGGTGCATCCTGTCGGGTTCATGGGCAAGAAGCCGCCGGACCAGGACGAATTGCTCTGGCAGATCGCCAACTTCGTTCGTTTCTTCTGGGTCTCGGGTGAACTGTTCGCCGAGATGAATTGCCACCAGGTCGACGAGATCTGCTGGATCAAGGACGCCTGGCCGGTCACGGCGCACGGCATCGGCGGCCGCGCGGCAAACAATACCGATCACGGCCAGGGTCTGGACTCCTTCTCCATCGAATGGACCTTCGCCGACGGAACCAAGGCCACCGACGTCGTGCGCTGGCTGGGCGGACACTGTCACACCGAATTCGCGACTTACGTCCACGGAACCCGCTGCGCTGCCCAGTTCAACACCTACGGACTCCGTAAAGGAGAAACGACGCGTCTCTTCAAGGACCAGCGGATCGAGAAGGACACCATGGTCTGGGAATCGCCCCGAGAAAAGGTCAATTCCTGGGACGCCGAGTGGAACGTGCTCCTGGACAACATCCGCAACGACAAGCCGCAAAACGAAGCCAAGCGTGCGGCCTACTCGAACATCGCGACCCTCATGGGCCGGGCGGCGGTCCATTCCGGGAAGATGATCACGTGGGACGAAGCGATGGCCTCCAACTTCCAGTTCTATCCGAACATCGACGCCATGGACTACCATACCGCGCCGCCCGTGAAGGCCGACGCGCAAGGTCGCTACCCCGTGCCCGTCCCCGGCGTGTGGTCGGAGATCTGACTCGAGCTCCGAACCCTTCCGGCAAATAGGGAGACAGACCTATGAGCGAACGCGATACGATTCGATGGGGTGTGTTGGGGTTGGGATACTTCGGTGAAGTGCACGCGCACACGCTCTTCGCCATGCCCGGGATTCAGTTGGCCGCGGTGTGTACTCGGCGCGAAGACCGCTTGCGGCAAGTGGCCGATCTGTACAACGTGCCGAAGCGCTACACGGACTTCCGCCAACTATTGGCAGATCCGTCGATCGATGCTATCAGCCTCACCACCAACGTCGACGATCATCGCGACATCACCATCCAGGCGCTCCGGAGCGGCAAGCACGTGTTGGTGGAAAAGCCGATGGCGCCGAGTGTGGCCGACTGCGACCGGATGATCGAGGCCTCGCAGCAGAGTGGCCGCTTGCTGATGGTCGGCCACATCTGCCGTTTCGATCCTCGCGTGGCGCTGGCGAAACGGGCGATCGAGGAGGGACGACTCGGAGAGATTCTTTCCATGAACGCGCGACGGAATCTCTCCAGAGCGATCGGGGTTCAGGCCGGCGAGAAGGTTTCCGCGCTGTTTGGCCACGGCATCCATGACGCGGACATCATGCTCTGGTTCAATCCGTCCGAGCCGCTGAGCGTCTATGCCCAGGAGAGCCATCCCAGTGCCGCCAAGTACCCTGACTGCGGCTGGGCCATGGTGCGCTTTGCCAACGGCACCGTCGGCGTGATCGAAGAGGTCTGGTATCTGCCGGAGACCACCCGGTTTGCCATTGACGCCCGCATGGAAGTCATCGGCAACAAGGGCGCTTTGTACGTCAACTGCGGTGAGGCGGGCCTCGAAATCCACGACGCAGACCGCGTCTCTCTCCCGGACACCGCCTATTGGCCGGACTTGCTCGACCATCGCGTCGGCGCGCTCCAGTCGGAGCTGCGATACTTCGCCGACTGCGTCAGCCAGGGGCGCCGTCCCGACTACTGTCCTCCCGAGGCCGCGCGGGCAGCGGTGGCCCTGATGGCCGCGGCTACGGAGTCCTCGGAAACGGGAAAGGTGGTAGACTTCGAACCGACGCGCTCGTGAACTATTGGGCTCTGCATGGCCAATGAGCGAGGCCGACCATCGGGAGGCCGGAAACCAAGGCACTTCTTTGTACGCTGCCGATCATTTGTCAAGCAGGCATCAATAGAGGTCCTCATTCCAGCGTGGGCAGGGCGATCTCGCCGCGGAGCTGGGCCTGGCCGCCCTCCTTCTCGTAGACGCCGTAGAACATCGACGAGCAGTCCAGCCAGAGCGTGATACGGTGCAGTTCCTCGTCGCTGAGCTTCACGCCGTAGTGGTCCTTCTGGAGTAGCTCATAGAGCTTGGAGGCCTTGGCGCCGAAACGGCCCGGCGTCGTGCGGTAGCCGTCGCCGTAGTCGTGGAAGCCGAACGGGCCCACAAGGTTGGCGTACGAGGCGTACCACCCGCCGGTGAGCGGCAGGCGGGCCAGGCTGGGGGCCTTGTCGGCCTTCTGGGCATGGCACTCGACGCAGTGCTTGTCCAGCACCGGCTGCACCAGCCGCGGATAGCTGAAGGGGTTCGAGCCGTCGACGTCGGGCTTCAGCCGCGAGGGCTCCCGCCGCAGGGCCAAGGAGAGCGTGGCCGGCGGCTGCGGCGAGCGATACTTTGGCTCATGGCAGCCGGCACAAACGAGCCGCTCCCCTTCGTGCAGGTACGTGGCCGAGCGCATCGACTGCACGGCCAGCCCCCGCTGGTCCAGCGCCTGGAAGAACATCTCCTTGTTGGCCGGGACACGGAAATGGGCGCTGCCGTCCTCTTCCACGGGCACGGTCCCCAGCACGTGGCGGACCGGAACGACCGAGTCGCCGGCCGTGGCCACGCGCATCGCCGTCTCATGGGGCGGCCCGCCGGAGGGAACGCTCATCGGCAGCACCTGGAGCACGCGGAGATTCTTGATCCGGGTCCCCGCCGGCCAGGGTTTGATGCTGTCGTAGACGTTCATCAGGGCGATCGTCGCCTCCGGCTGGCGGTCCATCTTGGCCGGGCGGGTGGCCGGGTTGCTCTCCGGCCCGCGCTTGGCCAGCTCCGGCGCAACCACCGGCTTGGGCCTGGGGCGGAGCGGGATCGGGCTGAGGCAGGCGATCTCCGGGTCGCGGTAGATCAGCTCGCGGTTGCCGAAGCTGTCGACCAGGTAGATCCCGTAATTGCCCGGATGGTATTGCCCTCCCTGGAAGCCCGCGCCGGGCTTCATCATCGCGTCGTAGACGCAGAGGTAGTAGTCCTCGCTGAGCGGCCAGGCGGTGGCATACACCTGGGCCCCTCCCTGGCTCTCGGGGAAACCGACCTCGGGCGTGATCCGCTTGACGGGGGCCATGGCGTCGTCGTCGGGGACGCGGGGGTCGATCAGCACCAGCGACCCGAAGGCCTGCCCGTGGTGCGGGGCCGCCGTGGCCACAAACTTCTGCGAGCCGGGGATGGCCCGGCAGTTCAGCTCCATGTCGGGCCGCAGTTGGCGGGGGGCGAAGTTGCCGTGGACCGCCCGCGAGTCGCGGCCGTCCAAGGTGGTGATCCACGGCAGGTGGGCCGTGCAGCCGAAGCGGTCGACGTAGTCCCAGCGGGTGTAAATGATCCGGCCGTCGTTGGTCACGCTGGGGGCCCACTCGTTGGTCTCGTGGAAGCTCAGGCACGTGATGTCGCTGCCGTTGGCGGCCATGTCGAAGAGGGTGTAGGTCGGGCAGACCCGGCCGCAGCGGAGGTAGCCGCCGCGGCGCTCGGACATGAAGGCGATCCGGTCGTTGGGCAGCCAGCAGGGTTGGAAATCGTTCCAGGTTCCGTCGGTCAGTTGCTCCAGGCCCGAGCCGTCGACGTCGACTTTGAAGATGTGGTAGCAGTGCCCCTCGGCCCAGTGGCCCTGGGTCGGGTCGGTGTGGAAGCGGTGGCGCTGGTCCCCCTTGCACTCCACGTGGGCGAAGACGATCCAACGGCCGTCATAGGAGAGATCGGGTGAGAGGAAGGAGCCGCCCTGGGCCTCCGGGCCGTGGACGTTGCCGCCCCCATCGAAGCTCAGCGGCGGCGGGGTGCTGGGGCCGCCGGAGAGCTTCTGCCCCTTGAGCCGGCCCCACGGGACCACGGCGTTGGCCAGCACGTCGCGGACCTGGGGGTTGGGGCCGAAGGCCCTGGAGAGGACATACAGCCCGCCGCCCGGCCGGGCGGCCATGCCGTAGAACTGGTCGCACATGTGGTCGTAGAGGGAGCGGTGCCGCTTGATGAACACGATCTGGTCGAAGCTCAACAACGGGTTCTTGAGTGCCGCCTGGCGGCGGACGCGGCAGGCGTCGGCGAAGAGGACGAACCGGGCCTCGATGTTCTTCAGCTCGATCGCCGCGTTGGCCGCCTGGAGCTCGGCCAGCTCTTTCTCCAAGCCGACGAGATCGGGCGCGGCGGAGGTCCGTTTCAGGTCGGCCAGCAAGGCCGCGGTGCGGCGGAGCGTCACGTCGGCCGGGTCGTGGTCGCCGGGGAGGATCAAGGCCGCCGGGCGGAAGGTCTCCTTGGCCACCTGGTCGAAGTGACCGCGGTTGGCCACGTCGTTCTGGAGCGACTCGAACTGGCTGGCCCACTCCTTCTCCATGCCGGCATGGGCCGGGACGGTGAAGAACTCCGGCATCCCCTTCATGCCCAGCAGGACCGTGCGGCGGAAGGCCCGGGTCTGCTCGGCCAAGACGGCAGACTCCCGGATGGCCTGGTCGTCGCCCCGCGCGACGGCCGGAAGGATGTCCTGCCAGCGGCGCTGCTGTCCATCCATTTGGGCCAGCAGCCGCTCCGCGCCGCTGAAGCGGCCGGGCAGGGCCTTGGCGAGGTTTTCGATCGACGCCCGCATCATGCCCCAATCCGTCGTCCCCAAGGGCCTATCGGAAAGGGCTTCGCCGACGCGGGTGGCCTTGATCTTCAACTGCTCCCACCGCGGATCGTCGGGGGCGGCGCGGGCGCGAAGCAGCTCGGCGTACTGCGCGTCGAAGAGCCGCTGCAAGTCGGCCAGCCAGACCCGCCCCAACGGCTCGCGGCAGTCGCGGCAGCGGCACAGCCGCAGGTAGAGGTCCAGCCAGCGGCGGTCCTGGCCCGGGGCCTTGCTGCGGCACAGATCGTCGAGCTCCTGGCGGGCGGGCCCGGAGGCCGCGCCGAGCTGGCCCAAGACCCGCCGGATCATCGTCTGGTCGTAGGTGGTGGCGGCGGGGTCGTCGAACCAGCCCAGGTTCCCGGCGGCGTCCTCAGTGAACATCTTCGCCTGGGCGGGGAAGTCGGCGGCAATCTGCTTCCATAGCTCGGGCAGCAGGTCAGGGTCGTCGAAGAGAACCTTAAACCGGGCGATGCCGTTGGCTCGGTCGGCGTCCATCCCGACCCACGCCTCGAACCGCTCGTACCTGCCGTCCAGGGAGTAGCAGAGGTTGCTGTTGGCGTGGACCCAGACGCCGTGCTCGAACTTCCGGGTGCCGATCACCAAGGGGTGATTCTGCCAGTTCTTATCGATCAGCACCGAACCCCAGCCGATCCGGACGAAGACCGGCTTGAGGCTGCCCAGCAAGGTTACGCTGCCGTTTTTGGCCACGAGCCGGGCGTCGCCCCAGATGTGGCAGTTGCCGCCGCCCTGCTCCAGCTCGGCGACCAGCCGCATCCAGCGGCAGCCCGAGACGTTGACGGAGACTTGCTCTCCCGGCCCCTCGCCGGCAACGGGACCGCTGAGGAACGGCTTGGCATGGGGGTTCCCGGAGCGCTGCCGCTCGGTCTGGACCATCCGGACGTAGTTGGCCCGGCTCTGGAGCATCGTCTCGGTCCACGTCCCCTTCTTGGCATAGAGCGGCACGTCGGCCGCCGCCGAAGAGACGCCGGCCGAAACCGCCATGGCGGCCAGCAGGGCAAGAAACAGACTGGAACCTCGGGCACGGAAACAAACGCGGCACGTCATGAGCTTGGTCCTCCGGGAGAGAGGTGATCCAAGGGGCTACACGGCGGGACGCGAGGCAGGGTCGCGTGCAGGCGTGTCGATGACTTCATTGTAACACCACAGCGGGGTGGCACGTCAAGAGCGGACGCCCGTCGTCGAGCCGGTTGCGCTATGCAGAAGTTCCGGTTCATGGCGAGTCAGGATCTCGTGGGGTTGAAGTACTCGGCCCGCATTTTTGGTCGTCCGAAGTCCTTTCGGCTCGGGCAGTTGTCCTTGTCGAAGGTTTGGGTAGGATGAGTGGTCGTCCGGAGTGAACTATCGGCGAAGCAGCATCGATGTCCCGGAAAGGAGTCTCCTAGGTGTATACAAGGGCCGAAGGATTGAGAACCTGTTGACGACGAATCGGGCCAAAGGTGCCGAAACTAGCACTGCCCGGCGACCGACAAGAGCTTGTGGCTCGGCTTGCGAAGCGCAAAACTCGGTGGTCCGGGCGCCCGCCCGTTGTCGCGTCACACAAACCTGTCGTGCGAAGGACACTTCATCCCCAAAAAATAGGAGCATCAAGCATGAGCCGCCACGCTGGCAAGCATCGTCACGAGCCGAAAGGCAGCGGGTACTCCCGCCGCCACTTCCTCAAGCGATCCGCCGCCGCAACCGCCGCCGCCACGGTTGTCCCTTGGAGCATCGTACGGACGGCCCACGCCGCCGGCCCGGCGCTGATCCGGCTGGCCCTGATCGGCTGCGGCGGGCGCGGCACCGGAGCGGCCGTCCAGGCCCTTAACAACAAGGCCACCAAGGCCGTCAAGCTGGTGGCCATGGCCGACGCCTTCCAGGACCGGCTGCAAGCGAGCCTCAAGCAGATCCGGGCGGCCTGCAAGGACCGGGTCGACGTCCCGCCCGAGCGGCAGTTCACCGGTTTCGACGGCTACCAAAAGGCCATCGACTGCGGCGTGGACATGGTCCTGCTCTGCACGCCGCCGGGCTTCCGTCCCGCGCAGTTCGAGGCCGCCGTCAAGGCCGGCAGACACGTCTTCATGGAGAAGCCCGTGGCGGTCGACGCGCCCGGCGTGCGCAAGATCATGGCCGCCAACGAAGAGGCCAAACGCAAGGGGCTGGCCGTGGCCGTGGGATTCCACATGCGCCACGTGCGAGGCAACATCGAAGCCTTCCAGCGAGTCCACGACGGCGCGGTCGGCGATATCCGGTTTCTTCGCGCGTATTACAACGACGCCGGCGTGTGGGTCCGGCCGCGGCAGCCCGGCCAGACCGAGATGCAGTACCAGATGCGGAACTGGTACTACTTCAACTGGCTCTGCGGCGACCAGATCGTCGAGCAGCACGTTCACTTCCTGGACATGTCCAACTGGGCGAAAGGGGCCGTGCCGGTGCGGGCCAACGGGATGGGCGGGCGCCAGGTCCGCGTGGGCCGCGACTACGGCGAGATCTTCGACCACCACGCCGTCGAGTACGAGTACGCCGACGGCACGCGGTTGTTCAGCCAGTGCCGGCACCAGCCCGGCTGCTGGGTCTCCTACGGGGTCACCGCCCACGGCACCAAGGGCACAGCAGTCGGCGGCGGCATCCTGATTCCCGGGCAGGCCCCGCAGTGGTTCCGCGGCGGCGAAGAAGGGCATCAGGCCGAGCACGACGACCTGTTCGCCGCGATCGTCGCCGGCCGGAAGTACAACGAGGCCGACTACGGCGCCACCAGCACCATGACCGCCATCCTCGGCCGCATGGCCGCGTACTCGGGAAAGGTTGTCGAGTGGAACGAGGCGGTCAAGTCGGACGTGGACCTGTCGCCCAAGAGCTACGCCTGGGACGCAGCGCCGCCCGTTCTTCCCGGTCCCGACGGGATCTACCCCTGCGCCGTGCCCGGCGTGACGAAGGCGTGGTAGCTGGAGTAGGGCGGCTTTGGAAGTCGGGCTCATTCAGCCGGCGGGCTCGCCCGCCTTCAGAGGCCGACCCGGCCGGGCTTCACCGGCTCCCGGAAGGCCAATGCCCCGCGGACCTTGACCTTCCGTTGATACACCGTGCCGCCGCAAGTCGCAAAGAGCGTATCGAGGTTTTCGCCGCCGAAACAGAGCCCGGAGACCTGTCCGCCGGGCAGCGGAAGAATGCACGCCACGCGTCCTTCGAGGTCGGAGACCTGGACGCCCATTCGCGTGGCAACGTATCGGCGACCGCTTTGGTCCGTACAGATCCCGTCCGCGCCGCTGTCGTCCGCCGTGTCGGGAACGTGCAGGTAATCGAACCGCTGGCGGTCCGCCAGCGAGCCATCGGCCTGGATCCGGTAGCTGTAGAGCCAGTGCGTGCTGCTGTCGGCCACTTCGAGGAACCCCTGGTCGCAAGTGAGCGCTAAGCCGGTGGCACGCTTCAGCCCGGTGTCGACGAGGCTCTTTTCCCCCGAGCGGCCGATCCGCCAGATCTGGCTCGGCTGGCCTTCGCTCTTCGGCGGGCTGGTGATGTAGATGCCGCCGTCGTGGCCGACGATCAGGCCATGGCCGCGAATGCCTTCGGCAATCGTCGTGGCGTGTCCCTCGGCGTCGTAGGCGAGGATCTGCTGGGCGCCAGCGGCGGCCGCGTAGAGCCGGCCGTCGGGGCCGAACGCCTGGCCGACGGCGTGCTTGCTGTCGGCCAGAAAAACGCCTACCTTGCCGTCCAGGCCGATCCTGTAGGTCTTGCCGGCCGGCGGATCGTTGAAGAAGACCTCGCCCCGGGCGTTGGTCGTCGGCGCCGTCGCGCATTGGTAACCGCGGGCGACGGGCTTCCAGGCTTCGTTTGGCAGCAGGATGTCGCGGTGATGGTTCGAGCCGGCCCCGGCTTTCACCGGCGCGGGCCAGCCTTTCCATAACCACCGCATCACGTCGGGAAAGATCTCCGTCGCCTGCCGGCTGTCGTGGCCGCCATTGCCCCAGGCGTGTTCGACCTCGTAGCCGCAGAATCGCAAGGCCCGTTCCATTTCCTGGTTGGCCAGCCACCAGTCGCCGCCGGCGATGTTCAGGTCGTTGAGCCCGTCTTGAAGAAAGATGCGGATCGGCCGCGGCTCGAATTTGCGGATCAGCGTGGGATACGCGTTGCCGCCGCGGAAGGCTGCATAGCTGCCGACCACGCTGAAAACGCGGCGGAAGGCGTCGGGCCGCTCCCAAGCCACCGTGAACGAGCAGATCCCGCCGCTGCTGCCGCCGGCGATCGCCCGGTCGTTGCCGTCTTGCGACAGGTTCAACTTCTGCTCCCGGGCAATGTGGGGCAGCAGCTCGTCCAGCAAGAACCGCGCGTAGGCGTCGCCCAGGGAGTCGTACTCGAAACTGCGATTGAGACGCGCAGCGGCGTGGCCCGGCGGCGCCGGCACCTGGCCCGACTGAACGAACACGCCCACCGTGACCGGCATGGCCTTCGCCTGGATGAGCTGGTCGAAGACGGCCGGCGCGTTGTATTGGATGCCGTCCTGGCTCACATAGACGCAGGCCGGCTTGGACGGATCGTATTGCGCGGGAACGTAAACCGAGTACGCTCGGTGCGCCCCGGGAAAGACCTTGCTCGCGGCGAACTGGTGGTGCGTGATCGTGCCTTTCGAAGGCGCGGGGCCGCCCGCCTTGTCGTCTGCCGAAACCCCGCGGACGCACACGAGCACTACGAACACAGTCAGAATGACTTGGCGCATGTTGTTTTCTCCAGAGTGGAACGCATGTCGAAAAATGTCCAAGGCCGCGCGCCGCCCTCGGGAAGCCGCTTCACGGCGAAGTCTTCGCAGGTCGTACCGGGGTCGCCTCGTCGACCTTCACCGTCAACTTGCTCACCTTGACCCCGCCGCCGCTGACGGCGAGACCCAGCTTGCCCGTCGGATAGTCGTAGCCTCGGCAACTGAAGGCGTATTGGTCGTTGATGAAGGTCTCGATCATCGAGCCCTGCACGAAGGCTTGGAGGCTGATCGGCCTGGACGCGTCGAGTTCGATGCGGCGCGGTTCGCGGAACGAGTCGCTGGAGATCTCGGCCTCCTGCTTGCCGGGCCGAAGCACCAGGGCGTATCCCGAGTCCGCATCCTCGCCCTGCCGCATCGTGAGCGTGAAGACGGCCTTGGGGTCCAGCTCAAGCTCGCACTGGAGCATGTAATGGTCGGGAACCCGAACCGCGCAGGACGAGCCGGCCGTCTCGCCGCTGCCGGCCAGTCCCTCGGTGGTGTAGTGCCAACGCTCGGACGCGGTCGCCAACGCCGGCTTCTGGGTCAGGTCCAGCACGCATTTGGTAAAGACCGCCGACACCTCGGGCACGGGCCGGCAGTAAACCTGGCCGCCGGGGCCCGCGTACAGTTCGCGAGGCAGGCATTGCGTGCCGCCCCAACAGGGCCGGCCGTTGTCCGCGCGCGGCGAGCGGTCCCAGAGCCAGCCGGTCCAGACGTGGCGACGGCCGTCGAATGTCCGCTTCGCCGCATAGATGAACGGCCGATCGATCGACGCGGAGACCGGCGGCTGCGTGTACGGCCCGCGCGGATCTTTGGCCGTGCTGAAATGATCCCCGCCGATCAGGCACCACCTCTCGCCGATTGGGAACAGGTCGGGGCATTCCTGGCCGCCGGCGCCCGGCAGCGGCGGCTGGAATTCCCAGTGCTTCAGATTCTTGGAGACGGCCAAGCCTTGGACGCCCGCGCCGGAGTTGGCGTCGTTGGCAAAGAAGACCATCCAGAATTGCCGCTCCCGCTCGCACCAGAAGACGTACGGATCGCGGAAATCCCGGATGCGGGCGTTCTTATAGTAAGTGCCGTCGGGGGCGATCATGTCCTCGGGGTGCTTCGTCCACCTGACCAGGTCGGGGCTGGTCGCGTGCATGATGAACTCGGTCCCCTTCGGATTGGCGTCGTTGTGGCCCGTATAGAAGATGTGGAACCGGCCCAGCCCCTGGACCACGCTGCCGGTGAACATGGCGCCGCCGTCGGGGCCCGTCGGATCGCCGTCGCAGACCAGGGCCGCCGGCAGTTGTTTCCAATGGACCAGGTCCCGCGAGACGATATGTTCCCACGGCACCTTGCCGGCGGCGCCGCGCAAATAGAAGACGTGGTATTCGCCCTTCCAGAAGAACGGGATCGGGTCGGCAAACACGCCCACCGCGGGACGAAAGTGGATCGGAGATGTGTAGCTCGTCTCGTCGCGCTCCGTGCCGATCAGAAAAGAACCGTTGCCGCCGAGAAGCAACCTGCCATCGACCACGCGGGCGCCGCCGGCTAGTTCCGCGATGAAGTTGCCCGTCCGGTCAACCGCCTTGCCGCTCTCGAAAGTCCACCAGCTGAGTGGCTTTATCAACAGTTGTGACGATTGCCGTGGCCGCAGCGTGGCGAGTTGCTCGGGCGTCAGGGCATCCGGATAGATTCGCGCGTCGTCGATCGACCCGGCGAAGTACGCCGGGCCGCCGGCGCCGAGATGCCTCAGTCCCATGACGACGGCGGAGCCGGGGCCGAACTGCTGCGGCTGGCCGATCGTGTGCTCGGCATAGGGGACCCCATTCCGGTAAATCCTGATCTGGTGGCCCTGGTAGACGACTGCAAGCTGTAGCAAGGTCTTGGGATCGGCCGTCTCGGCGGGCGAATTCTTCTGATCCTTCCGGGAACGCCGGAAAAAATCGCTGCCGGCCATCCACTTGCCGGGGGCCAGTTCGCCGAACACGATGCCGTCGAAATGGCCCGCGTGGTCGTCGAGCGTCAGCACGCTGCCGCCTCGCTGGCTAAGATTGCCCACGGTGACCCAGGCCACGAGCGTTTTGTCCTGAATCACCCGGCGCTGCGGAGGCGCGGCCACCACGGTGGGGCGAGACAGCGTGTCGCCCGGAACGAGTGTTCGGAGCCGGATGTTCTTGAACTGGACGGTGATGGCCCCGTTCTCGACGGACCAGTAGCTCATGTCGGGCGACTGCCAGCCGTCGAGCGTCCGGCCGTCGAAAATGGGCTTGAACAGGTCATGCTCATCGGCCACCGCGGCCCCGCAGGTCCCGGTCGTCAGCACCAGGGCCGCCACGACGACGGTTGCCAGCCGCTCGTATCCCTGCCTGTCGTTCATCGCATGTCTCCGCGTTACCCGGCGCTTCCCATTTCAACTCCGCTCGGATACGTTCCGATCAACAACACGTTTTCCATGTTAACAAAGTAACTTACGACCTTCCAGTTGGCGCGCCGATTCTCATTCCAAAACTGCGTCCCTCGGGCAGTCCTGATACAGGACGGTCATACTGTAGAGGCCCAAGAGCTCGTTCAAAGAATCGTTGGATTGATGGGTCGCGGCGACGGTCCTTCCGGCTCGAATTATTGCGACCGGACGTGCTCCCGGTCGCTTTCGCTCAGCTTTTCCGGGCCGAGAGGTCCGCCAGTTCTATCAGGGCCAGCCGCGGGTTGGGCCGGCGTTTTGCGCGGAGACGTCCCGGGTGAATCTGGGAAAGGATGGTGCGTTTTCTCTGTTCGTCGTCAACTCGGGAAAACAGGGAGGAACAGAGAAGGGGCATCGTACTCCTTTCCCTGTCCGCGGCCCTGACGCATCTGAGAATCGGTCGGCGCACGCTTCGCTCGGATGAACCAGAAGCTACGAGATTCGATGCTTCCGCCGCGATTTGCATCGCGGCCCCGATTCGTCTATCATCGTGGTGGCTGGCCCGGCGCGGAGGCCGGCCGGAGGCGGATCACACTATTTCCGACTTAGGAGGGCATCGACGTGTCCAAACCTGATCAACTCTCTCGACGCCAGTTCATGAGCAAATCGGCCGTCGCAGGTGCGGCAGTTCCCCTGGTTGTTTCCTCCAGGGTTCTGGCGCAGCCTGGAAAGCCCGGCGCCAACGACCGGATCCAGCTCGGCCTGATCGGTGCGGGCGGGATGGGCCGAGGCAACCTGAAGAACTGCACGCGATACGACGACGTCGTGGTCACCGGTATCTGTGACGTCTGGAAAGAACGGCGAGATGCGACAATCGCGGAACACGCGGGAAAGCCCAAACCCTACAACGACTATCGCGACTTGCTCAAGCAGAAAGACGTGGACGCGGTGATCATCGCCTCCCCGCCGCACTGGCACGCGTTGATGGCAATCGACGCTTGCGAGGCCGGCAAGGACATCTACCTGCAAAAGCCGATGACACTCCATCTGGCCGAGAGTCTGGCGGTCAAGGCGGCCGTCAAGAAACACCGACGCATCAGCCAGGTCGGCACGCAGATCCACGCCAGCGAGAACGATCATCGCGTGGTGGATCACGTTCGTTCGGGCAACCTGGGAAAGATCAGCGTGGCGCGGACCTTCGACATGTTGAACATGGGAGTCGAGGGCGTCGGCAATGACCCCAACTGCGACGTGCCCCAAGGGCTCGATTGGGAACTCTGGGTCGGGCCCGGGCCGATGCGACCGTGCCATCCGATGATCATCAAGACCTCGGGGACCCATTCGGCCTTCATGGCCTACAGCGGCGGTTGGTCGCCCTGCTGGGCGCCGCACATCATCGACCTGCCCGTCTGGGCGCTCGATCTGGGGTTGCCCACGATGGTCAGTTCCGCGGGCGGCCGGTACGTTTGCCGGGACGCCGGCGATGCCTACGACACGCAGGAGACGATCCTGCAATACCCCGGCTTCACCCTCACGTGGATGATGTCGCAGATCAACTCCTACCGGTTCGACCTCAAGGGGCGCGTGGGAATCTACTTCCACGGCGTCAACGGGACCCTGTACGCAGACTACGGCACCCACCAGATCGTGCCCGAAGGCGATCGGATGAAGGGCGCCAAAGAGCCGAAGAAATCGGTTCCCGACTCGCCGGGTCATGAACGCGAATGGCTCAACTGCATCCGAAGCCGCACGCAACCCAGTTGCAGCGTGTTCTATCACCACAAAGTGAACGTGCCGATCGTCTTGGGCAACCTCTCGCTGAGACTGGGCCGTTCGATCCAGTTCGACCCGGCGACCGAAAAGATCGTCGGCGACCAGGATGCGGCGGCGCTGTCGGTCCCCGAGTATCGGGCCCCCTGGAAATTTCCGAACGAATACCTGTAGGTGTACTCGTCTACCGGCTTACGACCGCATCTTCCGACTTACGACCGCATCTTCCGTCGGCCGCGTCGCGTGAGTATCATTGGTAAGCACACCCGGCGACCCCAACAACAGGTAACGACCCCGTGAACGATCACGGCACCCCCTTATTCAGGTCGTGATGGGAATGGGGCTATCCCCTTCAGCACAAGGAGACTTCTTCATGACGTTCTCCCGCTACGAGTCCACGAGCCGGGGCGGCGCCAGCCGCCGCAAGTTTCTGAAGCGTGTTGCCGCCGGCGGCGCCGCGTTTTGCGTGCCCAGCATTTTCGCCAAGCCCGTGTTTGGCGCCGGCGCGCCAAGCAACCGTGTCAACGTCGCGCAGATCGGATGCGGCAGCCTTGGCTCCGGGTATCACATCGGCATCCTGGGCAGGATGCCGGACGTCCGGATCGTCGCCGTGGCAGATGCTTACAAGAGCCGCCGGGAGGCCGCTGCCGCCGGGTTGAACCAGCGGTACGGGGGAAGCGGAATCGTCAAGGCCTATGCCGATTTCCGTGAGATCCTGGCCCGCACGGACGTGGACGCCGTCATCATCGCCGCCCACGACCACTGGCACATGGCGATGTCAATCGCCGCCGTCAAGGCCGGCAAGGACGTTTACTGCCAGAAACCGCTGGGGCCCGATTTCAGCCTCACCGGCATCCTTCGGAAGGTGGTCCGCGAGAAAAAGCGAATCTTTCAATTCGGAACGCAAATGCGTTCCATGGGAAGATACCGGCAGATGGTCCAACTCGTGCGCAACGGCTATATCGGGAAACTCCAGCGGATCGACGTTTGGTGCCGCGAACTATCCTACGACGCGGACCATTTTGCCGTCAAGCCCTACGGATCGACCGAGGAGGTCGCCGTGCCCGCGGATCTCGACTTTGATGCCTGGCAGGGGCCTTCACCCATGGTCCCCTACACCGTCGATCGCGCTACCCGCTTTGGCGGATTCCATTGTCCCGAGACTTCCCTGGGCTACGTTGCCGGGTGCGGCATCCACGAATTGGGGCTCGCCCAATGGGGCAACAAGAGCGATCACACCAGCCCGATTCGCTACGTGGGAACGGGCAGCGTGCCGAAGGAGGGCATTTTCCGAACGTTGGCGCGGTGGGACGTGATGTGCGAGTACCAAGACGGAGTCAAACTGCGGTACATGGACTTAATCACGGCCAAGCCGGTAGCCGCGCAGTACCTTCGGAGTTGGCATCGCAACGACGGCATGATCTTTCACGGAACCGAGGGATGGATCGGCGATGCGGAAGGCTTCTGCGCCAGCAATCCATCGCTTTGGAAACAGAAGTTCAACTCCAGCGATGAACAACTCCCGGTTTCGCCGGAACATAACCGGAATTTCATCGACTGCGTCAAGTCGCGACAGGCGACGATCTGCCCGGTGGAGATGGCAATTCGCTGTGACACGATCTGCCAGTTGGCAAATATCGCGGCGGTGACGGGACGGATGATTCAATGGGATTCCGAACAAGAGAAGATTGTCAACGACCCGGAAGCCGCAAAGATGCTTGTCAGACCGTACCGCGAGAAATGGAAGGTTTGGTAAAACCTCTTGGTGGGCGACGAATGTTGTACAGCACCACCGGTTGTATTACGAAAAGCCGACAACTACCATGTATTGTGGGCTGCACGGGCCTGTATTTCCTGTTCGGTGCGGCGTTGGGGCTTCTCATTCGCCGAATCCCTTCGACATTGAAGCGCCGGAGTTAGGTAGGGGATTATCGTAGTCCAGGGCACGGCTTGCGACATCAGCGACATGAACCGGGTGTAAGATAGCGGAAAGGGGAAAACGGGGGAAAGCATGTCCGCGAAACAATGTGTTGCCATCGGATTGACTTCGGCCGTTTTGTTGGTGGCCCAAGGAGCGGTCACTGCCTTGGCGGCGGCCCCGCTCAAGGCATTGATCGTCGATGGCCAGAATTACCATAACTGGAAAGAAACCACTCCGCTGATGAAGACCTACCTCCAGAAGGCCGGTTTGTTCTCGGTCGACGTGGCCACATCGCCTCCTGAAAAGCAAGACGTCAGCGGCTTCAAGCCTGACTTCGCCTCTTACAACGTGGTCGTGATGAACTATCAGGGCGCCGACTGGCCTGATAACACCAGGAAGGCGTTCGAGAAATACGTGGCCGACGGCGGCGGGCTAGTGATCGTTCACGGCGCCAACCTGGGCTTTCCGAATTGGAGACCATACGTCGAGATGATCGGCCTCGGCTGGTCGAATTGCGGCGGGGAGGACGGCGCATACGTCTACTGGCAAGACGGCAAAGTAGTTCGGGAGAAGACGTCCAAGCCCGGCGGGGGTCACGGTGCGGAACATGCTTTCCTGCTGCTCGTCCGCGACGACAAGCACCCTATCACCCGGGACCTGCCGCCCAAGTTCATGCACGGCCCCGATGAGTTGTACCACAAGCTCCGCGGCCCGGCGAAGAACCTCACCGTGTTGGCCACGGCGTTCAGCGATCCCCGGCAATTGGGCTCCGGACGCGATGAGCCCGTCTTGATGACCATCGGCTACGGCAAGGGACGCGTGTTTCACACGGTGCTTGGCCATGGTGCGGCGGAAATCAAGAGCGTGGCGTTCATCGTCACGTTCCAGCGCGGCGCCGAATGGGCCGCCACCGGCGACGTGACCCAAACCGTGCCCGCCGATTTTCCCGGACCCGATCGGCCGAAAATTCGCCCGTAAACGCCTGCAATGGCTCGCCAGAACCGATCGGGATCCTCGGTGGCTGCGATGCTCCGCTGGACGAAACCACCCGCTGTTATTTCCCCCCCGCCCGGAGGAACTCGTTCCCGGCCCGGATCGCCGCAAGCGTGTGAGGTTTGTTCGACTTCGTGTTCACGCTGCCGGGAAACACGCGGTCGAAGTTGGCGGCAATCAGTTCCCGGCCGCGCACGACCACCTCGCTCGGACCGTCGAGCAGTCCGCCCGAGCCGTCGCAGTCGCCGTTCTGGGCGACCGTTTCCACGCGACCATCGAGCCCAACGGAGCGAATCGCGTTGGCCAGAATGTCGGCCACGTAGATCCGCTGCGTCGGGTGGTCGTAGAACAGGCCATCGGCCGACTTCATCTGCCCCGGCGCCCGCCCTTGTTGCGAACCTCCGCGACCACGAAATCCATGGCCGCGGTGGTGTCGGCGTAGTTGGTCGAGTGTCCGCCTTCGGGCCGATCGATCAGACGCACGGGGCGGCCCTGCTGCCGCAGCTTACCGAACAGCCGCCGCACACTGTCCGGAGGGACCAACTGGTCGCGCCCGCCCACGGTGGCCGCCATCGGCATCGTCAACCGCTCGGCATTCAGCTCGGCGCTCCGCCGCCGGTATTCCTCGGGAATCTCCGCCTTCGTGCCGCCGAACGACTGGGCGATCGCGTCCTGGAAACGCTGGTATTCGACGTGATTGGCTGTGCCGTTCAGCGCCACCACCCCGTCAACCCGGTCCGGATGCAGCGCGGCCAGCGTCAGGGCCGAGCTGGCGCCCATCGAGCCGCCGCAGACGAGCGTGTACCGGACCGGATACTTCCGGCGAATTTCGTCGAGGATTTGCACCACGTCGGCCTCGGCCTTCGGACCCATCCAGGAGGTCTTGGCGCGATAGTCGGGCGAGACAAACATCATCCCGTAGCGGGCGGCCGCGTCGCGCACCCCCCGGCACTCATCGCGGTTGTTCTCGACAAACTGCCAGCGATCGCTCCCGTGCCCGTGGAGCGCGACAACAAGGTCCACGGGTTTGCCGGCTTCGAAGGCCTTGGGCAGCAGGAGGACGTAACGCTGGGCGGAGCCGTCGAGGCGCGACGCGAACTCCACGTCCAGCGGCTTCTGCCACGACGTGTCGGCCGCTTGTCCCGCAGCAGCCCCAAGAAGGCCCAGCACGGCAACAAATCCAAACGAGTATTTCCTCATGGCTTTTCCTGTGGTGCAAGCAAGGGGGTGAAGAAAGTCAGGTCCGCGCACGCTAACCGTCAAGTTCCAAAAAAACGGCACCATGGACATGGCCTGCGCCGTTTCGCGGATTTGCTCGGGGCGTTTGGCGCCGCTCGCTCTCGCCGCTGCGACCGTAGGCGTGGGCCGTGTCCAGATGGTTCAGGCCCGCGTCGAGCGCGGCGTCGATCACCGCGACGGCGTCCGCCCCGGCCACCGGGACGGGTGGCACGCAACGCCGTCAACGCGCGGGCGGTGCTAGCAGGGACTAAGGAATTGGTATTTCAAGACTTCGAGCCTCCGGTACGATTATGGTTTTTGCAGAAACGTTCGTAGCACGGAGGCTCGAAGATGCAAGGAACATCCTATCAGGGCGAGTTGTTGGACGCCATCGGAGTCTTCCTACCCAGCGGGTTTTTTCGCATTGGTCGGTGCGAGGCGGAACCCAGTGGACCCCGCAGCGGCTGACGTGGGTGGCTGCCATGATGGCTTGGGACGAAGGCCAAACCCTGGACGCTCGATGGGAGCATGCCCGAGAGGTGGCCGGCGGATTGCACGCTCATTGGAGGCTGGGGACGTCCTATTCGGGTTTCGCCGCCGCCTTGGTGCGGGAATCGCCGCGCATCGTCACGGGGATCAAAGGCAAGCTCCGCGAGGCAATCCCGGCCCTCGGAAGTCGCCACGCAACGCGTTGCGGCTGGCAAGCCTTTGCGGTCGATGGTTCGCGTGAGGAAGCGCCGCTGACGCAGGCGAACGAGGACGGCTTGGGGTGTGCCGGCCGCGAAAAGAGCGGACCGCAAGTGTTTATGACGACCCTCTGGCACATGGGGTCCGGCCTGCCCCGGGACTTCCGCGTGGGACCGGGCACCGACAGCGAACGGCGTCATTTGGAACAGATGTTGGACGATCTGCCGCAGAACTCGTTGATCGTCGCGGACGCTGGATTTGTGGGCTACGAGCTGTGTCAGCGAGTGCTTGATGCCGTTGGTATTGCGTCTGATCGTGCTGCGTCGCGGCGAGCAAGAGGTCTATCTGCTGACCAACGTGCTCGATCCAAAGCGGCTTTCGGACGAAGACGCCGGTGTGTTGTACGAAATGCGTTGGGGCATTGAGGTCTTCCAAGCAGACTACGACGAAAAAGACAACTTGTATCGGGGGGGCCGATGGGCCTATAGTAATCGTGCCTGCGTTGCTGAAGCTGGCCCATTGGTGCCAGCAGCACAAGCACTCAGATCCAGGAGAAGATTTATGCGATCCGCCAAGGAAGGCGTTGTCCCCCCCCGCGCCCAGAACGCCGCAATCAGCGTGTGCTGCTGAAGCAGCTTTGGGCAGTTCTGCCGCGACCGAAGCAAAAGGAGGTGCTGCAGGCGCTGAGCCGACTGGTGACCCAAGGTTTGGAAAAGCCCGCAGGACGAGAGGAGGTGCGCGATGAGCAGCACCTCTGAGACACCTGCGAAGGTGCCGGCAAGCGTTTCCGGCAAGGTGGTTCTCGGCGGCCGATCGTCGCGTGGCGATTGGCCGTTTTCCACGACGAAGATTCGGCCCGGCCATCAGGAGCGATTGGCGATCGTGTACGTGCGGCAGTCGAGTCCTCAGCAGGTGCTGGAGCACCGGGAATCGGCCGAGTTGCAGTACAACCTGGCACAACAAGCCGTGGCGCTCGGTTGGCCGGAAGAGCGCGTGTTGGTGATTGATGAGGATCAAGGCCAGAGCGCCCAGTCGGCGGAGGCTCGCCAGGGATTCCAGCAGTTGCTGGCAGAAGTCAGCCTGGATCACGTCGGTCTGGTGCTGGGGATCGAGATGAGCCGGTTGGCCCGGTCGTGCAAGGACTGGTATCAACTGTTGGAAGTCTGTGCGTTGTTTCGCACGCTGTTATTCGATCAAGACGGTTTGTACGATCCGACCAACTACAATGATCGGTTGTTGTTGGGGCTCAAGGGGACGATGAGCGAGGCGGAGTTGCACATCCTCCAAGGACGGCTGAACCAGGGCCGGCTGAACAAGGCCCGACGAGGTGAGTTGCTCAACCACCCCGTGACCGGATACATCCGCGTGCCGGGGGATCGGCTGGCACTGGACCCCGACGAGCAGGTGCAAGCGGTGGTGCGGCTTCTGTTTGAGAAGTTCGCGGAGTTGGGCACCGTCAACCGCTTGTTGCAATACCTGGTGCGGCAGGGAATTCGTTTGGGGATTCGTCCGCACTACGGCCCGAATCGCGGGAACGTGGAGTGGCGGCGCCCGTGCCGGGAGACGTTGCTGAACATCCTGCATCACCCGTGCTACGCCGGGGCATACAGCCATGGGCGACGACCGGTAGATCCGCGGCGGAAGATTCCGGGGCGGCCAGGAACAGGCCGGCGTGTGGCCTCGTGGGAGGAGTGCGCCGTACTGATTCGCGACCATTATCCGGCCTACATCCCCTGGGAACAGTTCTTGGCCAACCAGCAACGACTGGCCGAGAACCGGGCGCGGGCGGAATCCCGCGGGGCCCCGCGGGAAGGGCCGGCGTTGTTGGCAGGCTTGTTGGTCTGTGGCCGCTGCGACCACCGGATGGCGGTTCAGTACACCAACTCGCCGCCACGGATCAGTTATCCACTCCAAGGGACTCAAGGCCGGCCTCTACACCACGCCCGGTCCGCTGACCTGCGCGGGCTTTGGCGGGGCGTATGGGCATGAGGAACAAGATGCACGGCAGTTCGCCGCCTGGGGGTACGATTTCCTGAAATATGAGTGGTGCTCCTACGGTCGAATTGCCGGCCCCAAGCCGGATCTGGCCGCGATGCAGAAGCCGTATCGATTGATGGGAGACCTTCTCCGGCAGCAACCCCGCGACATCGTCTTCAATCTCTGCCAGTACGGCATGGGCGATGTCTGGAAGTGGGGCGCCGATGTGGGCGGCCATTCGTGGCGGACTGGCGGCGACCTGGGCTTCGAGCTGAACCGGATCTTCGAGATCGCCCTGAAGAACTGCGGGCTGCGCGACTACAACAAGCCGGGGGCGTGGAACGACCCCGATTACATCCAGATCGGCTGGATTGGGGCCCAGCGGGGTGGCGGCTTCGAGTTGCCGCACCCTTGCCCGTTGACGCCCAACGAACAATATAGCTTCATGTCGCTCTGGTGCCTCATGGCATGTCCGCTCTTCTACAGCGGCGACATGAGCAAGCTCGACGATTTTACACTGCGAATCCTGTGCAGTCCGGAACTGATCGACATCAACCAGGATTCTCTGGGGCGGTGCGCTCGGATACTCTCGCGCGCCGACCAGGGGTTTGTGTTGGTGAAAGACCTCGACGACGGCGGTCGTGCGGTCGGACTGTGCAACCAGGCACGTTCTGCCCAGCGAATGGCGTTCCACTGGGCCGACAAGGGCCTCGTCGCGCCCGTACGGGTTCGCGACTGTTGGCGCGGCCGCGATCTCCAACACGTCGGCGACCGCTGCGAGATCGACGTGCCGCCGCGCTTTGTCGAGGTACTTCGGCTCTACCCGTCGGCAAGATAGGTTCGTGTTTCCCGCCTTCAACCCCGTTTTCACAGTCATTGATACAGGAGTAGCCCTTACATGGACCATCACCAACTTTCGCGACGCCTGGTACTGACCGCTGCGGCGTCCGGCGCCCTGGCCGCTTGTGCCCCCACTCTGCCTGTGGGCGCGGCGGACGCCGCCATCGCCTCGGAAGGCCCCGGCAGCCAGCGGGTTTCGCTGGCCCAGTTGAAGAAATGGGAGTCGCTCGGGTACGGCATGTTCATCCACTTCGGCATGAGCACGTTCGTCCAAAACGAGCTTCCCGACGGTAAGGCGCGCGCCACGACGTATGCCCCGGATCGGCTCGACGTGGACCAGTGGGTCTCGGTCGCACGCGACGCGGGCATGCGGTACATCGTGCTCACCACGAAACACGTCGCCGGCCATTGCCTGTGGCCGAGCAAGCACACCGACTACACGGTGGCCAACAGCACCAACAAGACAAACGTGGTCAAAGAGTTCTGCAAGTCGTGCGAGAAGCGGGGCGTGCTGCCCGGCTTCTACTATTGCTCCTGGGACAATCACAACCGCTTCGGCAGCAAGACGCCATCCGACAAGTGCCCGCCGGACGCATGGAAAGCCATGAATAGTTTTCCGCGGGTTTCCGGACCGTTCGAGAACATGCCGCCGTTCACGACGTCGTTGTACCAGACCTTTCAGACAGCCCAGATCACCGAGCTTCTGACCCAGTTTGGCCCGATCGCCGAGACCTGGATCGATATTCCGGGCGTCTTGGGAAGGGGCTACCGCGAGTTTCTCTACCATCATATTGCCCGGCTGCAGCCGCAGACGGTGATCATGATGAACAACGGCATTTGCGACGGCGCGAACTACAACGTGGCCTATGCCTGGCCGTCCGATATCATCGCGATGGAACGAAACGTTCCGCCAGGCACCGGTCACGTGAAGTGGCGCGAGATTGAGGGCAAGAAGTACTACATGCCGGGCGAAGTCTGCGATCCGATCGGCAAGGACTGGTTCTGGGTCGCCGGCGATAAACCGCGTTCGGACGAAGCCCTGTTGAAGCAGTTCCATGCCTGCCGTACCGGCGGCGCGAACCTGCTGCTGGACGTCCCGCCGGATCGGCATGGCGTGATCCCCGAGGAAACGGTCGCAGCGCTGGTTCGATTGCGGAAGAACGCAAAGCTGTAAGCGACAGATCCCGTCGGGGTTCGAAGGGGCTCGTTTCAGTCCGGGACCGGGCACAAATCCTCCGCGGCCGCTTCTCGGGGGCCGCATGCACGGCATTCTGCGCGCTACGCTTGCGAAATATGCGAAATCCGACACAATACCCGAATCGGAACGCGTTGAAACCGAGGGATTTGCGTTTTGACAGAGAGCCTCCGGAGCCGAAGGTTACAGGTTCGAGCCCTGTCGGTCTGTCATCTTGTCACCCTCATTTGCCAGGTGTTTCTTTGGCCGGGACGGCTGTGATCCGGAAGGCATCGACCACGGGGGTCGCGGTGTTCTCGTTGTTGGGAGCTAAAGAGAATCGCACGCGGACCGCATGCGCGGCGCCATGTAAGCCGTCCAAGGGATACCTGTTCACCCCGTCGCGGATGGGGATCTGTACCCGCGAGCCGACCGTCTTGAAGCCGTCGTCGGACGTTTCGACCGTCGCCACCACGCAGCCTCCGCTCAGGTCGGCGGCGACCGTGAGGTGACGGAGGGTCGCCGGCAGCCTCCAGTCGTAGGGCGGGCTCTGGTAAATCCCCGATGCAGCGTAGGATATCTTCGAGCTACCAAACGGCGAAGCGTAGTCGCGATGGACTCCGAATTCCGCTGGTTTCATCGCGCCGCGGAACACCGAGACCTCGTCCAGCCAGCCGATGAACGGGAATCCGCCGCCCAGGCTGCCGACGGTCAATTCGCTGCGACTGGTCGAGGGCCCGAGCGGGGAGATGTCGGCCGGGTTTTGTGCCCCGGGCGAGCCGTCGGGCGTGTCCAGCTTTCCGTCGAAGTAGAGCGACAACCGCCGCGTCTGGCGATCGTAGACTGCGGCGACATGGTGCCAACGCCCGTCGGCCGCGCGATTGCTCCCGAGCGCCTCCTTGAACTGGGCGCCATCCTGCATGAGCCACGCGGCCAGTTTGCCGTTCTTCACGTACACGCAATAGGCCCCGCTTTTGCCAAGCATCACCCGGTTGTCGGACGCCTCGGTCTTGAGCCAGCACTGCACCGTGAAACTGTCGGCCGACCCGAAGGTGAATGTCCCGTCGTCGGGGACCGTGACGAAGCCTTTGCCCTCCAGACGGTATGCCTTGCTCGCATGGCTGTGGCCCGGCTCGCTGCGGCTGACGCCCCCTTGGGCGATCCTGCCGTGGCAACGGTGCGGACTGGCGTCCTGAACGGGCCCTGTAGCCTCATCGAGCTTCCAGAGACCCAGCGCCCCTTGATCGTCGAAGATCCGTTTCAGGGCGATGGAGCTGCCGCCGCCGAGATCCAGGTTCGAGACGCTGGCAATCCCGGCGGGGGTGGCTTGCCAGTTGGCATCCACGATCCACAACAGCGGCAGATCGATTACCTGCTCCCGTGGCTTGACTTGGACCTTCCCGGCCTCGATCGTGACGTGATGTCGCCGGCCCTTGTAGAGGACGTCGGCCTCGGCCCGCGGCCAATCGGCCGGGAGGTGGGGCATCACCTCCAGGCGATCCCACGTGGGAGTGATTCCCATCACGCCGTGGATCACGCCGGCGGTGGCGGCGACCATGTCGGCCAGGTACGGTTCCCCGTCGCCGCTTTGCATAAGCCCCTTGATATCTGCGGCGTTGTCGCCCGCCCAACTGATCTCGGCCGCCCGCCGCGCGAAGAGCCGCAGCCGCCGGGCGGCTCCCTCGTTGTCGCCCGCCCGGGCGCGGGCGACGATCTCCCAGTACGTTTGGCAGAGCAGGCTGCCGCCGTTCATGTACCTGCCAAAGGTCTGCCAAGACGTCGGATTGACGCTCGTCGGCACGGGCCAGAGGGCCGAGAGCCCGGCGAAGCCCTCATACCCATGCTCCTGCTGGAGCTGCTTGATCCGCGCATCGGCCGTGGCCACGATCTTGCGGGCCTGCTCGGGCGAGGCGATGCCGACGGCGATCGGCGGCCATTGGCAGAGGTCGCAGAAGTAGGTGAACTCCTTGCCCTGCGCGTCGATCCAGTCGCGATAGCGCGGTCCGCCCGGGGCATCTTCCTTCCAGAACACGCGGTTGAATGCGTTCTTGACCGAGTCTGCCAACGCCTGGTACTCGCGCGCCTTCTCCGGGAAGCCTGCTGCCGCCTCCATCTCCGCCAGGTCGCAGGCCGCCTTGTAGAAGAAGGCGTTGTAGTAGCCGTTGACCCCGCTCGTGCTGATGGCGTCGTAGTACCAGTGGGCTCCGACGTCGTCGAGCTTGAACAGACCCTGCTCGCTGCGCCGCTGGATGAAGTAGGCCAGCATGTGCTGGAGCGTGGGCAGGTTCTGACGCACGAAGGCCAGGTCGCCGGTATGGAGCAAATAGGATCGCGTGCCGAGGATCGTGTGCAAGTTGTCGTCGACCCATTCACCACCCTGGTTGTAGCCAAAGTGGGCGCGGCCCTTGTCGTCCACCACGCTGAGAACGTGGAGCAAGTGCTCGCGGAATGCACTGGCGGCGTCATAGGGGTACGCCGACAACGGTCCGGGCGCCGGCGTGCCCGCCGCCAGCGTCACGCCGTACATCCAGCACGACCCGGCGTAGTACCAGCCGTCGGACTCGTTGCCGAAGTCGAACCCCTTCTGGTCGTTGACCGCCCCGCCGTTGAACACCGAGCCATAGAAATCCCTTAGCGCGGCCTCAGTCGCTTTGTCGGGCAGGGTGACGGCCAACTGGTATCCGGAAGTCTGCTTGTCCACGGGAGCAATCTTGAGCGTCACCCGCTCGGTCTCTGCTTGGCGGCGAGCCTGCACGACGGCGACGTCCGACACAGCACCCGCCTCGCTCATCAGGGCGAAGCTGCCGCGCCGGTAGAGGTGTCCGCCTTCGACCTCCAAACGCAGGTCCGAGGGGGCGTGCCAGTTCGTCCACAGCTTGTAGATCATCCAGCTATCGCGGTCGCGAACGGTCTGGACGTGGTTCTCGGACACTCGCCCGGGCATGCGATTCGTGCCATACAGGTCGCTGGAACGTGCCGCCAACCGTAGCGGGTCGTGCCAGATCGTGCTGGTCACGGAGTTCTTGGACGTGCGGGCGTTGAACCCGAAGAACAAGGCGGGGCTGGCGGAATACAGCGAGGTGAAGTCGCGCTCCCAGCGCCGGACGATCTTCCAGATCAGTTGGGAGCCCTCGCCGGGCGCCGAAAGCGTCCAGTCCTCGGTGGCCGGCGCTGGTTGGTCGCTTCCGTCGGATAGTCTCACCCCCAGGATCCGCAGCACGGACCGCCCGTGGTCCTCGCTCAGTTCGACTTTCTCAGGCGGGGCGAGCCTGCTTTCGTAGCGATGTCCGTCCTGGCCGACAACATAGGTGCAGGCGCCCTTGGCCCAGGGATGAGGCGTGCTGAGGGCCAGGATCGACTGGGGGCCAAGGCCGCCCGGCCCGCGCAGGTACAATCGGACGATGGCCGGGGATCGGACATCGATCTCGGCCTTGCCGAATTGCCCCTCGATCACCACGATCCGTGCAGCCAGCCCCGGGGCCAGCATTTCAACTTCCCCCAGGCACAGGTATCCCGGATGCTTCGCCGCCGGTTGACCGCCCTCGGGGAACAGCAAGCGGACGTAGCGCGCCGGAGTGGGTGCGGAGAGGGTGTAGCGCCACTCCCGGTCATCCGGATACGGTTGGCCGTCGCGCGCGATCTCCTGCGGGGCGATGATCCGCGCCTCTTTCCACGAGCCCTCTGCTCCGCTGAGGCTGAGTTGGATCACCGCGCGGGCCGGCGGGCAGTGTACCTTGTCTTCGTAGCGGGCCCAGACGATCTTCACGCCCTCGACTTTCACCACCTGGCCGAGATCCTGCTGCCACCAGGCGCCTTTGTCCTTTCCCTGGAGTGTTTGCCAGTAGTTGCCGTTCTCGTTGGCGACGCCGTCAGCGGCCTGGGCAGCGCCGTAGCCCGGCCCCCACTCGCTGGAAGCCGTTGGGCGACCTGCCTCGGCCAACGAGCAGAAGGGCCAGGCGGCCGTCACCGAAAGAGCCACCAGACGGAGCATTGCCCGTTGCCATCGCGTCGCAGTGTTCATAAATCCCTCCGGATCTTGTGCATCGGCTGCAGGTCGTGCTTCCCCGCCGGCCGCCCGCATTGTCAGGCCAGAAAGCCGGACGGACGTGTTTCCGCGGGCCCGCCTAGTGTAAGATCGTGGGTTTGTTCAAGTACGTCAGAATGAAGAAGCCTGCCGTTGCCAAGGTGATGGGCAATAGCCACCAGCCGGCTGCCCAAACGCGTTTTCTCCACAGGCAGGCGACGACCATCGCGAGATATGCCGCGGTCAGCGTGGCAAGGATTAGCCATCCCAGCGGGGCAAACAGGTGCAGCGGCACGCTGTAAAGCTCCCAGCCCGGGGCTGGCCCGGGCGCCGCCATCTGGGCGCGCCCCAGTGGCCCATGAACGTCGCCGGTGGTCGATGCTTCGCGAAGACGAATCGCGCCGCCGCAAAAACAACCGATTATCAAGCCTGCCAGCAGAACCAGTTGGACCATAGCCCACCGCCACGCGCGAGATTTGAGCATTGCAGGGCTCCTTGTGGGAAAAGCGAATGGTGTTTACCCACGGGAAGCGACTTCCAGGGCCGCATCGCGGTTAATTGACCGATCCACGTGATGCGCAACGATGAGGTCACCTGAAACACGCGCATCTTTCATCTTCACCAACGATGAGACGAACGGAGTTCACAATTCTCCCCATTATGGGGCATGCTACCGCGTCGCAGAATCGTGTCAATAATGTCATCGAGAAAATGGTGTATGGTGAAGAAATTGAGCCGAACGGCAAGCGCCGGTGCTGGTTGAGGTTGGCGACACGCAACGAATACCACTTTCGGCCCATCAGCGAGCAGTCATTCACGTCTGATGCTACGGAGTGGGGCTGCCAGCAGATTAGCGGCGAATTGCTGCGGGGAACGGCCTTGACACCGGGCCTGCCCTTCGCGTCCTATAGACGCGGGGAAGAGGGCGCAGTGGTAAGATGGATGGCCAAACGAGTCTGGATCGGTTCCAGGCTCACTGCAAATGGGAAAGTTCGGCTAGAAGGAGCATGGCAATGATGCACAAGCTTCTGTTCGCTCTGCTGTGCTGCTGCCTTTGCGGGAACGCCTTTGCCACCGAGCCTGCGCCGGCGGGTCCGCAACCGCCAGTGGCCTCGGGCAGCCGAGAGACCGGTGTTTACGACGTCCGCGCGTTTGAGGCCGTGGGGGACGGCAAGACGCTCGACACGGGCGCGATCCAGCGCGCCATTGACGCCTGCCATGCCGCAGGCGGCGGGCGGGTGCTGGTCCAGGGGGGCGTTTACCTGACCGGCAGCATCCGGCTGCGAAGCAACGTCGTCTTGCACGTCGAGGCGGGGGCGACCCTGCTGGGCAGCCCCCGGATCGGCGACTACGGCATTGCCACGCAGCCGGTAAATTGGCACCAGCGATTCGCCTCGATGGGCCTGGCGTCGGACCGGTGTCTGGTCTACGGCGAGGACGCGGAGAACGTCGCCATCGAGGGGCCCGGAACCATCGACGGCCAAGGGGGAAGAAAGCGAAACCTCTTTCCCAACCGCGAAGATCCCGAGCACCAGCGGCCGATGCTGGTGCGGTTTCAGAACTGCCGGAAGGTCTCGCTGCGTGACATCACCCTCGTGGATCCGGCGTTTTTCTCGACCTTTTTCGTGCACTGCCGGGACATCCTGATCGACGGCGTCACCGTTCGCAGCCGCCACACCGGCAGTGGCGACGGGCTGGACTTCGACGGGTGCGAGAACGTCCGCATTGTCAACTGCGACCTCGATTGTGGCGACGACGCCATCAGCCCGAAGACGCTCCATCCCGACTGGCCCAATCGCAACTTCACGATCACCAATTGCCGGATGAGTTCCTCCTGGGCGGCCATTCGCATCGGCCCGGAGTCACGCGGCAACATGTGCCGTTTTGCGATAAGCAACTGCGTCTTCATCGACTGCCGCGACGGATTCAAAATCCAGAGCTGCGAGGGGGCCATGATGGAGGACATCGTGGCCTCCAACATCGTGATGCGCGACGTGAACCGGCCGATGTTCATCACGCTCAACCGTTTCAGCTTCAGCAATCGCGAGATCTCGTGCCGCCCGCCGGCCGGAGGGCTGCGGAATTTGCAGTTTGACAACATCCGGGCGGTCGCGAGGCGGGGCGATCCGGCCAGCCTTTTCGACATGTCGTGCATGGCGATCGTGGGGTTGCCCGGCCATTGCGTCGAGAACGTGACGCTGGCCAACGCTCACCTGACGTTCCCGGGCGGCGGCACGGCCGAGCAGGCCGGCCGCATGGACGTCGAGGAGCTGTACGATTTCAGCACCCTGTGGCCCGAGGCAAGGCACTTCGAGGGGGAGCTGCCGAGCTCGAGTGTGTACCTGCGACACGTACGGGGCATTACCCTGAGCAACGTGCGCGTGGCCGTCGAGAAGCCCGACCAGCGCCCGTTTGTCGCGGGCGATGACCTCAACCGGGTAGACCTTCTGAACGTCAGCGGCACGGCTCCCGGGAAGGTGCCCGGCCTGGCAAAACTGGCCGACGCCCAGGAAGTGACCTCGCAGAACTGCCGCGTCCGGGCCGAGGGGGGCCAGGGGAGTCCGATCCTGGTTCCCTTGACGGCGGAAGAGACAGGCCGGCTGGCGGAATATCGCCGGCGTGCGGCCGCGCTGGACGCCGAGATGCAGGAGGCGGCCGCGCTGGTGGACGCCGCGGAGAAGAAGGCGGAGCCGCTTCTGGTCTTGCCCCTGGAGTGGTCTTTCCGCCCCGACCCTCGGGACGAAGGCGAGAAGGGGCGATGGTTTGCCCGCGAGCCGGGTCCGCAGTGGAAGAAGCTGGGTGTGGACCGGCCCTGGACTGCCCAGCGTTATTCCGACTTCCACGGCCGCGGCTGGTATTCCGTGGCGTTCACCGCGCCCGCCTTCGGCGGCGGAAAGCGTCTCTATCTTTACTTCGGTGCGGTGCGCGGGATGTGCCGCGTGTGGGTCGACGGGAAGCCGGCCGGCCGGCGGGACATCCCGCCCCGCTACACGGAACGATTCCCGCTGGCGGTGGACGTAACGGACCTGATCCGGGCCTCAACGCGACACCGCGTGGCCGTCCAGGTCACCAAGGACTCGGGCGAAGCCGGTCTCTGGCGGCCGGTGGAACTGCGGGGTTCGAAATAGGCCTGTCGTTCGTGCGAGGGCGAACCCGGCGGCACTTAGTCCTCCTTCATATCAGACTCATCCTATCGCGATTACTTGCGCGTATTGAGCCCAACGCGGCCTGCGGCGGGAATTGCCACGCGGCGGTGCGTGTGAACGGCGTGCTCTTAGGCCGGTATACGGCCGCCGGCGACGAGCGGCTGGTGGGCCGCGCGCCGACCTTCGAGTTTCGCCGCGCCCATGTTGGCGAGTTTCCGGCGTTCGGCGGAGACGCCCTCCTGACGATGTTCGCGCCCAACGTCAAGACCGCGGATGCGATGAGCGCCGACGGCCTGGGCGCCACCTATTGCCTCGATATCTCCGACGTGGCTCGCGGCGTGGATGGGAACGCGCTGACCATCCGCAACACGCTCGCCCAGGCTCCCAACATCGGCACCGGAAAGCTTCGGCTGGAAGTCGGAGACATGAACACGAGCACGGTGATCTTCACCCGGAAGGACTGGCTGTCGTATAATCGCCGGTTAAGGAGTCGGGATTGTTCAACCGTGAGCGAACTCGTAGTCTGACTTCACGGTCTCCGCAAACCCATCAATGCTCAGGCATTCGGGACGTTCAACATGAAGATCTCCATTATTGCCGGCAGCCACCGTCATGATTCCGAGTCGGCTCGTGTGGCCCGATATGTCGAAGAAGTCCTGCGAACAAACGGCGCCGACCAGATCTACTTGCTGTCGCTGTCCGACAATCCCCTGCCACTCTGGGATGAGGGGGCGTGGGGCGACGATCCGAAGTGGGATACCCTGTGGTCGCCGATTGCGGCCGAACTGAAGAACTCACATGGTTTCGTCATCGTTTCGCCAGAATGGTCAGGGATGGTCCCGGCGGGCCTCAAGAACTTCTTCCTGCTCTGCGGCGGCGATTTGCTGGCGCACAAGCCGGGTCTGATTGTGACCGTATCCGCTTCGCTCGGCGGCTCCTATCCGGTCGTCGAGCTACGGTCAAGCAGCTACAAGAATACTCGCATCTGCTACATCCCCGATCACGTAATCATTCGCAACGTGAGCCGGATGCTTAAAGGCGACCGGCCTGCTGATGAGCACGATGCGTCCCTTCGGCAGCGGATCGAGTACTCGCTTCGTCTCCTCATGCAATATGCCGAGGCGTTGCAGTCGGTGCGTTCGAGCGGCGTGATCGATCTCAAGAGCTTCCCGTACGGCATGTAGCTTTCCCGCAAGTTCAACCTTGTCCGGCCACCACGGCCCGCCGTGCTGACCGGTTGGAGGTTCCATGGCACGCAGGACGCCTGCCACAAACACCGCGAACATCGGCGCAGTTCCAGGACTTCGTCTGGATGTGCTGCACGATCGGTCGCCAAAGGCCGACGGTGAGTACGTGGTCTACTGGATGACTGCTGCCCGGCGTGTCCGGTGGAACTTCGCGCTGGAGCGGGCGATCGGCTGGGCCGGGGAGTTGAAACGTCCGCTGGTCATCATCGAGGTCCTGGCCTGCGGTCGGCGATGGGATTCCGACCGGCACCACTGCTTCGTGTTCCAGGGTATGGTTGACATTACGCGGCAGTTGGCAGACTCGCCGGCACTATACTATCCCTATGTCGAGTCACACCCGGGCGAGTGCCAGAAGCTCTTTGGTGCAGTTAGCGAGAAGGCTTGTTTGGTTGTGACCGATGACTACCCCATCGCCTTGCCGGCGTTGCAGACGGTCGACGCTGAATCGCCTATGCGCGTCGAGAAGATCGACGGCAACGGGCTGCTCCCTTTGCGGGCGGCAAATCAACCGTTCCCCACGGCCTATGCCTTCCGGCGATTCCTTCAGCGCACCCTGCGAGAGCACCTGCTTGATGCGCCCAAGTCCGACCCCTTTGCGAAGGTGGAAATCCCACGGTTGAAGTCGATGCCGGCGACGATTCTGAGGCGCTGGCCGCCCGCCTCACCTCGACTGCTGGCTGGTGAGCCAGCGGCCCTTGCAGCGCTACCTATCGATCACAATATCCCCGCCATATCGACGGTGGGCGGCCCGGCTGCGGCCCAGGCCCGTTGGAAGAAATTCGTGGCCAAGAGACTCGGCTCCTACCCTGAGCTTCGGAACCAACCGGAGGCAGACTCGACCAGCGAACTGGCGCCGTATCTCCATTTTGGCCATATCTCCGCGCACGAGGTCTTCCATGACTTGGCTCGACAGGAAGGATGGTCACCGGGGGAGCTGGCGGAGAAGGCCAGTGGCTCGCGCGAAGGATGGTGGGGAATGAGCGAGGCGGCCGAGGCCTTCTTGGATCAACTGGTCACTTGGCGCGAAGTGGGGTTCAACTTCTGCGAGCACCGATCGGATTACGATGACTACCAGTCCCTGCCTCCGTGGGCCAAGGCGACGCTGGCCAAGCACGCAAAAGACAGCCGCCTCCACACCTACACGATCGAGGAGTTCGCCTCGGGCAAGACGCACGATCGACTGTGGAACGCAGCGCAGAGACAGTTGGTCACCGAAGGCCATATCCACAGCTACCTGCGGATGCTCTGGGCCAAGAAGATCCTGGAATGGACGGCCAGCCCGCAGGAAGCCCTCGACATCATGATCGAGCTGAACAACCGTTACGCCCTGGACGGCCAGGACCCGAATTCGTATTCGGGCATCTTCTGGATTCTCGGCCGTTACGACCGGCCGTGGGGGCCGGAGCGCCCGATCTTCGGCACCGTCCGCTACATGAGTTCCGAGAACACCGCACGCAAGGTCCGGGTGGGGGATTACATCCAGCGTTACTCCGCCGAGGCCTTGGGGTGGTCCTAAGACGCGCCGGGTGAGTGCGAACCAACAACCTGAGAGAACAGCTTACCCGAATGACATCCGAGAAGCCGTTAATACTGCTGACAGGCGGGACGGGCTACATTGGCGGTCGCCTGCTGCCGTTGCTTGTACTCCTTCGACTGCGTTGCCTGGCCCGGCGCCCCGAACACCTCCGTCCACGGGTCGCCAGCACCACGGAGGTGTTCGCTGGCGATGTCCTTGACCCGGAATCGCTGCGGGGCTGCGACGCGGTCGTCGCGACGCGGTGGATCTTCGTGTCGGAGAGGCGGTGGATTTCTGGCGCGTGGAGGCATTCGAGCCCGGTCATCTGCTTCGACTCCAGGCGGAGATGAAGCTGCCCGGTCGTGCCTGGCTGGAATTCGAGGCTACGGCGAGCGAAAATGGCTCGACCATCCGCCAGACAGCGATTTTCGATCCTGTTGTAAAGGGCGGACAGAAAGCGTAGCGGCGGGCGGGGACCGGCGGGCGGTCAGAAAGCGGAGCCGGGCGGATTGGACTTCGCCAAGCCTCTGGAGGATTGGGACCTGCCGGAGTGTTTCGGGGTCTTGCGGCGACGTTTGGAGGCGGAGCGGGCGGGCGAGGGGACTCGCGAGTTTATCAAGGGGCTGCGGCTCTTGGAGCACGCCAATCCAGGGGAGCTGGGCAAGGCAATCGACTACGCATTGGACATCGGCACCACGGAAGCCGATGCCATTCGCCTCATTCTGGAACATCGGCGGGAGCAGCCGGTCAAGCTGTTCCGCCTGGACGGCAGGCCGCACCTGGCCACCGTGATCGTCGAGCCGCCGCATCTGATGGGCTACCGATCCCTGTTGGTGGAGGTCTGAAGCATGTCAAAGCACGAGGAGCAGAGCACGGTGCTCTTGAAGCACCATCTGAAAGCCCTGAAGATACCGACGATCCTGGCGGAATGCGAGAAGGTGCCGGCCCGTTGTGCCCAAGAGAACGTGGGCCATCTGGGGTTCCTCCTTCAGCTCTGTGAGCTGGAGTTGTTGGATCGGGAGCGACGGGCCGCGGAGCGTCGGCTCAAGGCGGCCAAGTTCCCCGGCCCCAAGACGCTGGATACGTTCGACTTCAAGGCGCGGCCTTCGGTCAACAAACCCCTGGTGTTGGAACTGATGCGTTGTGAGTACATCGACAAGCGGGAGAACGTTCTGGTAAGCGTGGGCGAGGTAATCGATGTGAATTCCGCGATTCCTGATCAAGTTGGCTGAGGCTCTCAAAAAAGTCCCCCTCGGGAAAGCGCCGCCCTCTTCAAGTGGTTGGGAGAACGCTGGAACAACTGGCAACTACCCCTGGTCTACTTGCGGGTGGCGGCCCTGCTGGGCTGGCGGGCCACGGAAACGGCCAGCCTCCGCGAAGAAAATTTGCTGCCGGACGGATTCGTGCGGGTGGCGGCCGAGAACTGCAAGACCCGGCGGCACAAGTATGGTTGGCTTCCGGCCGATCTATACTCCGATGTGAAGGCGTGTTCGACCGACGGGTGGGTTTTCGGTCGGTTCCCCGACCAATTGCGCCGGCTGCTTCTGCTTTGGAAGAAGCGGCCCCGTTCTGCGGCCCTAGTCAAGGAGTTTACCCCCAAACGGATGGTTCAGTGGTTCCAGGACGAGCTACGGGCTTTCCAGGACGGCAAGGAGGATCGGTTTACCCTCCATGACTTCCGCCGAACCGCAGTAACCGGCCTGCAAATGGCCGGCGTGTCGGAGAAGGAAACGTCGCTTCTGGTCGGGGCCACCCCCGAAGTCATTAGGAAGCACTACGAGCGGATGGACCGCATGGTTGTTGCCAAGAGGGCAATTGAAAGGCGTTTGGCGGCCGGGGCTTCGGGCGATGGTCCGAATCCGGCTGCACCAATCCTTGCGCGCCCGTTGCGCGCGCCGCGCGCAGAGGCCCTTGACGGCCAAAAGGACGTGGCGCAAAATGATGTTGCGTAAGCACTTTCGGAGGGTACGCGAATGGTTAGCAGCCTGACTCGAAATCAGGTGCCGGGCAACCGGTTGAGGGTTCGAATCCCTTGCCCTCCGCCTTTGATACATAAGGACTTACGACGATAACTAGGCTCTGGTGGGCAGAAGGGAATTCGCATTTTGCCCACCATTTGCCCACCAGAGCTTAGTCGAAACGTGGCCTAAACATCGGGCGTTGGTGGGCAGCCCACCGAGGGCTCTCTCTGCGCCGGCGCTCGCCGACGAACCAGTTGCCCATTCCCGCCGAGACTACGAAGAAAATGGTGGGCAGAAATGGTGGGCAACGCCGGCCGCGTCCCTCGTGCTTATAGCCGGTCGGGCAAGTACCGCCGAACTCGATAGCCTACCAGCCGGCCGGTCAGGAATGCAGCCTTCTGCGCGGCAAACATTGGCTGACTTTCGCAACGGGGCGCAACCCGATCGGCGAGTTTCGGAGGTTGCTCGCGCGGAGGTCCGAAGTGAGACCGATGCCTGGCCATCACCGCCCGGCTGAACCTGGGTTCGGCACAGACCGCGGACAATAGTGGTGCTGCTACCGCGAGCCGACAAAAAGAACCGCTAGGGGCACCGCTCCCTCTATAGTTGGGTTCCTCGCTTGTTCTCGAAAGAGATGAGCCCGGCTGCCAACTTCGTGTCAAAATGTACCGCTTAGTGAAAATGCAGAAGTCACTTCAAGTTTTCCGGCGGGCTGCCGATTTCATAGTGTAGAGGCCACACTGCGATCCTTCCCAATACCCCCCTCTCCGCGTAAGCGTAACTCGATGGGCCCAGAAACCGACCTCGATCCGACATCCGAAGCCCAAATGAGCGCGGCGTGAAACCCCGCCAAACGACTTCAAAGACAACGCCGCCAGAACGTGGTTTCGGTCAGCGCCGGGGGCCAATACTTGATGAGCTTGCCCGGCCCGACGCCATCGGTGATCTCGTCCGTGCGGCGCAACTCGCGGACGTACAGTCCCACGATGCCGTCTGTAGGCGTGGTGGCGCTGGAGGTGATCTGGCCCAGGTCGATATGTTTCAGGGCGTTGGTCTTGTCCAACAAGTAGAGATGCCGGTAGGCCCGGAAAAGGTCTTCGCGAAGTTGCCGCCGGGCAGCCTCCAGGTTTCGCTGAAGCAGTTTGAGTTGTGACTGGTCGATTCGCTTCTTCGTCTCCTCGTCGTCGTCAATGTCCTCCCAGGCCAGGGCGTTGCGGGCGGCTTCACGGACGTTGGTCGTGGCGTCGGGCGCGGAGAAGATCAGGGCCGACTTGTAGGTTCGCCCCGACGAGCCGCAGTCCCGCACGATCGACTCCATCATCTGAAGCGTCGTCTTGCCCTCGGCTGGCGTGTCCTGGCCGAGAACTACCATTGTCAGCACGGCCCGGTTGGGCACATCGTTGCTCCGCTTGGGCCAGAAGCGGCGGTCCAGTTCCTTGCTGCCGGGCTGAAAGAGCGTTTCCGTGTCCTTCTTGATCCGCTCCTCGATGCGCTTGTCCTCGACGGCCCCGCGCCGGGTGACGAGGATCTGGTTGAGGTTCGGCGCCAGTCCAAAACGATAGCGGTTGCGCTCCCAATTTAGGTAGAAGCACGAACCGGCCAGGCCCTCCAGCACGTTGTCCACGTCGGCGATGTTCAATTCTGGCCCGCTCACGCCGGTGCGGATTTCCGTCAAGGTTGCCTCGGCCCTGGACTGGCACATGCCGCCGTTTGACTCGAAGAAGATGGTCGTGGCGATCTTGCGGTGCAACTGGGCCTTGCGGATCACCTCGGCGGCCTCTTTGTCCAGCCGGACGGCGTGGGCGTCGGCGCGGCCCACGATGTCCGTGGTGACGGGGATCTCCAACTCCGACGAACCAAGCTGCTCGAAAAGGGCCGTCCGAAAGTTCTGGTTCTCGAAGGGGGCCAGCCCGAGCGTAATCAGTTTCTGTTGCGGAAGCGATTTCGGGGCGGTTGAGGGCCGGACGGGGTTGAACAAGAAGGACGCATCCTTATCCTTTGGGTAGTCGTGCCGCATTTCCTGTCCGATCAGGGCGAGCAATCGGCCGCCGAGACTTTCCCAATCGACGCGACCCATCGGAGTCTCCAACACGACCCCACTGTCTCGGATCGGCTTGAGCCAGTATCCGTATTCAAGAGGATCGTTGCGGGAGAACCGATCCTCATGCCAGCAAAGGATGATCGAGAAGTCCGGCCCGTTCTCGCAGTCGTTACGGAGCTTGAGGAACCCGTCCCGTTTCTCGGTCTGGTCGCCAGAGACGCCCGGATCGACGTACTCCCGGATGACCTGGTATCCCTTCTGCTTGGCAACCTTGACCAACTCGTCCCGCTGAGCCGGTATGCTCTTGTCCTGCTTGGCGGACGACATTCTCAGGTAGAGAACCGCCGCATTCTCGGGTAGAATACGGGAAGCCATGACATGAACCTCCTATGCAGGTTTGCGTTGTGGTGAGGAGCCGGCCGGGGTAAGCGCCCCGGCCGGCTCTGCTTTTGTTATCGGCTTCATGTGTCGTTTGGTCAAGGGCCAGCCCGGCGTCGAGCCGGTCACTTTCCCTTTCGTTTCAGATACTCCTGCCGCGCCGCGTCCAACGGCACAAGGTTCCCTTTCTGGTCTCGGTACTGCCAGAACAACCACCCGGCCGTCTGCATTGGTCGCCCAGTAATCGTCCCCTTGGCAACTGCCGCAGCGGCCGAGCAAGTCTTGTACGTCTTGTTCCGAAAACACACCATGCTGTTTGGCAGCAACTCCGCCTCAAGGTCGGTTTCCCGGTAGTGCGCTGTCAGCTTGAGTGGAGGTTTCAAGAGCCCGGCAGCGATTATGTCTCTCAACGACATCTTGGGTCCCTTTGGTCCTGAAGGCGGCTCCCCTTGTGTCGAGCCTTTGCCCTGCTCGGGCCGTGCCGCTTCGCGTACCACAAAAGGTCTCAGGGCGCTCTCTAAGCGGACCATTGCGTCGATCATCGCGTCCTGGATTTCCGGCCATTTCGCCGGGTCGTCGCGGTAGCCGCCATCAAGGTATTTGCCGATTCGCTTGGCTTGCTTGCCCTCAAGAGGCTCCCAAGAGAGTGGCTCCCCAAACACTTGTTCGATTTCCTGCTGGTGTCCTTTCAGGTTGTCGAAGATGGTTTTGTTCTCTTCCTGGTGTCCCTTACCGCGGCTGATGTACAGTTCCACCTTGGAGCCGTGCTGGGTGATTACGTAGTTGTAGGCCAATCCGCCCTTGCCGGCTCCCGTGCCAATCCAATGGCGCTTACTCGCCAGGATATCGCCATGCAGGTCCGTCTTGGCTTTTGCCCGTTTCAGGAGTGCCGTCCAAAATTTGTGGCGCAAGACATGCCGGTCGGTGTCGCTGCCCTCGTCGCCCTTCTTATCAGGGACGATAGTCGAGGGTGGCACTGGCTTTGTCGGGGAGCCGGATTGGTAGCCGTCAATGAATCGCTCAAACTGGTCGCGCATTCGGTCGAGGATTTCCCCAATCCTCTTCGAGGTCACAACTTTGACGTGCTTCCTCACCAGGCGCACAAGCCGGCTGTCAGGGGTTGTGAATAGGTGCTTAAGCGCGCCACGGACCTGTCGGTCAGCAAAGTAGAGATTCCACTGGTTTTCGAGGTCGTTGAACCGCTCTTTGGAAAGCAGCAGCAGCGTTTCCTCGGCCGGCGAGTTCGGGTCCGATAGACGCACCTTGCGAAACAGCCTTTCCTCGATATCCAGGTGGCCGCCCGTTGCGTTGTAGATTCGCCACTCATCGCCGTTTGTAAGCACGGCCCAGCCAGCACCGAGTGTGCCGGTGTATGCCATGACCTGTTTGCCGTACTTCCGTTCGTCCAAGTCTTCCCGAAGAGCCTTGGCCTCGACCAGCATACTCGGCTTACCGCCACCCTCGACAAATAGCGCGTAGTCTGCGTCCTTATACTGTTCCCGGACTTCGTTCAGGTTGCCAACGTGCCACCCCAGCGCACAAAGAACCGGATTGACCAGGGCCGTCTTCGTGTCCTGCTCGTTCAGTTCCTCACCCTGATGCTGGGCAATCTTCTCCCGCACTTTTTTGATGGTTTCGGATAGACTGGCCATGTGAGTTCCTCGCCTTTCACTCCACCAATTCCAGCGTCAAGCATTCGGCCAGCGCGTCGGCTTTGCCGAGCCGGTGGGTCGTTTCGCATGGACGAACGGACAGGGATAGAAAGAAAGCCCCCTTGGCCCTGTCTATGCGGATATGAGACCGCACGGCCGGTGTTGCCAGTCGGCTCGGACCAAGGGGGCTTTGTGCCGCGTTCGGAGAATTGAACGCCACGGGAAGAACCTCATATTGCCTACGCTTCAGACACTCACATTATCGGCGTTCCGGCCCGCGTTTGTCAACCCGGGCTGTCGGTATCCTTGTGGGCTCCCGTGGCGTTGGGGTCAAGGGTGGGCGGTAGGCCGGGTGCCGCGTGCAAGATTTCCAGGTCGGCATCGTCCGATAGTTTGCCCGCGTGCCACGCCGCTTCGATGCGTTGCCAAGCCCGGTCCTTGCGATCGTATCCGGCTCTTTCTCGCACCAGGTCTTCCAGTCCGGCCGGCCCGCTCTCGCCGGCTTCCACGGCGGCCAGGCAGTCGGGGAAGCCTCGTTCCTCCAACCAGACTGGGATCGTGACGAGCAGGTGCCAAGCCTCCAAGTGCCGTGGGTCGAGGTCACGAGCCGGATCGAAGCCCTTCGGCACTGGTTTGCCAGCGATGAAATCCCAAATGGAGTGGTACTTTGCATTGCCGCCCACGGCGTTTTCCAACCGTTTCAGCCGGCTCTTGATTGCCATCGCGTTGTCCCCTTGTCGGCCACCTGCTTTTCCAACGCTTGCAGCCGCTCTTCCAGTTCCACGGTTTCGAGCACCTCCCGGCCCACTGCGCTCAGCGTGCGCGCCAACCCGTGCTTCGACTGCGTGGAAGGTGCGCGCCAACGCGGCTCGTTCGTCTATCGGTACGAGGACATCGGCCCTTCAAGCCGAAAAAGCGGGTTCGACTCCCGCACGCGCTACTGAGTTTCTGTTGCGGAACGGGTGTTTTTCGTGTTGTTCGCCGGGGCAGGTGGATCTGGTTTGTGTGTCCGCGGCGTTGTAGAACGCCTGGATGCGGTTTTGTGGGCGGGTTGTGGTGTCGGA
>Ga0172371_10000751_pt1 | contig 51099 bp, 44 predicted proteins | sample Lak12m_FD_114543 | JGI IMG/M metagenome (GOLD analysis project Ga0172371, IMG submission 114543) | Freshwater microbial communities from Kabuno Bay, South-Kivu, Congo - kab_022012_12m | ecosystem: Environmental > Aquatic > Freshwater > Lake | place: Democratic Republic of the Congo: South-Kivu... | reverse complement strand
AGAACTTTCGTCATCAGAACTTTCCCCGGTCGTTTTTTCCGGCTTTGGGGTGATCACAATATTATTAACTCCTACGAGTTTCATCTGGTCAAGAATCTCCTGCTGGGCTCCTGAGCCAATAGCCATCATCGCAATTACAGCAGCTACACCGAAAATTATGCCGAGGGCGGTAAGCATGGACCTGAATTTATTCAGGAAAACTGCTTCAAGGGCAATGTTGAGGATATATTTGTATCGTTCTAACACAGGTGTTCAGATAAAAGGATAAATATGCTATTGACCTGGCCTGCGCTGACGTTCTCCCTGGGGTTTGTCTCCCCTCCTGAACATCTTGTTATTCCCGCCTTCTTTTATTCTCATCTGTCCTCCGTTCAGTGAATCCTTGCCAGGTAGAACCTTCAAAATTGTTGTATCTTCAACAGGCTGGTATTTTTTAACAACCTCTGTTGGAAGCATGTTGATTTTGATTCCCTCATCCGATTCGGGAGCGATCAGCAAGATTTCATCATCCATTGTAAGTCCTTCTTTTACAATTATCTCGTCATAATTACTTTGCCCAAGGATCACCTGTTGCTTGACCAGGGAACCATCTTTCTTATAAACGAAAGTAATGCTGTCATTATTGAAAATGGACTCCAGGGGAATATACATGACACTGTCAATGGTAGCGGTAAGGATTGTGTTTTTTGTGGTCATGGCCGGGCGCAGGATAGAATCAAATTCATTGATCAGGATCTTCACTTCAAATACTTTTGCATTTGATCCCTGAAGCTGTTCCCCGATGTTAGCGACTTCATTGACCACCCCTGTGAACTTTTTATCCGGGAAGGCATCTATTCCAATATCAACCTGCTGACCCACTTTCACTTTGCTTATGTCGATCTCATTGACATACGTCTTGGATATCATCTTGGAAAGGTCAGGAAGTTCGGCGACAATAGGGTCCCAGGCGCTGATGGTGGCTCCGACTCCCATCTTGCTACCGTCCCAGTTTCTTCTGTAAATTACCATTCCCGCTTTGGGGGCCATCACGGTGAATTGCTGGAGAACCTCCTGCATCTGGTCCAGTTTACGCTTGGCTGAGGTATAGTCAGCGGTGACTTCATTCATGTTGGCAACGGCTTTTTCGTAGCGTAATTTATAGTTTTTTTCTGCCTGGGAAAGGCTCTTTCTCCTTTCTCAAGGTCAATTTCAACCTGCCGGATCGTGGCAGGTGGCTCATATTTGGATTGTTCCAGAGCGATCTTTTTCTCTTCCAGGTTATATTGGAGGTTGATCAGTTCATCCCTGGCATTTCTGAGTTCGAGGGAGGTGTCCAGTTTTGTTTTGATCAATGTAGACTCGTATTTTTCCAGGTTCGTCTCTTCATCTTTTATCTTGTTGGTTATTTCTGTCCTGTCCAGGGTCGCAACATACTGGCCGGAATCCACGACAGTACCATCTGGGATGATATCATCTATCTTGGTCTGATAAACACGGATCTGGCGCAGTCCTTCCGGGCCATATATTTTCTCGGAGCTTTTCGCTATCAGCTCCCCTGTTGTTGTCACTTCAATGGGGAAGGTCCCGAATCTGGGCTGAACAACAACTTCCTGCGTTTTCTCAGGCTTTGAGAAAATGAAAAAAAGAATAATGGCCAGGATGATAATCCCGCCAAAAATGTAGGCATACCGTTTTGTTGTCATAGGAAAGATATGTTGTATCCACAAATATATGGTCAATGAACGAGACGAACAAGAAAAAATGAAAGATCAGGCGTCAATATTTGCGTACTTCGCATTTTTTTCGATGAATTCTCTCCTGGGAGGGACATCATCTCCCATAAGCATGGAGAAGATCCTGTCTGCTTCAGTCCCGTTTTCAATAGTGACAAGTCTCAGGGTTCTGAATTCGGGATTCATCGTTGTACTCCAGAGTTGTTCGGCATTCATTTCACCAAGACCTTTGTAGCGCTGGATATGTATCCCGCTCTCTTTCCCGTTGGATGAAAGCTCAGCTAACAGAGCGATCCGCTCTTCTTCGTTCCAGCAATATTTTTCGAAGTTTCCTTTTTTGATCAGGTAAAGTGGCGGTGTTGCGATATAGACATTCCCGTTCTCGATCAGCTCTTTCATATACCTGAAGAAGAAAGTGAGGATCAGGGTGGCGATGTGGCTTCCGTCGACATCGGCATCCGTCATGATAATGATCTTGTGATACCTCAGTTTATCAAGGTTCAGAGCCTTGCTGTCCTCTTCCGTACCGATAGTCACTCCCAGTGCGGTGAACATATTCTTGATCTCTTCACTTTCAAAGATTTTGTAAGCCATGGCTTTTTCGACATTGAGGATCTTTCCCCTCAGCGGAAGAATGGCCTGGTATTTCCTGTCACGGCCCTGCTTTGCTGTTCCGCCTGCGGAGTCACCTTCAACAAGGTAGATTTCACATTTCTGAGGATCAGCTTCGGAACAATCAGCCAGTTTACCCGGGAGACCGGATCCGGAAAGAACGTTCTTGCGCTGAACAAGTTCTCTCGCTTTTCGTGCGGCATGCCGTGCTGTGGCTGCAAGGATGACCTTGTTCACGATTGTTTTTGCTTCACCCGGATGTTCTTCCAGGTAGTAGGAGAGCATTGAGGAAACAAGCTGGTCTACGACTCCCATCACTTCATTGTTTCCCAGCTTGGTTTTGGTTTGTCCTTCAAACTGGGGTTCCTGAACTTTCACAGAAATGATAGCTGTGAGACCTTCCCTGAAGTCATCCCCGTTTATGTCGAACTTCAGTTTGGACAACATCCCCGATTTTTCGGCATAGGTCTTCAGGGTCCTGGTCAGTGCACGCCGGAAGCCGGCCATGTGGGTTCCGCCTTCATGGGTGTTGATATTGTTTACGTAGCTATGGATATTTTCTGAGAAGGATGTGTTATACTGCATAGCTATCTCAATGGGAATACCGTTCTTTTCACCCTCCATCGAAATGGGTTCAGGTATCAGTTTTTCACGGGTTGCATCCAGGTAGCTGATAAAATCATAAAGGCCGTTGGAAGAAAAGAATGTTTCGGACATGAATTGTCCTTCATCATCCTTCTCCCTTTCATCCAGCAGGGTAAGTGTGATCCCTTTGTTCAGGAAGGCCAGTTCCCGGAGCCTGGAGGCAAGGATGGAATAATCGTAATGCTCCGTGATGAATATGGTGTTATCAGGCTTGAACGTGGCTTCTGTCCCTGTCCGGGTAGTATCACCAATTAATTTAACCGGGTAAAGTGGTTTCCCGAAAGCATACTCCTGCTGATAAATATTGCCGGCACGGTGAACGGTGACTTTGAGGGCGGAAGAGAGGGCGTTGACAACAGAAACCCCAACTCCATGAAGGCCTCCGGAAACTTTGTATGTGTCTTTGTCGAACTTGCCACCTGCGTGAAGGACTGTCATGACGACCTCAAGTGCAGATCTCTGCTCTTTCTCGTGAAAATCTACCGGGATCCCCCGTCCATTGTCAACAACTGTAATGGAATCATCAGGATGAATAGTTACTTCAATATGGGTGCAGTATCCTGCCAAAGCTTCATCAATTGAATTGTCGACAACTTCATAAACCAGGTGATGTAATCCCTTGATATTGACATCTCCGATGTACATGGCGGGGCGCTTCCTCACCGCTTCCAATCCCTCCAATACCTGAATGTTGTCAGCTGTATAATTTTTGCTCGCCAAATCCTTTTCTATGTCTGTCATAATCAATTAGTTAGAATTATTTAAATAACTATTCAAATGTACAAAAAAAACTGATACAAAAAACGCACTAAACACAGTAAAATCAAGGATTTTATTAACAATTCCCGGTGAACAAAATGACGAGGTTTTGAGAGGTATTATTACCCCCGAAAATTCAGCGATTTCATGTTATAAAACCAGGCTCCCGTGTAACACGGGAAATCACCATGAGACACAATTAAAAGGAAAAAACAGCAGTTCAGTAAGCAGGATTCTGTTTTAATCTGTCATTTATCTGAACCGTCCGTCACCGGACGGTTTTCGCGACCTACCCCTCCCGTCGCACTGCGGCCCCGGCGAGCAGCCGGGTGACTTGCGTCAGCGGGATGTACATGGTCTTTCAACCCATGAGGTTTACCCATTCCGGATGTCACCATCCGGGATCGTGGTCTCTTACACCGCGTTTTCACCCTTACCAGCTGGGGCGACCCGCAGGGTCGCCCATACAGGCGGTAGTTTTCTGTGGCACTTGCTGTAATCCGGTTGCCCGGATCCCTTCCTGTTAGGAAGCATGGTGCTCTTTGTTGTCCCGACTTTCCTCCCCGGAAGGAAGGTTCCACGGTATTCTTCATTCCGGAGCGACAGAACGAACTGCTGAATGGCAAAGATAGCTCAATTCGATGACAATTGCATACCTTTGGCTCCCTCCAGTTGTCGCGATGAAAGATCTAAGCCAGGGTAAAGAAGGAAAACTGATATTCAGATTTGCCGTACCCATGTTGCTGGGAAATATTTTCCAGCAGATGTACAACGTGGTGGACACCGTCATTGTCGGGAAATATATAGGCAATGAAGCCCTTGCGGCTGTCGGAACATCTTTCCCGATCATTTTCATGCTGATCTCCTTTATCATCGGGATCACGATGGGTTTCACCGTCATCATTTCCCAGTATTTCGGGGCGAAAGATATGGACCGGGTAAAGCGGGCAATCAACACCCTCTATATTTTTGTGTTTTTCGCTTCCATCGTTGTAAGCGTCACGGGAATCCTTTTAAGCGGGTGGATATTCAGGATGGTGGACCTGCCTGCACAGATCATTCCCGATGCAAGGCTGTTTCTGATCATCTTTTTTTCCGGGTTGATTTTTCTTTTCGGTTATAATGGAACCAGTGCCATTCTCAGGGGATTGGGCGATTCAAAAACGCCGCTTTATTTCCTGATAGGATCCGTAGTGCTAAATATTTTACTCGACCTGTTGTTTGTCCTGGGATTTGGCTGGGGGATTGAAGGGGTGGCGTTCGCCACGGTGATCTCACAGGCATTCGCATTTCTGGCACAGATCATCTATCTGAACAAATACCACAGTTTCCTGAAATTTTCTTTTCACGACCTGAAGTTCGACCGGCTAATCTTTGACCAGGGGATCCGGATCGGATTACCCACCGGCTTCCAGCAAACCTTTGTCGCTGCCGGCATGCTGGCCCTCTATTGGATCGTCAACCAGTACGGTGTCGTTGCCAATGCAGCCTACAGTGCGGCCGGAAGGATCGACATGTTTGCAGTGATGCCTGCGATGAGCTTCAGTGCCGCACTCAGCACGTTTGTTGGCCAAAACCTCGGAGCCAACAGGCCCGACAGGTTAAAACGCGGTCTCCGCGATACCCTGTTGATGACGACCGGTTTTGCCATGCTCATCTCTTGTGTGACTGTCTTTTTCGGAAGGTATCTTATGATGATATTTTCAAATGATCCGGACGTGATAGAGTTGGGGAGGATGTACCTGATGATTGTCGGACCGTTTTATATCCTGTTCACCACTATGTTTGTTCTCAACGGGGTCCTTCGTGGCGCCGGAGCTACCGTGATCCCGATGATCATCACCCTCCTCGCGTTGTGGGCGATCAGGGTCCCTGTAGCGTATCTTCTCTCTTCCTTCACTGAAATAGGGTTGTATGGGGTGTTCTGGTCTATCCCTGCCGGATGGTTTACCGGGGTTGGGTTGGCTATTGTCTACTACCTCACGGGCCGGTGGAAAAGCAAGGCAGTGGTCCGGTACAACGCAGCAGGAGAGCGGGTAGAGTAGAGCCGAGATGAATTATGAATTATTCGAATGTAGAATAACGACTTTGCAGTTTCACAATCCGTAACCCGTATCCCGCATCCCCGTATCCCTTATCCCGCATCCCAGTGATTTTCAGGATAACTGCAGCAGGATATCAACAATACGTTCGGCAGCCTTCCCGTCCCATAATGGAGGGATGGTACCTTTTTTCCACTGACCTGTGAATAGTTTTTCAAAAGCCGGGTAAATCGCAGGCAGATTGGTCCCGATCAACTCGTTGGTTCCCAATTCGATGGTTTCGGGCCGTTCTGTGCTGTCTCTCAACGTTATGCACGGGATGCCCATCACGGTGGTCTCTTCAGTGATCCCGCCCGAATCGGTAATTACGGCCAGTGAGTTTTCGACAAGGAAATTGAACTCGAGATATCCCAGTGGCGGGCATAGATGAAGTGTTGAAAGATTTTCCCGGTCAAAGGAAGAGAGTTCCCGTGGAAAGGATTGTATAATATTAGCAGTGCGGGGGTGAACCGGAAAAACGACAGGAGTTTTTTTTGCTGAACGGGTGATCTCCAGCAGCAATGCTCTGAGTTTTGTCTTTTCATCCACATTGGAAGGCCGGTGAAGTGTCATCACAATGAATTTCCCTTTTTCCAGACCAAGGTCATCCCATAATGCAGGTTTCACGAACCGTGCCCGGTGTTTCATCAAGGTGTCGATCATGGTGTTCCCTACAAAATAGATCCTGTCTTCGGGAACGCCGTTCTTCAGGAGGTTCCTGTTTGCGGTCTCAGAGGTGGTGAAAAAGTAATCCGTAATGCTGTCAGTAACAATCCTGTTGATCTCTTCGGGCATCGTAAGATCACCCGAGCGGATACCTCCCTCCACATGAGCTACCCTGATGTTCTGCTTCTTTGCAACAAGAGAGCAGGCGAGGGTCGAATTGACGTCACCTACCACAATGCACAGGTCGCATGCCCGCTCAAAAAGCAGCCTCTCATAGTTCACCATGATCTTAGCAGTTTGCTCAGCCTGGGTTCCCCCTCCGGATCCAAGCTGTATATCAGGATGGGGAATGCCAAGTTGTTCAAAGAAACTGCTGCTCATATTCTGATCATAGTGCTGGCCTGTGTGCACCAGTCGGTATTGGATGTTTTTACCCACATCCCGTGCGGTTTGAATAGCATCAATGATCGGGGCTATCTTCATGAAGTTCGGGCGCGCGCCGGCTATCAGATCAATGGTCATGGAACCTGGTAGTTAATGTGATTAATGGTTACGACCAGCCAAGGGTCTCATTTATCCGGCAAAAATAACGTTTTAATCAGTCTTCCACGATATCACATGATTAATGCTGCTTTATGGGCTGTTCAATATTTACTACTTTTGTCCCGAACTGATTCCTTTGTATCTACCATCAAATCTGCAAACTCTGAGAAAAAAACTAAATATTCTCTATTATTTTGCCGGCAAAGATTCATTTATGGATCAGTGGCAGAGCCTGCATATTTTCGACGAACTGGAACGGGCAGGGCATGTGCTGACCATCTTCAATCCATTGACATACCAGTCCATTGAAGAAGCCAATGAACGGTTACCTGCATTCATCATAAAGTCAAAACCAGCATTTGACCTCTTTGTCAATCCTGCTCCGTCAATCCTTTTGTTTAAAATTACCGTTCAGAAAATCAGGGCCATAGGACTCCCTTCCGTTCTGATCTGCTTTGATAACCTTCATGCTCCCTTTATCCACAAGGAGATCGCCCCGTATTTCGACCTGGTATGGCTTACTTCGAAAGAGACGGATTATTTGTTTAAAAAGTGGGGTTGTACAACGGTTTTCCAGCCTTATGCCGCAAATCCGCAATTTTTGAAACCAATGTACAGGAATGAAATACTCAAAGTTGGTTTCGTAGGGAATGTCTATGATGACAGGGCTCAGCGCATTAATTTACTGACAAACAATTCAGTGCCATGTACTGTCTATTCTACACAAGCGGCTGGATCAGGCTCATCCGGTGCCGGTAACCGGCTGGGAGTCATGGAAACTGTATCCCTTCTGAAAAATTTGTCCCTGTTCGGATTCGGCCGGAAGGTTGCGTACGGGAGGATTATAAACAGGATCTTTGCAGAAAGAAACAAGCTTGTCCGGAATGAGTTCCTGGAAATGATGCCTTCACCGCCGTTTGACGTGATCAATTCGATCTATTCCGACCATGCACTGTCCCTCAACATCACCGAACTCCGCAATACATATGCGCTTAAGCCCCCGGTCCACAAGCTACATCTCAGGACATTTGAAATAGCCATGAGTGGCGGCCTTCAGATTGCTCCATACGTGGAAGAACTGGCATCGTATTTTGAGGATGGGGAGGAAATCGTGTTGTGCAGGGATGATGAAGAGTTTATTTCGAAATCCCGGTTTTATCTTCAGCCCGAAAAGGCGTCACTGAGGTCGTCGATGAAGCAAAAGGCAAGACTTCGGGCGGAAACCGAACATACCTGGATCCTTCGTTTCAACCATGTTTTCGGGAAACTTTTCGGGGAGTGAGACTCGTAAGAAACGCCCCTAATCCCTGTACCAGCTGCCGGGTAAAACCAACACAGCAGAATCCGTGTTTTTCACATCCAGAGGGTGAGGAAACGAATGGGTGTATTCCCACTGGTTGATCCGGTCATTTCTCAGGAATGTGATTTCGATCATTTCGGGGATCTCGACATGATTGCGCATCACGGTTGTCCCCAGGTTGTTTGGATGTATGTGGACAACGCTGTGCGTCTGAAGCAATTTCTCAAAAGCATGGCTGCTCACGTCAAAATAGGGTTTACACCACAGGAGGTGCATCCAGTGAAACTCGATGATAATTATCCGGAACCTGTGTTGCAGGGTATCAGACATAGAATAAATCGTCTCATATTCATACCCTTCAATGTCCATCTGAAGCAACAGGTCACATTCCTTGTCATCCATCACCTGGTTTACCCAATGATCGATCGGGATAAAGCTGTCATTGGTTTCAGCGCTGATGAATTTCTTCAGAAAATGAAACCTCGGGTGCTCTTCCGGAAGTTCACTGATCGATTTATCCGCTAAAAAAACATCCATTCCCCTTTCGGCGCAGTCCTTCTCAAATCCGGCAACAGATGAAACACCCGGGGAGAAACAGGCATTGATCCCGTCAAGATCATCGGGGATCAGGTAACCTCCGTCCGAATCGGGTCCCAGCCTGATGAGAGGTTTATCGGTGGTCATGGGCCTGAGCGACCTGATCAGGCTCCTTATCGCGGCAGGATCAGTCGCCGGAGACACGGCTATATGTCTTTTGATCAGGTAATTAATAGCTTTGTTCCGGAGATAATCAGATATTTTTCCCGTCATTTTTTGTACATTGTTTAATCAGAATACCAGGTTCCTGGATTCTCCCGGTTTTGAGGCAGAGGATTTTGTTTTTTGAGTTTCACAGCGATGAGAAAGGACTTGTAAAAAGTGGGAATCTCTTTCCGGTAGTAGAAGTAGGTCAAAACGAAGGTGATAAATGTGTACCCCAGCATGATCAGTAGGTAATTCTCCGGTTTCAGGACAATATACAGTACAAGGACCAGGACAGAGATCAGCAGAGGAAGTATTATTTGTTTCTTTACTGAGAGATTCAACTTCATGATCTTCCTGCTTTGCAGGTACATGAACAATATCTGAAAAGGTTTTGTCAGCAGGTAAGCATAAACGGCTCCCCATAATCCAAAGTATTTCACCCCCGCAACTGTCAGGACCAGCTGAACGATTGCTGAAAATGCAAACGCTTTGGTAAGGAGGTCAGACCTTTTTTTTGCCAGGAGCGGAAATGCATAGATCTGGCGCAGGCAGATGAGCATAAATCCCAGACCAAGGACAGGCAGAAACTTGAAAGACTGATAGTAGACAGGTTCTTTTACAATGATTGGTACCAGAAGAGGAATGACCAGGCAAAATAAGGGAATCACAATCAGGATAACTGCTGTGAATCCATTGAAATACCTTCTTACGTCTGTCAGGTTTCGATCCGGTGATTCATCCGCCCAGTGGCTGTAGACAATGGGGATGATTACTGACGACAGGCCATTTTGCAGGAACTCTATCACCACTAGGCATTTGAAAGCAAAATCGAAAACTGCAATATCTGTAGGCGATAAATAGTGCCCGATCACAAATTTGTCAACATTCGAAAGTACCCACGACAGCAACTGATAAATAACGAGAAACGAACAGAATTTGTAAAATAGGGCCCAGTATTTTTTGGAAAAACGGATCTGAAACTCTTTGTTGAAGAAAAAGACAGCCAGGAGGAATATTCCTGCACCCGAAAGAAGCCTTCCCCACATCGGTCCTTCCAGCGAGTATTTGTTCAGGCTTAGCCAGGTTATTGAAATGGTCAGTGTCAGAGTAAAATTAAACAGGTTCATTATCATGTATTTACCTGAGCGTTGCTGGTAAATTAGCAGACTGGTGTAGGTCTTGAACATACTGTTGAAGAAAGCTGTTACCACGGCCATGAACCCATACGGAAAGAAACTGAGTTGCGTTTTTTCGGAACCCGATGAATTAAAAAGATAAAAAATAGATTTCCCGAGAACCAATGAAGATACCACAACGAATAACCCGATAAGGAACAGCGAAACAACGACAGTCCCTATAATCTCAGACTGGATTTCCGGATTCTTTTTGTTGTCGATGTATGATATGCCAATATAATTATCGAAGCCGAAGTTGAAGATCACCTGCATGAACATGGTAATAGCAATGTACAAGACAAGCAATCCAAACTGGTCTGATGTCAGCCAGTTGGTATAGAATGGCAGCAACACCAGCCCGGAAGCAAGGGGTAATGCTCCTGTAATTGTGTAAATAAGTGATTCACTGATGATTTGGCGTCGGATCATGGGGGTGGCCGCCTGGCAGAGGTTTAGAATTTCAGCACAAAGCAAAGGCAATTGACCCTGACAAATGTACAAATATTTGATTTCACCTTTGGGGCATCCCGAAATGATGATCACGGAAAGCCTTCATGACAACTTAAATGATAAATTTGTGTTTTTATTGCATGATCATGTATGTTCACGTATTTTCCGGCCAGACCAATTACAGCTGGTCACTGCTTAATATGCTGGAATCAGAGGTTGATCTTCAGGATCATATATTTATCTTCGGCCTGGGGAAAGACCATCCCATGGAGTTCGTGTATTCCGGGCAGATGCAGAAACAATTGCTGTTTCTCAAAAATCCGGCACACATTGGAAAGATCCTGAGGCTTATATTCAGGGCAAAATGGATTTACATTCACCTGTTGGCCTACGACCCGACGTTGTTTTTCTGGTATTTGAACCGAAAACTTCTGAAAAGGACCACCTGGATCGGATGGGGAAGCGATATCTATGCCTTTCAGAAAAAAAGCCAGAGTCTCAGAACAAGAACCTATGAATGGCTGCGATGCAGGATTATCCCTGTCTTTCCGGAAATAGCGGCATTCGTTCCGGAGGATTTTCAGGTGATCGCTTCTGTGTATGGCAGCCATGCAACGTATATTCCCATATTGTATCCCTTGCCGGTAGATCCGGATCAACTGGATCAGGTGACCGTGAAGCCTGACAGAGCGTCTGTGAATGTTATGATTGGTAATTCAGGTGATCCGACGAATAATCATTTGCAGATGATTGACCTTCTCGCCTGTTTCAGGCATGAAAACATGAAAGTTGTTTGTCCGCTGGCATACGGTGGTACGGATGAGTACAGGCAGTTGGTCATTTCAGAGGGAAACCGTACATTTGGAAATAACTTCATCCCGTGGCTTGATATGAAGGACAGGCAGGCATATGCCGGACAACTCGCCGATGTGGATGTTGCTTTGATGAACCATAAACGGCAGCAGGGGCTGGGAAATATCCTTGCACTTTTGTATTTGGGAAAAAAAGTTTTCGTACGGTCTGATACATCTTCTTATTCATTTCTCCGGAATAACGGTTGCTTGGTATACGGAACAGAATCAATAAGAGGGATGGATTTTGCAGAGTTCAGCGGGGAGATCCCGGAAAAAAAAGTTATCATAAGCAACGTGAAGAAAATATTGAGCCGGGACTATTCAGCCGGTTTGTGGAAAGACCTCATTCAATTGCACTGAAGATGATACATGTAACCAAAACATACTTCCCTCCGCGTGAAAAGCTGAACCGATATATCGACCGGATTTATGATTCAGGCTGGATGACAAACAATGGCCAGCTTGTTCTTGAGCTTGAAAGCAGGTTGAGAGATTTCCTTGGAGTGCCATTCGTTGTCCCGGTTGCCAACGGTACCCTTGCATTGCAGGTAGTATACCGTCTCCTTGGGATTAAAAATGAGGTAATAACGACTCCTTTTTCATTCATTGCAACCAGTAGCAGCCTTCTATGGGAACATCTGACACCCGTGTTTGCTGACGTTGACCCTCAGACATTCAACATTGATACAGATCTGATCGAAAAAGCCATTACTCCAAAAACATCTGCAGTTCTGCCGGTCCATGTTTTTGGTAATGCATGCAATGTTTCCGTCCTGGAGGATATTTGCCGAAGGAATAATCTTAAACTTGTCTTTGATGCGGCACATGCTTTCAGTGTTGCTGACGGGGACCGGAATATCCTGAACTTTGGCGACGCATCTATCCTGAGCTTTCATGCAACAAAAATTTTTCACACTGTTGAGGGCGGGGCAATTATTCTGCATACCGAAGAACAATACCGGCAGGCCAAACTAATGATCAATTTCGGGATAAGTGATTATGATAAAGTTGATCTTCTCGGGATAAACTGTAAAATGAATGAATTCCAGGCAGCCATGGGATTGGCTGTTCTGGACGATTTTGAGCAGTTAAACCTGCAGAGGAAATCCGTGTGGGAAAGGTACCGGAACAGTTTCATTGGAAATCCGGCAATCCGGCTTCAGCAGGTGAACGGAAAATTTTCCAACAACTACTCTTATTTCCCGGTAGTCTTTCGGGATGAGGCTCAGTTGCTTCATGCAAAGAGGTTGATGAACAGCGAAGGCATCAGTCCCCGGCGTTACTTTTATCCATCCCTGAACCTGCTGGGCTTTCTTGATCATACCGGATCTTGTCCGGTTTCAGAATCCCTCTCAAACCGTATCCTGTGTTTGCCTATGTTTTATGACCTCGATGAAACAACTCAGGCCAGGATAATCCAACTTGTAAAAGATTCAATCAGTGACTGATATGGAAAACTCTTTTTTATCCCGTGAGGAATTGCAGAAGATGGGCTTTAGCCAGGTTGGTTCAAATGTCATGATCAGCAGAAAAGCCTCTTTTTATTCCACTCATTTGATGAGAATTGGCGATCATGTACGGGTAGATGATTTTTGTATTCTGAGTGGAAAAATTGAGCTGGGGTCCTATATTCACATCTCTGCATATACTGCCCTGTACGGACTTTACGGAATACAGGTTGGAGACTTTGTGACAATTTCGGGAAGAAATTTCATTTACAGCCAGAATGATGACTACAGCGGATCATTCATGACCAATCCCATGGTTCCCAAAAAATACACGAATATCACGGGAGGGTTGGTACGTATCGAAAAACATGCAATCATTGCGGCAGGCTGCATCATATTACCTGATCTGACAATTGGTGAAGGGGCATGCCTGGGTGCAATGAGCCTGCTAAAGACAGACGCTGAAGCCTGGATGGTTTATGCGGGAGTTCCTGCTAAGATAAAAGGAGCCAGAAAAAAAGAGATCCTGGAACAGGAAAAGGATTTTCTGGGTACAAGGAATTAAAAAAAGTTGCCTCAACAATCGAGACAATATCATGTGGCTTTACCTATGCGGCTTGTCAGGCTATGGTACGAGGAAGCTGTGTCAGGAGATGTTGTTCAGCAAGCCGGCGATTGATCCGGCAAGAAGTTTTCTGGAAAATTTGTCAATATTCCCTTGAGGAATAGTCAGGCCGCCTGTTTTGTATTTTCCATAAAGTTCAAGAAGAGTTTTCTTCAGTAGCTGTGAATTTCCGTACCCGATAACATACCCTGCTCCAGTTTCCTTTATGATGCCAGCCGAATCCCCGTCTTCCGGGGCGATGCAGATGATGGGTCGCTTTGCGGCAAGGTATTCAAACACTTTGCCCGGGATTATCCCCTTCATGTTTGGAGTATAATTGACAGGAAGCAGCAATACCTGTGAAGCGGATGTCCTGATAACTACCTCGTGATGTGCCAGATATGGAATGTTCGTAACGTTCTTCATAAGTCCTGTTTGTTCAAGATCTTCAAACGCTGCAATATCTGTTTTCCCGATGAATTTAATTTCAAGATCCTCCTCAAACTCTTTGTTTTCCTGGCAGATATCCCGTAAGGTCGTCCAAAGGAAAAGCGGATTACGGTCTTTGTTCAGTGATCCGATGTGGGTGATGGAAAATTTTTCATCCGGCACGGATGGGCTCTCTTTAAAATCATCAGGGTCAAAACCGTTTGTAACAACCTCAATTTTCCGAGGGAAGATTGCATTCAGATCTGCAGCCCAGTTTTTACTCACTGTCACAACGCAATCTGCAGCCGATAGAACATTTTTCTCGAGGCGCCGGTGTTTTTTATCTGCTAAACGGCTTAATTTCAGTTTATCATAAAAATCGATCCCGGTCCATGGATCTCGGAAGTCAGCCAGCCATGGGACTCCAAGGTTTTCTTTGACTCCCAGTGCGATCATGTGCATGGAATGTGGAGGGCCTGTTGAAATAATCGCATCAACAGGGTTGTCCTTCAAATTACTGGTCAGAAACCTGACGGATGGTTTAATCCAGAATTTCCGGGCATCCGGAATAAAGAGGTTCCCCCTGATCCAAACGGAGATTCTTTCCAGAAAAGGGTTGCTTTTCTTTTCAGAGAGAAATCCTGCCTGGATTTTCTCTTCTTTTTTCCTTCCTGTCAGCCGTTTGTAGAGGTGATAGGGTTCCCACACCGGTTTGGTCAGTATGGTCAGGTCCGGGGGAACATCTTTCAGCAGGGATTGATCAGCCTCCGGAAATTCAGGATTGGACGGGGTATAGATGACCGGTTCCCATTCATAAAGACGAAGGTACTTAACAAATTTCAACCAGCGCTGGACCCCGGCTCCCCCGCTCGGAGGCCAGTAATACGTGATGACAAGGACTTTTTTCATTCTTTGGATTTCAATACGTTCCTCGTCTCCAGAATACCAAAGAGGATGATCACAATGAGCAGAAGGATTGAGCTGATCAGGGAGATCTTCTCGCCAACCACATAGATATCTGGTTCAAACTTGAAATCCAGCTTATGGCTGCCAGCGGGAAGGACCATGGCACGGAGGACATAATTCGCCCTGAAGTGGGGAGTAAGAATTCCGTCAACATAAGCATTCCATCCTTTCGGGTAATAGATCTCAGAGAAGACAGCCAGATCGTCTTTGCTGGTTTCGTACTGATACGAAAGGTGGTTTGGGGCATACGCGGTGAGTTCGATGGATGCGGATGAGTCTCTTCCCGGAACAAATGTTTCCAGAGCGCTCTCAAACCGTTTGTCGATAATGGCGGTATCTCCGGGATTAAATACGGAAATGGCAGCCATCTCCTGGTCTGCATTGTCAACCAGCTCATACCCTTCAACAAACCAGGCATGTCCCAACGCATCATAGTTGCGCTGAGCCGTTGGCTGGCGATCTTCCCCCGGAAGAATGAAATATTTGGTGTTCAGCATGTTAAGGACACTCATGTTATTCTTACTGATCTGGTTTTCAATCAGTTCCTGGTATCTTCTCAATTTCGCACCATGATATCCACCTATGCTTTTATGGAAGTATGATGTACTGGCATCGTTGAACGTGCTGACGGTCAGGTTGAAAACCCGGTAATCGGGGTCAGGATCCTGAAGGATCTGCTGATCGGCCTGAGTGGGTGTAAACGGGGTTTCTACTTTGGTTTTAGCCGTGAAACTTTCATTGTTGAGATATCTTTTGCTGATTGCAAACATATCCAGTAAAATCAGGGCGCCAAGAATGATGTATACATAGGTTTTATTTACCTTGCTGTAGAGGAATGCCCACAAAAGTCCGGCAGAAAGAATGATATAGACAAAAGACCTCAAGGCGTCCAGCCTTACAACCCTTGCCCGTTCGTCTCGGATGGCCTGCATCATCCAGTCGGGGAACTGGTAATTCTGCTGGATCGAAGCATCGACAGGCCCTGTAAAGGAAAGAAAAAGGCCTGGCATAATTACAAAGAGCAAGGTAATGCCTCCGGTAATCCCTGCAGCAATCTGGAGGGATTTGACAAGTTTTTTCTGGTCCAGATGTTTTTCAAACAGTACTTTGAGAGCCAGGATTGCCAGGGTCGGCATGGCTACCTCGGCAATCACCAGTGTCATTGATACCGCCCTGAACTTGTTGTAGCCTGGAACATAGTCAAGGAAAAAGTCGGTGAGAGCCATGAAATTATGCCCCCAGGAAAGCAGGATCGAAAGCACAGTTGCAGCAAGCAGCCACCATTTCAGTGGGCCCCTTACTATGATCAGGCCAAGAATAAACAGGAAAACCACAATGGCTCCAACGTATACGGGGCCGGCAACGGAGGGTTGATTGCCCCAGTAAAGGAAAGGCAACGGATATTTGGTGAACTGGGCGATCTGGTTTTGCGGGATATTGTTCTCTTTCAGCGCTTTGACGATGGCAGAATTTTCGCTGATCTTTGAAGCTGACGCCCCCCCGTAAAAGTTTGGAATGAAGAGTGTCATTGTTTCTCCAATGCCATAGCTCCATTGCGTCGCATAGTCTTTATCCAGTCCGGATGTTTTGTTCTCGAGGTTGCTGGTGAGTTCTGACTTTCCCCTGATTGTATCCTTCCCGTAATCCCAGGTGGCCCACAAGGTGGCAATGTTTGTGAGGACAGCGAATGTGGCAGCGATTACCAGTACACCTATGGAGGTCATCAACTGGAGGATCCGTTTCTGGCGGAAAGCAAAGATCAGTTCAGAGATTCCCAGTAAAAACACCATTATAACCAGGTAATATGTTATTTGAGGATGGTTAGCTTTAATTTCGAGAGAAAGAAACACAGCGGTCAGAATACCGCCAAGGATATATTTCTTCCGCAGCGTAAGGATGATCCCGGCAAGAACAGGTGCAATATAGGCAATTGCGTGGGCTTTCGAGTTATGCCCAACGTCAATAATAATGAAGAAATATGAAGAGAAAGCAAATGCTATGGAACCAGCTATTGCGAGCCAGGGATCAACCTTTAGTACCATGAGAAGGATAAAGAAACCGATGAAATAGAGAAACACGACACTGGCTGGATGGGGGAGGCCCAAGGTGATGATTTTGTCAACATAGCCTAAGATATTTCCTTTGTAGCTGACCGATACCTGGTAAGCCGGCATCCCGCCGAACATGGAGTTTGTCCAGAGTGCTTCCGTTTTGGTTTTTTCCCTGAAATCGACAATCTCTTTGGAAACTCCCTTGAATTGGGCGATATCAGATTGGAAGATTTTTTTCCCTTCCAGTAAAGGACTGAAATAGATCACGGTAATCAACAGGAAAACCATGACTGCGGCAATATAGGGCAGAAGGATTTTTAGGTTACTTTTTTTCATTGACATTATTTTTACCTTCAGGATTATGGAGAAATAAATGAAGATCTTTTGTTTTTTTGCAAAATTGTGGAAAAAAAACGGAATGTGGTTCTTAATTGGGGAATAAATAAGATGTCGTCCAAAATGGCTGAGATAAATTTTTCTATCTTTGCTTCATAAATGGCTGGGTTATCAAATTCAGACTGAATTTACCCAATAATCTTCTGTTATCATGTCGTTTAAATTGTCACTGATTCGAAAGACCAAATGGTTATTCATCCGATTCAAAACACATCGGTTAATCGAGCCGTTTTCAGCTCTTTTGTTAAACCTGGCATATCTTTCAAAGGTCTCAAAATGGGTCAGTAAGCAAGGCGAAATTCAGTTTAACGATTTTTATTCTCCCAAATGGGATTACGATAAGCGCTATAAATTATACGAATATATATTTCAGGAGAAGAACCTTGACGCAGAGATTTTGTACCTGGAATTTGGCGTATCTGGTGGCTTTTCATTTAATTGGTGGATCAAGGCCAATACTCATCCCTTGTCTCGGTTTGCTGGCTTTGATACGTTTGAAGGGCTTCCCGAGGATTGGGGCGGCTTTAAAAAGGGAGCGATGACCACCAATTCACAGGTCCCTGACATTCAGGATACACGAGCGACCTTCGTGAAGGGTCTCTTCCAGGAGACTCTGCCGGCTTTTCTTGCTTCAGTGGATAAAGAGAAGAAGAAAGTCATCCTGATGGATGCTGACATGTACTCATCCACCCTTTACGTACTAACCTCATTGGCTCCTTTTCTGAAAAGGGGAGATCTGGTGCTGTTTGATCAGTTTAATGTTCCGATGCATGAATTCCTCGCATTTACCAATTTTTGTCAGAGTTATTATCTGAACTTCAGGTTGCTTGGTGCCGCCAACAACTATTATTTCTGTGCTTTTGAAGTTGAGTGATTACTTCCTTAATTTGATTCTGCTCCTTTATAGGAAGACTACCTTTAATGTATGGATGTTTTGATGAACGGATACCTTAATTAGATAGATCCCTGGTTCCGGCTCATTCAGTTTAATTTCAACAGGACAATCCTTTTTAATATCTGTAATTTGATTTTCCAGGATGATAGATCCTTTACTATCTGATATCAAGATATCTGCTGATAGAAAATCAGAATGGAATATAAGAAAAAATGCAGCGTTAGGTGTTGGATTCGGGTACAGGATCACACGATTCAGCATATTTTCAGGATCAAGTTTCAGAACCGTAATGGAGTCACAAACCGTGCTTTTCATGGAGTCATTTCCTGCGGTATGACAAACCTGGTACTTCTGATAATCTTTGTATACGTGTGTTGGATTTTGCAGAAGTGAAGAGTCTCCGTCTCCAAATGCCCAAATCCAATTGGTCGCTCCGACAGTTTGATCATAAAACTCAACCAGCAGGTTATTCACTGTGGATTGTGTGGTTGAGAAGATTACCTGCATCGGCAGGAGACAGTATATCTGTTCACAATGTAGATCACTTCCGCAGGGGTCTGAGATTTGCAGACAGGCGTTATATATTCCTGTGTTTTGGTAATCATGTACAGGATTTTGTTCAATGGAAGTTGTCCCGTCACCAAAATCCCAAAACCAGGAAGAAGGATTTGCTGAACGAGATGTATCCGTAAAGCTGACAGTTGTAAAATTTGTAATTTCATAACTATACCCGGCAACGGGTGCCTGACAGATCACGGGTATCGTGTCGCAAAAGCTGGAAATGCCACAGCTATCCCGAATACTTAGGCATACGTTATATTCACCGGGAGCGCTGAAGGTATAGGATGGATTTTGAAGGCTGGAAGTACCCCCATCTCCAAAATCCCATTCCCAGAAATCGGCTGATGTGGATTGATCAGTAAACCGAACAGTCAATGCATCCGTTTCGTATGTGAAGTTGGCGACAGGAGGGATGCAACCTATGAAAGTCACTACCAATTTAGGCCTCCAGGATTCAACCGAATTATCACTTGATGCAAATACCAAACAGCGATATTTTTCTTCCGTTTGCAATCTGAACATCCATCCAAAATTGGTGGCCGGGGTTGAAACCATATCCTGCACATGGGAAGTGACGTCCAGTTCGTAATTTTGGGTGTGGGATACTGATTGAGGAAGAACAACCGGATTTTCGAAGGAAGCAGCAGGCTGGGTTTCCCAGGTAACTTGTTGTTCAATCCAGGGCTCAAGCACTCTTAGCAGATATGAAGCGTTAGCCCCTGAATCCAATTGGTAATGACCGGTATTCAAATTGGTGCATAAGAAAAGGGATGCACTTATTACTGTTGAGTTTGCAGGAATTTGTGAAAGATCGAAACGGATCAGACTTCGCTGAACAAAGTAGAAGCCTTGTGCTGTCCAGGCATTGGCAATAAAATCATGGGTTGAGCCATCCGGAGTATCGGGCCGGTCCGTTCGAATTTCTGCATCTATACCATCGGAAGGCCCTGGCTGAAGAGTTAAGACATGAATCTGGGCTTGCAGGATCACAGGAATAACAATTCCTGCAATCATGAGTACAACGGAACGGGCTATGTGTCGTTTCATTATATAAATGATTGGAAGAATTAATTCAGCCCTGTAAAGATAAACAAAAAAGTTCCTTAAGTTATATATGTTGGTAATTTTTTTATAAAAATAGAAGGCTGCCTCAACGCTGAGACAGCCTTCAAAATGAAAGGTGGGTAAAAAAAATTAATTCTTATCCAACTTTTCGTCTGAAACGGTCAATTTCTTTCTGCCTTTGGCCCTTCTTTCTGCAAGAACCTTTCTCCCGTTGGCCGTAGCCATCCGTTCGCGGAAACCGTGCTTGTTCTTCCTTTTTCTTTTTGAGGGCTGGTATGTAGGTTGTGCCATCGTACTATATTTTAGGGCTGCAAAAATAGGAAGATTAATTCACACTTCAAAATTATGATTTCAAAATAATCGGAAAACTTTACTCTGTGGTTATCTGACCGGTATGTCTTTCAGCGTTTCCACAAGGAAATCCCAGAATTTCTCAACAGTTTTGATGTTGACCTTTTCATCCGGTGAGTGTGGGAACCGGATTGTCGGGCCGAATGAGATCATGTCCCATTCCGGGTATGCCCCGCCAAGGATCCCGCATTCCAGTCCGGCGTGAATGGCCCTGATCTCGGGAACCTTTCCGAATTTCTTTTCATAAACTCCTAACATCACTTTCAGAATGGCTGATTCGGGATTCGGTTTCCAACCCTGGTACTGACCGTCGAAGACGATCCCGGCACCGGCAAGTTCAAACACCGATTGGATCATCTGTTCAAGGTCAAATTTTGCTGAGTCGACAGAACTCCTCAAAAGGCATTGGATTTTGATCTCACCGTTTACCGATTTTACGATAGCCAGGTTTGTGGAAGTTTCCACCAGTCCGGGCATCTCATTGCTCATCCTGATCACCCCATTAGGGCATGCATAAATCGCATTGAGCAGGTTATGTTGCGTTTTTTCATCTATCCAGGATGAGGGGATTGCCACCGGGTCGGCCAGGATAGCAAGATCAGGCTCAACGGCCGACAGTTCTTTTCTGACAACTTCAGTCACTTCTTTCACATAGGTCAGAAACTTATCTTTGTTTTCAGAAGGGATTCCTACAAAGGCGGAAGATTCGCGCGGGATGGCATTCCGCAGGCTTCCGCCGTCGATACCGGCCAGGCGTAATCCGAATTTCCGTTCGGCCACCCACATGAGCCGTATCAGGATCTTGTTGGAATTTCCGCGTCCCAGCGGGATATCAAGACCGCTATGGCCACCCTTTAGTCCTTTTACCGTAAGTTTGAACGTACTAATATCAGATGGGGCGCTGACTTCGGTGTATTTGAAAGTTACATTCGCGTTGGTTCCACCGGCACATCCGATGTAGAGTTCTCCTTCATCTTCCGAATCCATATTCAGAAGGATATCTCCCTGGATCACACCTGCCTTTAAGCCAAAAGCACCGGTCATGCCGGTCTCTTCATCGATGGTGAACAGGGCTTCCACCGGGCCATGCTGCAGATCTTTGGCTGAGAGCACGGCCATGGCAGCAGCAACACCGATGCCATTATCAGAACCAAGCGTGGTGCCTTCCGCTTTCACCCAGTCACCATCGACGTACGGCTTTAACGGATCGAGGATGAAATCATGACGGGTGTCTTCGTTTTTCTGGGGAACCATATCAAGGTGGGCCTGGAGAATGACTCCTTGACGGTCTTCCATACCGGGCGACGCTGGTTTGCGGATTATGACATTGCCCACTTCGTCCACGATGGTTTCAAGTCCTAGTCCTTTCCCGAAATCAACGACATATTGACGGACTTTTTCTTCGTGTTTTGACGGCCTTGGGATCTGGGTCAGTTCGTAAAAATATTTCCAGAGGGATTTAGGTTTAAGGGTTAACAGTTGACTCATAATTCAATTGGTTTATTGGGGTTAAAGTTATATGTTTTAGGATGTAAGTTGTAACGAATTCTCACAACAATTATTTTGCACCTCCCGTTTTACTCCGAAGGACTGATGTTCTCCTTTTGGAGTTGCTGGAAGGAAATGAAGCGTTGCTGGTATAGAACGGACATGAATTTATTCACACGCTCTGCTGTTTCGGCCGGTGGATCGAGTGTTCCGGGATATTCTTTTTCCAGTTCATCAGCGATTTGCCTGACTGGTTTTTTCCCGTCCATCATCAGCCACGCAGCCGATCCGAACTTATCGAGTTTGATCCTGATGAAGGCTTCCTTATTCAGCGGGGCCAGGTACTTTGCAAGCCAGGCCCTCCTGAACCGGGGAAGAAGGATGTTGAGTTTTCCTTCTTCCCGTTGTTCATGGTTGAGTAAACGCACCGGAACCAGGTCCAGTGCGTTGCTTTTTTTTAGAATCTTTCTGCGTTTAAAAAAGGTTACTTCCATACGTTACATTCCGGATGCCGGCGGAGCCGGATCATCCGGCTTACCTGCATTCTTCAGGGGGATCTGGATCATGACAAATCCAATGATGCCGAGGATGATCAGGCTGATCAGGAACGACGGGTGCTTGAAGAATACGAAATAGTCATAGATGAAGATGTTAAATACCGCGAGGATGGCTATCACAAGACCCATGAGGGCTTCTCCGGCAATCATACCTGAGGCGAGAAGTACACCGGTATTTTCTGTGCGAATCTTTTGAGCAGCGTTGAATTTCCTTTTTTCGGTGAACCAGTCAACGGCACCTTTGAAGATGCCACCGACAAAGATGGCGAAGGTAGTCTCTATCGGAAGGTACATGCCAACGCTGACAAGCATCGGGCTTTTCACCTGCATCAGGATAAAGGCTGTTCCCATTAACATTCCTGCAATGATAAGTGGCCACGCCATAGCTCCTTCCACGATACCCCTTGATAGAATTGCCATCAGGCTTGCCTGGGGCGCGGACAGGTTCTTGCTTCCGAAACCTCCCTGGTAACCAAGGTTATTCCCGCTGGCGATATCACCTTCATGAAGGTAGGCAAGTACGACAAACATGACGGCGCCGGCGAAGATTACGCCAATGATATCTCCTACCTGCATCCTCCATGGGGTACCACCGAGGATATGCCCGGCTTTGAGGTCCTGGAGCATCTCACCTGCAACGGCAGCTGAAACACATACGATAGCAGCTACACCAAGGACAGCGGCTACACCTGCTTCTCCCTGAACACCAAGGCCAACCAGGATAAGTGCCGTGACAACCAACGCAGTCAGCGTCAATCCGCTGATCGGATTGTTGCTGGATCCCATGATGCCTACGAGATAACCGGATACAGCTCCGAAAAAGAAGGCAAGGATAATCATCAGGGTAGAAGCGACCACGGCGATCAGAACGCTGGTCTGAAAAATAAAATAGGTGATGCCGAAGGTCAGAACAGCCACCACTCCGATTCCTGCCATGATAACTCCAAAGCTCAGGTCGCGCTCTATGCGGATTTCGCTCTTCTCTATGCCGGAAGCCGCTTTCTTGACATCGGTTATGGAACGTGCGATTCCCGTTATGAGGCTTTTCCGCATTCTGTATAGCGTATAGCCGGCACTGACAAGCATTCCGCCAATAGCGATCGGGCGGACAATGAAACGCCATATCGAGGTGATCTGATAGGTTGGGTCAGTCACCCGTTCCATGGCTGCCTCTGCTGAAAGGGTTGGGTCTGAGCTCATAAGGTATGTAGCCCATGCCTGGAAATCAAAACTGGGAAGTAAGAAGTACAGGATCATCGGGGCAAGCAGTCCCCATGCGATGATGCCTCCGCTGAAGTTCAAAGCGCCTAACCGCGGTCCGATGATATACCCGACACCCATATATGCAGGACTCACCCCGGGAGAACTTAGCAGCATTCCGCCTTTTCCTGTAAAGACCGTTCCTGCAATTGTTTGCTGAGAGAAGGTAATAAATTTTTCCCAGAGATACTGGAAAAGCCTGACTTCGGTCAGTATTTTAATCAATCCGCCAAGCCCCATCGCCCAGAACAGGAACCTGGAACCACCGGCACCCGATTGGCCTGCTTTATGAATTTCGGCAGCAGCAAGGGATTCCGGGAAAGGGAGTTCTGCATCTTCAACCATCACCCGTCTGAGCAAAGCCACAAACATGATTCCCAGGACTCCACCGGCGATCAGAATTAATGTGGATGTAACGTAATGCCCTGCAGTGAAAAATTCGGGCCACACTCCTGAAATAAAAAATGCAGGCAGTGTAAAGATTGCACCTGCTGCTACCGACTCCCCAATGGAGCCTACTGTACGAGTGAAGTTTTCTTCCAGAATAGTACCTCTCAGCATACGAAGAATGGCCATTCCAAGGACGGCTGCAGGATAGGTGGCAGCAATGGTCATCCCGGCTTTTAAGCCAAGGTACGCATTGGCGGCTCCCAGGATCACGGCAAAAAAGAGGCCGATGATCAGGGCCCTGATGGTAAATTCACTCATTTTTGTCTCTGACGAAACAAAAGGGATGAATTTCGGTTGTTCAGACATAAAATCAGATTTAAGTGGTTTGCAATTTCAGACATCTAAATAACAAAAAAAAGAGAGGCGGTCAACGAACCGGGATGTAAATCAATTTCTTTGAGCTGAAATAGGCCTCTGTGAAAAAGTCTGCAAGAGATGTGACGGTTGCCCCTTTGTAATTTGTATATACCTGTGATTCAATGTCCCCGCCTGACAAATAAAGGATTCCATTAGAGAGAATGTTTCTGTGTTCCCGGGAGATTTTTTTTTTGGCAACCCGGTAAAATTCGTCAACTCCGGTTACCGCCCGGCCTGTAATGAAATCAAAATACCCGGGTACAGATTCCATTCGGACTTGCATGGGCTCTATATTTTTCAGGTTAAGTTCTTTTCCGATTTCTGTTACTACTTTGATCTTTTTACCGATCGAGTCAATAAGTGTAAATGAAACATCCGGAAAAAGAATTGCCAGTGGAATTCCGGGAAGGCCACCTCCGGTCCCGGCATCCAGCACGCGGGTGCCAAAGGCAAACGTGATGGCTTTCCCGATAGATAGGGAATGCAGGATATGATGCAGGTAAATGTTTTCAATGTCTTTTCTGGAGATGACATTTATTTTTTCATTCCAGGATTGATATAGTTCACCAACAACAGATAGTTGCTGTTGCTGAACAGGTGAAAGGGATGGGAAATATTTCTGGATGACAGAGATCAGAGAGAATAAATTATTCTGCTTTCTTTTTTGTTTTCGTAGTTTTTGCCTTGGGTTCAGCTGCGGGTTCCTTTTTTGCAGGAGCTTTTTTAGCAGCCGGTTTTTTAACAGCCGGTTTCTTAACCTCCTTTTCAGCTGATTTTTTAGCGGCCTTCGGTTTCGAAGGTTCAACGGGAGCCTCTGCTATGGGGGCATCAACGACCGGAGTCTCAACGACAGGGGGCTCAACAACAGGGGTCGCAACGACAGGGGTCTCAACAACAGGAGTCGCAACGACAGGGGTCTCAACAACAGGAGTCACAACAACAGGAACCTCAACCACTTCGGCCTTCTTTACCTTTTCAACTTTCTTGGGTTTAACCTCTTTTTTTGGTTTCTCGGCTACGACCGGATTGGTTTTCTTATTTTTTCTGGGTCGGGTCACGCCATAGCTTTTGCTGATGATTTTGCCTCTTCTGGTTTTTTTATCTCCTTTTCCCATAGCAATTCTTTTTAATGTTCGTTGTTGGATTACAGGCGACAAAAGTAATAAATATTTATGGATTGCCCATGAACTTCTGAATGATAAGATCCGGCTTTTTAATCATAGCCGCGGTCCAGTCAATTAACGTGTCAGTTTCTTCTTCTTCGGATAATTTCCAATTGATTTCCGAGGCATGAAGCCTGTGTGTCAGTGTGTAAAGCAGTATTGCGGCAGAAACACTGATATTCAGGCTTTCCGTGAATCCGGTCATAGGTATCCTGATGAATTTATCAGCCATGTTCAAGGCTTCAGGGGTCAAACCCCGCAGTTCGGTGCCAAAAAGAAGGATAAATTTATTTTCCAGTGGGAACGACTCTGGCGTATGGTCATCGTTATGTGGTGTTGTTGCCACGATCTGATATCCCTCATCCCTTAGTTTTTGAAGGCATGTAACTGTGTTGTTCTTTGCCTTGTTATACTTAACGAGGTTCAGCCATTTGGCAGAACCGAGAGTGACATCAGGATTAACTTCATATTTATTCTTGTTTTCTATAATATGGACGTCCTGTATCCCGAAGCAATCGCAGCTTCGCAGCACTGCGCTGGCATTATGGGATTGGTAGATGTCTTCCAGGGCAATGCTGATATGTTTCGTCCTGAACCTGATTATCTCTTTGAACTTTTGTTGCTTGTTGTCCGAAATAAAGGTGAGCAGGTAAGCAAGAATTTTATGCTTGTCAGGCAGGGAGTATTGTGAGGCAACGCCCATAGCTATCCGTTTCAGAATGAGTTGTAAAAGTAAAAAAAAGAGGCTTTATGACTTCATTTCAAGAAAAAAACTAATTTTGCACTTCCAAAATCAAGAAAATTCCCCATTTATGACTGCGAAAAAGGTTGATACGAAGAAAGGAGATGATCGGCTTCATACTGTTGAAGAGGCATTGAGCAAGACAGAAGCGTTTATTGAGAAAAACCAGAATATTATCCTGATTGTAGTAGGGGTATTGATTGTTGTAGTTCTCGGATTTTTCGGTTTCAGAAAATATTATCTGGAGCCAAAAGAAAAGGAGGCACAGGGTCAGATGTTTATGGCTGAAATGTACTTTGAGCAGGACTCTCTTTCAAAAGCGCTTAACGGAGACGGGAATTATCTTGGATTTCTTGACATTATTGACCAGTATGGCCTGACAAAATCAGCGGACCTGGCAACCTATTACGCCGGGATGAGTTATCTGAAATTAGGTGATTTCAACCAGGCTATCGATTACCTCAAGGATTTTGGAGGGAATGACAAGGTAGCTGCACCAATGGCTACGGGTGCTATCGGTGATGCTTATATGGAACTTGATAATGTTGATAAGGCGATCAGTTACTATATTGATGCCGCAAACCAGAGTGACAATGAGGTCACAGCTCCCATGTTCCTGATGAAAGCCGGTATGGCATGCGAGATACAGGGGAACTACAGGAAGGCGCTGGATTATTATAAACGGATTAAGAACGATTATCCGCGTTCATTTGAAGGGACTCAAATCGATAAATTTATCGGATTCGCCGCAAAAAAAGCGGGAGATTAGAATCAGGTAGGACGACAGCACTGCTGGCTTTTTTCGTTGTTGGTTTTTCGTTTACTTTTGCAGGGATGAAAGAATTTCCGCGAATTGTTTTTTTCGGAACCCCTGAATTTGCCGTCGCTTCGCTTGATGCCATCGTAAAAGCAGGCTTTCCCGTTGCTGGAGTGGTAACGGTCCCTGATAAACCTGCAGGCAGAGGACTTACACTCTCACAATCAGCTGTCAAGAAGTACGCAGTTGCGCATAACCTGCCCCTGTTTCAACCGGAACGCTTAAAGAACGATGAATTTCATCAAACCCTGGTTAACCTGAATCCTGATATCCAGGTAGTTGTTGCATTCAGGATGTTGCCTGAACTGGTATGGGGCCTCCCACCCCTGGGAACCTTCAACCTGCATGCTTCACTGTTACCGCAATACAGGGGAGCTGCTCCGGTTAACTGGGCGATTATCAACGGTGAAACTGTGACAGGCGTTACAACGTTTTTCATAAACGGGGAAATTGATACCGGCGCCATTTTATTGCAGGAGCCAGTACAGATACACCCGGCTGAAAATGCCGGGGAATTGCATGACCGGTTGATGAACATCGGAGCTGACCTTGTTGTTAAAACTGTGCAGGGAATTATTTCAGGAGCAGTTTCTCCTTTACCCCAGGCTCTTGTATCTGCAGGCTCAACGGGTTATAAACAAGCCCCGAAGATTCAGAAAAGTGATACCATTATCAACTGGGACAGGGATATTAAGGATGTAGGAAACCAGATCAGGGGATTGACCCCTTATCCGGGCGCAAATACAAGGATCAGACAAAAAAACGGATCCTATCTGGAGGTAGAGATCGGATCGTTCAGCCTATCCGTTGAGCGTCCTCAGGAGAAGTTAATCCCGGGCGAGGTCTGCACAGACCGGAAGAGGTTTTTAAAAATATCTGCAAAAAATGGATATATTGATGTGTTAAGCCTCCAGCCGGCATCAAAAAACATGATGAATATCCGGGATTTTTTAAATGGATTCGGGGCTCTGGTTGCATGAAACCCTTGCTAATTGAGGCTTTTCGACTTCAGTTATTAACAAAATAGCAGATTTATTAACATTTATGGAGCTTTTCGACGATTGACCATTGACAAACCCTGTAAATAGTGTATATTTGTGAGGTTTGAAAAATGAGTATTCACTTAAATTGAACGAAAATGAACAAGGCTCAATTAATCGAAGCAATCGCAACTGAAGCTAAAATGACAAAAGCTGATGCCAAAAGAGCATTGGAAGCTGTAGTTGGCTCTACCACCAAGGCTCTCGCCAAAGGTGAAAGAGTAGCTTTAGTTGGTTTCGGTTCTTTTGCAGTTTCTAAGAGGGCTGCACGTAAAGGCCGCAATCCGCAGAATGGCAAAGAGATTAAAATCGGTGCCAAGAAAGTGGTAAAATTCAAAGCTGGTGCTGAATTAGCAAAGAAAGTTAAGTAAGACTTTTTGAATTTTTTGCTGGATGCAGGGGTAATTCATGAATTACCCCTGCATTTTTTAATACGAATCTGTAAGGGAGTTTTGCATCTTCTCCTGCATAATCAACCCCGATCCGTGTTGTGGTCTGGATCGGATCAGGAGGAAGATCCTCACCTGTTTCCTCTATCCAGATGGCCGGATCGTCCGGCTGAGAAGAAATCGTTGTCAGGTCCAGTCCCGAAAGTGAGTAGTGTATCCCCAGGGCTTCTGATACTTTTCCCGGACCATTTAAAAATTCTTTCCCGGTTGTCCCTTTTTTCCTTCGAAACATCATTGTTTCAATTCCTTCACATGGCTCTATCGCCCTGATCAATACCGCATGAGGAATGCCTTCTTGATTGGTTACGACATTGAACAGGGAGTGCATGCCGTAACAGAGGTAAACATATGCAGTTCCTCCTTTTGCATACATGATCTCTGTCCGGCCGGTCCTTCTTCCTTCGTATGCATGAGAAGCTTTGTCTGTAATTCCCGCATAGGCTTCTGTTTCGGTTATGATCCCGGCAGTTTTTATGCCTCCGATCCGGGTACATAATCTTTTTCCAAGGAGTTCCCGGGCCAGCGATACGACATTGGGTTGGAGGTAGAAAGATCGGGATAACATGTTCAAAGTACGAATTGCGAGGTACGTATTACGAATTTAAGTCAGAAGGACGAAGTTCGAAGTATATCGTGTAACTAAATTAGAAATTTTTTACGCAGTCGAAGCAGACGAAAGGGACAGACAGGGTGAAATTACCCTCTTTTTCCACCTGACGGTCAATTTTCTGTCTGACGGTATTCATGACCTCCTTTCGCTGTTCAAAAGGAACAATGGCTTCCCAGTGGCTCAGGAAATAATTCCTGATGAGGTTATGGCGAAAGAGCGCTTCCGCACCGGCAAACCTGTATCTGAATCCATCGGGGTTGATGCTGTTGATGGTAAATCCGGATTGAATGATAAGATCCTTCAGGAATTCAATTGGTTTTCGTTTCGATGCAATATGTTCTTTCATCCTCATTGCTTCCCGGAACAATTCCTCTTCCAGAAGAACCTGCTCAAAAATCCCGTAGAATTCGATCATGGTATGGGGCAGATTCATGGTGATCACCATCTGGGCCCCCGGCCTGGCCACGCGGTAACACTCCCCGAAAGCCTTGCTCTGATCTTCGACATTGTTCAATCCGTTGTTCGAGGTGATCAGGTCAAACTGATCATCGTCAAATGGCATCTCTTCAGCAAAACCCATCCTGATTGTAGCATTGTGGTTTTCCCAACGGGTGATTTTAGCCCTCACAATCCGGATAGCATCCTCCTGGGGTTCCAGGCCTGTGACATGCCCGGGAGAACCCAGGCGGTCAGCAATTTCGAGCATAGGAAATCCATGGCCACTACCCACATCAAGTACCTTCATGCCTTGTCTGAGCCTGATGGTATCAAGGAGGACTAATCCGAACGGAGCCGACCACAAGGGGAGTTCGTCGTAAGATTCAGGAATTTCCTGCATCCTGGATGAAAAATATATCCGTGCAAGATAAATAAAATTCCAACATGGAAAGAGAACCGTAATCAGTTCACTCCCATCTCTTCCAGGATAAATCCGGCGTCCGCGAATTTCTGTGTGATGAACAACACATACCTGATATCCACGGAGATTGTACGCTGGATATCATAGTCATATTGCCAGTCGCTGATCATGGCTTCATAGTTCCCGTCGAAACAGACGCCGATCACTTCACCCCTGGCATTCATGACAGGACTGCCGCTGTTTCCGCCTGTGATGTCACAACGGTGAAGAAAAGCAACAGGGACGTCTTTCAGTTTCAGATCAGCCCATGGACCAAAATCGGACGTTTCATAAAGATTAATCAGCTTTTCAGGGGCATCAAAAGGCATCACACCGGTATTTTTCTCAACCACACCCTTAAGGGAGGAGAAGGGTTCGTACCATACAGCATCACGGGGGCTGTATCCCTTTACAGGGCCATAGGTAAACCTGATGGTACCGTTGGCATCGGGATAGAGGGTCGAGCCTTTCCATTCGTACAATGCATCTATGTATTGCTTGCGCAGGTCAATGACCTTAGTGGCGAATGTGTTGTTCATCTTGCGGTTCTCTTCAATATAGGGATAAAGACCTGCCATCATGTTGATGATCGGATCGTTCAACTCCTTCAGTTCATCCGGTGACTTGTCAAACAGGGAAACCACATACTCCAGGTTATCCAGCTTTGAATTTTTGTAAGCCTCATCGACGAACAACTCAACCGAGCCATTCGGGGCATTGAAGATATAATCCAGGCTCTCTATCCGTTGACCTTCCGGAAGATTCTTTACCTGTTTCAGGGTCTTGATCAGCAATGCCTTATCGAAGGGTTCATAATAATCATTATAGGTATATTGCAGGCCGTTGGCAAGGTTATCAACCATTTGTTGTGAAAATCCCGGGAGCCGTTCACTCTCCGGCTTCGCCTTTTCGGAAGCGATGAGGAAGGCATAATATGCCGCATCGGTCCTGGTTCCTGAAAGTCCCTGAAAGAGTCCGATCAGGTTATCGCGCTCCTTTGTTTTCCTGAGAATGTCATACTGCGCTTTGATATCATCCAGGATCTTACCATATTTCGCTTTGGTTTCAGGAGTGCTGTTGACCCAAACCATGAACTCCTCTTCAAACTTCTTCTTCTTTTCGATATATTTTGTCCGGGTCATGCCATCGACTTTCCCCTGGTAGTTCTTCATTACATTGGCAAGCCCCTTGGTCAGGTTTGCGACCTTGAGGGCTCCTTCCGGATCATCCTTCGTAAGCTCTTCAGCCAGGCTGATGATGGCCCCGAAGTTTTCAATAGAGAAGGGATAATTCTCGGTCAGGTTCCAGGCAGCCGAGTTAGAGGTTCTGTACCGTGTGGTGGATCCCGGGAAGCCTACTACAAATGTCAGATCTCCCGTTTCCAAAGGAGTTGAAGCCGTTTTCAGCCAGATCTCAGGTTTGTAAGGAACATTCTTTTCACTAAATGCGGCACCGGTTCCATCCTGTGCAACATAAGCCCGCAGAAATGAAAAGTCGCCGGTATGCCTTGGCCACATCCAGTTGTCGATCTCACCTCCGTAGTTTCCAATGGAAAGGGGAGGGGAATAGACAATCCGGATATCTTTCAGCACTTTATAAACAAACAGGATATATTGCTTGCCGTTGTACATGGCAACCACCCTGGCATCTGCATCTTGTTTTGCATCCTCGATCTCTTTGGTCATAGCTTCCGATTTCTCGTTGATCCTGCGGTCACGCTCTTCAAGATCATTGGTCCCGGAGGCAGCGCTCATAATTTCAGCGGTGACATCTTTCATTTCCACAAGGATCCGTGCTTCATAGCCGGGAGCTTTGATCTCTTTGCTTTTTTCCCGTGCAAGGAAACCGTCGGTAAGGTAATTGCTCTCTACGTCGGAGGCCCTCTGCAGTGCGGTGTAGGCCACATGGTGGTTGGTCAGGAGCAGTCCTTCCGGAGAGACAAAAGAAGCGGTCCCTCCTCCCAGTTGAACCACTGCATTGGCAATAGCTGGTTTACCCGGATTGTAGATCTGCTTTGTACTGATCTGCAGACCGGCATCCTTCAATTTTAACTGGTCTATCTGGTTCAGCAACCACATCCCTTCCTGAGCCATGACGGAAACAGCCAGGAAAAAAAGAGCGAAAAAAGATAATACACGTGTTTTCATGCGAAATGGTTTTTATGAATAATATTTTTTTCAAAAGTAGAGATGGCCTGAAAACTCTGAAAGAAAACTAGATGATCAGTGGATTATACTCGATATGTGATGGTTTAAAGGATTTATAAACCCAGAATTTTCGCATCCACATGAAAAAGAGTCAAAATACCGATTTCGCTTTCCATAGTGGTTGCCGAATCTGTGAGGACTTTTATTTTAATCATCAGTGTATCCTCTGTCAGGTATAATCTTAGATTATCAGATGTTGTCTTTAGAAACAGGGTGTCCTTTGAATCCTTGGGCACTTCATATAACCACGCAACCTCTTTTTCAACGATATTTTCTCCCGCCAGATAAAAAGAGATGGATTGCAGAAAATCAAAATTCGCTTTGCCGCCTGAAGAGATCACCAACCGTAACTCTTTCAGGGTCACCTCCTCGATCATTTCTGAACTGGTGCCATATGCCTGAAAAATGGAATCCGAATAAGTAGGGACAGGAGGGGCCCAGATCTCTACAGGTATATGGATCTGGGGCAGTGCAGGAATTGTGTACGATGTCTCATAAGGAATATCAAACATGGTGAATTTATCCAGCTCTTTGCAAGTGATCATGAACATAGAAAAGAGCAGAAGCAGATAAAGGACCTTTTTCACGGACGGGGTTTGTACAAAGATACTATTAAATCACCGGCTCACATTTTCACCCCTTTGTACCGGGCAAACGGCAACGCATATTCCGCAGATACGGATATCCTGGTTGAAGCTCTCCCCGAATAATTTGCATTGATTCCTGCACTTGTGGGCATCGAAAAACTGGTCACGATCTACGGAAACATCCCATAACTGGCCAGTAGCTGCGTTGGCCGGACAGGCTTCCACGCAGAGGTTGCATGCTCCACAAAGGCTTGATATAACCGGTTTTGAAGTAAGAGGTAAGGGGGATGAGGTAAGAATGGTGACGAAGCGTAGCCCGGGACCGAAGCGATGTGAGATGAAGAGGGCGGTTTTGCCGATCCATCCCAACCCGGCCCGGGTTGCCACCATTTTATGCGAGAGATCGGTCCTTAAAGTCTTGTTGTAAATTGTATTTAACTCTTCCGTGGTTACTGAGGGAGTGATATTCAGGGTGGGAATTCCGGCTACATTCAGAGACTGAGATACGAGATACGAGATGCGGGATAATTCAGTGTTCATCCCGCGGTAATGATCGAAGTATTCGAGAGTAGGGCCATCTTTGACTTTTCCTAATATCGCCGGGTCCAACCGTTTTCCTATCGAGATCCCATAGGTAAAGTCTCCGAATTTAGGATCGATCAGACCTTTCAGATCAGCGAAGCCCCGGATGAAATCCTCTTCGGGCAGGAGGTGCTCGTTCAGGATGCGGTGGACGGTTTCAGGGTTGGGTTTCAAGTTTCGGGTTTTGAGTTTCGGTTTACGGATTCCGGGATTCAGATTTTTACCACATAAGGCACATCAGGCCACGGTAACTCAATTGTGACCTATGTGTCTTTGGTGGTTTATTTCCATTGGTAGGTTTCGTTATTGTCAGTTATCATTTTGCCATTATCCAGAAGCCACCTGATAACCAGCAGGGTTTTGTCTTCAGGGACAGGAGAAGCTGCATTTACAATCTCTTCAACAGATGCGGGTTCACGTTGCAGCAATGGTTTGATCCGGGTGAGCACTTCATTGAATTCCTGTTCGTTCAGCCCGAGTTTATTCCGTTCCAGGCAGACGTCACACAGTCCGCACCGCTTTGTGTTCTGCTCTCCGAAGTAGGCCAGGAGCGCCTGGCTTCGGCATTTCCGGGTATCTTCCGTATAGCTGATCATAGCATCCAGCCTCCTGGAAGCCTCATTCATGCGAAGCCGGTAATGCTCGGGTGAGATGGAGAGGTTTTCGGCGCTGATGCGTTCCTGGAGAAAAAAGACCATCGGTTTGGTTGCCCGTGGAACATAATCCAGGATGTTTTGTTTTTCAAGGTATTTCAGTAGCCTGACTACCTGTTCCTGGCTGAGTTCACTCCTCCTGGCCAGTTCTCCTTCATGGATCATCACAAAATCGTTGAACAGTCCGGGATAGGACCGAAGCAGGGTTTTGAGAAAAGGATCGTGCTTTTCGTTGGCGACCTGGTATCTGTACAGTTGCTCTTTATTGGCTTTTATGAAGAGTTTTGACGGATTGTTCAATCCGTCGTTCAACGCGACAAATCCTTCCTTTTCCAGAAACTTCAACGCGTTGAATACAATGACCGGCTGGAGTTTAAACTGTTCACAGAATTTCGTGATGTCAAATTCAAACGATTCGTCAAATCCGCTTCCGACAGGCAATTGAAGAAAGTTTCCAAGCGCCTGGTAGATGGACCGGATGGCCTGAAGTGAAGGATAGGCAGTCTTAAGGTTCTGATGGGCATTCAGGATATCGGCTTGTTCATAGAGCAGGATGGCGTACGAACGTTTCAGGTCACGGCCTGCCCGTCCGGCTTCCTGGAAGTAGGCTTCGACGCAGTCAGGAAGATCCAGGTGCACCACAAACCTGACATTGGGTTTGTCGATTCCCATGCCAAATGCGTTGGTTGCAACAATGACACGTTTCGTCTCAGTCATCCATGCCTGTTGCCGGCGGTCCCGTGTTTTTGCTTCGAGGCCGGCGTGGTAAAAATCGGCCGGGATGTTGTTTTTCACCAGGAATTCGGCAATCTGCTTAGTCTCTCTCCTGTTCCTTGCATAGACGATGCCAGGGCCTTTCACTTTCCGGATAATCCGGAGAAGTCTTTGCCGTTTATCTTCCTCCCGGATGACGACATAGACCAGGTTCTTGCGTTCGAAGCTTTGCTGATAAAGGTTCTCCTTGTTGAATTCCAGTTTTTGCTGGATATCTTTTACCACTTTCGGTGTGGCTGTGGCTGTCAGAGCCAGTATTGGAACACCGGGGATGAAAGGCCGGATCTCTGCAATTTTCAGGTAGGGGGGACGGAAGTCATATCCCCACTGGGAGACGCAATGAGCTTCATCCACCGCGAGGAGATTGATCTTCATCCGGTCAATGGCATCGCGCATCTGGACCGATTCCAGCCTCTCGGGTGAAATATACAGCAGTTTCGTGTCTCCGAATCTGGCATTGGAAAGAACCAGGTCAATTTCATCCCGGTGCATTCCCGAGAAGATGGCAGCAGCCGGGATCCCTCTCTTTTTCAGGTTATCCACCTGATCCTTCATCAGTGCGATGAGGGGAGAGATCACGAGGCAAACACCGTTGCGGGCGAGTGCCGGGACCTGGTAACAGATTGATTTTCCGCCTCCTGTCGGGAGCAGCGCCAGGGTATCCTTTCCGTCCAGGACGGATTGGATGATCTCCTCCTGCAGCGGGCGAAAGGAGGAGTATCCCCAGTATTTCAGAAGGATTTGGCGGAGGTCCATGGATCAAAGATAGTGAAATGGTGAGATAGCGAGGAAGCGAGAAGCGAAATAGTGGAATGGTGATTTTAGTTGATCACGACCTTTTCATCCGCTACCACGTTGCTTTGGTAGACCAGTCTTAACACATACATCCCAGCCTGCCAGTTGGATACATCCTGTTCAACCTCGCTTTCCGCCCGGATGATCTCTTTTTTAAACACCTTTCGACCAAACAGATCATAGGCCTCTAGTATCACGGATCCCCACTGATGATAGATCGTAGTGGAAGGGATCCTGCCGGTTGTATTGCTTATAATCAGGTATTTGGGCAGTTCGATGGTGATCCTCTCGTATGCAGGATTCGGATAAATCCTGAGTCTGGTTGTCTCCGGATGCTGAAACGGTTCTTCAATTCCAACATAAACATTATCGCAATCGGGATCAATCGTGGTGAATATGATTGGATAAGGGCACAGGCTGTCGTAGGTAAGGGGCTGAGTATAGATGCTGTCGTACTCAAGATCGTAGTTGACCTTTACTGCATACACTTTCCATCCGCCTACGTCATCATTTGCAACGGAGATAAACTTATCATCAAAGTTCCAAGCGTATCGGTTTTTACCACAACATTATTTCCAGGAGGTGTAATCAACCATCCTCCGAACATCACAAGGTTTGTGTCATTTAGAAAGTTTACAGTACCAACACCGCTAAGATTAACCGTTCCCGTGGTTACAATATCATGATTATATGACTGATTTCCATCGTGAAGCACCTTAATGATGGCCGGATTGTCTCCAGATCCATAATCCATATGGGTACAGGCTGTATAATAATGACCATATTGATTGACATTTGATCCCCATGGCCTGCTATAATAATACCCTGAATCTACATATACCGTATTCCATAGCTGGTTTCCGGTTGTATCGGTCTTTATATAATTGTTGCGCAATGTTCCGCCACCCGACTGACCCGGATCAGGATAATGTCGACGGGTGACGATCAGATATCCATCATTATCCATTAGTAAATCCGTTGGTTGATCATCATAGTACAAACTGTCAAGGGGATAGTACTGGTGCCAGATCAAATCACCCTCGGGATTGGATTTGAACAATGAGGTGTTGGAAATGGGAGTTGTCGCAAAATAGGCCCCTAAAAGTACAATATCCCCTCCTCGGGTGTCACTTTCACCCTGATCCCCATATCGTAATTGGTTGGAGTGATCAGGGTTTTGCACCACTCCGCTTCATAACAGGCGTTCAGCTTGAGCAAAAAGGCATCAAACGAAGTATTGAATTTCGTCCAGGAACCACAAATAATATATCCATTGTCCAGGGTTCGTTCGATATTTCTTAACCAGACAGTATAATTTCCTGATCCCAATAGCTTCTCCCATAATTCGCCGCCATTTATATCTGTTTTTTGTAACCACCCATAGGAATAATTCCACTTCATACCAAGAATATCATATCCCTTATCATAGTCTTCTATCACATACCTGGAAACTGTGTTTTGACCTTCACCATAGATCCTGATCCAATCCTGTCCGTGTAAGTGTACCGGAAATAGATATACGATCAATGGTATAAGGAGTTTGAGCATTTTGTGATTTACCCCGTTCACTGGTTTAATCCTGGATTAATAAGTTAGTAAATGATGACAACCATTTCAGTGTATGTCTTCAAAACAATGTTTCATTTTAACGCTGATCCCTTGTCACTGCTCTACTTTGTAGACCGAGTCCAGCACCGTTCCGTCGACCCATTTGATCACGGCGACTATTTCATCCGTGAATTTTGGCTTTTCGGGAACACCGCAGATCTTCTCAGCTTCGTCTTTCAGCTCCCCGATCGTTCTGATTGGCAGGCTGCTGCTTTTCATCTTTTCGATCAGGTCGGTGCGGCGCGGATTTATGGCAATGCCGCGTTCGGTGACGATCACGTCGATGAGTTCTCCGGGCCCGCAGAGGGTGGTTACATGGTCGCGAATCACGGGGTTACGGTCCCGGAAAAGCGGCACGGGAAGGATCACCGTCTTGCCAAAGAGGCAATTCTGCCATCCTCCGATGCCGTGGAGCAGCAGGCCGTCGGAGTGCGTCACCACGTTGGCGTTGAAGTTGACATCCACCTCGGTGGCACCCAGGATCACCACGTCAACCAGGGAGGAGAAGTTGCCTTTTCCGTGGTAGTTATAGCTGGTGAAGGGACTGGTGTTGACATGGGCCGGATTGTCTCGCATGGAGCGCACACCGTCGAGGTCAAAGGTCTGGCCGTCGAGGATGTAATCGGTGAGTCCCTCTTCGAGCATCTTCACGAGGTACTTGTTGCTTCCGCCACGGGCAAATCTGGCTTTCCAGCCTCTTTCCCGCAAGATGTCTGAAAAATAGATCCCTATCGAAAGAGCCGTTCCGCCGGCTCCGGCCTGGAAAGAGAATCCATCGTAAATAAGGCCTGCTTCATCGCAGAACCTTGCGCTCCATTCAGCCAGTAGTAGGCGGTCGGGGCTTTTTGTGATCTCTGTTGTGCCAGAGATAATTTTCTCAGGGATCCCTATCTGGTCGAGAACGACCACATAATCGACATAGTTTCCCTGGATCTGCCAGGGGATACAGGGGAAAGGCACCAGGTTGTCGGTCACGATGATGACCTTGTCGGCATACTGGGAATCACCCAGGGCGAATCCGAGGAGTCCGCAGGCAGCCGGCCCGTTGACGCCATTGGCGTTTCCGAACGGGTCGGACGATGGAGCCGCGATCACGGCGATGTCGATGTGGACATCCCCGTCCTGGATGGCCTGGTACCGGCCTCCGTGTGAACGCAGAACTCCAAGCCCTTTCATCAGGCCTTCAGAAGTGAATCTCCCGAGCGCTCCGTTCATACTCCCTTCAATGTGGTTGATCGTGCCGTCTTCGAGGTATTTGATGAGGGGTTCGTGACAGGGGAAGGAGGCAGAAGGGAACCACATGAGATCCTTCACGCCCAGTTCTTTGGCGATGTCGAAGATCTGACCTGCCACCAGGTCGCCGTTGCGAAAGTGGTGATGGGTGGATATCGTCATCCCGTCGTTGAGACCACATTTTACAAGCGCTTCTTTGAGTGAACCGACCACTTTGTTGCCATCGGCAGGATAAGCGGCACAGCTTACGATGGGAGGGGCGGTCTTTCTTCCCACAGGCTTGAATTTTCCAACACCCATAAACGGGTCTGCAGGTTTTCCGTTGACAACAGTGGGGACAATCCTGCCGGCTGTATTGGTTACCAGTTTATCGAACTTATGCATGGTTCTCCCTCCAGTTTTGGTCCAGTTTGTTCATTTTTATAGCAAGAGTGATGGTGTTCAAAGCACGCTTCACTACCGGCGGATCGATCATTTTACTCCCCAGGGCAACAACTCCCAGCCCTTTTTCTTCAGCATCATGGAATGCTGCCACGATCTTTTTTGCTTTCTCTATCTCATCACCGGTTGGTGCAAACGATTCATGGATCACCCTGATCTGGCGGGGATGGATGCATCCCATGCCATCGAAGCCCATGGCTTTGGACCGGCGGACATTCTCAGCCAGCCCTTCCATGTCCGCCACATCCGAGAACACCGAATCAATGGGTTGAATCCCGGCAGCGCGTGCTGCATTGACCACCATGCTCCGTGCAAAGAAACTTTCTGTGGCTTCCTGTGTCCGCCGTGTCCCGATGTCGGCGGTATAGTCTTCCAACCCGATGGCAAGCGATACCACATTTTCTGCTGCAGACGCGATTGAATAAGCATTGATCACCCCCAGGGCGCTTTCTATGATCGGCATGACCCAGATGGGATTCTCCATGTTGAACGTCTGTTGTATTTCCAGGATCCGCTCATTCACCGCATGAATCTGTTCCGGATGTTCGCATTTCGGAAGAAGGATAAGGTTCACGTTGTGCGGTACGAGAAAATCCAGGTCATCCAGCCCCCGTTCACCCTGGTTGATCCTGACCATCCGTTCGGCGCCGTAAAAGTCGAAACCGCGCAGGGCATTCCTGACCAGGTAGCGGGCTTCATCTTTTTTCCCGGGAGCGACCGCATCTTCCAGGTCGAGGATGATGCCATCCGGACGGTGAATACCGGCATTGATCATCAGGGAGGGAGTGTTGCCGGGGAGGTAAAGACGGGAAAACCGGTTCCGGTCCATGGCAGTCTGGTACAGGTTTTCAGTCAGCATGGGAAGGAGAAACTCCTTTTTCCCTGGTAGAACCTTCTTTATCGCGGCTTCCAGACGGGCGGCAATGACCGGTGAAAGAGCTCCCGAATCTTCAACTTTAACCATCGCATCAATGATGTTGAAATGGCTGAGTATGGTCTGGATTTCATTCCTGATCGAATTCCCGTACATGACCTCCACTTTGGATTCCAGTTCCACCAGGAGGCCTCCCCCGGAGGTCAGTTCAAGGGATACGAAACAATCGGAACGCACTCCTTTCCCTTTGTTCCCTGCAGTTACAAGTTCTCCCATCGCTGTTTTTTTCGTTCTTGATTAGATGGTCAAAAGTAGTAAATTTGTAGGTATCAACGAGAGATATCATGGGCAAAAGCGTGCGAAAAAAAGGGGTGAAGAAGGCTTCAGGATCCAAAGGTTCAAATTTAAAACGGTTCACCGGCAACATCTATGTTGTCATGATGCTGAAACTTGTTGTGATCTTACTGCTGCTTTTTGTATCCCGTCTTCTTTTCTATTTTTTCAATTTCCCTCATTTTCAATCCCTTTCAATAATGGAAGCGGTGCGGATCTTCATTGCCGGGATTCGGTTTGATCTTTCGGCTCTCCTTCTGCTGAATTTTCCGTTTATCCTGATGAACTCACTGCCCTTCAAATTCCGGTATAAGAAGGTTAACCAGGGATTCGCCAACTTCTACTTCTATGTGGTCAACACCCTGGGATTGATGGTCAATTTCATTGATATTGTTTATTTCAGGTTTACGTTGAAGCGGATGACTTCCGATATTTTCAGATATGTTGAGGTAGGAGGAGATTTCGACAAGCTGATTCCGCAGTTCATCAAAGATTTCTGGTTTGTAATAATCCTGTGGATTGCCTTTGTGTTAGTTATGATCCTGGTTTGCAGGAAAATCCGGATCACTGAATCCTCACCGAAAACAAAGGGATTCCGGTATTATGCCCTGCATTCAGTCATCTTCGCAACAATTTTATCCCTTGTGATCATTGGATTCAGGGGAGGGCTCCAACTGCGACCCATCAACCTTGTGACTGCCGGAAAATATGCCTTTGCCAAAGATGTTCCCCTGGTACTGAATACCCCTTTTTCAATCATCAAGACCTTCACACATCAGAGTCTCGAATTCAGGAATTATTTTACCTCTGAGACTGACCTTGAGAAGCTTTACACGCCGGTTCATTCAGGGAAGAAAGGAAAATTCAAACCGTATAACGTGCTGATCATTGTAATGGAAAGCTTTTCAAGGGAACACATCGGATTTTTGAACAAACATCTTGACGATGGGAAGTACCGTGGCTTTACTCCAGTTTTTGATTCCCTGATACAACAGGGCACCTATTTTGAAGGTTTTGCCAATGAAAAGACCTCCATCACGGCAATTCCTGCCATCCTCTCAGCCATTCCAAGTCTGATGGATGACGCCCTGACCCAATCCACCTATGCTGGAAACAGATACACCAGCATTGCCGGGCTTCTAAAGCCAAAAGGATACAGGTCAGCGTTTTTTCATGGCGGAACGAACGGAACAATGGGGTACGACAAGTACACAAGGGCTACCGGCTTTGACAGCTATTTTGGCCGGTCAGAATATAACAATGAGAGGGATTATGATGGTAAATGGGGGATCAGGGACGAGGAGTTTTTTAAGTATACGGCACAGCGTCTGAATGAATTGAAACAGCCTTTTGTAGCTTCGGTGTTTTCGCTGTCGGCCCATCATCCGTATTTTGTTCCTGGGAAATACAGACATGTTTTCCGGGAGGGGAAACTCCCTATCCAGCAGAGCATAATGTATTCGGACTATTCCCTTGGCCGTTTCATTGAAACCATCAGGAAGATGCCGTGGTATAAGAAAACGATCATTGTCATTACAGCCGATCATACCTCAGAAGGGTACTTCCCATATTACCAGGGACCTGTCGGGCAGTATGCCATTCCGATCCTGTTTCTGTTTCCTGATGAGGCTGAACGGGGTATCCACCGGGAGATTGCCCAACAGACGGACATCATGCCCACTCTTTTACATTATATGGGTTATGACAAAGATTTTATCGCTTTTGGTTCCGATATCATGGACCATCAGGCTGAGCATTTCTCAGTTCATTTCACTTCAGGCATCTATACATTGATAAAAGGAGGATATGTGCTGGAGTTCAACGGTTCCGAAAGTATCTCCCTGTACGAGGTCATTGCCAACGGGACCAGCAGGATGAATCTTCTGAACAGGGAACCGGTTGTAGCCGGGGAGATGGAGAAGTTCCTCAAGGCTTATATCCAGCAGTACAACAACAGGATGATAGAAAACAGGATGTCAATCCCATGACCAGCGCGTTCACATATCCTGAAAAGAAGATTGTATTCATTGTCAACCCAATCTCAGGATCTGGCAGGCGGAAGGAAATAGGGAAGATGGTTGAGCGTTACCTTGACAAATCAAGATATGATCCACAGGTCATTTTCACGGAAGAAAAAGGACATGCTATAAGGCTCTCGGGTCAGGCTGTCGCTGAAGGCGTTCCGGTCATAGTTGCGGTAGGTGGAGACGGCACGGTCAATGAAGTTGCCCGGGGAGTCGTTGGCAGTGAAACTGCGCTTGCTATCATCCCAACCGGATCGGGCAACGGTTTGGCTCGTCACCTTCGGCTTCCGGCAAATTTCAGAAGGGCCATCGGGATCATCAACCAGGGCAAACGGAAAAAAATCGATACGGCAACAATGAACGGTTCATTTTTTGTCAATGTTGCAGGTGTTGGTTTTGATGCCTATGTGGCGCGAAAATTTGAGCAGGCAGAAAAACGGGGTTTTTTCTCCTATTTTTCCATTTCAACATCTGCTTACAACACGTACAGGCCAAAAAAATACACGATCTCAATTGATGGGCAGGTATACAAAAGACGGGCACTGATGGTAAGTTTTGCCAATTCGAGCCAATTTGGTAACAACACGACCATATCTCCCAAAGCCTCACTCTGCGACGGATTGATTGATGTGTGCATCCTCAGAAAACTTCCACTCTGGAAAATCACTCTCCTTTCACCATTGGTTTTTACCAAACGTTTTGATAAGACCCCCTACCTGGAAATCATTCAGGGAAAGGAGATCTTTGTCAAACGAAAAAAAGGGAAATATGTCCACCTCGACGGGGATCCCGGAAAAGAGGAGAAGACATTTGCTATTAAAGTTCATCCTTTATCTTTGCAAGTAATTGTTCCATAACGAAAAACTTATGACAGAAACGGCAACGATCACCTATTCTGAAACGGTTAAAGAAGTTCTCCTTGGTTGGGGAATGAATGAAACCTGGGCAGGTTATCTGGTTGACTTTTCAACCTTCATAATCATTTTTTTGATTTCGGTCATTGTATACTATGTGACCAAATTCATCATCAACAGGATCCTGAAACGATTGATCCAGCGTTCGGCCAGCAAGTGGGATGATCACCTGTATGAGCAACGCGTATTTACCCGGCTGGCACTGCTAATCCCTGCGCTCCTACTGAATGTAACCATCGAGGCCTCTATCACCTCACACCCGGTTGCCATTAAATATATCCAGATGGGACTCAACCTCTATGTCACTTTTATTTTGCTACTTGTCATTATCTCTTTTCTCAACGCAGCGCAGAAGATCTACCGTGAGTTTGAGGTTTCCGACACAAAACCCATCAAAGCTTATGTTCAGATCGGAAAGATAATTACCATGGTAGTTGGAGGTATTGTCATGATATCCATCCTGGTCGGGAAATCTCCCTTGACGATGCTAGCCGGCCTTGGGGCAATATCGGCCATACTGATGCTGATCTTCAAGGACAGCCTGCTCGGGTTTGTCGCCGGCATTCAGCTTTCAGCGAACAAAGCGCTCCAGATAGGTGATTGGATAGCTGCCCCTAAGTTTAATGCTGACGGAACCGTGTTCGATATATCGCTTGTCACCGTCAAAGTCAGAAATTTCGACAATTCAGTCAGTTTGCTTCCTACATATTCACTGATCTCCGACTCTTTCACAAACTGGAGAAGTTTTGCCCAGGCAGGCGGAAGACGGTTGAGACGCTCCTTCCTGGTTGATGTGAGGACAATTGAGACTGTTACTGAGGGATTGATTGAAGGGTTAAAAGGAAAAGGTTACAAAGTTGAATCATGGTTACCTGAAGGTGAAACATTAACGAACCTGGGTATTTTTCGCCGCTACCTGGCGCATTACCTGAGGAAGCAGTCTGTGATAAACCAGGACGCTACGCTGATGATCCGCTTGCTGCAACCTACGGAAAACGGACTCCCGGTTGAGGTATACGCTTTTTTCACATCCCCTGAATGGGTTCCTTTTGAGGATTTTCAGGCAGATTTTTTTGAACACATCTATGGTACTCTGCCCGATTTCGGACTGAAGGCATTTCAGAGGATCAGCAATGTGTTGCCTGATCTGGAACCGTTGTCCGGTTCCAGTTCATTCCATCCTGATCCCGGATCATCGGCACCAAAAAAATGAACAATGGACAGGCTTTTTACAAAAACCCATTCCAGGCTGATCCCCTCGCTCCCGGTTTTGCTTGTTTGGATGATCCTGAACAGTGGATTCATTCAGGCTCAGAGTGATACGCTGAATCCAGGGGAGATAACCAAGTTCAACCGGCTTATTAAAAACTTTGACGCCAGTGTTTACATAGATGTTTATTACGAATTTATCATGAATGACCCTCAGGGGGATACTTCCAACCTAATGGAGTTTACAGCAAATTGTCCGTTCGCTGATGAGTTCAGGATTAATGTGGCCAGTATCTGGCTGGAGTACAACGCAACAAATATACGCGGGAAGTTTCTGGCTCAGTTCGGCGACATTCCCAATTTGCGGGCTGCAGCCAACGAACAGTTCATCAAATACATGAAGGAGGCTCACTTTGGATTCAGGGTATACAAGACCCTGTGGGTTGACCTTGGTTACATCCTAACCCCGATTGGTTATGAGTCATCTTTCCCTATCAAGAACCAGATAAGCACGGTGACAGTTGGAGGGTATTTTGAAACCGGGAATTTTCTGGGTATGATGGTTTCAGGCAAACTGTCTCCTTCATTCACTGCCGGAGCATATATAGGCAATCAGTATACGTTGGCGTTCGGCAAAAACAAGTACCTGTACGGAGGGATCACTTTGTCGTATGCATACAAGGACCTCTTTACGGTGACTTATAACAACATGGTTGGCAATTCATCCATTGTCACGTCCGAAGTGAACCATTTTTCATTATACAATAATTTTATTGTGACAGCCACACCGGTCCAGAACCTGCTTCTTGTCGGCGAACTGGACTTTAGTTTTATGCGAAATGCCACAAGACCTCCCGATACTACCGGAATTGCGACCAGTATATCCGGATTTATCCAGGCAACTTACCGTATCACCAGGTGGTTCGCTGCTTCGGTTCGCGGCGAATGTTTAAACGACCCTGACGGTGCTCTCACAGGTCTGTATGCCTACGACGGGAAACTCCGAGGTTTACTCACTTATGGCGGTACGTTTGGGTTGGAGTTCAATCCTGTGAAGTACTCATATATCCGCGCCGAGTACAGTTATCTTTCAGCAGATAAAGACAATAACATCTTCAACAGCATGCTGACCGACAACAGGCATTCTGTGACGTTCACTGCCGGACTGAGGTTTGGCGCATTCCAGTAAAGGTCTTACATTTGCGGGGTGAAAAGGTGGAAGTGCGACGTAAATCGTAAATCGTAAATTGTAAATTGTAAATTGTAAATCGTAATTCTAACAGGCTATGGCATTTAACTTAAGAAACCGGAATTTTTTGAAGCTTCTTGACTTCACTCCCCAGGAGATAAAATTTTTACTTGATCTATCGATGGATCTGAAAAAGGCAAAGTATGCAGGCACAGAGCAGCAGAAGCTGAAAGGGAAAAACATAGCGCTGATTTTTGAAAAGGCATCAACCCGGACTCGTTGCGCCTTTGAAGTGGCCGCCTACGACCAGGGCGCACAAGTAACGTATCTTGGACCTGAGGGTTCCCATATCGGAAAAAAGGAGACGATGAAAGATACAGCAAGGGTTCTTGGCCGGATGTACGACGGGATTGAATACCGCGGATTTGGACAGGACATTGTGGAAGAGTTGGGCGTCTATGCAGGGGTTCCTGTCTGGAACGGGCTCACCAATGAATTTCACCCGACCCAGATACTGGCTGATTTCCTTACCATGATTGAGCATTCTGATAAACTGCTTCACAACATATCATTTGTTTACTGCGGGGATGCCCGGAACAATATGGGCAACTCCCTGATGGTGGGCGCTGCGAAGATGGGAATGGATTTTCGGGCATTTGCTCCTAAGAAGTACTGGCCTGAGGAACAGCTTGTAAACCGATGCCATGCCATTGCGGAAACTACAGGTGGAAGGATCACACTTACCGACAACATTGACGAAGCCGTTAAAGGGGTTGATTTTGTATATGCCGATGTTTGGCTCTCGATGGGTGAGGCCAAGGAATTGTGGGATGAACGGATCAAGGAGATGTTACCATTCCAGGTAAATAAAACCATGATGGAAAAAACCGAAAATCCCAACGTGAAATTCATGCACTGCCTCCCGGCCTTTCATAACAGGGATACCGAAGTAGGCTGTGAAATTTATACAAAATATCATCTCGACGGCCTTGAAGTAACGGATGAAGTTTTTGAATCACCGGCTTCCATCGTATTTGATGAAGCTGAAAACCGGTTACATACCATTAAGGCTGTTATGGTGGCCACCCTGGGCACTTAGTTTACCGGGATCACTTTTCCGAGTTCACACTTCATTGTTCGCGAAGGGTACTTCTCAAACATGGCATAATTATGCGTTGCCATCAGGACAGCACGGCCTGTTTTTGAGATGTCCATGAGCAGGCTGATTATCCCTTCTGAACTTTCCGGATCAAGGTTGCCTGTAGGTTCATCAGCCAGAATGATCTCAGGATCATTTACAAGAGCCCGTGCGATGGCGACCCGTTGCTGCTCACCACCCGATAACTGATGCGGCATCTTGGTCCCCTTCGTCTGCAGGCCCACTTTAGCCAGTACCTCCTGCATGCGCTTTGTCATCTGGGAAGAGTCTTTCCACCCCGTGGCATGCATGACGAACTGCAGGTTTTCGTTAATGGTTCTGTCCATAAGAAGCTGAAAGTCCTGAAAAACGATGCCAAGTTTGCGTCTGAGGTAAGGGATCTCATGCCTTTTTATTTTTCTCAGGTCATAGCCTGCAACCCCTGCAATTCCGGCCCTGACGGGCAATTCGGCATAAAGGGTCTTCATCAGGCTGCTTTTCCCGGTACCGGTTCGTCCGATCAGGTACACAAACTCACTGCGGCTAATCGTCAGTGATACGTTCGCAAGTATCAGGTTCTCATTCTGATAAACAGATACTTTGTCAAGGAAGATGATCAGGTCACCTGGCATTCAATGTTTGTTTTAGTCTCCAAAATTAATAAACACACGTTACACTTCCAGCTTCTGGATCTTTCCGTAGGGTAGTTTTTTTGCCAGGCTGATGATCTCTTCCTGTTTATCAATCAGCCTGCATCGGGTCAACGCTCTCCTCGGATTGTTTATCCTGAAATAGGCAATGAGGGTGAAATCATCATCCCGGATCTGAATGAAATCCGGGATCTTGGATGTTCCCTGTATCTTAATGATGTACATCCGCTGTGTTCCTTTGCCTGATTATTTCGAAGAGGAGTACGCCGCAAGCCACGGATACGTTCAGTGATCCGATCTCCCCGGCTAGGCGGATCATGATGGTTTCGTCGCAAAGCCCAAGCAACTCTTCTGAGATTCCGGCTCCTTCCGATCCCATGATCAGGAGGGTCGGGCTGGAAAAATCGACTGACGTATAGACCCTGTTCCCTTTTTCAGTAGCCGCCATCACTGTCAATCCGCTGTCTTTCATTAGCACGACAGCTTCTTTTGCATTGGCAATCCGGCAAACAGGTACTTTATACAATGCTCCTGCTGAAGTTTTTATTGCCTCCGCATTGATCATCGCGGATCCTTTGATCGGAAGAAGGATTGCATCCACTCCGGCACATTCAGCGGTGCGGGCGATGGCTCCCATGTTCCTTACATCGGTGATTCCATCAAGAAGCAGGATGAGAGGGACCCTGCCGTTTTCATATACCCCAGGCAGGATATCTTCAATCTTCTGGTATGTCATATCTGTGACATACGCGATAACTCCCTGGTGATTCTGTTTTGAAAGACGGTTCAGCTTTTCAACAGGCACGAACTGAAATGGGATCTCAAGTTCGCGGATCAGGTTGAAAAGTTCGCGGAAGGACTCGCCCCGCAGATTTTTCTGGAGCAAGACACGGTCCATCTCCTTGCCCGACTTTATCGCCTCAATGACAGGATGTATCCCGAAAATAAAATTGTCTTTTTTCATTCTTCATCAGCGTTTTCGATCAGTTGCGCGGGGAGTTCCTTACCGGACTTTGCACCGAGTTCTCGAATCTTCTCGGCTCTTCTGATCAGGTTCCCCTTGCCTGTAGAGAGTTTATTCAGAGCGGAATCGTAACTCTTCCGGGTAGAATCCAGTTTTGATCCGATATCAGTCAGGTCATTTACAAATCCGGCAAGTTTATCCAGTAATTCACCGCTTTGCCTGGCGATCTCGAGAGCGTTTTTATTCTGGTTCTCCACGCGCCATAGGTTCGAGATCATACGCAAGGCTGCAATCAGGTTTGTGGGGCTGATCAACAAAACCCTCCGTTCGTAGGCATAGTTCCAAAGTCCGGGATCTGCCTGCATGGCGACCAGATAAGCCGGCTCGATTGGTAAAAACATCATGACGAAATCAAGACTTTTTAACTGGTACAGATCCTGATAATTCTTGGAACTCAACTCATTCACGTGATTTTTTATTGAGATCAGGTGGTCGCGGAGAGCACTGTCCTGTTCTTCTTTCCGGTCAGCAGATGCGAACCGTTCATAGGCGGTAAGGGAGACTTTGGAGTCAATGACCACATGCCGGTCACCCGGGTAATTGACGACGACATCGGGTTGGAGCCTCCTGCCATGCTCAACTATATAGGATTGTTGCACGACATACTCCCGGTCTTTCATCAACCCCGACTTTTCGAGAATGCTTTCCAGGATGATCTCTCCCCAGTTCCCCTGTGTCTTGGATTGTCCTTTGAGGGCGTTGGTCAGATTATTGGCTTCCCTGCTTATCTGCTGGTTCAGATCCGCCAGGTTTTTGATCTCCCGACCAAGGGAGAACCTCTCTTTGGATTCCTTGTCGTAGGTCTCTTCAACCTTCTTTTCAAAGTCCCGGATTTTTTCACTCAAAGGTTTTAGGATCTCATCCAACCGGGTTTTATTCTGTTCGGTGAATTTTCGTGTTTTCTCTTCCAGGATATCATTTGCCAGGTTTTTGAACTCGATCCTGAATTTTTCCTGAAGTTGCTCAATCTCGGCTTTCTGTCCGGTGAATTTCTCAGTCATTGCCCGGAGATCCGCCTCTTTCCCGGCAATCTGCTTGCTAAGCTGAAGGATAGAGTCCTCTTTGTCACGTAAATCATCCGTTTTACTCCGGAGTTGGTCAGTAAGCCAGGATATTTTTTCTTCCGCCACTTTCTTCAGCGATGATTCCACTTCCAGTTGTTTCTCCACCTCCTCAACATGGCTGATATCCTTCCTGCCGGAAGAGCTATTCAGCTTCCAGTATATCAGGCTGAAACCGATGACCAGAATTAAGACTGATGCGCCAATAAGATATTCTAACATAGGGTTCAGGTAAAAAATCTGCTGATGTAAAAGTACAAATAAACGATAAGGTGATGGATAAGATTAGTGATTGACTGAAAGATTTTCAGGGATCAGGAGGTATTGGATATACCTCGGTGAAGATTCATGGTTGAGTTGACAGTGTCGAGGTAACAGGTGGCTTTCAGAATGGATCAATCCCGCACACATCGCACCGAAAAAGCATTGGATCGGTAGGAGGGATAATATGATACCGAATAGTTCGTGTCATTCAACCCGTGAGCCCATGCTTTCCACGGTCCGTGAGAGGTCGATGACCAGAAGAAGGTGGCTGAATCTTCCAGGTACCAATCTATGTTGAAAAATGCCACTCCCGGCAATTCCGCGTTAAATTCTGAAAATCCGGTATAAAGCAACGGTTTCCCGGCAAAGGCATTTCCCTGGTATACAGCAAAGAGCTGGTTCCAGTCTGTTTCAGAAGGAACATGCCAGCCTGGAGGGCAAAGCCCTTGGTTCTCCTCTGTATCTTCATAACGCATCAATTCATCCCATTGGTAAACACTCCCCTCCCCCGGTTGGGGGAGGCCGGGAGGGGGCTGCAGATATTTTTCCGGGATGCAATTATCGCGCTGGGATGTCGTATATGGGATTTCGGTACCATAACTCAGGTTTGCCGCAATCCAGCATTGCGCGCCGATCTGGACGGTCGGGTATTTTTGATTGTCCCGGAGGTCTGTGAGGCTGTCGCCGCAATTGATAATTGATAATTGATAATTGACAATTGATAATTTTGCTGAGTCCTGGCAGCCGGCTGAATTGATGTAGTTGTAGGTGATTTCATGGATCCCGGGACCCGCTGTGCCCGGATCAAAATAATATATGATCCCACTTTCCCCACCTACCACACTTTCCACACCAACCCCACTATAGATCCCTCCCAGCGGCACCCCTCCCCGCAGCAGAATGGGTTTAGCGTTGGTGGTTGTGATGGTGTCGAAACAGGGGGTGAAGGTGACTTCCGGGCTTTCAACAACGGTAACCGATACCTCGTTGCTGGATGCCGGATTACTGGATGTGCAGGGTTCGGAGGAGGTGAGTACACAGGAGACAATATCACCATTTTCAGGAGTATACGTAAATACTGCATTGTTAATTCCTGTATTGCCTGCATTGACTTTCCATTGGTATACCGGTGCAGAACCGCCATTCACGGCGGCTCCGGTGAACGTTATAGGAAGACCTTCACAGATGGGATTGACATCGGCTGTGATGGAGATGAAAACGGGTAGTAATGGATTGACAATCATGGTGATCGTGCCACTGGTTGCCGGGTTGTTGGAGGTACATTGTTCGTTGGAGGTCAGTACACAGTATACTTGATCTCCACTTGAAGGGGTATATGCGAATATTGAATCATTTGTGCCCACAGGATTTCCATTAACAAACCATTGGAAAACGGGT
>Ga0172371_10000750_pt1 | contig 51124 bp, 39 predicted proteins | sample Lak12m_FD_114543 | JGI IMG/M metagenome (GOLD analysis project Ga0172371, IMG submission 114543) | Freshwater microbial communities from Kabuno Bay, South-Kivu, Congo - kab_022012_12m | ecosystem: Environmental > Aquatic > Freshwater > Lake | place: Democratic Republic of the Congo: South-Kivu... | reverse complement strand
AGCGCGGAGACGATGCCGGACGCCGCCGAAGCCCACCTTCGGAAGCTGCTCGGCCGCTTCTCCGCCCAGGCCATATCCCGCCGCCGCCTGAAAGTCGTCCTGGACTGCAATAACGGCGCCGGGGCGGTTCTCGCCCCCCGGTTCCTGCGCGAGCTGGGCTGCGAGGTGGTCCCCCTGTATTGCGAACCAAACGGGGAATTCGCCCACGATCCCGAGCCGACGCCGGAAAACATCCCGGACATCTGCGCCGCGGTGAAGGAGACGGGGGCGGACCTCGGCTTCGTCCAGGACGCCGACGCCGACCGGCTGGCGATCGTGGACGAGAAAGGCCGGCCGCTGGGCGAGGAATTGACCCTGGCCCTGGCCGCCCGCCACGTCCTGGGACGGACGAAGGGATCCCTCGTCTGCAACCTTTCCTCGACGAGGGCCCTGGACGATATCGCCGCCGAGAACGGAGTGAAAATCTTCCGGACCAAGATCGGCGAAATCAACGTCGTCGAAAAATTGCTGGCGGTCCGGCCCAAGGCAGTGATCGGCGGCGAAGGCAACGGCGGGGTCATCGATCCGGAGATCCATCCCTGCCGCGACAGCTTCGCGGCCATGGGCCTCGTCCTCGAGTCCCTGGCCTCGGGACGCCGGCCGATCTCGGCCCTGGCCGCGGCCCTGCCCCGATACGTCCTCCTCAAGGACAGGATCGAGGGATCGGCCGAGCAGGCCCATCGCCTGATCGGCATCCTTAAAAAGCGATATGCCGAGGAAGGCACGGTCAGCCTGCTTGACGGGTTGAAAGTGGATTTCCCCGACCGCTGGATCCACATCCGGCCCTCGAACACCGAGCCGATCATCCGGGTCCTGGCCGAAGCCCGAACCGAAGCCGCCGCCCGAAAGACTCTGGAAGCGTTGAAGCGCGAAATCTCATCCGCTTGGAAAAAAATATGAAGAAAACAAAAAAGCCTCAAGTCGCCAAACGCCGGGGACGCCCCCAGGTCCCCTTCACCCTGATCCGGACCGGGCTCGTCCTGACGCCCGACCGGGAAATCCACAAAGGCTCGATCCTCGTCCACGGCCGCCGGATCATCGCCGTCGGCCGGGCCGCGGATATCGAGGAAACGATCCGGAAGATCCACGACCGGTCCGGACGGTTTGAGATGGAGATCGTCGACGCGACCGAGCTCATCGCCGCCCCCGGCCTCATCGACATCCATCAGCACGGCGGCGGAGACGCGGATTATATGGACGGGACGCCGGAAGCCGTCCGGACGATTCTTCGGACCCACGGCCAAGGCGGAACGACCTCCGTCCTGCCGACGCTGATGACCGGATCGCGCCCGGCGCTGCGCAAAGCCTTCGCCGCAATCGACGCCGTCCGGCCCCGGCGCAAGCGCGGTTCCGTTTCGGCCGCCGAGCCGGCCGGCCCCGAGATCCTCGGCGTCCACATGGAGGGGCCGTTCATCTCCCGGGAAAAGCACGGAGCCCAGCCCGCCGCAGCGATCCGGAAGATCAATGAGGCGGAAATCCGGGAATATCTGAAATCATTCCGGACCCGGATCCGCATCGCCGCCCTGGCTCCCGAGCTTCCCGGCGCCCCCGATTTCATCAAGTTCCTCGTCCGGCGCGGGATCATCGCCGCCGCGGGGCATTCCGACGCCGATTTCGACCAGGCCATCCACGGCTTCGACGCGGGGATCACCCACGGAACGCACCTGTTCAACGCCATGCGCGGCTTCGCCCATCGCGAGCCCGGGCTGGCCGGAGCGCTGCTGTTGAACGAAAAGGCCTCCGTGGAGCTGATCGCCGACGGCCGCCACCTCCATCCGGCGACGATCTTCCTCGTCATCCAGGCCAAGCCGGAGGACAAGGTCATCCTGGTCACGGATGCTACCCGGGCCGGCGGAACCGGACGGGAGGCCCTCCTGACTCCCGAGGGGCGTCTCACCGGCAGCAACATCGTTCTTCTCGAGTCCCTCCGCAACATCATGAAATGGAGCGGCTGGTCGTTGCAGGACGTTCTCCCCCTGGCGACGACCAATCCGGCCCGGCTTCTGGGTCTCGAAAAGCGCAAAGGGACGATCCAGGCCGGCGCGGACGCCGATATCCTCCTTCTCGATCACAAGCTGAACGTCAAAGACGTGTGGTTTGCAGGCCGGAGGGAAGTATCTCCCGACACTTCAAAATAACAAGATATATCTTGTTTGTAGTTTTTCTTGACAGCCCCCTGATGCTGGGTTAAGGTATTGAGGACTTTTTCAAATATATCTCGGGAAATTAATGATCCTCAAGAAATAGGGAGAATAATTTTCTTCCCAGGAGGAGTTTATGGCCGCTAAAATCGATTTCGAAGAGATCAACAAGATCATCAAGCTTCTGGAAGATAAAAATCTCGCCGAATTCGAGCTCGAGATCGAAGGCTTCAAAATCAAGATCGGCCGCGGAGGCCAGGTCGCCTACAGGGGCCAGGCGCCGTCGTCCGTCGCCTTCACCGCCGTCGCCCCCGCCCCCGCCTTGGAAACGGCTGCTTCGGCCCCCGAAGCCGAGGCCCACAGCAACGCCCATGCCGTCGTTTCCCCCATGGTCGGGACATTTTACCGGGCGCCCTCCCCGAGCTCTCCCCCGTTCGTCGAGATCGGCGACGTGGTCAAGAAAAAACAGACCCTGTGCATCGTCGAGGCGATGAAGCTCATGAACGAGATCGAATCCGACGTCGACGGGGTCGTCAAGGAAATCTACATCGAGAACGGCAAGCCCGTGGAATTCGGGCAGAAGCTGTTTCTCATCGTCCCCCAGGCGTAAGGCGAGATGTTTTCGAAAATCCTCATCGCCAACCGCGTGGAAATCGCCCTTCGCATCATCCGCTCGGCCAAGGAGCTCGGCATCAAGACGGTGGCCGTCTATTCCGAGGCCGACCAGGCTTCGCTGCACACGATGCTGGCCGACGAGAAGTTCTGCATCGGCCCGGCCCGGGCCCAGGACAGCTATCTGAACATCCCCAACATCCTCAGCGTCGCCGAGATCACCAAGGCCGACGCCATCCACCCCGGCTACGGTTTCCTGGCGGAAAACGCCCGGTTCGCCGAGATCTGCGAGACCGAGGGCATCACCTTCATCGGGCCTCCGCCTTCGATCATCCGCCTCATGGGCGACAAGAACCGGGCCCGGCAGGAAATGATCCGGGCCAAGGTCCCCGTCGTCCCGGGCAGCGATAAGATCCTCGAGGACGCCGCCGAAGCGAAAAAGATCGCCCAGAAAATCGGCTTCCCGGTCATCATCAAGGCCTCCGCCGGCGGCGGGGGCAAGGGCATGCGGATCTGCCGGAACGCCAATCACCTGGAAGAACAGTTTCCCATCGCCCAGAACGAGGCCAAGAACGCCTTCGGCGATCCCTCCCTCTACGTCGAGAAATACATCGTCGGCGCCCACCACATCGAGATCCAGGTCGTCGGCGACAAGCACGGCAACGTCATCGCCTTCGGCGAGCGGGAATGCTCCGTCCAGCGGAAATACCAGAAGGTGATCGAGGAAACGCCCTCCCCGTTCGTCGACGAGAAGCTCCGCAAGCGCATGATCAAGGCCGTCGAGGACGCGGCCAAGTACCTGGGCTACGAAAACCTGGGGACGTTCGAGTTCCTGGTGGACGAGGACAAGAAATTTTATTTCATGGAGACCAACACCCGGGTCCAGGTCGAGCACCCGATCACGGAAATGGTCTACGGCATCAACCTGGTCAAAGCCCAGATCCGGGCGGCGGCCGGGGAGAAGGTCAACTTCCCCTTCGAGCTCGAAATGAAGGGCCACGCCATCGAATGCCGGATCAATGCCGAGGACCCGTACACGTTCGCTCCTTCGCCGGGGACGATCGACTTCCTGGTCCTTCCCGGCGGCGAAGGCATCCGGGTGGACTCGGGGGCATACGGCGGCTGGAAGATCCCGCCTACGTACGATTCCCTCGTGGCCAAGGTCATCGCCTACGCCCCGTCGCGGCTGCTGGCGATCAAGAAGATGCAGACCGCCCTGGAGATGACGACGATCGTCGGGATCAAGACGAACATCCCCCTCCATTTGTCGATCCTGGCCAATTCGGATTTCCTCTCCGGCAAATACGACACCCAGTTTTTAGAAAAAGTCCTCAACCACAAGAACGGCAACGGCGAGTGAGAGCCGGGCGAGGCCGCGGGCGGGACGCACCTCCCGCGTGTAGACGCGGACGGTGAACGCCCCGTCGTTGTCCCCCGTCACGTTTTCATTGGGTCCGAGCTGAAGCCGGCCGTCGGCCGGGATGCGAACCGGGCCGGCCGCGCCGATGAAAAAGACCGTCCCGAATTCCTTGACCGTCTTTTCCTTGGAAACCTTGTCTTCCGAAGTCTCGACGTATTGCAGGATCCGTCCGACGAGACAGCCGAGATTGGATCGGGAATCGGGCTGCTGGAGGGTCTGGACATTGAGTCCGTCGGGCCCGCAATATCCCTCGGCGTTTCCGGCCTGGAGACTGATCGTGCCCGTCGCCTCAAACCAGAATTCCTGATCCACCAAAACGTCCAGGCCCGTATCCGTCCAGGACGCATCGGCCGGGACTCGGATCGCCGCCGCCAGGACGTAACCGGCCGGCCGTTCCGGTCCGGAACGGGCCGGAGTATTCGCGGCGGGCAGGCCGCCGATGACCCGGATGAGGAGCAGGGCGATGAGAGCGTAAGGCGTCATGGCGTTTTAACCTGAATTATTCACGAGTCAAGATGGCTGCAGATGCGAGGCGCGCCCTGGCTCCGAAGCGTCGCAAAGGACGGCAAAGCCCGGAGGGTGATGCTGCCCTCACCTCGTTTTCAACGAGATTGAGGACTGCGAGCCCTTCGCAACGAAGCAGATGCGGCCATATCGGCTCGCCCGTAGGGTAAATACTCATTATTATCATCTTGTTTAAAACAATATAAACATAAGAATTTTAAAATATTTATGAATAATCCAGGTTAAGCAGCTTGAGCAGGGCTTCGTGAACGAGGCCGTTGCTGGCGCAGAGCTCGGGGCGGTAGATGTCCGCCGGCCGGCCTTCGAAATCGGTCGCCCGGCCGCCGGCTTCCGCAAGGACGACCAGGCCGGCCGCCGTGTCCCAGGGATTCAGCTTCAACTCCCAGAAGGCCTCGAACCGCCCGCAGGCGACGTAACAAAGGTCGATCGCGGCCGAGCCGCAGCGGCGGACCGCCTGGGAGGCGATGAGGACGCGATCATGGGCGGCGATATTGGTCCGCGATTCCCGGATGTCGTAGGGGAAGCCGGTGGCCAGCAGCCCGCGGCCGATGTCGTCGATCGACGAAACATGGATGGGCTCGCCGTTGAGAAACGCCCCGCCGCCGGCTTCGGCGGAAAACAGCTCGTTGCTGATGGCGTTGTAAACGACGCCGACGACGAGCGCCCCCCGGTGTTCGAGGCCGAGGGAAACGCAGAACCAGGGAAACCGGTGGGCGAAATTCGTCGTCCCGTCGAGCGGATCGATCACCCAGCGGAATTCCGCGCCGGTGAGGCTCCGCAGCCCTTCCTCGCCCAGGAAATCATGGCCGGGAAACTGGGCGGCCAGGCGGTTGTGGATCAAAGCCTGGGACGCGGTATCGGTCTCCGTGATCAGGTCGATTTCGCCTTTGAACGAGACGCCGCCCCGCCGGTGGAAATCCCGCCGGTGAATTTCTCCGGCTTCGCGGGCGACCGCCCGGGCGGCTTCAAGAAATTGGGCGTAAGCGGACATGCGCGGCTATGATAAAGCATGGCGCCCGGCGATTCAATCGGTGTTTTAAGGCCGCGCGACGGATCTATCTTTCACCGTTCCGGTTCGACGGGGATCCAGGAAACGGAATAAAGCCGGGCTCCCAAATGCCGCCCGAATTGCGCTTCGACGGTCCGGCTCACCGAAATCCGGAGGACGGCCTCCCGGCGGCCGTGAATCTCCGGAGAAACGAGATAGGATTGGTAAAAGACGCCGGCGGGCGGATCGAAGGAGTCGATGGGGCGGCCGTTGATTTCCAGAGTCACCCGGGCGCGCTGGCGGTCCGGCCCCATGGGGATTTCCATTTGAAGGTCCAGACGCCCTTCAAGATCGATCCGCGGAAGCTTGAGATGGGCTTCCTTCCGGGTCCAGCGCGATTCGCGTTCGGGCTGATACCAGCCGTCCCCGATAAAGCTTCCCTGGCGGTAAGCGATCGGTCCGGCGCCCGGGGAGGCGTCCCAATCGAGACGATAAACGCGAAGCCCGAGCTCCCGCGCGTCGGAGCTCTTTCCCTCTGCGGCCGGGACGATCGCCCGGTCGCATTCGATGGTCAACGTTTTCCACGGCGAGGGCGGAGGCGTCGGGATTGTGACGGTCCGTTCGAATACGCCGCCGGATGTCGTGATCCGGTTGATCTCCGCTCCATCCAGCCGGAGGACGACGGTCGCCTTGTCCCCCGGCTTCAAGGCTTCTTCGTTCACGGCCGCCTTCAAGCCCAGGGTCATTTCCCCCGTCAAGGCTAAAAGCTCCGTTTCCGACCGATAACCCATCCAATGCCAGGATTCTCCGCCGCCGCTTTCCTCGGCGTACCACCCCGCGCCGCGGACGACCTTGCGACGTTTTTCCAGGGTTGTGACGAACACTTCGTCATACCGGCCGAGAGCGAGGCGGTCCAGCCGGCGGGCCGCGTTCGGATCGCTCCAGGCAAAACGCTCTCCCGCATACCCTTCCATCGGCTTGGGCGTAATGGTGAAAGCGTCCCGGGCATCCGCCGCGGGATTGAGAAGATTGAATCCCCGGGGAGCCATTTTTTGAAACGGGATGCAAGTGTAGGCGCCGAAGTTGAAGCGGACGAACGGAAGATAGACCCGGTCGTAATAGAGGTCCATCGTTTTGGGGTCGCGCGTCTCAAGGACATGCTGAACGGCCCGCCATGTGGGGCTGTCTTCATTCCGCCGCATTTTCAAAACAGGCGCGATCCAGACGAAAGAAAAAATCAGGAGAGCCATAATCAGAACCCAGCCGGCCGGCCGGAAACGGTCCCAACGGCCGGCGGGCACGCCCGGACGCCGCGGTGGAAGGAGCGCCGCCGCGATCAGGGCCGAAAACAAAGGCAGAAACGGAAGGGCATAGAGCGGACCGGCCAGGGGGGCCATATAGAGGACCGAAAACACAAGGATCGGCAGAAACGCCAGCCCCAGACGGGCCAGCGTCCTCCCCCGCCGAAGGAAAATCAGGACGGCCAAACCGATCGCCGCCAGAAGAAAAACGGCGATCGCCGCTTCCGGCTTCCCCCAGATATCGACGAAAAAACGGCCCAGGCGGTAAGAAAAATGCCGGTTGACGTCCGTGCCGAGAAACGTATCCGTCGACGACGTATAAAGGGCGTGGAGCTTCATCGCCTGGCGATAACGCTCCCAGCCGGTCAAGGCCACGACCGGAACATAACCGGCAAGAACTCCGGCCACGGCCAATCCGGCTGAAACGAGAACGGGCTTCCACCGGCGACGCCATAAATAAAGCAAGGAAACGCCGATTAAAACCGGCGCGGACGCCATAATAATCGTCACCCGGACGCCGAAGCCGAGGCCGAGGGCCAGCCCGGCCGCGGCCAAGGCCCGGGCTGAAGTCCGGCCTTTGAAGGCCAGGGCCGCGACCAGCAGTCCCGCGGCCATTCCCGGCACGTCGCTCCGGGGCGCGCCGGCATACAACATCACCGGCGGGAAAAACAAGAGAAGAGCCGCGGCGGCCGAAGCCGTCCGCCGATCCCCGAGGATTTCCCGAAACACGGCATAGGCGGCGGCCCCCAGGAGAAAGGCGAAAGCCAGACCGACAAGACAGAGGGCGGTCTTGTCGCTTGCGCCGAAAAGCATGACTCCGCGGGCCGCGAAAACGTAGATCGGGAATCCCGGCGGATGCGGGCTATGGAGGGCCACATCGTAGGATTGGAGGCCGCGGGCGAAGAGGATCTCGTCCCATTCCCAAAACGAGGCGGGGACGGAGACGAGGCCGATCAGCAAGCCGACGATCCCGAAGAGGACCGTGAGCCGCCGGTCCAGCGTCCGCCCTTCAATGCTCATATTGTTCGACGGCCTCGCGGACTTTCGCTACGGGCAGGTAAGTGATGCGGGAGATCTCGTCCGCGGGACGGCCTTCCCGATGGAGCCGCCAGGCGACATGCTCCAGCCGCTCCCCGATTTCGACGATGTTGCCGTCATAATCGTAAAAACGAAGGACCTTTTGCCGCCAGGGCTGTTCCCGGATCTCATGGACAAAGGCGAAGCCGCGGCTCTTCAAGTCCGCCTCGATCTTTTCCAGCTCATCGTCCTCAAAATACAATTCGAAGTGATGGGAAGGCGAAATCATCGGCCGGCCGCCGACCAGCCCGGCGAAATGGTCTTTTTGATGGATGGCGAAGCCGCCTTTGAAAGCCACGTTCTCCCCGAAGTCGGCCGCGACTTCCTGCCCGAGAATCGCTTCGTAAAGGAACCGCGACCGCTTCACATCCGCGACGGCGATCAAGGAACAGATATATTTCATGAAAATTTTCCCTCGGCGATTATCCCATCGGGGAAATCTCCCGTCAAGGCGGGCCGCCGGCCGCCGGATTCGTTGACAGCCGCCCGGCCGATCGATAAATTAGAGGCATGACGAAAGAAGGACCCCTGGGAGGAACCCTGGCCGAGACGCCTTTTCCGCGCCTGTTGTTCGACATCTGGCGGCAGGAGCGCTCCGGCCGGCTCGTCCTCCAGGGCGAGAAGGGCGAACGAAGCGTCCATTTCGACAAGGGCAATCCCCTCATCGCCCAGGACGGGGCCGAAGGCAGGGATTTCCTCGCCGCCCTCGTCCGAAAAAAAGTCCTGACTGAAGAACAGGCCGGCCGGGCCGTCCGGCTGGCCGAGACCCGGCAGATCACGCTTTTCAAATCCCTCGGAGAGCTCGGATTGCTCGCACCGATCCCGTTATGGAGCCTGGCGGAATCCTTTTTCACCCGGCGGATGTATGCCCTATTTGACCGGGAGAGCGGCGATTTTGTTTTCGACCCCGAGGCCGTCCTTCCGGGAGGCCGCCGCCTCGGGCGTCTCCAGACGCCCGACCTGATCCTCGAAGGCATCCGGCAAATGCACAACAACGCCGTCATCGTCCACGGCCTTCCGGGCGAGGAGGAAGCCATCCGGGTTTCCACGCCGATTTTTCTGCCCCTTCTGAAATTCGAAGCGCCGGAACGATACGCCCTGCAGATCCTGGCCGAGTCGGGGACGATCCGCCGCTTTCACGAGCGCAGCGAGCTGGGCGACCAGGAAAACCGGAAGATTCTCTTCGCTTTCGCCTGCCTGGGCATCCTCGCCCCGGCCGAAGCCGCGTCCCAGTCCTCAACGCCCCTCGCCCTCCCCGGCGTCGAGCAGGGCCGGATCCTCGAGGCGCTCAACGACAAATGCGCCTTCATTTTCAAATTCGTTTCCAAGGAGATCGGCCCGGTCGCCGGTTCCGTTCTCAACCGGGCCCTGGACGAAGTCCGGCCGTCCCTCGGACCGATGTTCCAGAAAATGGCCCTCCAGTACGACGGACGGATCGAAGTGGACGCCGCCCTCCGGCTGAGCGTCGAACACCTGCCGGAGGAGGTCTTCCGGACGATCGTCCACGGCTATGACGAGATCCTGACGGCCGAAGTCTTGGCGGTCAAGAAAACGCTCGGCCCGGCCCAGGAGACCGCGCTGGTCCGCAACCTGGAGAAAATCGGATGCGCCTGAACCGTAAACAGGTGCTCGCCCTCCTCCTCCTCGCGACGGCCCTGGCCGTCGTCGTCGCCGCCCGCCTTGTCTTCCTTTAATGACGGCCTCGTTTTCATCGTCGGCCCAACCGGGGCCGGAAAAAGCGCCGTGGCCCTTCGTCTGGCCGAGAAGTTCGGCGGCGAAATCGTGAGCTGCGATTCGATGCAGGTTTACCGCGGCTTCGACATCGGGACCGACAAGCCGTCGGCTGAAGAACGGGCCCGCATTCCCCATCACCTGATCGACATCGTCGACGCCGGAAGGCAATTCAACGCCGCGGATTTCGCGGCCGGAGCGCGAGCCGCGATCGCGGACATCCGCGGCCGCAACCGGCTGCCGCTCGTAGCCGGCGGGACGGGCCTGTATTTCAAAGCCCTGGAGGACGGCCTTTTCCCGGGGCCCGGGCGGGACAAAGCCCTCCGTCTCGCCTTCGATACCGAGGCCCGCGAGCGGGGGCCGGAAGCGCTCTGGGAACGCCTAGCCGCCGTCGATCCCGAATACGCCCAAAAGACGGGCCGGCGCGACCGCGTCCGGATCGTCCGGGCCCTGGAAATTCATGCGCTCACCGGCCGCCCCCTATCGGCCCATTTCCGGGACACGGAAAGCGGGCTCCGCGGCGAGCGTCCCATAAAAATCGGCCTGGATCGGCCGCGGGCCGTTCTCTACCGGCGGATCGAAGAGCGGGTCGACCGGATGTTCGAGAGAGGTTTGGTCGAGGAAACCCGGGCGCTTCTGGCCCGGGGCGTGCCCGACACGGCCCCGCCGTTCAAGGCCCTCGGATACAAGCATGTGCTGCGGGTCCTGCGGGGCGAAATCGCCGCAACGGAAGCCGCCGCCCTGACGAAAGTCGATACCCGGCATTACGCCAAGCGCCAGATGACCTGGTTTCGGAAAATGGCCGGGGTTCAATGGCTCGATCCCGAGGCAACCGATCCCGCCGGTATTCTGGCCGAGGCCCTGGGAATCCGCTGAAAATGAACATGGACCGCGCTCTTCTCGTCCACCTGACCATCGGCGCCCGGGAGAAAACGGATGCGGCCGAATCCATGGCCGAGCTCGCGGACCTGGCCCGGGCCGCCGGAGGGCGGATCGCGGGAAAAATTTTCCAGACGCGGCCGGCGGCCGACGCCCGGACGTTCATCGGCCCGGGCAAAGTGGACGAGATCCGGGCGATCCTGAAGGAAACGGAAACCGATCTGGTCATCTTCGACCAGGATCTGAAGCCGTCCCAGCAGCGGAGCCTGGAAAAATCACTGGAAACGCGGGTGATCGACCGCTCCCAGCTCATCCTGGACATCTTCGCCCGCCGGGCCCGGTCCAACGAAGGAAAGCTCCAAGTCGAGCTGGCCCAACTCAATTACCTTCTCCCCCGTTTGACCGGAAAGGGGAAAGCCCTCTCGCGGCTGGGCGGCGGGATCGGAACCCGCGGACCGGGCGAAACGAAGCTCGAAACCGACCGCCGCCGGATCGAGGCCCGGATCGTTCGGATCAAGCGCGAAATCAAGGCGGTCGCCCGGCGACGGGCCGGCCAGCGCCGGAGCCGGAAGGAAAGCTTGATCCCTCTGGTGGCCGTCGTCGGCTACACGAGCGTCGGAAAATCGACGCTCTTCAACCGCCTGGCCGGAGAATCCGCCTTCACTTCCCCGCAGCTGTTTGCGACGCTGGATCCGCTCGTCCGGCGAACCGCGCTTCCCGACGGGGCGCCTTACTTTCTCAGCGACACCGTCGGCTTCATCCGCGAGCTTCCCCCCGCCCTGCTGACGTCATTCAAGGCCACCCTGGAGGAAGTCCTCGAGGCCGACCTGATCCTCCATGTCGTGGACTTGTCCTCCCCGAATGCCGAAGCCCAGGCGGCGTCGGTCGGGAAAATTCTGGCCGAAATCGGGGCCGGCGGCCTTCCCCGCCTCCGAGTCAACAATAAAGTCGACCTCCTTCCGGATCGGCCGGGCATCCTGGCCCGGAACGAATCGCCGGACGGCGAAATCTACATCTCGGCCGCGACGGGCGAGGGATTGGAGGGCCTGAAAAACCGTCTCCGCTCTTTACTTTTCCGGGACCTCCGGTTATTTTATATCCGCGTCCCCCATAGCCGGGAGGACGTTTGGGCCTCCGTGGCGAAGCGGTCGCTTGTATTAAAGAGAAGGGAGGGAGCGGATTTTCGCGAAGCCCGGATCATGGCCGATCCATCGAAAATCATCGATCTGGCGTCTTACATCGTCCCAGGAGAACAGACGTGGTAAAAAAAACGGCGGGATTGGCGGCGGCCGTTCTGATCGCCGCGGCGTGCGCGACCATGGGCCCTCCGGCGAATCCGACGATCTACCTGGAGAATCCCCCCGCTTCGATCACGGCCGGGCTGACCCTGGACGACCGGATCGCCATCGACAAGGTCTGGACGCTCCTGCGCTACGAAAACGCGGACAAGGCCGAAAAGGCGATCCTCAAGCTCGGCGAAAGCCATCCTTTCTATTGGACCGGGCTGGGCTACGTCGCCCTGCTCCGAAACGACCTGGCCGCGGCCGAAGCGGATTTTCTCGGATCCGTCACGACGTCTCCCGATCCGGTCACGACTCATCTCGGCCTGGGGCAGGTCTACCGGCGCCTGGGCCGTCGGGAAGACGCTTTGGCCTCCTATCTCGAGGTCCTGAAACGGGATCCGGAAAACGCCTATGCCGCCAACGAAGCCGACGCCCTGAAAGCCTCGATCGTGGACGACCTGATCGCCCAGGCCGACGCGGCCTCCCGCGGCGGGAAAACGGCGGCCGCCAAAGAGGCCTACCTCAAAGCCCTCGAATACGCTCCGCGGCTCCAGCCCGCCCATCTCGCCCTGGCCCGCATTTTCACCCGGGAGAAGAACTACACGAGCGCCCTGTTCCATCTCGGCGTCGCCTCGGAAAACAATCCGGGAGACAAGGCCGTTCTCCGCGAATACGCAGATACGCTCTACCAGATGGGCCAGTATTCCCGGAGCCTCGACGCCTACGAGCGCCTCAAGGCCCTCGACCCCGGCGACAAGTCGACGGCCGAGCGCCTGGACGCCCTCAAGGCCCGCTTGGGCGTCGTCGAGCTCCCCGACGAATACCGGGAAATCCCCGACCGGACGGCCGTGACCAAGGAAGACGTGGCCGCCCTGATCGGGGCGCGATTCAGCGACATCTGGATCGAGACGACGGCCCGGCCGCCCATCCTCATCGACATTTCCACGTCCTGGGCCCGGACCTTCATCGTCAAGGTCGCGTCCTTCGGCCTTATGGAGATCTACTCCAACCACACCTTTCAGCCGAAAAAAACGATGAACCGGGCTGAGCTGGCCGAGACCGTCGACCATCTCGCCGCATTCCTCAATAAAAAAGGCCGGACGATCGTCGCCCAGATCCCGGCCGAGCGGATCCGCCTGGCCGACGTGCCCCCGGACCACCCCTACGCCGCGTCCATCATCCAAGCCGTTTCATACCAGATCATGGACATCTTTCCGGACCGGACGTTCCGCCCGGATCAAGCCGTGACCGGGGCCGAAGCCATCCGGATCCTGGACCTCCTGGCCGGCCTGGCGAAAGAACAGGGTAAATGAGGAAGCCCGCCAATCCGGACGGGGATCGATTCCTGTCGGCGACCGTCACCGTCCCCAACGTCCTGAGCGCCTTCCGCATCCTTCTCGTTCCGCTGTTTATCGGTCTGATCCTCTCGCGGGACACGCTCGAGCCGCTGCTCATTTTCTGCCTCGCCGGAATCACCGACCTTTTCGACGGGTTCATCGCCCGCCATCTCCACCAGCGGAGCAAGCTGGGCGTGATCCTGGACCCGGCCGGCGACAAGCTCCTGATGGCCGCGTCCTACATCCTCCTGGCCCTGCCCGGCGTGGCCGGCCCCAACCGGATTCCCGTCGCCTTGACGGTGATCGTCTTCGGGCGCGATCTGATGATCACGGCCGGAGTGCTCTGGGCGTATCTCACGTTCCGGATCGGCCCGGTGCTTCCGATGATCGTCGGCAAGCTGACGACCGCCTTCCAGGTGGGGACGGTATTCCTGGTGCTGTTGATGAACCATCTCGGGAAAAGGGCCGGTTGGCTGATCGTTTTTTACGTGATCACCGGCGGGCTGACGCTGACCTCATGGATCTTCTACTTCCTGCGGGGGCTCCGCATTCTCCGGGATCGGAACGGCTCCCGGCCGGCCGTCAGCTGACCGAGCGGTCGATGAAGCCGCGGCGGAGCGTCATCCAGATGATTTTCAGGTCCAGGGCGAAGGACCAGTTCTGGATGTAGAAGAAGTCATACTCCAGGCGTTTCTCGATCGACGTGCCCTGCCGGAGCCCGTGGACCTGGGCCCAGCCCGTCAACCCCGATTTCATCTTGTGGCGGAGCATGTATTTCGGAATGTTGTCGGTGAATTCCTTGACGAACTCGGGGCGCTCGGGCCGCGGGCCGACGAGGCTCATGTCCCCCCGGAGGATATTGATCAGCTGGGGAAGCTCGTCGATGCTGTATTTGCGGAGGAGGCGGCCGAGCTTCGTGATCCGCGGATCGGCCGGCCGGCACATGACCGGCCCGGTCGCCCGCTCCGCCTCGGCGACCATCGTCCGGAACTTGTGGATCTTGAACCGCCGGCCGTCGAGCCCGACTCTCTCCTGGCTGTAGAAGACCGGACCGCGCGACGTCAGCTTGACCAGCAGCGCGACCAGAAGGAGGAAGGGAGACAGGACGAGCAGGCCGAGGCCGGAAACGATCATGTCAAAAACCCGCTTGACGAAGCGCCGGGCGCCGCGGAGCGGCACTTCATCGATGCAGATCACCGGGTAACCGTCGAGGTCCTGGACGTTGGCCTTCAGGGTCAGGAGCTGGAACAGGTCCGGGATGAGGCGGACGTTGACCGGATACTTGTTGACGACCTGGAGGGCTTCCAGAATTTCGGGATAATTTTTCAGCTCGAGGGCGACGTAAACTTCCTGGATGTTCTGGACTTCGATGACCCGGCCGAGGTCGGAGACCCGTCCCAGGACGGGCACGCCGTCCTCGATCAGGACGCGGAAGCCTTCGGGCTTGTGGTTGTCCAGAAATCCCTTGACCACGAAACCGAGGTCGCGGTACGTGAAGAGCTTCTGGGCGACGGCCATGCCCATCTCCCCCGCTCCGACGACGAGGATGTTGCGCAGGTTGAGCCCGCGGGCGTACCGCCGCTTCATGAAGAAATAAATCTGGTTGCGGAGAAAGGAGATCGTGAGGACCACGCCGACGAAATACACGGCGAGGAACAGGTGGGAAAGCTTCACGATCTTCATCCGGAAGAGCGGCGCGGCGCCGGACGTATAGGCGTTGAAATACCCGGAGATGGCCATGACCACGACGATCGTCAGGACGGCGTTGATGGTGATCGAGAAGAAATCGTCGATCTTGGTCCGCCGCAGCCGGCTCTTATAGAATCCCTGGAGAAAAAAAACCACCAGGTGGACGGCCAGGAAAAGCGGCAGGATGATCAGGTAGGAGCGGAACGTCGGCGTGCCCTTGGCCGGATCGACCGGGATGAAATACGAATGAAAGCGGAAGGCGTAGGAATAAATGAACGTCGCCGCGATCGCGAGGACGTCGCTGGCCACGAAAAGGGCCGAAAGACGGGCCTGATACCTGCTGATCACCTGGAGTCCTTAAACTCCCGCCACATTTCGGCGAGGCGGGTTTCCATCTTCTCCCTGAAAACGCCCCGGGAGAACATCAGGGCATGGGCGCGAAGAGAGGCTTTATTAAAATTCATGACCCGGCATTTGTCAAGGGCGCCGGCCAGGCTGGCCGGAGTCGTTTCCTCGAAATACAGGCCGGTCTCCCCCGGCCGAACCGTTTCCAGGACCCCTCCCCGCCCCAGAGCGACGACGGGCGTGCCGCAGGCCTGGGCTTCGACCGCGCTGATCCCGAAATCCTCCTCGCCGGGCATGAGATAAGCCGTCGCTTCCTGGTAAAGGCGGCGGAGGTCCGTTCCCTCGACCGCGCCCAGAAACTCGACCGTGGGTCCGGCCGATTTTCGAAGGGCCCGGTAATCGGGGCCGTCGCCGACGATCTTGAGGGGATATCCCCGGAGATTGCAGGCGGCCACGGCCAGGTCGATCCGTTTATAGGGCACGAGGGCGGTAACGGCCAGAAAATATTTCCGTTCCGGTTCGGAGGAAGGGAGGGTGAAGAAATCGGTGTCCACCGGCGGATGAACGACCTCGGCCGTTCTCCGGTAATATTTTTCGATTCGGCCGGCCACGGCCCGGGAGTTGGCGATGAATCGGTCCACCCGGGCTGAGGAAGCCACATCCCACGTCCGCAGGCGGTGGATCATGGGCGGGATGACGAAGCGGGACGCCGGCCCGAGCTTGCCGGGGCCGAAATAGGCGAAATATTGGTTCCAGGCGTACCGGACCGGGGAATGGACATAAGAAACGTGAAGGGCCTCGGGGCCGGGGATGACGCCTTTGGCCGTGCAATGGGAGCTCGAAACGACCAGGTCGAACGATTGAAGGTCGAAAAGCTCGGCCGCCAGCGGAAACAGCGGAAGATAATGGCGGTAATGCCCGCGGAGAAGGGGCATCCTCTGCAGGAAGCTCGTCCGGATCGAGCGCTTTTCAATCTCGGGGATCTGGCTTCCGGGGAAATGGAAAAGAGTATAGATCGGAGCGGACGGGAAGATTTCGGCCAAGACTTCGAGGACTTTTTCCCCGCCGCGCCGGCCGGTGAGCCAATCGTGGACCAGGGCCACCCGCGCGTTTTTCATTGGAAGGGAATTATAGTCTCTTCGCGCCCGCCAGGTCCAGATAGAGCCGTTCCGTCCGGGCGACCATTTCCTTGAGGGAAAAAGCCGGAGGAATCTCCTTTTTGGCGTTTTCGGCCAGCCGCCGGCGGAGATTCTCGTCATTCACGAGGCGGAGGATCGCCCCGGCCAGGGCCTCCGGATCGGCCGGCGGGACGAGCAGTCCGGTTTCCCCGTCGCGGAGAATCTCCCGCGAGCCGTCGATATCCGTGGCGACGATGGGTTTTCCCATTCCGGCCGCCTCGATCAGGACCAGGGGAAGGCCTTCCCAGAGGGAGGGAAGGACGAACAAGTCGAAGACGGTCATCAGATCGAGGGCGTCGGCCCGCTCGCCGGCCAGGATGACCCGGTCGCCGAGACCGCGCCGGGCGACTTCGTCCTTGATCTGTTTTTCAAGCTCCCCGCCGCCGACGACGACGAAGGTGGCCGAAGGATTCGTCCGGAGGACGATCTCGGCCGCCCGGATGAGATAAACGACGCCCTTCTGGCGATGCAGCCGGGCGACCGTCCCGACGACGGGGCTCCGGAATTTCAGCCGGACGCAAAGCTCGTCGAGAACCCGGACGCGGGCTTCCGCCTCGTATTTTTCAAACAGCGCGACGCCGTTGCGGATGAGGCGGAGGCGGTCTTCCGGGGCCAGGCGGAATTTGCGGGCCAGGGCCAGGTCCGCTTCGGACACGCAGACCACGGCCGACGTCGTCCGGCTCAGGAAGCGCTCCAGGCCGATATAAGCCAGGCGGAGAGCGGGATTCCGATAATGAAGATAATGGATGCCGTGGAGGGTATGGACGACGACGGGCGTCCGGGCCGAGCGCGCGGCCCTCCGGCCGAAAAGGCCGGCCACACCGCCGTGGGTGTGAAGGATGTCGATTTTCTCTCCGGCCAGCATCCGGGCGAGATCCCGGCTGAAGCCCGGAGCCGGTTTCTTGCGGAATTCCGCCGGATGAAAAGCCAAGCCGAGCTTGCGGACCTCGTTTTCCAGCGGTCCGCCGCTTCCGGCGCAGACCGAAACCGCGAACCGCTCGCGATCCAGGTGCCCGGCCAGGGTCAGGAGGACGGATTGGCCGCCGCCGAGCGACGGCTTGTCGATCATTTCCAGAACATTCAATCGGACCATTTACCGGTCGCCTTTCTCATCCAACAATCCGCGGCAGGCCGCCCTCCGCTCTTTTCCTTCCGGGCCGCGGAAGCGGCCGAGAATCTTTTGGGTCCCGAAAACGATCCTCAGGTAGCCGCGAAGCAGCCGAAGAGAGCCACGCGAGGCATGCTTCTTATAAAACAGAAGCTGGCTTCGCCGATAAGCCAGCCGGCTTGCGGACGGACGGACGCCGGTCGAAGCCCCGCCGGCGTGGAAGACCCGGGCCGCGGGGACGTAAAGAAGCCGCCCGCCGGCCTTCCGCATCCGGAGACAGAGATCGATGTCCTCGAAATACAGGAAAAACCGCTCGTCGAATCCGCCGGCCTCGGCGAAAGCCGCGCGGCGGCAAAGAAGGCAGGCCGCGCTCAACCATCCGGTCCGGCGCGTTCGCGGATGCCGCAAAACGGCCTTCTTATAAAAAGGATTCAAAAACAGCTTTTGAACCAGCTGGCCGAAAAAGTCCACCCGGTTGCCGAACGAGACCTGGGCTTTCCCTTCGCCGGGATAAAGCAACGGGCCGGCCGCGGCCGCTCCGTCATCGGCCCGCAGGGCGTCGAGCAGGAGGGAGACCGCGCCGGACTGGAGAACCGTGTCCGTGTTCAGAAAAAGCAGGAACTCGCCGGAAGATTCCCCGACCGCGCGATTATTGGCGGCTCCGAAACCGGGATTGCTTTCATTGCGGACGATTCGCACGGCCGGAAAGGCCGCGGCCGCCTCCTCGATGCCGCCGTCGGTCGAAGCATTGTCGACGAGAATCGCTTCGGTCGGCAGGTCCGGGGGGATCCTCCGGACCGCCTCCAGGCATGCGCCGAGATGCCGGCGGTCGTCGTGATAGACCAGGATCACGGACAGGAGCGGAACGGTCATCCCCGCTCCTCTTCGCCTTCCCGGCCGCGGACGGAAGCGAACAAGGGGCCTTCGTCGTTTTCCTCGCGGAGCGGCGGGACGAAGAGATTCCGGCCGCAGACGTCGCGGAGAACCGCTTCCACGCCGCTGATCTGGCTTTCGATCGCGTATTTTTCCCGGACGGTCCGGTATCCGTTTTTAACGATGTCCGCCCGGAGCTCGGGATGATCGAGAATGTCGGCCAGGGCCGCGGCCAGGACTTCCGGCTCCCGGGATTCGGCCAGAAAACCATTGACGCCGTGTTCGACGATTTCGGTCAATCCGCCGGCCCGAACGGCCAGGACAGGCACGCCGGCGGCCATTCCTTCCAGAGCCGCCCGGCCGAACGATTCGACGACCGAGGCGACGACGACCACGGACAAGGTCTGGAGGACCTCGAGGAGATCGGACCGGTATCCTCCGAAATAAACCCGGCGGGCGATATGGGAAAGCCGCGCCATCCTCCGGATCTCCTGCTCATAGCGGGCGTCGGCCGAAGCTCCCAGAAAAATGAGCTTCAAGTCCGGGTATCGCTCGGCGATCAAAGCGAAGGCTTGAAGGACTTCTTTCTGGCTTTTGCCCGGATAGAACTTTCCGATCACTCCGATCGCCCGTTCCCCTTTTTCCAGGCCGAATTCGGCCAGGATGATGCCGCGGACGTCCGGATCGCCCAGACGGATGACGAGGCCGTTGTAAACGAGGACGATCTTGTCCGAAACGGGAAAAGCCGCCCGGGTCGCCTCCGAGTTGACGATCACCCGGGCCGAGTGATCGCAGATGAACCGGACAAGCCTTTGGGATCCGCGGAAATAATGGAGAAACGTCCGCTCGCCGGCAAGGATCTCGTGGACCGACCAGACGTGGGGAAGGCCCGCCCGCCGGGCGGCCAGGGCCCCGCCGAACGTCGCGGCCGAATTGGAAAGCACGACGTCGGCCTTCCGCTCCCGGGCGATCGCCGCGATCCGCCGGACGGCCCGGACGTTGAACGCCCAGGCCGCGGGCTGGCGCCAGGCCCGCGCTTTTTCCGTGACCCACCATTTCATCGGCACGATCTCGACGGGGACGCCCGCTTTTCGAGCTTCCTCGACGAGCGGACCGGGGCGCGGCGCGACCAGGATCGGGGAAAACGATTTTCGATCCAGCCGCCGGAGCGTTTCCAACAGCCAGCGTTCGGCGCCGTTGAGCTCGGAGGAATGGGAGACGAACAGCGCGGAGATCATGATCCCCCCACCGTCGCCTGATAAAAAGCGAGCGTGGCCTCGGCCGTTTTCCGCCAGCGGAAAAGGCCGGCCCGGCGCGGGCCGCGAAGGCGCAGGTCCGCCCGCCGCGGCTCGTCGTCGAGAAGCTCCATGACCGTCCGGGCGATGTCCTCCGGATCGGCGGGATTGAAATACACGGCCGCGTCCCCGCCGATCTCGGGAAGGGCGGAAACGCCGGACACGGCGGCCGGAAGGCCGCAAGCCATGGCTTCCAGCAGCGGAAGACCGAATCCTTCCCCGAGCGAGGGAAAAACAAGGGCCGAGGCGGCGCCGTAAAGCGCCCGGATTTCCATATCCGAAAGATATCCCGGCCGGCGGACCCATTCCTGCAGCCCGCGCCGCTCGACGGCCTCTTCGACCTTGATCTCGTCGCCGCCGGAGCGGCCGACGAGGACCAGGGGTAGACGGCCGCGCCGGGCATGGACGATCGCCAGCGCTTCGATCAGCGCCGGAACGTTCTTGCGCGGCTCGAGCGCCCCGACGAAAAGGAGAAACTCCCCCGGAAGATCGAGGCGGCTGCGGATGACGCCGGCTTCGGCCGCGGTCGGGGCTTCCTCGAAAACGGGATTCAGGCCGTGGGGAATGACCTTGACTTTGTCGGCCGGGAGATGAAACCGGGACTCGATCTCGCCGGCGCTGAATTGCGAAACCGTGATGACGCCGTCGGCGGAACGAAGAGAGTCCTCCGTCCGACGGAGGAAACGGACGCGCGCTTCCCGGTCGGCTTTTTCCGGAGCCTCGAGGAAGAAGAGGTCATGGACGGTGACGATCGACTTTCCGGAAGCGGGCAGGCGCAGCGGCGTCGGCGAATGGCAGAGGTCGAGGCGGCCGCCGAAGACGCGATCGAGCTTCGGCCCGCCGAACCGGTCCCAGGCCGCGTTGACCAGCCGGACCGGCCAGCGCTTGTCGACGAAACGGAGGTTGCGGAACGGGGGGATCTTCTCCGGCGGGAAGCGGTCCTTCCAGGACGCCGAAAAAAGGCAGTATTCGTTTTCCCGGTCGAGCTCGGCCAGGGTGAAAAGGAGGTTCTTGAAATAAACGCCGACGCCCGTTTCCTGTTTGAGGAAGGGACGGACGTCGAAGCCGATGCGCATTTTTCGTAACCTGAATTATTCACGAGTCGAGATGGCCGCAGATGCGAGGCGCGCCCTGGCTCCGAAGCGTCGCAAAGGACGGCAAAGCCCGGAGGGTGATGCCGCCCTCACCTCGTTTTCAACGAGATTGAGGACTGCGAGCCCTTCGCAACGAAGCAGATGTGGCCATATCGGCTCGCCCGTAGGGTAAATACTCATTATTATCATCTTGTTTAAAACAATATAAGTATAAGAATTTTAAAATATTTATGAATAGTTCGGAGTAAATGTATGACAGATATTCCGGCAAGTCAAACTCCCCCGGCCCGCCCGATTTGCGTTATTTTTTGGAGCGTGCTATAAAGGGCGCTTCGCGGGACAGGAGTACGTGATGTCGTTTTCGAAAATCGCCGAGCGTCTCGATCTTTTCCGGGACGAGATGATCGATCTGCAGATCAAGCTGGCGTCCATTCCGGCCATCGCCCCGTCCTCCGGCGGCGAGGGCGAAGCCCGGAAGGCGGACGTTCTGGTCGAGGTGTTGAGGGCGGCCGGTCTCCAGGACATCGAGGTCATCAAAACCCCGGACCTCGACGCTCCGGCCGGTTACCGTCCCAATATCCTGGCTTTCCTCCGGGGCCGAAGCTCGGCCCGGACGACCTGGATCATGACCCATATGGACGTCGTCCCCCCCGGCGAGATGTCCCTCTGGAAGGGCGATCCCTTCAAGCCCTGGGTCGAATCGGGGAAAATCTTCGGCCGCGGCGTCGAGGACAACCAGCAGGACCTGGTCGCCTCGATCTACGCGGTCAAGGCCATCGCCGCTTGCGGCCTCAAGCCGGCGTACGATATCGGCCTGGCCATCGTCTCCGACGAGGAAACGGGCAGCACCAAGGGGATCCCCCACGTCCTTAAAAATTCGAACGCCTTCCGCCGGGGCGATCTCATCATCGTCCCCGACGCGGGCAATTCCGACGGCACCGAGATCGAAGTCGCCGAGAAAAGCATCCTCTGGCTGAAGTTCAAGATCCTCGGCCGGCAGACCCACGGCTCGACGCCCGAGCGCGGGATCAACGCCTTCAAGGCCTCAAACCGGCTGGCCGTCGACTTGGACAAGCTTTACGCCGCCTTCCCCGCTTCCAATCCGCTTTTCATCCCCCCGATCTCGACATTTGAACCGACGAAAAAGGAACCCAACGTCCCGAACATCAATACGATCCCGGGCGAGGATATCTTCTATATGGACTGCCGGGTCCTTCCCGAATACCGCCTCGAAGACGTCGAGGAAAAAGTCCAGGCGGCCATGCGGGAAGTCGAAAAGAAAACCGGCGTGACCATCAGCTACGAATACATGCAGCGGGCCGCGGCCGCCCCGCCGACCGCGCCGGACGCCCCCGTCGTCCAGGCCTTGAAAAAAGCCGTCGAAGCGGTTTATCGGAAGGAAAGCCGGGCGGTCGGGATCGGCGGCGGCACGGTCGCCGCGTTCTTCCGCAAGCAGGGTTTCGAGGCGGCCTGCTGGTCGAAGCTCGACGAGACCGCCCACCAGCCCAATGAGTATTGCATCATCGACAACATGGTCGGAAACGCCAAGGTCTTCGCCCACGTCATGATGCAAGAGTGACCGGCGGCCGCCCGCCGGGCTTCACTTTTTATCGCCTTCCCATTTCCGCCCGCCCATGAGGGCCAGCGGAATAAAAAGCGGGAGGAGGGACAACAGATTCCACCATTTGAGCCCGTTGGCCTTCAGTCCGCCGAAGGAACGGACCGCCCAGGCCGCGGCGGCGAAAAGGACGAGATAGAGCGGAAGCATAAGCGCGCCGGCCGCTTTCGAAGGCTTCCGCCAGGGAGCGAAGGCGAAGATGCAGAGAACAGCGACCGCAGTTAAAGCCAAACCCAGGACGCCTTCGACCGTCCGGCCCCGGGCCAGAAAGACGACGGCCAGCACCGCGACCCACAGAAAAGCTCCCAACCAGCCGAAAATCCAACCGATCTTTTCTCCCTTGCGATCCGCCATTGAGGCCTCCATACGGTCTTGACCGCCCGGCCGTTTGATAACGATATCACAATTGACAGGTCGCCGGGAAACGATTCTAATACGCCCATGTCCCGGAACGAATCCCAACCGCTTCCCTCCCCCGGACCCGCTCCCGAGCTGCCGCGCGTCCTGGGCCTGTTCAGCATCATCGGCATCATCGTCGGGACGATGATCGGCTCGGGCATCTTCATCAACCCGCCCAACGTCGCCAAAGCCGTGGGCACGCCGGAGCTCATCCTGGCCGTCTGGATCGTCGGCGGCCTCCTGAGCCTGTTCGGCGCCCTGTCGCTGGCCGAGCTCGGGGCGATCTACACCGAGGCCGGCGGCATCTATATTTACCTCCGGGAAGCCTTCGGGACGATGGTCGCCTTCCTGTTCGGCTGGTCGCTCTTCATCGTCATCGAATCCGGAACGGTCGCCACCCTGGCCGTGGGATTCTCGACGAAATACCTTCCCTATTTCGTCGATCTGACGCCTCTTCAGGCCAAGATCATCGCCTTCGCCCTGATCGCGGTTCTCGCCGTGGTGAATGTCACGGGCGTGCGCCGGGGCGCGGGACTGATGAATTTCCTGACATCCGTCAAATTCATCGGCTTGATCGCGATGTGCGCCCTGGTCGCCGTCTTCGCCAAGGGCGAGACGAGGAATTTCCTCTCGCCCGCGGGCACGGCCGGTCCGGCGGCGAGCGTGATCGGCAATTTCGGCGTCGCCCTGGTCGCCGTGCTCTGGGCTTACAAGGGCTGGGAATCGAGCACGTTCAGCGTCGGCGAAGTCCGCAATCCCCAGAAGCGGCTTCCCCTCGGCCTGTTCATCGGCACGTCCGTCGTCGTTTTTCTTTATATCGTCGCCAACCTCGTCTACCTCTACGTTTTTCCGGCCGGGGAAATGGCCGCCTCCCGCCATATCGCGGCCGACGTCATGCAGGCGGCGGTCGGGCCGGTGGGCGCCTCGATCATCGCCTTGATCATCCTCATGTCCATCACCGGGACGTGCAACGGCCACATGCTGACGGCTCCGCGCGTCGTCTACGCCATGGCCAAGGACGGTTTCTTCTTCAAGCCCCTGGCCGCCGTCCATCCCCGGTTCCGCACGCCCCACAAAGCCATCATCGCCCTGGCCGCCTGGGGCGGCCTTCTCTGCGCCACCGGATCGTTCGAGCAGCTCTACACGTTCGCCATGTTCGGCTACTGGATCTTCATGGGCCTGGCCGTCGCCGGGGTGATCATTCTGCGGAAAAAGCGGCCGGATCTGCCCCGCCCCTACAAGGTCTGGGGCTTTCCGGTCACGCCCATTCTGTTCATTCTGGGCATGGTCTTCCTGACCGTCAATTCGCTCATCAAATCGTTCTGGAACGCCTTTGCCGGGCTGGGCCTCATCGCCCTCGGCCTGCCCGTTTATTATTTCTGGAAATCCCGGAAAACCGCCGGCCGAGCCTGACCGGCTGAAAGGACATAAGGATGCTGAAGCTCGATCTCATCCAGACGGTCGCTTTTTCGGGGATCGCTCTTTTCATCGGCTATGCCCTTTGCCGGCGTATCCGCATCCTGTCGCGCCTCAACATCCCCGCTCCCGTCGTCGGCGGCCTTCTTGTCGCCGTCGTGATTCTCGTCGCCCGCCGCTTCGACCTGACCCTGATGACATTCGACATCACCCTCCGCGATCCCCTGATGATCGCCTTTTTCACCACGATCGGTTTCGGGGCGAGCTTCTCCCTTCTCAAAGTCGGCGGACCGCAGGTCGTCTCGTTTTTCGGCCTGGCCACCGTCGGAGCCATCCTCCAAAACTGCGTCGGCGCGCTCACAGCGGTCGTCTTCGGCCTCCCCGCTCTGTTCGGCGTCCTTTGCAGCTCGGTGACTCTGGTGGGCGGCCCGGCCACCGGTCTGGCCTTCGCTCCCCTCTTCGAACAGGCCGGCGTCAATGGCGCGGCGACCATCGCCATCGCCGCGGCGATGTTCGGAATCATCTCCGGGGGGCTCTTCGGCGGTCCCATAGGCACCCGCCTGATCGAAAAGCACAAGCTGAAAAAACCGCTGTCGCACAAGGGCGAAGGGCCGGTCGTGATCGCCGAACAGGTCGTCGAGGATAAGCTTTCCGAGCCGAAAGCCAAAGCCCCGGGCGGAGAGGACATCGAAGCCTACGTCCTTTTGAAAAATCTCGTCGTTCTTCTCGCCGCCATGTGGATCGGATTCTGGCTGAGCAAGGGATTCGCCGCCCTGGGATTCACGCTCCCGGCATATATCGGGGCGATGTTCGTGGCCGCGGGCATCCGCAATCTGGACGACGTCACCGGCTGGATCGGCCTTTCCCAGAGGACCCTCGATGACCTCGGCCACGTGGCTCTTTCTCTGTTTCTGGTCATGGCCATCATGACCTTGAAGCTCTGGGAGCTGGCCGGCCTCGTCCTTCCGCTGGTCTTCGTCTTGATCGGCCAGGTCGTCCTGCTCGCCGTCCTTTGCCTCTGGCCCGTTTTCCGGATGATGGGCCGGGATTACGAGGCCTCGGTCATGTCCGCCGGCTACTTCGGTTTCATGATGGGGACCACGGCCAACGCCATGGCCAACATGAAGGTCCTGGTCGACAAGTACGGCCGGGCGCCCCGGGCGTTTCTCGTCGTCCCTATGGTCGGGGCTTTCTTCATTGATTTCACCAACGCCCTCATCATCACCCTGAGCCTCAACATCTTGAAATAAGGCGGAGGGCCGCCCCGAAGCTTCACCGGCGCGGCCGGGCGGGAGCCGTCAATCCGCCGGGACGATCCGCCTGAAGGGGATTCCCTGCGGCCCGATCCGACCGAGCCGGAAACCGATGACACTCCCGCAGCCGTCCCGAAAGAAATCGAAGATAAGCGGCCAGGCGGCGAACTGATCTTTGACAAGCGGGCGCAACGACGAGCGCGGCGCTCGCTTGAAGCGGACATATAGCGCGCCGTCCCGGACTTCGAAGCGATACGGCCCGCTGATCTCGTCGGAAAGGTATTCTCCCTCGAATTCGCGCAGATCGCCCGCGGCGGGCGCGGCCCGGTCGATCGGCTCGAAGATCTCGAATCGCTTCCCGTCGCGGCTCAATCGCAATCCCGGCCTTCGCCCGCCGGCGTCGCGGTCCACGTCCAGCGACGAAGGATCTCCGGGTTCGACAGGCCGGAATGCCATGTCCGAGACGGGACCGTATTCGAGCTTCGGGCCTTCGTTCAACGCGCAGAAGAGCCGGCTTCCGGCGACGGAGACGGTGAGAAGGTCGGCGGTTTTCAGGCCGCGATAATCGCCGGCAAGGGTTCGCAGCGTCTCCTCCGGAAGGGCGATGAAACGGGGGGCCGGCGGGGCCGCGGGAGGCGGAAGGCGGTCGCCCAGATAGATCCGGGCGGCCTGGTAACAAATGCGCCGGGTATCCAGATCGTCGGCGTTGGCCGCGCAAAAAACAGCGAACTTTTCTTCGGGAATGCGGAGGAACATGGCTTTGTAACCGCCGTAGGCCCCGTCGTGCCTGACGACGGCCCGGCCGCGGAAAACGTCGTGCTCCAGGCCGAAGGCGTAATCCGTATCGCTTCCGTCCGAAAGGCGTCCACGAGCCAGGATCCGCTGGATGAGGCGCTCGTCGCCGACGCGCGGGCGGTCGAAGTTCGCGTTCCAGCGGGCCATGTCGAGGACCGTCGTATGAACGCCCCCCGCGCCGACCAGGTCGTTGGTATCGATATAGGCGAGGTATTTCCCGCCTTCGCCGCGAACGTAGCTCCAGGCCCGGCCGGGGACGATTTCCCGGAAATCATCAAAGAAAAACGTCCGGGTCATGCCCAGCGGCTCGAAGACGTTGATCCGGGCGAAGTCTCTCAGGCTCATCCCGGACACACGCCGGACGATTTCCCCCAGCAGGAGGTAATTGGCGTTGCTGTAGTCGAACTCCCGGCCGGGTTGGAAGAGAAGCCCTCGCTGGCGGGCCAATATTTTTTCGATGACCTCCCCGGCCCCGTGAAGCTCGCCCCTTTCCCAGTCTCCGAGATATCCGAGCATCTGATCGTCTCGGATCCCGCTGGAGTGATGGACGAGGTCGGCGACCGTGATCTTTTCGCCGTAATCCGGCATTTCCGGGACATATTTCCGGTAATCGTCGCTCAAGCGGAGCCGGCCGCGAGCTTCAAGGAGGGCGATGCAGAACGCCGTGAACTGCTTGGAGACCGAACCGATGCAGAAAACCGTCTCGGGAGAGTTTCGGATCCCTCCCTCGAGATTGGCCAGGCCGTATCCTTTCTGATGGACGGCCTTGCCGTCCAAAATGACGGCAACGGCCCCGCCGGGCGTTTCGGCCGTATCCCAGCGGGCGAACAGCGCATCGATCTGGGCGTTCTTATCCGCCCCATCCGTCGGAGGAACGGCGTTCGTCCTGCCGGCGGCGAGGAGGACGACAACCGCCGCCATCCAGGCAAAGAGGAAAAATCGGGCCGGCGATTTCATCGTTTTCTCAGCCGCTCCGCCTGGGACCGGCAGAATTTCGCCAGGTCCGGCTGGGAGGATTCCGCTCTTTCGGCGGCCCGCTCATACGCCGCGGCGGCCTCCTCCCGCTTTTTCATCCGTTCAAAAAGGAAGGCCAGATTCATGAGGGGCTGGGGAGAAGCCGGATGCATTTCGGCGTTGAGACGGAAAATCGTTTCCGCATCCGCAAACCGCTGCTCCCGGATCAGCGAGAAGCCTCTGGCCGACAGGGCTTTTTCGGAAGCCGGAATCTCATAGCCGTATTTTTCGGAAAGGCGGGCGGAGTACGCCCGAACGGCGTCCGGTCCCGCGGCCGCCGTTTCCGCCGGCATCCGCCAGTCGCGATAAATCCATTTGAGGCCCCGGTAGAAAGCGGGCAAGGCCGCGGTCCCTTGGTCCTCGTCGGCTTCCACGGCCATCTCCCATTCCAGTCTAGGAAAGGCCTTTTTTTCGAGAACGCGGGTGAAGGCCTGGAGGCCGGGAATCGTCTCCCGTTCGTTGCCGACACCTAAATAGAGAAGGCCGCGGATCCCGGCTTCGGCCGGCTTCCCTTCGGCGAACGGCAGAATCATGGAATTATCGAACGTCAAGGACGCTCCGTCCGTGAGGATCCCCCCGAACGTCCCCGGCGATTCAAAAAAAGCATAAACCGCAAACAAACCTGACAGCCCGTGGCCGCAAAGAACGCGGAACGGCTGCGTCCGGTAATTCGTCTCGAGCCAGGGGATCAACTCCTCCTTCAGGAACCGGAGAAAGTCCGGCGCGCCGCCGCTGGCCGGGAGATAATCGACCCGAGTCGGCGTCGAATCCCGGTAATGGTGCCGCGGCGTCGGCTCGGGCAGGGCCGCGACGATCATCTCCGGCATATGAGCGTTACGGGCGAGAAGCTCGACGATAGCGGCCGTATAGAGAAAATGAGGCCCGGCTCCCAGCTGGATGAGAACGGGATAGCGGTCGGAGGAACCGTCATATCCGTCGGGGAGGCGGATCCAGACTTCCCGCGTTTCCTGAAGGATCTTGGATTCCAGAGAGGCCTTCAGGCCGACGGCGAGGGCGCTCCCCGGCGGGCTTTGAGCTGGATTCTGGCCGGCCGGGAGCAGGCCGGCGGCAAGACCGAGCAGGGCTGTCAGGACGACGGCTCGAAAGATTTGGGACAAAGAACGCATCGGGACCTCCTCGTTTGATTTCGGCCGCGGAAGATCCGGAAATCCGGGGGAAGTCGGTAAAGAAACGCTCCGGAACCCGAAAAATTTTTTACGCGCGGAGCGATCGGGAAGGGCGGCTCCCCTGGATCCGGCCTTTTCTTTTCCGCACGCCGGATAATGGCTTCAAGAAACGAGCCAAACTCCGGGCCGCTTGGCCCAACCGGAGGTTATTTTTCCGTGTTTGCCGCCGCGTCTTCTTTCTCGTACCGGTCGTTGATCGTATGCCAGATCCCGGCATCCTTGATCCCCAGCTTTTTCGGATCGAAAACCATCCGGCCGGTTTTCCGTTGCGCCTCATAATCCTTCAAGGTCGCCAGCCCGACCCGCGACAAAAGAAGGATGGCGATGACGTTGAGCCAGGCCATCAAGCCGACGCCGATATCACCCAGGGTCCAGGCCAGACCGGTCGAACGGATCGCTCCGAAGAACGTCATCCCCAGAAGAAACACCCGGGCCGCCTGAATGGCCGGGGCGCTTTTCTTTTTGAACAGGTAAGCGACGTTGGATTCCGTATAGAACGCGTAGGCCATCAGCGTGGTGAAAGCGAAAAAGAAAAGGGCGATGGCCACGAAATATCCGCCGAAGCCCTTGAGCAGCGTGTCGATGCCCATCTGCGTCCAAATGGGGCTGGCCTCGATCCCGGGGATGTTGTTGACGATCATTCCGCCCTTTCCGTCAGCGACATTGTACGTTCCGGTCAACAGGAGCATGAATCCCGTAGCCGAGCAGACAAACAACGTGTCCACGTAAACGGAGAACGCCTGGACCAGGCCTTGCTGGGCCGGGTGCCGAACCTCGGCCGCGGCCGCCGCCTGGGGCCCCGTGCCCTGGCCGGCTTCATTTGAGAAAATCCCCCTCTTCACGCCCCAAATGATCGCCGACCCGACGATCCCGCCGAAAACGGCGTCGGCTCCGAAAGCGGATTTGAAGATCAAGGCCAGAACGGAGGGCAGGCGTTTGATGTCCAGGATGACGATGATGAGGGCCATGATCACGTAGCCGATGGCCATGAAGGGGACCAAAAGCTCGGCCGCTTTGCCGATGCGCTTGACTCCGCCGAAGATGACGAAGCCCAGGAGGACGGCGATGACGATGCCTGCGGCCGTCGGCGTGACCGCCGGAAAAATGTTCCGGAAAGCAACGGTGATGCTGTTGGACTGGATTCCCGGGAGCAGGATGCCGCAGGAGAGGACGGTGACGATGGCGAAGATGACGGCATACCATTTCTGTCTCAGGCCTTTGGCGATGTAATAAGCCGGTCCGCCGCGGTAGACGCCGCCGATTTCTTCCTTCCAGACCTGGCCCAGAGCCGCCTCGATGTAGGCCGAGCCGGCGCCGAGGAAGGCCAGCATCCACATCCAGAACAGCGCGCCCGGACCGCCGAAACCGATGGCCGTGGCCACGCCGGCAATGTTGCCCGTCCCGACCCGGCCTCCCAGAGCCATGGCGAATCCCTGGAACGAGGACACGCCCTTCTTTGAAGAGCTCCCCGTCCAGAGCTGGCCGACCATGTCCTTGATCAACCGGACCTGGAGGAAGCGGGTCCGGATTGAAAAATAGATTCCCGCCCCGAGGCAAAGGATGACAAGAGGATAACCCCAGACGTAGCCGTATACCGCGTCGACGATTTGCTGCAGGTCCATGAAGTACTCCTTGGAAGGAATGGCACCGGCAAAACGAGAGGCCATTCTAGTCGATGCGGCCGGACCGGGTCAATCAAAATCTCCTCCGTTTTCCCCGCTCCTCCCGATATGATAGAATTTTGCCCCATGATCCGCCGCCGTATCGCCCGATTCGCCGTCCCGGCCTTGGCCGTGTCTGTCATCCTGGCCGTCGTCGGAGCCGGGGCCTGCCGTTCCGGCGCCGAATCCGGGCCCGCCGCCTTCCGTTTCATCGAAGGACTGACGACCGCGGGCGTCGTCGAAAGCCCCCTGAAGCGTCCGGACGTCGCCGGTCTCGGGGAGCGGGCCTACCCGGTCAATTCTTCCGACATGACCGCGTCCGGAAACGGAGGCGAGTCCGCCTTCGGCCTGAAGCGCAAGCTGGATCTGGGCTTGATGGAAATGGACATACTCTTCGCCCCGCCCCGGAGCGAATACGCCTACCGGCTGCCGTTCAAATCCGCCGGCATTCTCGATTTCGAAATCGGCATCGTCCGCGACGCTCACGCGGCGTCCCGTGCGGCCGCCGCCGATCCCGCATCCGGCGGCGTCAATTTCCTGGTGATTCTCGAGATGGACGGCCGCAAGAAGGTCGTCTTCGAGCGGCGGCTCAAGCAGCCGGAAGCCCGCGCGGCCCGGACGATCAATCAGGTCGCCTGCCGGATTCCGTTGCCGGAACGGCGCTCGGAGGCGGCCTTGCGGCTCGTGACCGCCGGCGACGCCTCGGCTTTCGCCTATTGGGCCCGCCCGGTTATCTACGTTCCGCAAAAAGCCCCTTTGAACGTCGTTCTCATCTCCATCGACACCCTCCGGGCCGACCACGTGGGAACGTACGGCTACGACAAGCCGACAACCCCCACCATCGACGCCCTGGCCGCCGAATCGGCCGTTTTCGAAAACGCATACACGACGGCCCCCTGGACGCTGCCCGCCCATGTCTCGATGTTCACCGGCCTCAACTGCGTTCGTCACCGCGTCTACGCCGAGCGCGACCGGATGGACCCCCGCACGCCCACCCTGGCGGAGAAGCTGCGGGAGCGCGGCTACGCGACGCGGGCGATCACGAGCGGGGGCTTCGTCAGCGCAAATTACGGATTCGCCGCCGGCTTCGACGAATACTACCAGGACCAGGTCGTCCTGGCCGTCAACCAGGCCGAAAAAACCGGCCGGGACGCGGTCGCCTATATCGAAACGAACACGGATCGGCCGTTCTTCCTGTTCCTTCATACCTACCAGATCCATTCCCCCTACAAAAGCCCCGAAGCCTTCCGCAAGATGTTCCTCAAGCCGGACGCCCGCTGGACGGTTTTCGACGTCACCCGCGAGCTCGGCGGACGGGGCGGCGTTTACCGGCCCATGAGCGGGCCCGACCGGGACAACGTCGTCGGTCTCTATGACGCCGGCCTCCGGTTCACGGACGAAACCCTCGTCAAGCCCGTCGTGGAGACACTCCGGCGCCTGGGCCTGTACGAGCGGACGATGATCATCGTCACCAGCGACCACGGCGAGGAGTTTTACGACCACGGCGGCTGGAATCATTCGCACAGCGTCTACGACGGGCTGCTTCGCGTTCCCCTCATCGTCAAGATGCCCGGCGGGGAGTTCCGCGGACGGCGTTATCCCGGGATCGTCCGGCTCACCGACCTGATGCCCACGATCCTGGAAGCGGCCGGCGCTTCCGCCGAGACGCTCGATCTCAACGGCTCAAGCCTTCGGCCGGTCCTCAAGGGCAAGGAAACGAAAGACCGTGAATTTCTGGCCGAGCTGGCCGACAACGTCCTCAATTGCCAGGTTCCCCAGCGTTTGGCCCATAACGCCGGCCGGCTCAAGGTCATCCTGAATCAGGCGTTTTCCCAAACCCAATGGGATTTTTTCGACATCAAGCCGCCGGGGTTTCCGCCCGTCGAAGTTTATGATCTGGCCCGCGATCCGCGGGAAAAGGACAACATCGTTTCCCGGCCGCCGGCCGAGGCCCGGGCCCTCATTGAAAAAGCCCGCAAAATGGACCTTCTCCTCCCCAAGCGGGGAGCGAAAGAAACCAAGGTGGATCCGGCGGTCGAAAACCAGCTCCGAGCGCTGGGCTACATCAGATAACAGGTTAAGCGGCGCCGAGGCGGCCGTTTATTTCAATTCGTCCTTTTTTTCCGGTTCGTCGACTTTTTTCGGCCTGAACTTGATGGTATAGACAAGGCCGACGACGATCAGCAGGGCTCCCCACCAGACGCCGGCGTGCAGCTCGCGGAGCACGACGTTGTGCTTGCCGGGAACGATCAAGTCGTAAATTCCCGCGCCGAAGATCAAGACGCCGTAAACGGTCAGGAGCGCTCCGATGAAGAACCAGATCGAGATCATCTTTTTATGCATGGTCGGGCTCCTTACCAGAAGATGACGTTCAGGGCGATGAAGACGGCGCAGACGACGCCGGCCCAGAAGATCGGCCGTTGGACAAGCTTCAGGTGCTTCTCCGAGGGCAGGACGGTGCAGCTGCGGACCAGGCCGTTCAGCTCGCTTTCCGGCTTGGGTTTGGTGAACAGGCTGACGATGATCGTGACCGCGAAGCAGATCAGGCAGCTCCACAAGGCCCGGTACATGTTCTCGGCCATCGCCTTGGCGTTCGGCGAAAGAGCGATGATCCGCAGGGCGGCCGGGTCGATCTTGACCCAGGCGTACATGCCGATGGACGAGGCCGTTCCGGCGAGCAGGCCCCAGAAGCCGCCGGCCGAGGTCGCCCGTTTCCAGAGCATGCCGAGCAAGACCGTGCCGAAGAGCGGGGCGATGAAGAAGGAGAACAAGGCCTGAACGTAGTCCATAATGCTGGCGAACTGCATCACCAGGTAGGCCGTGCCGATGCTGACCAGAACCCCCAGGATGGTGGTCCAGCGGCCCACCTTGACGAAGTGGGCGTCGCTCATCTGCTTTTTCCGGAGCGGCTTATAGATGTCGTAGGTCCAGACCGTGGCGAAGGCGCTGACGTTCCCGGCCATGCCGGACATGAAGCCGGCGATCAGGGCGGTGATGCCCAATCCCAGCAATCCCGGCCCGAGGTATCGGGCCATCATCAGGGGCAGGACTTCGTTGTAGCTGTGGGCTCCGGCGGTGACCACGGCTTGCGATTCTCCCACCAGGCCGGGCATGACCGCCAGACCGAGCAGGCCGGGGAGGATGACGATGAGGGGAACCATCATTTTGAAGCCCGCGCCGATGATCGGAGCCATTTTCGCCGAGCGAAGGTCCTTGGCCGTCAGAACCCGCTGGACGACGAGGAAGTCGGTCGTCCAGTATCCCATGGAAATGATCGCCCCGAGGCCGAAGACGATGCCCGTCCAATGAATGCCCATGGGATTGTCGGAAAAGGAGCCGATGCTCCGCCATAGGTGGGTGAAATCCCCCTGGTAATTCTCATGAATCTTGGCGACCATCTTGCCCCAGCCGCCGGCTTCGATCATGCCGATGATGGGAACCAGCAGGGCGCCCAGCCAGATGAGCATGAACTGAAGGACCTCGTTGAAGATAGCCGACAGCAGCCCCCCGGCGAAGACGTACAGGGCCACGGTGATCGAGGAGACCCAGATGCTGAAATTGATATCCCAGCCGAGGACGACCTTCATCACCAGGGCCATGGAGTACATGTTGATGCCGCTCATCAGGACGGTCATGAAGCCGAAGCACAGAGCCGAGAGAGTCCGGCTCGCGTCGCCGAACCGGAGCTGCAGATAACCCGGCACGGAATGCGTCTTGGAGATGTAATAGAACGGCATCATGATGATGGCCAGGAAGAGCATGGCCGGGATCGCTCCGATCCAGTACCAATGGGTGGCCAGGATGCCGTACTGGTAGGCCGAAGCGGCCCAGCCCATGAGCTCGAGGGCGCCCAGGTTGGCGGCGACGAAGCTCAAGCCGGCGATCCAGGCGGTCATCTCCCGGCCGGCCATGAAGAAGTCGTTGCCGGTCTTGGTGAACCGCTTGAGATAGAATCCGATGCCCAGGACGACGAGGAAATAAATGGCGACGATGGCGATGTCAACGCCGTTCAACGAGACCAGTGCTCCAGAGTTCTGCATCATGTTCTCCTTCGGGGGGAAATCCGGCCGATTCCGAGGGCGCCCGGAAGCGAAAGGGAACGCCGGAGTTGAAAAGGCATTTCGCCGGGTATCTTATTCGGGAGGGAGCCGATTGTCAACCGGAATAATATTTGCGTTATCGTTAACTTTAAGGATTTTTCGGCGATTTCACCGCCGTCGTCCCCGGCCCCCTGGAAGGCCCGAAGGCGCCTTCCTTTTTGACAGCCGCTCCGAATATGCTATGATTTTCGGATGAATCAATGCGATGCGCGCCGACTCCGGAGAGCGATCCCTTGTCTTCTGGCCGCCGCGGCCTTCATCGGCCCGGCCTGCCGCCCGCGGACATCGGACGGGTCCTCCTCCCTTCGATTCATCGATAGGATGACGGCCGCCGAGGTGGTCGAAAGCCCGCTGAAAAACCGGGAAACGGACGGCCGCACGGACGTTTTTCCATCCGGGTCCATCGAGTTGTCCTCCCGAGGCGACGGGAAGAATGTCTTCGGCCTGAGACGGACGGCGAACGCCGGCGGAACGGAGATGGAGATTCTCTTCGCTCCCCCGCGGAGCGTCTTTGCCTTCCCTCTTTCCCCCCAGGCCGCCGGCACCCTCGATTTCGGGATCGGCATCGTCCGCAACAGCGCGGAAAAACCCCCGGCCGCCGACGGCACGGCCGCCGCCGGCGGCGTCACGTTCCTCGTCACCCTGGAAACCAAAGCGGGGCGAACGGTCCTGTTCGAGAGTATTCTTGCTCCGCCGCCGTTCGGGCAGAAACGGACCGTCAACCGCTCCCGTCACAAGGTTCCGCTTCCGGCCCTGGACGGGAAAGCGACCCTGACGTTCCAAACGACCGGGCCGGCCGGAGAATTCGCCTTTTGGACGAACCCTGTTTTTTACGTTCCGCAAAAGAAGCCGGCGGGCATCATCCTCGTATCCCTCGACACGCTCCGTCCGGATCATCTGGGCTATAACGGATACGCGCGGCCGGTTTCCCCGGCTCTCGATGCCCTGGCCGCCGACGCGGCCGTTTTCGAGAACGCTTACACGACCGCGGCCTGGACTCTCCCCGCCCACGTTTCGATGTTCACCGGCCTCAATTGCAACCGGCACCGGGTTTACGACGAGCTTGCCCGGGTCGATCCCGGAACGGTCACCCTGGCCGAAAAGCTGCGTGCGGCCGGATACGCCACCCGGGCCTTCACCGGCGGCGGGCTGGTCAGCGCGGAATACGGTTTGTCGAAGGGATTCGACGAATACCGCATGGAAGCCGGGGGGCATCAGGATCCGGTTCAGGCGGACCTCGTCGGCCGGGAGGCGGTCCGCTGGCTCGAGGAAAACGCCGACCGGCCGTATTTTCTCTTCCTCCATACCTACCAGATCCATCTCCCCTACAAGAGCCCCGAGCCCTGGTCTTCGCGATTCCTGGCGCCCGACGCCCGCTGGAAATCCTTTTCTCTTGAGAAAAATCTCGGCGGATTGGCCGGCGTCTTCCGGCCCCTCCGCGAACCGGACCGGGCCAACGTCGTCGACCTGTATGACGCCGAGATTCAATACACGGACGAAACGCTGATCGCGCCCGTCGTGAAGGCGCTCCGCCGGCTCGGGCTGTACGACGAGGCCCTGATCGTCGTGGCGAGCGACCATGGCGAGGAATTTTTCGAGCACGGAGGATGGGACCATACGCACAACGTGTACGAGGAGCTCATCCGTATCGCCCTCCTCGTCAAAATGCCGAGATCGGAATTCCGCGGGCGTCGCTTCTCCCCCGTCGTCCGGATCACCGACATCATGCCGACGATCCTGGAAACCGCCGGGTTGCCTCCGGCCGGGCTCAACCTCGACGGCGCCGGCCTCCGGCCGGTCATGAGCGGAAAAGAGACGGCCGACCGGGAATTCCTGGTCGAGCTTTCCGACAATGTCTACAACTGCAACATCCCGCCGCGGCTGGCGACGAACAGCGGCCGCCGCAAAATCATCCTCAACCGGCCGTTCCGCCCGGAGCAGCTGAATTTTTTCTTCGCCCCGCCGCCTGATTTTCCCGCCCTTCAAATCTTCGACCTCGAGCGCGATCCGAAAGAAAAGCAAAACTTGGCCGGACAGGCGGGCGAAGCCGCCCGGGACCGGACCCTCCTGGAAAAAGCCCGCCGGCTCGAAGAACGAATCCCTCCGCGGGGGGACAAAAAAATCGAGGTCGATCAGGACTTGAAGGACCAGTTGCGGGCCTTGGGGTACGTCAAATGACCGCTGCTTTCCGTTTTTCCCGCCCCGTCTCTAGAACGGCGATTCTTGCCCTGACCGTCCTCGCCGCTCTCGGCCCGGCCTGCCGGGCCCGTTCGGCGGCCGAGCCGGGAACCATCCGGCTGATCGATCTGCTGACCGACGCCGGCGTCATCGAAAGCCCGTTGAAAGGCGCGGCCGGCGGCGGCGACCGGCGTTTCCCGGTCAAATCCACGGTCATGACCGAAACCGGAAGCGGCGAGCGGGCTTTCGGAGTGAAACGGCGGCTGAACGTCGCCCTGGCCGAGCAGAGCATCCTTTTCGCCCCGCCGCGAAGCGAGTACCAGATCCGTCTCCCGTCCCGGTCGGCCGGAATTCTCGATTTCGGGATCGGCATCGTCCGGGACGCGAATTCCAACCGGCCGGCGGCGAAAGCAAAGGCCGGGGAATCCCCCGAAGGCGTCACCTTCCTCCTCATCGAGGAAATCGGCGGCCGCAAGAACGTCCTTTTCGAGCGCCGTCTCGCCGCGCCCAAGATCCGATCGTCCCGGACGGTCGCCCGGTCCCGGTTCCAGGCGCCGCTTCCGGAACGGGACGGCGAAGCGACCCTGACTCTCGTCACGGACGGCGAGGCGGGTTTGTTCTCATTCTGGGATAACCCCGTCCTGCGCGTCCCGCGGAAAGCCCCGCTCAACGTCGTTCTCATTTCCCTGGACACCCTCCGGACGGACCACGTCGGGACGTACGGCTACGCCCGGCCGGTTTCGCCCGCGATCGACGCCCTGGCCGCCGACGGGGCCGTCTTCGAAAACGTCTTCTCGACCGCGTCTTGGACGATCCCAGCCCACGCCTCCATGTTCACCGGCCTCAACTGCGTCCGCCACCGGGTGTATGACGAGCGCGGACGGATGGATCCCCGAACGGTCACCCTGGCCGAAAAAATGCGGGAAAAGGGCTTCGCCACCCACGCCATCACCGCCGGCGGCTTCGTCAGCGCGACGTTCGGCTTCGCCAAGGGTTTCGACGAATACCACATGGAAAAATGGGGATTTGAGGATTCGACCGAAGCCGAGAAGACCGGCCGGGACGCAGCCCAATGGATCGAGAAAAACACGGACCGGCCGTTTTTCCTCTTTCTCCATACCTATCAGATCCACCTGCCGTATAAAAGCCCGGAACCGTACCGGTCGATGTTCCTGGGGCCCTCCCCCCGCTGGACCTTTTTCGATCTGGGCCGCGACGGCGGCGGGCGCGAGGGCATCTACAAGACGTTCAGCGATGCCGACCGGGAGAACATCATCGGCCTCTACGACGCCGGCGTCCGCTACACCGATGAAACCCTCGTCAAGCCCGTCGTCGAGGCCCTTCGCCGTCACGGGCTTTACGACCGGACCCTGATCATCGTGACCGCCGACCACGGCGAGGAATTTTTCGAGCACGGCGGCTGGAACCATACCCACGGCGTATACAACGAATCGATCCGCGTGCCGCTCGTCGTCAAGATGCCGGATTCAAAATACAAGGGCCGGCGGCTTTCTCCCTTCGTCCGGCTGACCGACGTCATGCCCACGGTCCTGGACGTCTTCGACATCCCGGCCGAGGAGCTGAAGCTCGACGGATCGAGCCTGCTGCCCGTTCTGAAGGGAAAGGACAAGGCCGACCGCGTGTTTTTGGCCGAGCACGCCGACAACGTCAACGAAAACCAGGTCCCCCAGCGCCTGGCCCTCAGCTCCGGGCGCCTCAAGGTCATCATCAATCATCCCTTTACCGAAAAAAACCTCGCTTATTTCACCGATAAACCGCCCGACTTTCCGCCCGTCGAGCTATACGATCTCGCGGCCGATCCTCTGGAAAAGCGAAACCTCGCCGACCGGCCTTCCGAGGCCGGCCGAGCCCTCATCGCCAAAGCCCGGGAACACGACCTTCTCATCCCGAAAAGAGGGAAAGGCAAGATGAAGGTCGACAAGGCCCTGGAAGAGCAGCTCCGGTCGCTGGGCTACATCAAGTAAAGATGATGTGGCCGCCGGCCGCGAGCTCGTAAAAGCGGCCCACGGTGATGATCGAGTCCACCTGGGAGCAGAAATCCTCTTTCTTCAGCTTGAACATGTCGACCGTCGCCTTGCAGGCGTAGAGCTTGCAGCCGGCGTCGGCGATCATTTCGACGAACTCGGGTACGGGCGGGATATCGAGCTTGTCCATGGTTTTATTCATCATGGACGTGGCCATGGCCGACATGCCCGGAAGGATGCCGATGAGGCTGGCCATGTGCATGCCGGGATTCCCGACCGTGGCGACCTTGATCCGGCCCATTCTCTTTTTTGTGATCGCGTCCATCCCGAAAAACGTGAAGAAAAGGCTGGCTTCGATGCCTTCCATCCGGGCGCCGTTGGCCATAATCAGGCCGGGATAGACGCCGTCCAGCCCTCCTTTGGAAATGATGATCGAAACCTTCTTGATTTTTTCGTTCATGACTTCTCTCCCCGCCGAGGCGGCGTCAGACGCAGCCCTCGGGCTTTTTCAGGCCGGCGATCCGGGCCGCTTTCTTGGCCGGGCCGCCGGGAAACAGCTCGTAAAGCTCCTTGGTCGTGATGACCCCGGACTTGTTGAGCCGGCGGATACTGGGAGCCTGGCCGGTCTCCTTGAATTCCTTCTGCATGAATTCGATGACTTTCCAATGGGCCGGTCCGAGCGCGGCGATCCCTTCTTCCGCGGCGATGGCCGCGGCCACATCGCGAGTCCATTGGGAAAAATCGGTCAGGTAGCCGTCGGCGTCGACGTCGACGGCGGCATTTCCAACCATTTTTTGCGGCATGGCGGTCTCTCCTTTTTATTGCGAACCGTCCCGGGCGGCGCCCGGGCGCTTTTTCCCGGCCATCTTCATCCGGGCGGGAACGAACGGGATCTTCCGGCCCCGCAACAGAAGATGCCAATAGATCCAGCGGAAAACCAGCTTGCCCCAGTGGTTGATCCGGCTGGGCTTGAGCAGCGGCAGGGGGCCGAGCAGCGGGAAGGGAAAACGACCGGGCAGGGGCTCGGTCTCATAGTTGAAATCGATGAGGATGGCCTTGCCCTTGCCCATCTCGACGAAGCAATTGGCGTGGCCGTCAAAGGCCGGCTCGAGCGGCCGGCCGTCGATCGCCCGGAGGATGTTCTCCGCCAGGATCTCGGACTGGAAATGGACGACCGAGCCGGCCTTGGAAGCCGGCACGTCCGTCGCGTCGCCCAGGGCGAAGATATTCTCGAATTTTTTCGCCCGAAGGGTGGCGGGGTCGGTCGGGAGGAAGCGGAATTCGTTGCCCATCCCCGAGCGTTCGATCATTTCCGAGCCCATGTTGGTCGGCACGGTCACGAGAAGATCGTAGGGCACTTCCCGGCCGTCATAGCCGACGATCTTTCGGGCCGCCGCGTCGACTTTTTCGGCGTTGAAATCGGCGACCATCCGGATGTTCTTTTTTTCCAGCAGCCCCCCCAGGATCCGCGAGGCGACCGGCTTGGTGAAGGCGCCGGGGAGCGGCGTCACGTAGACGATTTCGACCTTGTCCCGCTTGCCGTGGCGGCGGAGGCAGTCGTCGCAAAAAAAGGCGAATTCCAGCGGCGCGACCGGGCACTTGATGGGCGTCTCGTTGACGTGGACGGCCAGCGTCCCCCCGGAAAAGGTCTTGAGCTTGGCCCCCAGGGCTTCGGCCCCGTCGGGCGTGTAGAAGTCGAAAATGGTCTCCCGCCAGCCCTCGAGCATCCCGGGCGTCTCGGAAGGGACGATCTCCGCCCCCGTCGCGACGATCAGGTAATCATAAGGAAGCGACCGTCCGTCTTCCAGGAGGACGCGGTTTTCCGCAGGGAAGATCCGGTCGATTTCGGCTTGAATGAAGTCCACGCCTTTCGGCAGGAATTTCGATTTGGGCTTGACGATGTCTTTTTTCTCAAGGAAGCCGAAGGGGATGAACAGGAAGCCCGGCTGGTAATAATGCTCGTCGTCGCGGTCGACGACGGTGAGGGCCCATTCCTTGCGGGAAAGCTTCTTGCGGAGGTGATTGGCCGCGACCGTTCCCCCCGTTCCGGCTCCGAGGATCACGAGGTGGCGCATCGGCTTCTCCTTGACGCCCGGCAATCAAGAAAACGATAATTCTTATTAATATTATCGGATTCCTTGGCTGAAATCAAGACCTCTTTGTTTTCATTATAAACCGGCGGGCGGAAACCGAAAAAAATGCCGGCCGGTCAATCCGTCGGGAACCAAACCCGCATCTCGTTGGGACCGCGGTTGGCCCAAACGTAATAGGGTATAAGGACCATCCCCCGGACTTTCCCCGCGCCCACGACCATGGGGGCCATGGGCCCCTGCCGCTTTAAGACAACGATTCCGCCCAGAAGATCCGGCCGGAATTCGGCCGAAAAGGGCGCCCCGACCATGGCCGACATGTCCAGGACGCGCCCGTCGTTGTCCGCGCCCTCGGCGCAATAAACCAGGGGCCCGCGCTGATAGGCGATCCGGCCGGCGTCGGCCGCGACGGAAGGATGGGCGGCGACGCGGCGGACCGGCATCGGCAGGGACAGCGCGACGGCGTCCCCTTTTTTCCAGGTCCGGCGAAGGACGGCGTATCCTTTTTCGAGATCGGTTTCGACCGTTTCGCCGTTGACGGCCAGGGCGGGCGCCTCGTCGTTTTCATCGATGAATCGATAGAGATCGGTCGGGACGGGCTCGTTGCGGGCCCAGCCGGGAATGCGGACATGAAGAGCGAAGGCCGCGGCCTTTTCCGGCTCGAGGCGGAGGCGAACTTCGCCGTCCCAGGGATAGCGGGTCTCCTGGGTCAGGACGACCTTCGTCCCGGCGATATCGACCTCCGCCGTGTTGGCGGCAAACAGGTTCACGTAAAGAGAATCGTTCCGGACGGCGTAAACATATCCGGGAACCGAAGGCAGGAACCGGGCGATGTTCGGGGGACAGCAGGACACCTCGAACCAGGCCGATCGTCCGACCTGGCCCTGGTAGAGCTTCGACTTCCCGTCCGCTTCCAGCGGATTCTGATAGAAAAACGACATGCCGTCCAGGCCCACGCCCGAAATCAGTCCGTTGTACATCACCCGCTCGAGGACGTCGGCGTACTTGGCCTCGCCGTGCAGGAGGAAGAGCCGTTGTTGCCACAGGGCGTTGCCGATGGCCGCGCAGGTTTCGGTGTAAGCGGACTGGTTGGGAAGCTCATAAGCGTCGCCGAAGGCTTCCGATCCGGACCGGGCGCCGACGCCGCCGGTCAAATACATTTTTTTCCCGACGACGTTGTCCCAGAGCCGGTCGATGGCCTTCACGTATTCCGGATAACCGCCGAGAGCGGCCACGTCGGCCATCCCGGCGTACATGTACATCGCCCGGACGGCGTGGCCGACGGCTTCGTCCTGATCGAGGACCGGCTTGTGATTCTGCATATACTCGTTCGAATCGTAGACGGCGAACGGGTCGTCCGCGGCGTGCCGCTCGCCCTGGAAGTAACGGCCGCGCTCGTCGAGGAAAAACTTGGCCAAGTCCAGGTAAGCCCGGTTTCCCGTGGCCCGGTAAAGCTTGCTCAGGCCGATCTCGATTTCCTGGTGGCCGGGAAAGGCCCGCTTTTTCCCGGGGCCGAACGTCTGGACCAGCAGGTCGGCGTTTTTCACGGCGATCTCGAGAAACGATTTCTTCCCGGTCGCTTGAGCGTGGGCGGTGGCAGCCTCGTCCATATGGCCGACGTTGTAAAATTCGTGGCTGACCCGGAGGTTGGACCACCGCTCTGCCCCGGCTCCCGGAGCGGGATGGGCGGGGTCGATCGTCCGGTTCGTGAACAAATACCCGTCCGGTTCCTGGGCTTTGCCGATGACGGCGATGAGATCGTCCAGCGTCGCCTCGAGCTTCGGATCGGACTTGAGCATTAAAGTGTAGGCCGCCCCTTCCATGGCCTTGAAGACATCCGAGTCGTTGAAGCGTCTTCCCTCGAAGGCGCCTTTCATTAAGCCGGCGGCTTTGCGGAAGTTATCCACCCGGCCGGTCTCTTCGTTCTTCTGAAAAGCGAAGGGAATGGTCACCGTCCGGTTCGTCTCCATCCGGGGAGCCCAGAAAACATCGTTCAGATGGACGTCCGTGAACGGAACGGGGCGGATCGGATAATCGGAACTTCCCGGGGACGCGCCCATCATCATCATCGAAAAAACAACCGCGGCAAACGCCGCCGCCGGAATCCTCTTGCCCATGGCACCCTCCGCATCACAACGATCATCCCGCGCCTCCGCGGCTTTTTCTCGGAACGCGGCGGGGGCGGCCCGCGCCGCCCCCGCTCGATCCAATCTTTTTTACCGGACCGCGACCTCGTAAAGCGAAACGCTCATCGGCGGGACGGTCAGCTCGGAGCCGAACGGAGCGGCCGCCGTCTCGACGGTCTTCACTTCCAATTCCTTCCCGGGCACGTTTTTCGATTGAGGATCGGCCCCGGTGATGACGAACCGTTTCGCCTTGGACGAAAGCCGGACGCCCTTGATCGAAACCGGCAGGCGCTGAGCCGCCTTGGTCGGGTTGACGATCGCGACGGTCAGGACTTTCTTTCCCTCTTTCCAGGCCGCGGAGACGTCCAGAGGTTCGGGCGCTCCGCCGAGCTTCACGGGGATCGATCCGAAATGATTGCGGTACAGGGCCAGGACCTGCCCGGTCGTATCGAGGACGGCGGCGGTTTTGCTTGTCTTGATCGCCCCGATGACGTTGACCGTCTGGGCGTAATTGGCCATGAAGAAAATGTCGCTGTTGCGGAAAAACTCGTGCAGGCCGGCGGCGATGCCCAGGGCGTCCTTCAGGAAATACTGGGTTCCGAGCTCGCCATACACGTGGGGGCCGTACCAGTAGTTCCATTCGTCTTGGACGATCGGGACAAGCTTGTTTTTAAGGGCCGGAATCGTTTTCTGGTAACGGCGATGGGCGTCGGCGATCCGCTTGACCTGGTTGGGGGCCAGACGGACGTGGCTCATCAGTCCCGGCTGCTCCTGGACGTAAAAATGCTCGCTCATATAATCCATGTCTCCGGCCGCGGCGGCCAGCATCCCTTCGCTCCATGGGCCGACTTCGCCCACGGCGATCAGCTTGATCGAGGGATCCTTGGCTTTCATCGCCCGGGCGAAGCGGATGTGCTTTTTCGTGTAATCGACCAGGGGCATGTGGCCGAGCTGCCAGTCGCCGTACATCTCGTTGCCGATCGACCAGTACACGACCTTCCAGGGAGCCGGATGGCCGTTGGCCGCCCGGAGCTTGCCCATCGGGGTCGTCTCGGCGCCGTTGAGATATTCGACTTCATCGGCCGCCTGAATCTCGCTTCCCTGGCCGGAGTTGACCGCGATGTACGGTTCCGTCCCCAGGATCTCGCAGAAGCGCATGAACTCGTGAATGCCGACGTCCATGTGTTCCACGCCCGTCCAGGCCGGATTCTTGCGCGGCGGGCGCTTGTCGCGGTCGCCGATCCCGTCTTTCCAGTCGTATCCGCTGACGAAATTCCCGCCCGGCCAGCGATAGACGGGCGAATTCAATTCCCGGAGAGCCGCCAGCACCTCCGGCCGGAATCCGTCGACGTTGTCGGCCGGCATGATGGATACGGTCCCGATCCGGAACGACTCGAGCCCGCCGCTTGTGATCTCGAGCCGGGCGTTTTCGGTCGACGCGCCCGCCGTGAACAAAAACGGCTCGGTCCGGTATTCCGTACCGAACGATTTCAATTCGACCGTCTGGCGGTCCGCCGGCGCCGGCCCCCAGACCAGGGCAACCCGCAGCGGCAGGGCGCCCGGATCGGCCGAAGCCACCAGGCGGCCAATATAATTCTTCCCGGCGATGACGGCCAGATTTTCCTGGACGATTCCGCCGGGGATCCCGTCGCCGGTCAGCCGGATTTCCGGCGCATGGACGCCGACATAGGGCAGAATGGGATTCATCCGGACGTTGCGCGGATCGCCGACGGCCTTCCATGGCGATTCGGCGTCGCCCACCGGATAATAAAACTTCCGGTCTTCCAGCATCTCGGCCCAGATTCCCTGGTAGATGCAGCGGCCGAGGTGTTCGATGAACTGGCCGTAGATGTACTTGGAAATCGGAGCGGAGACGGCCCGCACATCGATGTCCGCCTTCGGACTCAGCTTCCGGGAGGAAAGAAGCTCGAGCGACAGGTCATCGAACCAGGCCGTCCCGGTCGCCCGGCCCCAGCCGCCGAAAAGGCAGTTGAGCGAAACGCCGTCGTTGGGCCCGCTTTCAAAAACGACTTCCAGCCGGGTCCAATCGCGGGTGCCGCTGATCGCCGGCGTCAGGACGTTGATCCCTTCCAGGTTGAAAAGCGCGCCGCGGCTTTGCCCCGGGACGAGATTCTCGGTTTTCACCCAGCCGCTGAGGCGGTACTTGGCGTAAGGCCGAAGGGCCACGTCGGTCTGAAAATATGCGTCCGAACCTTCGGCCGAGGAAATCCGCACGCTCCGCCGGCCCGAGTGGAAGACGGTCTCGTCAACGGCCAGCTTGGCTTTCTCCTCCCAATCGTTGGGCCGCCAGCCTTTGGGAAGGCCGTTTTCGACGTCCTCGAACGAGGCGTTGGGAATGAGGACGGCCCCGGCCGCGGCCTTCTGGGCCGGCGCGGGGAGGGCGAGGGCGGCGAAAACAATCGCCGCAGCCGCGATCCGGATTTTCCAGGATTTCATGATTCCCTCCTCACTTCACGGCGATTTCTTGGATGCCCGAGGAAAATCCCTCGGGCAGCTGAATTTCCAGCTTCAAGCCGGCGGCCATGACGGGCGCGAAGCGGACGACGTTGTATTTGTCCTTCTCGACGCCGTACGCGTTCCGGGCCTTCACATCCAGCCACTCCCCGTCGGACCGATAAAAGGCCTTCCAGGAAGCGGGCGGGCGGCACTCGCCCATGCCCGTGTCGTCGAACCAGTAGACCGCGGTTTCCGCGATCCGCGCGGGCTTGGGAAAGTCGAGCTGAATCCACTCGACCGTCCCCTTCTTCGGCCACCAGTGAACGAAGCCGCCCGATTCGTCGGCCGAGGAGGCCGGCTCGATGAGATTGTTCGCTCCGTTGAGCCCGCGGGCGCCCTCGGAAGCGGTGAGCTTCGCCGTCGAGGCGATCGTCGGCTCGGGCGTCGGGCGGACCTTCGTTTTATCCGCGGCCAGCCAGACGGCCATTTCGCCCGCCCCGCGGTGGGCCCAGGCATAATAAGGAATGAGGGTCAGGCCGATGTCCTCGGAGACTTCCCGGCCGGCCTTCATCCGGAAAGCCGACGCTTTGCCGGAGATCACCGTCACGCCGTTGAGAAGATCGGGCTTGAATTCCGCGGTCAGCGGAGCCGCGGTATCCAGAAGGAGATTGGAGACGCTCCCCCCGTTGTCGACAAACTCGGCCGTATAGACCAGCGGACCGCGCTCGACGGCGACCCGCCCCGCATCGGCGGTGATGTTCGCGTTCGCCCGGACGAGGCGGACGGGCATCGGAAGGGACAGCTCGACGACGTCCCCCGCTTTCCAGGTCCGGCCGATCGCGGCGTAGCCCTTATCCAGATGATAGGAGGCCGTCTCGCCGTTGACCTTGATCGCCGGGTCTCCGGCGGCTTGTCCTTCATAAACATAAAGGTCGCTCGGAAGAGGACGTCCCTGGGCCCATTCCGGGATCCGGATCATCAGGGTCAGGGCGGCGTCCGCTTTTTCCGGGGCGACTTCGATTTTGACGTCTCCCGACCAGGGATACGCCGTCGTCTGGGCGAGCAGGACCTTTCCGTTTGTCGTCCCGATCTCGGCCGTTCCCTGGGCGAACAGGTTGACGTAAATGCGGTCATCCGAAACGGCGTAGGCAAATCCGCCCATCTGGGCGATGAACCGGGCGACGTTGGGCGGACAGCAGGCGCAGTTGAACCAGGGCGTCCGCGGCGTTTCGCCGCGGGAGGCCAGCGGATTGGGATAAAGGAAGAGGTCGCCGCTCAAGCCGCAGCCGGAAAGGAAGGCGTTCATCGCCGCCCGCTCGAACATGTCCATGTACTTCGCCTCGCCGTGAATCCGGAACATCCGGTAATTCCAGAGGGCGTAGGCGATCGTCGCGCAGGTTTCGGCGTAACCCGTCTCGTTGCCCAGCTCATAGGGCGGCCCGAAACCCTCGATTCCGCCGGCCGAGCCGATCCCGCCGGTCAGGTAGAGCTTTTTATCGACCACGTTCTCCCAGATCTTGTCCAGAGCAGCCAGGTAGCGGGAATCGCCGGTCAGGGCGGCCACATCGGCCATGCCCGAATACAGATAAGCCGCCCGGACGGCGTGGCCGACGGCCTCGTCCTGCTCGAGGACCGGCTTGTGGTCCTGGGAGTATTCCCCATAGAGCTTGTGGCCGGCCGCGTCGCCGCGGTGGTCGATGAAAAATCGGGCCAGATCGATGTATTTCTTTTTTCCGGTCAGGCGATACAGCTTCACGAGGCCGATCTCGATTTCCTCATGACCGGGAACGGATTTGAGCTGCTTCTCGCCGGGCCCGAAGGTCTTGACGATGAAATCGGCGTTCTTGAGGGCGATGTCGAGAAAATTACGCTGGCCGGTCGCCAGGTTGTGGGCCACGGCCGCTTCGTACATGTGGCCGACATTGTAAAGCTCGTGGCTCATATAAAGATTGGACCAGCGCTCGGGGCCGGACATTTCTGGCGGTGAAGCCGGATTGATCGTCCGGGCGGTATAGAGATATCCATCCGGCTCCTGGGCGGCGCCGATCTTGGCGATCCAGACGTCGAGGTCCTTGACCAGGGCTGGATCCGGCTGAAGCATCAAGGCGTAGGAGGCCGCTTCGATGACCTTGTAAACGTCGGAATCGTCAAAAGGATAGGACGTCCCGAATTTGCCGCCGGTCTCGCCCTTCAAGGCGGCCGCGGCCAGCTCGAAGTTGCGGATCCGGCCGGTCTGCTCGCTTTCCCGCATCTCGTGACGGATGGTGACGGCCACATCGGTCTTCTGCCGATCGGCCCAGAATCCGTCCGTGAGCTTCACGGACGTCATCGCCACATCCTTGATCGGATAATCGGGCCCTTGCGTTTTCGTACACGCAATGAGGACAAAACAAACCGCCGCGAACGCCGTGACTTGGAAAATGCGCTTCATGAAGGAACCTCCGGTGACGAAGGCCCGGTTCAAATCCGGGGCTTCATCCTGAAATCCTACCACAAACAGGTTCCTCCGCAACAGGCCCGAGGGATTCCCGTGCGCCGGCCTCCCGGTTTTTGATATGATAGCCGCCGACGATCTAACGCTTTAAACGCGGGAGGCATAGGATGATCCGAAACGGGAAAAGCCCGAAAAATACGGCCTGGTCCATCGTCCGGTCGGTCCTCCTCCTGCTTCTCCCGGCGGCGGCCGCGGCCGCCGTCGCTCCGCCCAACGCCCCGGCCCGGGTCAAGCTCATCGACGAATCCGTCAGCCTGACCTACGACGGGGCGGTGATCTTCGAAGGAACGATTTCGCGCAGCGGGGCGTCGTCGTTTGAAACACGGACGGAATCTTTTTCCCGCGACGATAAAATCGAACAGGTCGTTTATTTCTTCGGCGGCGATTCCGATTCCCCGCTTGTTCTCAAAGGGAAAATCCGCGGCAGCCTGGAGGCCTTCGCCTGCGAGGTCGACCGCCGCGACCGGCGCGGCAGCGGGCCGGCGGTCGTCCGCCATGTCTCGGGCGCAAGCCGCAGCCTCCTCAACCGGGCCGTTTATGACCGCCGGGGGGATTGGGTCGTCTCCATCGACCCGGGGCCCCGGGCGGTCGTCAGTCCGGCCGAAGCCGGCGCCGGGACGCAGGCGTTCGACCTCGAAGCCGGAGGCGGAGAGATCGTCCTTCGGTTCCGGCCGCGTTTTTACAACAAGCATCGCGGCTTGGGATCCTTCGAACCCTGGGCGGCTTCGCCCTGGAAAGAGTCCGTGGCCGGATGGATTTCCTGGTTTGCTTTCTATGACCGGATCACCGAGGCGGATGTCGTCGAGACAGCGGCCGCCTTCGCCGCGGCTTTGAAATCATACGGGTATGATTACTTCCAGATCGACGACGGCTACCAGCAGATCCAGGGTGCGCCGGAGAAGTGGCTCAATCCCAACGCCAAATTCCCCCAAGGCCTGCCCTTTCTCGTGGAAACCATCAAGAAGCGCGGCCTCCGCCCGGGGATCTGGACGGCGGCTTCGGTCCTGGATTTTCCGCCGGTCAAGGCCCATCCCGAATGGTTCGTCCGCGACGGCCGGGGCCTTCCGGTCAAGGGCAACTGGATCGGCTGGGTCCTCGACGCCTCGAATTCGGCCGCTCTCGACCAGATGGTCAAGCCGCTTTACCGCGGCCTGGTCGGGCAGGGCTGGCAATATTTCAAGCTCGACGCCCTCCGCCATCTCCGTTACGAGGGCTACAACGCCAATCGGGAGTATTTCGAACGAAAGCGGGTCGATCCCGTCGCCGCCTACCGGCGCTATGTCCAGACCGTCCGGGACGCGATCGGAAAAGACCGTTTTCTCCTGGCCTGCTGGGGCATACGGCCCGAGCTGGCCGGCCTCGTGGACGGCTGCCGGATCGGGGACGACGGATTCTCCTACGCCGGGCTGGCCCAGTTCAATTCCTATAACAACGTCGTCTGGCGCAACGATCCGGACCATATCGAGCTCGACGCCGACGGTTACCGTTCGACGCTGGTCACGACGCTCACCGGCTCGATCATGATGCTGACGGACAAGCCGGCCGTCTACCGGACGGACGCGATCGAGCCGGCCCGGCGGACCGCGCCGGTCCTGTTCACCCGGCCGGGCCAGATCTATGACGTCGATCCGTCCCGCTCGGCCCTGATCAACGGAGCGGACACGGCGGTCAGCGGCAGCGGGCCGCGGCCGTTCGACGCGGGTTATACGCCGGCTTGTTTCCTCTATTCCCTGGAGATCGACCGCCCGTTCGAAAACTGGCTCGTTCTCGGCCGGACGGGCGGGGACTTCGGCGAAATCCGGCTGGCCGATCTCGGACTCGATCCGGACGGCGAATATTATGTCTTCGAATTCTGGTCCAAAATGCTGCGGGGGAGCTTCCGCGGGGCGTTCGCCCCCGGCCCTCTCGATCCGCGGTACCGCTCCCAGGCGTTCATCATCCGCAAGCGCCTGCCCGGACCCCAGCTCATCGCCACCAACCGCCACGTGACGGGCGGCGGGCCGGACCTGGAAAACGTCCATTGGGACGGGGGGATTCTCTCGGGAAAGAGCCGGGCCGTCCCGGGAGATCCGTATATCCTCTATTTAACGGAACCGGCCGGATACCAATTCGACAAGGCCGAAGCGACGGGGGCGACCGTTTCCAAGGTCGACCGCGAAGGCGGCCTCGTTCGGATCACGCTCGCCGCTTCCGGCGACGGAACGATCGCCTGGAAAGCAGCCTACGTCCGGACGTAATTCCTGGTCAGCCCCTCTCCTCCTTTTCTTGACTTTCACCGGAGCGGACGATATTCTTCAATTGCCGCCAGAAACGAGGAGGGCGAAATGGACACATCGGTCAGTCTTATTCTCAACATTCCGCATGGAAGCGTGACGGCGACAAGTCTGGGAGTCGCGGGCTATGCCCTCCACCGCAGCCCCGGATCGGGGAAGCACTTCCGCGGAAAGACGATCATGATCGATCTCGCCCTCAACGACGGCCGGCCGGCCTTCGAGTTCGACGATGAAGGCGGATGGCGGGACGCCATGGGCGATACCGTCGCCGCCCTGGCGGCCGTTTCGGCGACGAAAAAGACCAAAACGGCCCTCTCCAACAGCGGATTCAACGCCGTTCCCTTGACCGCTTATCACTCCGTCTACCTCGTGAAAACGGGCGGCGCCGTCCTCCCCCTGGCCGGAGCCGTCCGGCTCCGGGAATTCGTCAATCACGCCTGCCATGAAGAATTGACGGCCGATCAGGTGGCCAACACGATCGGGAGCGTCCCCCCGGCGACCCGGGTTCCGCGCTTGTTCATGATCCTCGCTCCCGTTCAGTTTCTTTTGATGACCAATTTGACGCCGGAGGAATACGGCTGGTATTCCACCCACCGGCCGGGCAAGATTTTCCGCCGGGTGATGTTCACCGAGCTGCTCGAGGATACTTATGACCTGGCCGCGGCCAGCCGCTTCAAGGAAGCCCGGGAAGAGCTTTTGGCCCACCCCGACAAGAAAACCAAAAGCGTCGTTTTCGGCGAGTGCATCAACGACATCCCGTTCCACCGCTGGATCGGGTATAAGGGCGGCGTGACGGGAGGCCTTTACGCAGGCAGCCGGAAGGGGATCACCCTCTGGCCGTTCCCCCAGGCGATCCCGCGCGACTGGGACAAGCTCGACGGCTGAAATTCGGGGACAGGTTACGTAAATCCCAATTTCGATTTTTTCGTTGGCGGGGCGGGGTCAACCTGTCCCCGCCATTTTTATTCGTTGTAAACAACGGGGACCGGACCGAAGGTCCAGCCCTGGCGGGCGCGGATGACCGCCTTCCCGGTCAGCACCGTTTCGCCGATTTCGACTTTGACGGAATACTCGCCGGGATCGACGAAGTTGTCGTTTCCGTAATCATCGGCCCACTCCGGCGCTCCGGGCCGGCGGATCCGCATGCTCCAATACGCGGTATT
>Ga0172371_10000749_pt1 | contig 51267 bp, 54 predicted proteins | sample Lak12m_FD_114543 | JGI IMG/M metagenome (GOLD analysis project Ga0172371, IMG submission 114543) | Freshwater microbial communities from Kabuno Bay, South-Kivu, Congo - kab_022012_12m | ecosystem: Environmental > Aquatic > Freshwater > Lake | place: Democratic Republic of the Congo: South-Kivu... | reverse complement strand
TTATCCCCAGGTATGGGGTCTATGGCCCGATTTCCCCCCACATATAGGTGGGCCCGGTTGGATTCGAACCAACGACCAAGCGATTATGAGTCGCCTGCTCTAACCACTGAGCTACGGGCCCGTTCACGGCTTCAGCAGAAAGTAATCAGTATTCAATAACCAGCCTGGACACTGATAACTGAATACTGATTACTGGATGCTAGCGCGAGAGCGGGCGACGGGATTCGGACCCGCGAATATCAGCTTGGAAGGCTGATGCCTTACCACTTGGCGACGCCCGCAGTGGATGGATTCTACCGTGATGGCCACGAGCGGTCAAGCCGCGGTGTTGGGATTATAATAATGGTTGCGTAGTTCACAACCATAACCGCATGAAACCCGTTCGACTCTTATTGGTTCTCCTCGGCATCAGCCTCTTCGCCAGCCTGCCTGTACACGCCCCAGGCGGCGCAGAGGCGAGAAGTGAATCGCGGCTGACGCTCGTGCTGACTATCAATGGGCCGATCGCGCCAGCCGTTCAGGAATACATGTCACGAGCGATCCAAATCGCCGGGCAGCGCGAGGCGGAAGTGCTCATCGTGCAGCTAAATACGCCCGGCGGTTCAATTGATACGATGAATAAGATGGTGCAGGACATCCGTGCCAGCCGCGTGCCGGTGGTCATCTACGTGGCGCCGCGCGGGGCAATGGCTGGCTCGGCCGGCACGCTGATCACCCTGGCAGGACATGCCGCTGCCATGGCACCGGAGACCATCATCGGCGCAGCCAGCCCGGTTGGTGGCCAGGGTGAGGACCTGGGGGAGACTCTCAAGGCGAAGGAAATGGAGGCGCTCAAAGCCACTGTCCGTACCCTCGCCGAGCCGCGCGGGGCGGAGGCTATCAACCTCGCCGAGGCGACCATCGAGGAGGCGCGCGCCGTCTCCGCGACCGAGGCAATGGAAGCCGGGTTGGTGGATTTCCTCGCTGACAACCTGCAGGATCTGCTCCGGCAGCTGGATGGCTTCACCGTCCAGACGATTGACGGGGCACATACACTGGTCACTGCCAACGCGGTTACCGAAGAAATACACATGTCATTCATCGAGCAACTTTTGGAGATCTTAACCAACCCCAATATTGTCTTTTTACTCCTGAGCATTGGTGTGCAGGCCATCTTCATCGAACTTTCCAGCCCGGGTGGATGGGTGGCGGGTTTCATCGGCGCGGTCTGCCTGGCGCTGGCGGGATACGGCATGGGCGTGCTCTCGGTCAACTGGTTCGGACTGGTTTTTCTCGTCATCGCTTTCGTGCTGTTCATCGTGGATATCAAAGCCCCCACGCACGGCGGGCTAACCGCGGCTGGAATCGGCTCGTTCATTGTTGGTGCGCTGGTGCTGTTCAACTCGCCCGGCACGCCGCAGTTCCAGCGTGTGTCGCTGCCCCTTGTCGTCCTAGTCGCCATCATCACCGGCATACTGTTCGCGATCATCATCGGTTTTGCGTTAAAGGCGCAGAAGAGGCCAATCCTCACCGGGCAGGAGAGCCTCGCCAAACAGGTAGGCATTGCCCGCACCGCGATTGACCCGACCGGACAGGTCCAGGCGGGGAGCGAGCTATGGACGGCGGAGCTGGCTGCGGGTCAGGGAAAGATCCGTAAAGGCGAAAGGGTGGAGATCGTGGCGGTGGAAGGTCTGCGTTTGAAGGTCAGGAAACTGTAATGCCTGTCACACCAACGCGTGACCGGGTCACTCCTGAAAACCTTAATGCCAACCCTCTACGCCGCCCGGAGTGGATCAAGGTGCGCGCCCCGGCAGGCGAGGCATACAAGCAGTTACAGTCGCTGATGCGCGCCAAAGCACTGCACACGGTCTGCGAGGAGGCGATGTGCCCCAACCTGGGGGAGTGCTGGGGCGCGGGGACAGCCACCTTCCTGATGCTCGGCGACGTGTGCACGCGAACATGCGGATTCTGCGACATCAAGCACGGCAAGCCGGGTCTGCTGGATTGGGGCGAGGCGGAGCGCGTGGCGCAGGCGGTGAAGGCGATGAAGCTGAAGCACGCGGTGATCACCTCGGTCAACCGCGATGACCGACGCGACGGCGGCGCGCCGATCTTTGCCATGGTAATCCGCCGCATCCGCCAGTTGCTGCCGGGCTGCTCGGTGGAAGTGCTTATCCCTGATTTTAAAGGCTCGCTCGAAGCGCTGAAGATCGTGATGGAGGCGCGGCCTGAGATCCTCAATCACAATATCGAGACGGTGCCGCGGTTGTTCAAGCTGGTCCAGCCGCAGGATCATTACGAATGGGCCGCGGCCACCCTGAGCAATGCCAAAAAACTCAATCCCGAGGTGCTAACCAAATCTGGGATCATGGTGGGGCTGGGCGAGGAGATCGAGGAAGTAAAGGTGGTGATGCGCGACCAGCGTTCGTGGGGGGTGGACATCCTGACGGTGGGCCAGTATCTCCAGCCGAGCAAGAAGCACCTGCCGATCGCCCGCTATTACACGCTGGAGGAGTTTGTTGAACTCAAGCGATATGGGCTGGAGATCGGCTTCCGCTGGGTGGAGTCCGCGCCGCTCGTGAGGTCATCGTACCACGCCGCGGAGCAGGTGCGTGCGCTGAGCGCGGTGCATCGGAAGTTGTATGTGGGGAGGGGCGGTTAACAGTGTTGATGGATGGTTGGTTGTATAATTCGGAAGTGGAGACGTCATGAAGCTGGACTTCGAGTGGGATCCTGAAAGGCCGTTAAGAATCTTTACAAGCACGAAGTAAGTTTTGATGAGGCCTGTTCAGTATTTGATGATCCCATGTTCATCACTTTGCTTGACGAGGAGCATTCCACGGACGAAGAACGTTACATCACCATCGGTCTTTCGAGCAGGAGCCGACTTTTATTGGTGGCACATGCCGAACGAGGCATGCGCATCCGGATTGTTAGCGCCAAAAAGGCAATAAAACAAGAAGAAAAATTCTACCAAGAAACCAGATGATTACGAATTGCGGGAGGAGTATGATCTCTCCCAAATGACTATCCTTCCCAGAGGAAGATTCGACCCAAAGCGCAGAATTGGCACCAATGTGGTAGTCCTCGAGCCGGAGATCGCCAAAGCTTTCCCGAGCGACGAGGCAGTAAACCAAGCCTTGCGGCTGGTCTTGAAGGTCGCGCAGATTCCGCAGCGGGCAGCAAATTCGCAATCAGAGGCTGATTCCACGCCGCAGGTGAGGTAGACATTCATTTACTGCTAGAGGTGCGCCTTGTTCCAAGCAGAAAGGATTTCTTTACAGGATGGGTATTAATTAAAACTCTTTATAAAAGGATTGAGGTTAGGGTGCGTCGTCACGAATATCATGGGGTGGGCATATACTCAACTGACACCCATATTATTCCTTGGTTGCTCGAAGAAATTAAGAAATACGCACCGAAAGCAACTTATACACCCCTCTATAATATTAATACGAAGCAGTGTACACTCGGCTACTTTCATAAATTGGACAATTACGATGAAGCGATAGGTTGGATCATAGTTTCACTTCTCTGTATGCGCGGTTGGGAACCCTATGCGGTAGGAGATGTGTCCCAATCACTCAGAACACAGGTCGGTCTATACGAGAGTCGATATTTATTTAGATACCCTATGACTTTGGAGACCTAATCTTATTAGGTTGTTATAGAATGTGCAATCTACTCTTGATAAACCTATCTCAACCGCAGGTGTGTTTGGGAGGGGAACAGGCTTCATTGGATAAACGAGTAAACCCTTTATGCATCCATGGGGGACTTTTCCAAAAAGACAGTCTCGCTAAGTTAAATCCATTGCGGTTCACATACGCGGTAAAGGTGAAATCAGAAGGTATTGCTCATATATGACTCATTTACGCTCTTTCGATGGAAAGGCGCGACGAACCCATGACTCCTGCTCGCCTGGCACGGTTTGAATCTGCGATGCGCGTCGTACTCGAGTCCAATGCGGCCTTCAACCGGCATGATGTACCCGGGATGATGGCGTGCATGAGCGAGGATTGCGTTTTCGAGATCACGGCGCCAGCGCCGGATGGCAGCCGTTATATGGGTAAGGAGGCGGTAACCCGCTATTGGGTGGACTTCTTCCTCGCCTCACCCCAGGCGCGCATCGAAATCGAGGAGATCTTCGGTTTTGGCGAGCACTGCGTGATGCGCTGGAAATATAGTTGGGTGGAAATGAGCGGGAATAAAGGATATATCCGCGGGGTGGATATCTACAAGGTGAGAGGTGGTTTGATCGTCGAGAAGTTGTCCTATGTCAAAGGGTAGAGATGGGAGGGGAATGGCTTTTTCAAGAAAATAATTGTCGCTGAGAGAAGGGCGTTCTTCCCTGCAACGACCGCGGAGCGGTGTGCCCAACGAAGCAATGTCTCGACCTGCGAGGGGATTGCTTCGCCCCTGCAAAAAGCGCAGGGGCTCGCAACGACACAGTAAAAGAGAGGAACGAACATGAACCCCATTCGAGTTGCCATTATCGGCTGCGGCCGGATCTCAGACCTGCACCAGATGGGCTACCGCGGCCGCGAGGACGCGAAGATCGTCACCGTGTGCGATACAAGCAAAGCCCACGCCCGCCAGAAAGCCAAAGCCTGGGGCGTGGAGAAGGTATATACCGATTACAGCCAGGTATTGGAGGATAAAGAGATCGACCTGGTGGAGCTGCTTACGCCTCACCACCTGCACTGCCCGATGACCGTGCAGGCGGCGCAGGCCGGGAAGCACATCTCTGTGCAAAAGCCGATGGCGCTTTCCGCGGCCGAAGCAGACGAGATGATCGCCGCGGCAGATAAAGCCGGCGTGATTCTGCGCGTTTACGAAACCTTCGTCTATTACGCACCTGCCATGCGCGCCAAGGAAATGATCGAGGCGGGAGAGATCGGCGCAGTACAGGCGGTGCGAATGCATGTTTCCACTGGTACGGGTGATACCGCCTGGAAGGTGCCACTCTCGGCCTGGCTGTGGCGGTTCAACGAGAAACTGTGCGGCGGCGGGCCGCTGGTGTTCGACCACGGCTACCACCTGTTCTCGCTCGGCTACTATCTTGGTGGACCAGTGGAGAAGGTTTACGCCTGGATCGACCAGACGCCGGTCAAGGAGGCGGGGGGAATCGTCAAGATCGACGCACCGGCGATGATCATGTTCCAGTACAAGGCGGCGCAATGCTACGGGCAGCTGGATATCGAATACACCCCCAAGATGCGCATCTACTCGGACTACTACGCGGATGACGACCGAATCGAGGTGATCGGCGAGAAGGGCATGCTGTTCATCAACCGCTATACCACCAAGACGGTTGACCTGCCCGAACTGATGCTCTTCAAAGACGGCAAGACTACACCAGTGCCGGTTAAGGGGGTGGAGTGGCATGATAGTTTCACCGCCACCACGATCGACTTTATCGAGAAGCTCAAGACCGGCGGGCAGCCGCGGCTTGATGGTCTGACCGGCAAGGCGGTGCTGCAGTTCACACTGGCCGCGTTGCAATCTGCTGCCACAGGGAGAGAGGTGAGACCGAATGAAGTCGCATAAACAGCCCCAGGAGAAAATAAATGTATTATTTCCTCTATCCAGTCCCCGTTAGCATTGCGCTGACGATCTACTATTTCGTCATCAAGAACAGGGAGGACCTAAAGAGGAATGCCATCATCCAACCACTGACCACCCTGGTAGCAATTGCGGTGGCGGCATTGAGCTTCCTGCATCCCAACGTGTCCCCGGCTTATACCATTTGGATTCTGATTGGCTTGGGTCTATCCTTCCTGGCGGATATCTTCAATATCGACATGAAGAATGACAAGATTCTCCTGGCAGCCATCGGAGTATTCGTTCTCGCCTATTGCGAATACGGGGTGACCTTCACCGTGTTCAGCGGATTCCAGCCCCCGGATTGGCTGCTGGGTATTTTCTTCCTGCTCGTCTACGGCTTTCTGATGCTTTATTTTGGGCCAGGGTTGGGCAGCTTCCGCGTCCCCGTGCGGGTGTATGGCCTGGTGATGCCCTTTATGGTCTGGCGGGCGGCATCCACCTATTTTGGTGGTTTCTTCAACCCAACCCAGTCGATCCTGGTCACGGTCGGGACGACGGCGCTCTATATTGGCGATATTGAATACGGCATTCATCGCTTCAGAAAACCACTCAAGCGAATCTACGGCCCGCTGCTGTATGAAGGCGGGCAGTTGCTGATCGCCTTGAGTTGTTCACTATTCCTGCACTGAGAAACGGAGGTAAGTGATGAGCAACAGAACATCTCTCAAAACCCGCCTGGGATTCGGCGCGGGAGAATTCAGCAGCAGCATCTTCTTCACCCTGACTTCCTTCTGGCTGATGAACTTCCTGACCGATGAAGTGCGCCTGAGTGCCGCCTTGGCCGGGTCAGCCCTGCTGGTGGGCAAGATCTGGGACGCGGTCATCGACCCGTTCATTGGTTATTTCTCCGACCGGACCCGCAGCCGTTGGGGACGGCGGCGACCGTACCTGTTGTTCTTCAGCATCCCGTTCGGGATCGCCTTCGTTCTCATGTTTACCAATCCCGGGATCGAGATGCAGGCTGGCAAGTTCGTGTGGGCCATGTTGATCTATATGCTCCTGTGCACGGTGTACTCGTTGACAAACATTCCTTACAATGCCCTGCTTCCCGAGATGACCGACGATTACAACGAGCGCACCAGCATCTCAGGCTACAAGCAGGTTTTTGCGGTGCTCGGCACCCTGCTCGGGGCGGGGGCAGCTCTCCCAATCATGGGGTTGTTCGCCACACGCACTGCCGGTTTCACCGGCATGGCCGCGGTTTTCGGCGTCCTGATCGTGGCCTCCCTGCTGGTGACTTTCTTTAGCGTGCGGGAATCTGCTCAACAGAGGCAGCCGGTCACGCAAAAACTCTTGAAATCCCTGAAGGATGTCTTTGCCAACCGGCCTTACATGCTCCTTGTTTCCGCCTGGTTCACCAACAGTACCGCAGTGGCCGTGGCCGAAAGCATGCTTGTATACTACTATAAATATATTTTCCGTAATGAAGGTGCTGTCACCATGGCAATGATCTCCTTGCTGGTGGCAACCATCCTTTCGTTCCCGCTTTGGGTGTGGTGCTCAAAGAAAATCGGCAAAAAGGGCGCATACCTGGTTGGCATGAGCCTGACTATTGTCACGGTCCTCATCATTGCCTTTGGAGCCGATGTATTGGGCGTCAACGGTACACTGGGGTTAATGGCGGTGGCAGGGGTTGGCTTCGGCGCTCATTACGTGCTGCCCTGGGCGATGGCGCCCGATACCATCGAGTACGATTACGCTAAAACGGGCTTGCGCCGTGAAGGCATATATTACAGCATCTGGACATTCGTCATCGCCTTCGGCGGCGCGCTCGCCGGTTTCCTGGTGGGGCAGGGGCTAGAGCTTTCGGGATACGTCCCAGAGGCGGTCCAATCGGCGAGTTCCATCCTAGGCATCCGCCTGATGATCGGTTTACTTCCGGCCCTACTTTTGCTGCTGGGAAACCTGGTGATGGCATTCTACCCGCTTACCCGAAAGCGTTACGAAGAGGTGCAGGCTACAATCCGCGCGAGAGATGGCGGGAAAGTATAAAAGAGAAGGAGATCCAGATGTACTATTCTCTTTATCCCGTTCCGATCCACCTGGTTTTGATCGGCTTATACCTGGTTGCGCGCAATCGGAATGATCTCAAGCGGACGGCCATCATTCAGCCAGTGGTCACTTTAGTAGCCCTTGTGATCGCGGCGTTGAGTTTCCTCAGTCCCGCCGCGATGCCGGAATACACCATCTGGATAATGATTGGCATGAGCCTGTGCTTTCTAGCGGATATTTTTAACATTGATATGACCAAGGCCAAAATCCTATATGCCGCCATTGGGGTATTTGTGATTGCATACATGGAATACGCCATTACGTTTACCCGCTTTAACGGCTGGCATCGGCAGGACTGGATCGTGTCTGGCGTATTTTTCCTGATCTACCTCATACTGATGCGGTTGTATTGGAAGGGGTTGGGGAATTTTAAGATCCCTGTCCTGATCTATGGATTGGCAATGCCCTTCATGGTGACCAGGGCGATCTCCACCCTGTTCGGCAACGGCTTCTCCCGAATTTCAGCTATCCTGGTGACCGTGGGGTGCAGCATGTTGTTCCTTGGGGATGTCGAATATGGCGTACACCGTTTTCGGAAACCTCTCACGTTCTTCATAGGACCCATCTGTTATGCAGGCGGCCAGTTGTTGGTTGCGTTGAGCTGCTCCTACTTCCTGCTCCAATAAACTTTCGAGAATGAAAAATAGATATGCGGGAGGCAAAGCTGCCCGCACATCTAAACTTCCCGTTCTCGCGATAAGTTGCCGCTTGTTTGGGTTGTTGAAGGTCAATCCTGATTTAATATCCGCTTCGCCACCTTCTGCGCGCCGACCATCACGTTCAGCACCCCGCCAGCGCTCTCGCTCTGCGCACCGATGAACCAAAGGTTTTCGATCGGCGTCTTGTGCGCGGGCGGCTTATTGCCAATGACCGGTGGAATACCGCCGAACGAGTGGTGCTTCTGGTAGGTGCGTTTGCGGAAATCTTCCGGCGTGAGGATAAGGCTGGTGACGGTATGGAGGCGCAAGCCGGGGATGTGCGCTTCGGCTTCGGCGATCAGCTTATCAGCCAGCTCCTCCCGGCGGCTATGCCAATCCCCTACCGCGAGCGTATCCGGCGCGACGGTGTAAACGGTCACCGCGTACTTGCCAGCCGGAGCGAGCGAGGGTGAGTGCAGCGAGGGTACGTAAATCAGGAATCCATCCCTGCCCTCGTGGTAATCTCCGCTACGAAGCCGCTGGACGGCTGCTTCCAGGTCGTGGGTCTTGTAGTAATAGCACAGGGCGGCTTTCTGGTAGGGGGAGGGGTCGAAATCAATTCCCAGTTGAACCATCAGCACTGATTCCATCATGCGGTTGGACTCGATCTGGGTGACCAGCTCTTCGGGGAGATGTTCGCGCCCGACCAGGTCGAAGAAGACCTCCATCATCCCGCCTGACGCCAGCACCAGGTCCGCTGTTTCGACGCGGCCATCCGCCAGCTCCACGCCTGTTGCCCGCCCGTTTTCAATGACGATGCGCTTGATCGTTGTGCCGGTTTGTACCTTTCCACCGTTCCCCAGGATCGCGCTCAGCACCGCATCCACGAGTGACTGGCAGCCACCGATGATGTAGGTGTAGGCGGTCTGTGCGCTGTGGGTTCCAGGATAGGTGGGGATGCGCTTGTCGAAGGCGGTCTCGAGGTGGATGGACGGCACACCGAGGGCGGGGAACTCGCTGGGGGCGGTGACGAAATCGGCGACGATGCCCAGGAAGAAGGTCTTGAGCACCGCGGATTTGAAGTAGTAATCCATCAACTGCCCACCGTTCCAGTTCACCTTGTCCTTGACGGATTGGAAGGCGAGCGCCATGCGCAGCTTGAGCCAGAGAGCGTTGAGACCGGTTGCCGTCTCCACCCTGCGCGCCAGGCCCATCAAGGCGATCATCCGATCATAAAAGCGGTAATAGCGGTCGAGCGAGTCGCTCTCCCCGGGGAAGAGCTGTTTCAGCCTCTCGCGACGCCAATGAGAACCTTCGTACTCTGCCGGTTTTTCGAGGGCAAACTCGGCCTGCCAGAGCAGCCGGTCCTCGTGGATCGCCTGGACCTTATCGCTGACCCCCAGCTCTTCCAGGATGCGCCGTCCCTTGTCGCCGGGGGCGAAGCCCTCCATAAGGAGCGGGCCGATATCCCAGCCGAAGCCATCCTGCCGGACAGTGGCGGTCACTCCACCCACGGTGGGGAATTGCTCGAAGAGAGTAACTTCATGCCCGGCCTTGGCGAGGTACGCGCCGGCGGTGAGCCCCGCCATGCCGGAGCCGATTATTACTACTTTCATGATGCCTCCGATTAATGGTGTCGTTGCGAGAGTCGAGTAGCTCCGAATGGGCGTATCGAGACCCGAGGCAATCTCCTAGTTTACCGGGTGATTGCTCCCTTACAGGGTGCTTCGCGATCGTCGCTGCGCTCCTCGCAATGACACCCCGTGTGGAACTAAACCTGGTTAGCCTCACTGCCCTGAACCCCCAATTTCACCAATCATCCCCTACCAGAAAGGGAAGGGGAGAAAGCGGGGGTGGGACGTGAGCCGCCAATGGATTATTTTTGTGCGGCCTTTTGCTCGGCGAGCTCCTTCACCAATGCAGCGTGGTTTTTGCGGGTGATGGGGTACCAGATCAGGAAGGGCAGGCTGATAAAGATGACGACAGCAGGCACGATCGAAAAGAACAGGCGGATGCCGAAGAGGGTATGCGCGGTCTGTTGCATGCTGTTAGCATCGAAGGCATATAGCTTCAAGACCCAGCCGCTGACCGCCATTCCCAGCGCTCCGGTGAACTTGGTCAGGAAGTTCCAGAGCCCGTAGTAGATGCCCTCACGGCGCTCGCCGGTCATCTTCTCGTCATACTCGATCACGTCGGGGAGCATGCTCCATGGGCAGACCCATTGTGTACTGAAACCAAGGCCTGCAACAGCAGCAATAACATAGATTAAAGGAGTGGGTCCGGTGGGGAGGAAGAAGGAACCGATGACCGCCACGCAGGCGATGAAGAGTCCAAGTGCATAGGTGGGTCCCTTGTTGATCTTATCAGTGATGAGCTTGGCGGGGATCAGAAAAATGCCGATCATGAGAAGCATCACCAGCATCACGATCGATACCTGGTCGGGCATGATCAGCTGGTAGATGATGAAGAAAGACACCAGGGCGGTGAGCACGGTGAAGGAAAAGCTGCTCAGGATGAAGGCGATCATCAGGATCATGAAGGGCTTATTCTTGAAGGAGGTAAGCACTGCCTTAAGGGCAGGAAGCCGGGATGGCTCAGCTGCCAACTCGGGGCGTTCTTTAATCGAAAGGGCAGTCACGAGCAAGACGATCATGGAGATCACTCCAAAAACCGCCCCCGTGGCACTCCAGGCCTGCTGCAGGTTCAGACCGAAGTCCTGGAAGAGTCCAGCCAGAACCGTGGTCAACGCCGCGCCGAGGATGTAACCGAAGACGCTGAAGGCCATGCGGATCGAGGTCAGACTGGCGCGCTCGCTGTAATCGCGGGTCAACTCGGGGGTCATGGAGGAGTAGGGCACATTGGTCATTGTCTGGAAGGTATCCACCAGCCAGAACGTAATCAGGACGGTGAAGAAGGCAGCTGCGCCGGTAAGACCCTTGGGGATGGAGAACATGATCCAGGCGGTGATCGCCAGGGGAACCGCGCCAACCAGCATGTAGATGCGCCGGCGTCCGAATCTGGAGTGTGTGCGGTCGGACCAGAAGCCGAAGAGTGGATCATTAACCGCATCCCAGGTAAGCTTGCCCACAAGGAGCGCCGTGCCAGCGATTGCCGGGTCGATCTTGGCTACGGTGGTGTAATAAAGTAGAAGGAAGAACTGTTGGGCTGAGGTGACCAGGGCAAAGCCCAGGTCAGCGATGCCGTAACGGAACTTGAAGCCGAGGGTAAGTTTTTGGTTCATAGAGAGCCTCACAGGGAGATTGGGATTAGATATTGCGCGGATGTCATGTAATTATCGTGGTGGAACAGGGAATTTGTCAATCAATCCAGCCCCCGGGTTCATGATATTGTTTGGGTCGAAGTGACGCTTGAGCGCCCGCAGAACGTCCATCTCTTCGCTGCCCAGAAACCTTTCGATCCACGGGTGCATGAGCCGACCTATACCATGATGATGGCTGGGGGCGCCGCCTGCTCTGACCATCGCGTCCACGAGGCCGGTGCGGTAGGCGATGTAATCCTGCATGCTGCCCTTGACACCAAAGATGAAGTACAGATTGCTTCCGTAGGGGTAGAAGTGGGACATGTGTCCAAAGCATGTGGTGCCGGGGACAGAGTGCGCGTAAGCAAGCACTGTATCGTGAATATGGTGGAGATTATCCCATTTGACCGGGGTCTCGACGGTATCCAGGATGATGTTGTAATCCGAGATGGCCTCGGCGATCAGGAAGGATGTATACCGATCCTTTTCCCATGACCGAGCCGGACTGCCGCCGAGAGTGAAGCCTCCATGGCTTCGTGCGACTCTGGCAATCTTCTGTTGCACCAACTTAGTGAAGTCCTGTTCACCTTCCACCGTCCCCAAGCAGAGGCATCGCTTGCCGGGCTTGTATCCAAGCGTGTCGAGAACCCACTCCACGACCGGTGGCTGCGGGTACATCTGGAAGGCGTTATCGGTCTCGAAAGAATCGGAGATTCGGAAAATAGCGGGCAACCCAAACTGCCCCTGGCAAACATCGCGTGCCGCATTCACAGCCGCGGTAAAGTTCTTGAAGATGTAACCGAAGTGCTTGCGGTTCTCGGGCAGGTAGTGAAAAACCTTTATAGTGAGTTCCACCAACACGCCGAAAACCCCCTCACTACCCTTGAGCATATCCACCACGCGCGGACCGGTGGCAGTGGAGGGATAATCGCTTGTGTTAATGATGCCACGCGGTGTGACCATCTCCATGCTCAACACCAGGTTGGCAGGTTCGCCATAATAAGTGGATGCCTGTCCGCTGCCCATGGTCAGCACCCAACCGCCCACACTGGAAATTTCGAAGGACTGGGGGAAGTGACCATTGGTAAAGCGGTGGGTGGTTCCGAACCGCTCCGGTGCGTTATTGAGCGCCTCTTCCAGTTGCGGTCCCAAACAGCCCGCTTGCACCCGGCAGGTGTGGTTCAACTCGTTGACTCCCAGCACCTTGTTCAGGTGGGTACTGAGAACCAGCGTGACACCCTCCTTCTGGGGGAGGAAGCCCATGTTAACGCTCGACCCTCCACCATAGACATAGAGCGGAATTTTATTCTGGTCGCACAGCAAGACGATTTTCTGGATTTCACCCTTTTCGCGCGGGTGGACAGCTGCGCCCGTTACCTCATGCAAAACGCCACGCTTCAGATTGACCATCTCCTCAGCCAGCTTACCGTAGCTGTACTTCACCCGGTTGTACGCATCAACCTGAACATTCTCCCTGCCAACGATAGCCATAACCTCTTCAATGAACCGGGCGTCAAGGTTGGATGGGGGGATGGCGCGGAGGGGTTGGTTGCCATCCTGTCTATTCTTGAAAAAATCATCATTGAGCTGCAAGTCCTTTTGCAGTTGCCGGAAGTATTTATCCGTTGGCACCTCGATCTGGTCCTGTCGGCCTTCCTTCGCGATGGAACGATAGGAACCAGGAAGCGGCGGGGTTCTGGTCCATTGTGGGATGAGTTTCTTGTCGCTCATGGCGATCTCCAAGATGAGTATGCAGCTTATTCAATTCCGCGATGTGATTTATCGCACAATTTAAGAATTGGGTCAAGGTTTGATGTTCCACCTTCACCATAAACCTCCCGCCAACATAGCGACGGGAGGTTCCATTTTAAGATTATCAGATTTTTGATTTTTCCCTCTCCGAAACCCCTAACCCAAGAACTACGACCAAAACCAAACTACTTAGCGTACTCCACTGCCCTTGTCTCGCGGATCACCGTCACGCGAATCTGTCCCGGGTATTGCATTGTCTCCTCGATCTTCTTGGCGATATCGCGCGCCAGGCGGGTGGCTGCCAGGTCGTCCAGTTCACCTGGCTCGACAATGATGCGCACCTCACGACCGGCCTGGATGGCGTAAGCCTGGTTGACGCCGGAGAAAGATACAGCGAGGTCTTCCAAGGCGCGGATACGCTTGATGTAGGCTTCAAGGTCCTCGCGTCGCGCGCCTGGACGTGCGCCCGAGATGGCATCAGCGGCCTCGGCGATAATCGCCTCCAGGCTTTCCTGTTCGACTTCATGATGGTGCGAGGCGATGGCGTTGACCACCGTCTGATGGACGCCGTAACGTTTGGCGTATTCCGCACCGAGCATAGCGTGAGTGCCTTCCTGGTTATGATCCATGGCTTTACCCAAGTCATGCAGGAAACCACCGGCTTTAGCGATCTCGATATTCGCGCCGAGCTCGGCAGCCAGGATGCCGGCGAGCTTGGCAACCTCCACCGCATGCGCCAACTGGTTCTGGCCGTAAGAAGTACGAAACTTCAGCCGCCCCATCATGCGCAGCACTTCGGCGTGCAGACCCGGGACGCCCGCATCGAAGGCGGCTTCGTCACCGGCCTCGACGATGGTCTTCTCGATGGCCTGCTGCTCATCTTCCAGAACCTTCTCAATGTGAGCCGGGTGGATGCGCCCATCCAGAATCAGGCGGGCGAGTGAGCGGCGGGCCACCTCACGCCTTACAGGGTCGAAGCAGGAGATTGTCACCGCCTCGGGTGTATCATCCACGATCACATCCACGCCAGCGGCCTGCTCGAAGGCGCGGATATTGCGTCCGTTGCGACCCACGATACGGCCTTTCATCTCCTCATTTGGCAGCGGGACGAGCGAGGTGGCCACCTCTGCCACGTTATCGGTTGCGATACGCTGCACCGAATCTACAATCAACTTGCGGGCGCGGCGTTCGCCTTCCTCCCTTGCCTCAGCCTCGATCTGGCGGATGATGCGGGCCATATCGTTGCGTGATTCCTTCTCCACCTCCTTGAGCAGGATGCCACGCGCTTCCTCGGTGGTCATCTGGGCGATTTTCTGGATTTCCTCCATCTGTTGCTCGTGCAATTTTTCGACCTCATTGTAGCGGCGGTCGGCTGCACTTTGACGCTTGTTTACCGCCTGCTCGCGCTGTTCAAGACGCTCCACGCGCGCATCCAACTCGGCACGGCGTTTCTGCAAGCGTTCGTCCTCCCGGTTGAGCTCGGAGCGCAGGTGGCTGATTTCGGCCTCAGCGGCTTGGGTGGTCTTCAGGGCGGCATCCCGTGCGGTTAGTTCGATCTGTCGCGCCTGTTCTTTCGCTTCATTCATCATCTTTTCGACCTGAACCCGCTGCTTCCGTTGTGCTTTTTCAGCCAGGTAGCGGGCGTATAAGTATCCCACCACCAGACCCACGACCATTGCAAGGCTGATGATCAGGTAATTAATTGGATTCATAATTTTCCTCGTTGTCAGTATTCTCGCTGCTGTCCGCCATCTGGCGTAACTCCTGCCAGATCTTAGTGACAACCATGGCAATCGTTGAGTACGCGAAGCCGCGCCGGGAGAGGTAACCGCTCATTTTTTCTCTGAAGCCTGCGATTTCGAGCTTGTCACCGCCTCGCTCCTCGCGTACCATGAGCTTGTGAAGGTATTTCCGAGCCGCGTCCAGGGCCAGTTTTTCTTCGTCGGTGCCTTCCGACAGAGCAGACAGGATGGTTTCGTCGTCGATACCTTTTCGTCGTAATTCCAGCCTAAGCGCCGACTTACTGCGCGGGTGGAACTCGCTGCGGTTTTCGATCCAGGCGCGGGTAAAAGCGGTATCGTTCACCAGCCCGTTTTGCTGTAACCGTTCCAGCGTTGCTTCTATGAGCTCCTCGGGGAGGTTGCGCTTGTTCAAGTTCCGCCGCACCTCGGCGGCAGAGCGTGACCGGTAGCTCAGGAAATGCAGCGCTTGCTGGTAGATGGCATCACGTTGATCGTTGTTTTTCAGCGATGTGATTTTCTCCTCATCCAGCGTCTGTCCGACCTTCAGCCAAGCCGCGGCGACTTTGGATAAACCGAAGGCGAACTCACCGTCCAGGTAGATATTCACCCGCCGCGGATTCCTTTTCTGAGACTCGATTGCCGTAATCATCTGCATAAATATAAACAGCTGTAGTGCCGCTCCCTGAGCAAATCAGGGGGTAGACCACAGCTGTGGAAGTAACCCTGGATGTGCCTTGCAACCACATTTTGCTGGATCAAAACGTGGGAAGCGCGAATCCGGCGACGATTTACGGTTGCCAGGATCGGAGTGTTATCGCGAAGTCGTCAGTTGATATGGATGTGCTTTTCCTGAATATATTATTTACAACAAACTCACAGACGCACTTCTCAAATTCATACTGCCCAAGTTTCAAGGCAAAAGGCGCAAACCAGGGATTTCCAAGAGTTACGTTTATAAAGCCGTGGTCGCCCATCGAAACAAGCGGCGACTAGTTACGTTTCTTTCTTTACCTATTATACTTGAAAACCCGGAAAGCTGTTCCTAATTCATGCTACAATAACCCCATGTCCGATCATCCAGGGTTGGAATCGCCCACACTGCGCAGGCACAAACAGCAACGGAGTTGGCAGATCATTGCTCCGGTCATTTTGGTTTTGTTTGTGACGATCGCGTTAGGGGTCTATGCCACATGCATGGAGGCAGGCCAGGCGCGACTTTGGGCAGACGTGGCTGCCATCTGGCTGCTTGCGCCGCTGATGCTCTTTGCCTTGCTTGGTTTAGCCTTATTAGGGACGATCATCTACCTCCTTGCCCGACTGATGAACATTCTGCCTTCTTACACCCTCCTGATGCAGGATTTCGCGGTGCGCCTAGCAGCTGGCATACGCCGCGGCGCGGATGCAGCCACCAGTCCAGTGGTCTGGTTGGAAGAAACGCGCGCTGCATTGAAGATGCTATTCAAGTAAAGCCGGCACACGGATTACACAAGAAACGCGGAAGAACACGGAGGTTAAAGAATTAACAGGGTAATTCCGTGAAATTGGCATAATCCGTGTCCAGAAAGGTTTATTGTCATGGAAGAAAACGCCATCATCGAACAAACCCAGGCTGATGATAGCTGGAAGGTGAAGACCCTGCTCATCGGCGCGGCCATTGGCGCTTTGACCGGGCTCGGTGCGGCTTACCTGCTGACCAAACGAGCCGAGCAGAGCGGTCAGCAGTTAGCGATCACGCCAGGCAAGGGTGTCAAGCTGGGTGTTCTGATCGCCGGTCTGCTGCGCTCAGTTTTATCACTGGGGGAAGAATAGACTCTCTTACTTATCTGACCTTAAGACAAACAAGCCCTTTGAGATACATCCCCTCGGGGAAATTCAACGCGACCGGGTGATCAGGGGCTTGGGATAAATATCCAATGATCTGACCCACAACGCCAGCATCCAGCGCGGCGGAGGCGACAATCTTCTGAAACAAGGCGGCATCCACCCCACCGGAACAGGAGAAAGTGACTAAAATTCCGCCGGGGCGTAGTAATTTAAAAGCCAGAAGGTTGATATCCTTGTAGCCGCGCGATGCTTTTTCGGCTTGCGCCGCGGTGGGGGCGAATTTGGGGGGATCGAGGATGACCATATCGAATGAACGGCCTTGATCGCGGAAGGTACGCAGGAGTTGGAACACATCACCTTCGAGTGTCGTGTGTGGTGTGATGGCAGACGGGGGACGGGTGGCGGCTGCCGGGTGGCCAGTAACGGACGACTCTAGACTATTAATTTCCGACCAGTTAAGGCCAACATTCTCGCGGCAGAGGGCGAGAACTTCAGCGGAGGAGTCAATGGAGAGGACGGATATTGCACCTCCTGCCAGCGCATTGATGGTGAAACCGCCGGTGTAGGAGAAGCAATCCAACACTTCGCGATCTTTCGCCAACTGTTGCACAAGGGCGCGGTTCTCGCGCTGGTCGAGGTAGAAGCCGGTTTTATGTCCAGCGGCAATGTCAACTTTGAATTGCAAACCGTGTTCCGCGATGCGTGATACGAGTGGAGGATCGCCACGCAGAGGGCCGGTTCTGGGAGGCAGTCCTTCCAATTCGCGAACATCTGCGTCGGAGCGCTCGTAGAGGTTCTTAAGACCTGTGAGTTCGAGAAGAAGGTCAGCAATGGTCGCGCGCCAAGCATCCGCGCCGGCAGTGAGAAATTGGGCAACGAGGGTATCCGCATAGCGGTCCACAATCAGACCGGGAAGGCCATCCGATTCAGCGTGGATCAGACGAAGGGCAGCGGAACTCACCCCGGGCTCCTCTCCTGGAAGGAGAGAGGCGCGGGATGCAATGGCGTGATGGACGCGGCGATGGAGGAAATCCGCATCCACCGATTCGAAAGGATCAAAGGTCCAGACGCGGGCGCGGATCTGGGATTGGGGCGAGTATGCCGCGCGAGCCAGAAAGTCGCCTCTGGAGGAGAGCACATCCACGGTCTCTCCCGGCGCGGGGTCTCCATCCACGCGATCAATCGCACCGGAAAAAATCCACGGATGGTGACGCAGCAGCGACTTCTCGCGTCCAGTATTAAGGATAAGGGTTGACATGGCACTATCTTACCATTCGAAAGTAAAAAGTACGCGAGAAGCCTCCCGTGCTCTTGTTCGATCGAAAGGGGATCATCTTCTGAGCGAATAGAGAGTTGCTGATGAAAAGATAGTCATGTTGAGAAAGATATAAAGCGGCAGCCAGACAAAATCCCAGGCGCTGCCAGGACCATTCACCCGCTGCAAGACGCCCACCGTGACCATGCAGGGCAGGGTAAAAGTGAGAGTCCACAGGGCGGCACTGGAGATATCATGGAGCTGTTTTTCGTCGAACCAATCCTTGACCTTTTCCCTGCGTTTCAAGAACAACCAGACGCCAAAGGCGAGCAGGGAAGGGAGGAGGATCACTATCCCGATGGGGGTAGAAATGTATTCGATCAGCCAAGCCGGTAGCGGCGAGGCAAGCGCGAAGATTACAACAATCAGCCCGATTCCACCGCACAACAGGCCGGTAGTGAGGGCTGCGGCGAACAGTACATCATCTTTCGCGGCGATCTCTCCTGGCTGCTCATCTCTTTTGGTTCCAGATATTAGAGCCGGGAACGCAAGGATCGTGAACAGGGCGTGGAGGCCATGGTTGATGAACAGGATTATCCATTCACCGGATGTATCCCAACCCTGAACATACTCTTTCCCGATATCAGAGAGCAAGGCCAGGTCGCTGAGCAGGAACAGGCCGGAGATAGTGCCGATAACGCCAACGAGAACCTTAAGCTTGCTGGCTGATTTCTGGACGGTGATCTGGAGAAGCAGGGTGATGACGGTGCAAAGGTGGAAGAAGCCAATCAGGACCAGGCTCAAACCTGTCAAATCGCCCAGGATGATCGTCTGTTCACCGAGCGCCTCAAAGGTGAGTACTCTGGGACGCAAGTAAACGAACAAGCCCAGGTTATAGATCAGGCAACAAGCGGCTATGATTCCAAGACTGAGGGAGGCAATCCGCAATCGTTTGAGCGAAATGTTCATTCTCTTTTCCAAGTGTTTTTGACATCCTCTTCAGCGATGTAGAACACTTCTTCAACCGTCTTGTCAAAGAAGCGGGCGATCTTCATCGCCAGCAGGGCTGAAGGTGAGAATTTACCGGTCTCGATGGAATGGATGGTAAGGCGGGTCACGCCGACGGCGTTGGCCAGCGCCTGCTGGGAAATTTCACCATGCTCGAACCGGAATTTACGAAGGTGGTTTCCGAGTTTCAAGGCACCTCTTTACATAGTATAATATACTATACATATTATATATAAAACTATACAATATGTCAAGTCGAAAATAAAAACGCCAGAGGCATCACTCTCTGGCGTTCGGCTTGCCTGGTTGTTGCTATTGAATGATGCCGATCTCTTTACCGGCCTTTTCGATAACGTCCATGGCGTGTTCGATCTCATGCGCCTCGTGCGCAGCGGTAACCGTGGCGCGCAACCGGGAGAGACCTTCCGGCACAGCTGGCGAAACAACCGGCAGCACGAACACATCGTGATGCTGGGCTTCACGTGTCATGGCGAAGGCGCGCTCGTCGGTTCCGCAAACGACCGGCACGATGGCGGTGGAGGTGTGGAGGGTGTCGAAGCCGCGCTTCTTCAGGCCGGTGATGAACTGATCCGCGTTGGCGCGGATTTTCTCAATGCGCCAGGGTTCATCAAGGATGACCTTGAAAGACTCGTTTGCAGCAGCGGCCTGCGCCGGCGGCAGGGCAGCTGAGAATATATAGGCGCGGCTTGCGTGACGCAGGTACTGAATCAGCTCCTTTTTGCCAGCCACGTAACCACCCACCGAGGGGATGGTCTTGCTCAACGTGCCCATCTTGATGTCAATACTACCCCACAGGTCGAAGTGTTCCTCAATGCCGCGCCCGGTCTTGCCGAGGATGCCCACCGAGTGCGCCTCGTCAATCATCAGCCAGGCATTATACTTTTTGCACAGACGGACCATGTGCGGAAAGTCAATTGCGTCACCGTCCATACTGAAAACCGCATCGGCTACGACCAGCCTTGCAACGCCGCCAGGTACCTGTTGAAGGCGATGTTCAAGATCGGTCATATCGTTGTGGCGGAAACGGCGGAACTCCGCTCCGGACATCAGGCAACCGTCCACGATGGAGGCGTGGTTCAGCTTGTCGGAGATGACATAATCGCCGCGCCCCATCAGCGTGGAGATGACAGCCAGGTTAGTGGCATAGCCGGAGGTGTAGGTGATGGCTGCTTCGGCGTGCTTGAATTCAGCAATGGTCTCTTCCAGTTCGGAATGCAGTTTTAATGTCCCAGCCAGGGTGCGGACGCCGTGTGTGCCGGTGCCGTATTTATCCACCGCAGCTTTGGCTGCAGCATTAATACGCGGATGGCCGATCAGCCCGAGGTAGGAATAAGAGGCGAACATGCCCATTTCGCGGCCATTAACAAGCACGCGCGCCCCACCGCAGAGCTCGCTAACCGGTTGGTTGTAGAAATACAGGTCGTTCTCGCGCAGCATCTTCTCGCGGTCGCGATAGGCGAAAATCCGGCGGGTAACGGCATCATCGGCGTTTTGAAAATCCATAACAGACAGCTCCTCTTATTTCACCACTGATGAACACAGAGAATAATAAATAATCCCTTTTTAAGATGTTATAACCACAGCATCAATGTTTATCCCTGGTAAAACGATTCCAGAAACCTGGACGTAAGTTTAGCCTAGGGGAGGTTTTCTGTCAATCAGGCTTGCAAGTCTGTCTTCACGGTGATATAAAGGAGGGATTCTCGCCTCAAGCAAGCGATACAAAGGAGAAATACAGGTAAATGAAAACCAAGCACATTTTATTCCCGGCAGCAGCCATCTTAATCCTGGTTATTACCGCGGTCGGCTGTAGCGCTCAATCTCAAAGGTCGATGGCGACAGCAACATCGACGACCGCAGCCAATGCGGTCGGTCTGCCGGTAATTGGCAGTTACCAGCCCGCATCCGCGTGCGACCATCCCTACTATCCACGCCGTGCGGGAACGAAGAAACAAATCGACTCAGATGGCTCCACCATCACCGAGACGACGAACATCAGCGGCGATATGGACAACGCCACCGCCACCGTGACCACAACCTCCACCGGAGGCGTTGACGTGAAAATCTACGAGTGTAACCCAGATGGTATCTTCTTGACGGATTGGAAATCGTACAATGGGGATAAGCAAATCATGTCTACGTTGTCTTATTCTGGTTTATTCTTCCCGACAGCCGAACAGTTCAAGATCGGGGAGAAGTGGGAATACTCTATCGTCACCCACAAAGAGCTGGATAATGGATGGATCGAGAGTGAAACCAAGAGAAGCTGTACAGTGGCGGCTCTAACTTCCATTCAATACCAAAGTAAAGATATAGATGCTCTGCAGGTGGGTTGTGTCAATGAGGTCAAGGATCTCAAAGCCAGCGGGGGGACCGAATTGCAGGATTATTACGATGTATATATCTTCTATTATGTTTACGGGGTGGGAATTGCGGGATACAAATACAGCAAGTGAGGTCGAAAGTTACGCTTTAGAACATCACGCTGCGCAAATCTGACGCAATTCCTTTTCTCCAATGATCTTTATCCCAAGCGCTTGCGCCTTTTGCAACTTCGATCCAGGCGTTTCACCGAGCACCAGATAGCTGGTGTTCTTACTAACCGTATCTTTAACCTTGCCACCGTGCTGCTCGATGAACTCTTTCACGCCCTCGCGGCTGAAGGTGAACAACGTGCCGGTGATCACGAAGGACATACCGGACAACAGACCTTCTCCCATTTTACTATTTCCTTCCCTCTTCTCCACCGGCCAAACGCCCACTGCTTTTAGTTTTTCCAACACCACCTTATTACGCCCGCGGCCGAACCAATCCACAATTGCCTCGGCTATGTTCGGCCCAATGCCTTCGATCATCTGTAAATCCTCGGCAGAGGCACGGGCGAGAATATCGAGGGTGGAGAAAACGCGCGCCAGGTTGCCGGCAACGACCTCACCCACACCGCGAATTCCAAGGGCAGTGATAAGCCGATTCAGGGATTGCTTTTTGGAGGCTGCGATGCCCGCAAGCAGGTTATCGGCGATCTTTCCCGGAGGTTCGGATTTTGTCTTCCTTTCTTTCTTGGTGACAGCCTCGAGGATATCTTCGCGTTTAAGGGTGTAAATATCTGCCACATCCCGCACAAAACCGCTCTCGATAAGCTTTTCCACGATCTTGATGCCCAACCCGGTGATGTCCATTGCCCCTTTCGAGACGAAATGCTCCACGTTGCGGACGAGCTGGGCCGGGCAGGCCGCGTTGACGCAGTACCACGCCACTTCGCCCTCTAAATGTTCCACCGGCTGTCCGCAGGCAGGACAATTCGTCGGAGGGATATAAGGCTGTTCCGCGCCGGTGCGGACATCGGCCACCGGGCCAATCACGTAGGGGATGACCTCACCGGCGCGTTTAATGAGAACGCGGTCACCGGGACGGATATCTTTCTCGGCAATGTAATCGAAGTTGTGCAGGGTGGCGCGCTCAACAATAACGCCACCAATCTCGACCGCTTCCAGCATAGCGTAGGGAGTGAGCACGCCGGTGCGACCTACGTTAACGCGGATTTTCTCCAAGCGAGTCATCACTTCCCGAGCCGGGAATTTGAAAGCGATGGCACCGCGCGGGTCTTTACCCACGAAGCCCAAGTCGGCAGCGAGGCGCAGGTCATCAATCTTTATGACCATTCCATCGGCCTCGTAGGGCAGCTCGTCGCGGTGTGCGACCCAGGCCTCGGTATAAGTGATGGCAGATTCAATACTATCGAAGAAGCGGGCGTCCGGTGTCACCGGGAAACCCAGTGACCTCAGCCAACTTAACAGTTCCCACTGGCTGGCAGGGATTTTACCGCCTTCGGAATGGACAACCTGGTAAACGAGCAATGTCAACGGGCGGGAGGCGGTGATCGCGGGATCAAGCTGGCGCAGCGAGCCAGCGGCCGTATTGCGCGGGTTCAGGTATGTTTTCTCGCCGGACTCTGCCAATTCCTCGTTCAACTTGTCGAACTCTTTGGTTGGGATGAAAACTTCGCCGCGTACAACCAGATAAGCAGGGAGAAGAGCGTGGAACAGTGATAGTTGCTCAACTGCTTGACCACTCCCGGCATCCTGTTCTCTATTCACCGGGATCCGCAGTGGAATCGCTTTCACTGTTCTCAGGTTGACGGTGATATCTTCGCCAACCTCACCATCACCACGCGTAGCGCCTTTCACGAAGACGCCATCGCGGTATTGCAATACCACGCTCAGGCCATCAATTTTTGGTTCGACAACGAACCTTGCTTTCTCGACCCGGTCGTCCAACTTGCAGACGCGCTCATACCAAGCGCGCGCCTCACCCGCGCCGAAAGCATTGGCGAGGCTGAGGATGGGTGCCGGGTGGCGCACCTTCTCAAACTTCTCGGAGGGTGCCGCTCCGATCCTCCGGGTAGGTGAATCAGGCGTGATCCAATCGGGATGTTCCGCCTCGATCAAGCGCAACTCGCCGATAAGTTTATCGTAATCCGCGTCGCTGATGACCGGCGCGTCCTCCACGTGGTAAAGATAGAAGTGGTGACCAACTTCCTGTTTGAGTTGTACGTAATGATCGTGTGTGGTCATAGGCACCTTCCTGGTTCCGGTTTGCGCTCACGGCGGCGACGGTACTGCTCGTGTATTTCCATGACATGATCAACCTTTTCCTCGATTGCCACCTTCAGCCAATAATCACCCTTTTCCCGCGTCCCCAAACTTCCCGCGCCATAAGCACCTGTCTTTGTATCGTCGTCCCAGGGGGGATTGGCGATCAACGCTCCACCTTCGATCCAATCCATGTAATAAGATGACGTGGCGATAAAGTCGGTCTCGTCTACGGCGCGATCGAGATGGATCAGCTCCGGGCGCAATGCCAGCATGAGCGAAGTCTCCAACTCGCAGGCATGACCCATCCCACCGATTTTCGACTCACGTTTCGCCTCCAACGCGGCTGCGCCCTTTGGCCCGTTCAGGTACAATCCAGTTGTAGCGCAGAAGATGTATGGATACCGTTCGCCAGCGTACTTTACCACATTCGTCAGAAAGGAACAGGAACCGCCATGCCCGCTTAAGAGATAGAAGCGGTTGAAACCGCGACTGACGAGCGTATCCAAGACAGCCAGCCAAAAATCCTCGAATGCGCGGCCACCGATGTTAAACGTTCCCGGGAAAGAGCGGCGATGCGTGCTGACACCGTAAGGGGTTACGGGTAGACAGGAAGCTTTCTCCGGGACAGCTTGAGCTGTGCCTTGGGCAATAGCTTTTATGATGATGGTGTCTGTAGAAAGGGGAGAGTGGAATCCGTGTTGCTCAGTGTGGCCAATGGGGATGAGAATGACTTTTTCACGATCAGTTTCTGGTGGAATCAGGGTATGGTGATATGGGTGAGGGAATTTTATATTTGGTATATCTTTAGCGATGAAAAGAGCATCAGATGCGAGGGCGAAGATTTTTGTGAAACCATCTTCGAGCAGGTTGACAAGCAGATTTCGCATAACAGCGTCGATAATTGGCTGAGGGATTTCCAATCCGCTACCAAGCCAGCCAAACGGGAGTGCAGGGAGCAGTCCAACCCGCGGGGAATGGTTGAGCTCCCTGGATAAAGTTTCATGATTGGCATCCAAACCCAAAGGTAACACGAGGGGGACATCGCGGGGCAAAGCAGCCACCTCGGGATAGGTCAACTCATCAAATTGGAAAAAGTTTGCAGGCAAGGAATCCTCCGATTGAACCTGTTTTACCTAATGTATCAAAAATATTCGCCCTTGACAAGATAGAACATTAGTTCTATAATATCGCCAACTTCAGAACATCCGTTCTATTCTTATAAAGGAGGTCGTAATGAGCATTGCCACACTTATCCAGAACCGTGGGGTCAGGAATTTGTTAAAAGGTGTCACCCTCAGACGTGGATTTGCCTGGGGTGTGATCATCCTCTTCGCCCTGTTAGCTTTCGAAATCTTCAACTTCAGTACCACACAATTTGCCCTGTTGGATGTGCTCGGAAATCTAACCTTTGCAGGATTTCGCTGGGCGACGATTCTAGCCATTGCCTTCTGTGGGATAGATTTTGCTGGTATCGCCCGTCTCTTTACACCCGAGCGCGGACGAAATGAGCCAGCCGAGGTCTGGTATCTCTTTGGGGCGTGGCTGTTGGCTGCCGGTATGAACGCCATCCTGACCTGGTGGGGTGTTTCGGTCGCCATCGTTAATCACGACAGCCTAGCGACTGGAGCGGTTGTCAGCAGCAGCACATTAACTAAGGTCGTGCCTGTCTTCGTTGCAATCATGGTTTGGCTGATACGCGTGCTGATCATCGGCACCTTCTCGATCGCGGGTGGCAACCTGTTCACTTCGGTGGAAGACCATCCCCGCGCGCAGGTGCGACCGGCATCTCTTTCCGTTGGATCTGCGATTCGCTCACGACCGAACGAGATCAGCCCGATCACCCCGACATATCAGCCAGCAGCGAAGGTGGCGCGTCCCGCAGCGAACTTCTCGACTCATTCCGAACCGACTTATCATCCGGTTTCAATGGGGCCACGTACGGGACGGGAGGCGGAATATCGCGAACCCGCTCGTCACTCATAAAACATCTTATCTAACCAGACAATTATGATGATTGAATTGATGTCCATCCGCCCAGTCAAGTGCCCAGCATAGAGAAAACCAACTGGGCGGAGGGCATAATTCTGAACCCTTATATTATTATCAGGAGGCGCAGATAATAATAAGATTGAGGATCAGCCCGGAGAAAGAACTGGCAGCCAGATACAGAATGTAGTTCCCATTCCTTCCTTCGAGTTGACTTCGATGCGCCCCCCATGGTGGGTGATGATCCAATGTGCAATCGAAAGCCCCAACCCAAAGCCACCGGTCTTTGATCGCGTACGCGATTTTTCTGCCCGGTAGAAACGCTCGAAGATATGTGGCAGGTCCTCTGCAGGAATTCCAGGTCCTGTATCGCGCACGATCAGCCGTACCTGTCCGCCCACCTTACCCAAGCTGAAATACACTTCCCCGCCAGGAGGGGTATAGTTAATCGCGTTCGCCCCGAGGTTAAGCAGCACCTGCTTGAGACGATCGCGGTCACCATTGACCTGAACCTGGTCAATCTCAGTAACTTTGATCTGCACACGATCGCGCGCCAGTACGTGCATTTCTTTGGAGACTTCCAACAACAGCGTATCCAAATCCACCGGCTTGAAAACGAGTGGCAGCTTGCCGGATTCAGCCTGAGTTAAAAGCAACAGGTCGCCGACCAGACGCGTCAGCCTATCTGCCTCGTCTTCGATACTAGAGAGGGATTCCTCGTCAACGCTTTTCATCCGTCGCATCAGATCAGCATTACCTTTGATGGCGGTAAGAGGAGTGCGCAGCTCGTGGCTGACATCTGCAAGGAAGCGTTGCTGGGCGAGGAAAAGTTTTTCCAGACGTTCCAGGGTCTCATTGAAGGCAGAAATCAATTGACCGACCTCGTCATTATCCTGTCCATGAAGGGGGATTCGCCGTGAAAGGTCATCAGCGCGGGTGATTTGCAGTGCGGTATCGGTGATGGTTTTCAACGGGGCAAGCGATTGGCCAACAACAAACCAACTCGAAAAAGCAGCCAAGAGTGTGGCGAGCAGCGTGGTAATGACGAGAATATAAACCAGGTTTTTACGCAGTGCATCCAGCAGAGAAAGGCTGGTAGCCACCTGAATGATAACGAATGGATGAGCACTTACTGTGACAGGGATACTCAGGACACGCAGATGGCTCTGAGAAATATACACGTCCTGATAGATGGCTTTGCCGGAGGTGAGTCCGTTGGGATTGAGGGGCTGGTTGAGGCGGCTTAAACCCGGCGAAGCGGAAACCAGGTTGCCCAGGGTATCCCATATTTGGACGTAGACATTCTCCGCAGGGTTCAACTGAGGCAGGAAGACGGCAGGCGCGCCATTCGGGTCCACATGCATGCTCGCCGTGATCTTATTGACAGTCTGTGCGAGGATTTCATCTGCCTGACCAATCAACGCAAGGCTGACCAGTGCGGTTGTGACCACCCCAAGCAGCAACAAGATGCCGCCAGTCAAGGCGGAGAAGATGATGGTGAGCCTTAAACGCAATGACATTTAGGGATTTTCACGTAGAACATAGCCCACGCCACGCACGGTATGGATCAAGCGTCCTTCGCCCCTCTCTTCCAATTTCTGCCGCAGGTAGCGAATGTAGACTTCCAGCACGTTGCTTTCTCCTCCGAAATCGTAACCCCAGACACGGTCAAAAATCACCTCGCGTGTGAGCACCTGACGAGGGTGGCGCAGGAATAACTCCAGCAACTCATATTCTTTTGTGGTCAACTGGACAAGCCGCTCGCCGCGTGTCACCTGCCTCGAAGCAGAGTCCATGGTCAGATCTGAGAATTTGTATACCTGAGAACGCTCTGTTTGTGTGCGGCGCAGCAGGGCCCGGATACGCGCCAACAATTCGTCCAGGTTGAACGGTTTGACCAGATAATCGTCTGCGCCGGCGTCAAGGCCTTGCACCCGATCCTGGATGGTATCTTTGGCGGTCAACATCAGGATGGGCAGACTGCCGCCCAAGCGCAATCGCCGGCAGACCTCCAGCCCATCCATACCGGGAAGCATCCAATCCAGGATGACAAGATCCGGGTGATGGTCGCGCGAAAGGTTCAAGCCATTGCGCCCATCGGTGGCGAGATCCACTAAATAGCCTTCGTAAGATAGTCCGCGTTGTAAAAGTTTGAGGATGGCCGGGTCGTCTTCGATGATCAGGATTCGCTCGTTCATACGCGCCTCCACCAGAAATATACCACATCTTACCAGGACAATCCTGTGCTATTGTCCTTGCGAAGTTTGGTAGAATAGCCGCATGATTGGCATCCCACCTGCCAAACGCATCTTTGACCTGCTGGCGACCAGCCTGCTCCTGATCATTCTCTCACCGGTGTTATTGTTGATTTCGCTGGTTCTCCTTGTCATCAACGGAACACCACTCCTTTACCGGCAGAGGAGACCAGGTTTTAAGGGGAAACCCTTTTATCTTTATAAATTTCGCACCATGAACGATCGGTACGGTGAGGACGGAAGCCTGCTCACGGACGCCGAGAGGATCACCCCGCTCGGGCGTTGCCTAAGGACCTCCAGCCTGGATGAACTGCCCGAGTTCTTCAACGTGCTGCGTGGCGAAATGAGCCTGGTGGGACCGCGCCCGTTGTTGATGCAATACATGGAACGTTACTCACCGGAGCAGAGGCGCAGGCATGAGGTGCTGCCCGGCGTCACCGGCTGGGCGCAAGTCAACGGGCGGAATGCCATCACGTGGTCCGAAAAATTCCGCCTGGATGTGTGGTACGTGGAAAACTGGTCGTTCTGGCTGGATATCAAGATACTATTGATGACGGTATGGAAAGTTCTTAAAGGCGAAGGGATCAACCAACCCGGCCATGCTACCGCCGAAGAATTTATGGGAAACGAGTAAAGAAGTACGAGGCGCAATATGCTCGATATCAACTTGATTCGCGAAAAACCCGGACTGGCCCGTAAAGCCCTGTGCGATCGCCAGATGGACTCCACCCTGGTGGATTCAATCCTGGCTATGGACGCAAAACGTCGCGCCATGCTCGGAGATGTGGAGGCGCTCAAAGCCGAGCGCAATGCTGTTTCGAAGGAAATCGGGCAGATGCGCGACTCCCCGGCGCGCCAACTCAAGATCGAGGCAATGCGCGCGGTGGGTGACAAGATCACCACCCTCGACCAGGACGTGCGCAAGGTGGAAGAAAAACTGCACGAGATGACAGCCGCCATCCCTAATATTCCTGATGCGGGCGTGCCGGTTGGCAAGGATGAGAACGAGAATGTGGTCATCAAGACGATCGGCCAGTTACCCGAATTCGACTTCACGCCGAAACCTCATTGGGATCTTGGGACTGCGCTCGGCATCCTCGATTTCGAGCGCGGTGTCAAGATCACCGGCTCGCGATTCTACGTGTTGAGCGGTGCAGGGGCGCGCTTGCAGCGGGCCCTTATCTCCTGGATGCTCGACCTGCACATCCGCCAGGGTTACACCGAAAAATATCCACCATTCATGGTCAAGGCAGCCACGCTTTTCGGCGCCGGGCAGTTGCCAAAATTCGCCGACAATCTCTACCACGATGTGGAGGAAGACCTATGGATGGTGCCAACGGCTGAAGTCCCGCTGACAGGCCTGCACATGGACGAGATCCTGGATGAGAGCGTCCTACCTTTCTTTTACACCGCCTATACTCCCTGCTTCCGCCGCGAGAAGATGAGCGCCGGTCGCGACGTGCGCGGCATCAAGCGGGGTCACCAATTCGACAAGGTGGAGATGTACACCTTCAGCAAGCCGGAAGAATCGGAGAAGTTGCTGGAGAAGATGCGCGCTGACGCTGAACAGACCTGTGCCGACCTAGGCCTAACCTATCGCATCAAACAGCTTTGCACCGGCGACCTGGGCTTTAGTGCACGGATGACCTACGATATCGAGGTCTGGTCACCGGGCGTTAACGAGTGGCTGGAGGTCTCCTCGGTCTCGAACGATGGTGATTTTCAGGCGCGCCGCGCCAACATCAAGTACCGACCTGCGGATGGCAGCAAGCCACGCTTTGTTCACACGCTGAATGGATCGGGTCTGGGCATGCCACGGACTTTGATTGCGGTGCTCGAAAATGGCCAGCAAGCCGACGGGTCCGTGAAGGTGCCGGAAGTCCTGCATCCATGGATGGGCGGGATTGAAGTCCTCCATCCCTGACTTTCAGGACACCGCGCTCTCAAAGGAAGCGGGTTTCTATGGAGAAAAACCATGCTTGATTGGTGGAACGCCTCGAAAGACGCCGTTATCGAAATTCTAACCCTGAGTGTCATGCTCTTTGGGCTGTTTGGGCTGATCATCCCGGTTCTGCCCGGCCTGGTTATCATCTGGGTGGCTGCACTGGGCTTTGGTATTGCTGCCGGCTTCGGGACGCTGGGGTGGATCATGTTTGCCCTTATTACGCTCCTGATGATTGGCGGCTCATTCATTGATAACGTGTTGATGGGGACGCAGGCGCGGCAGAGCGGTGCCTCGTGGATTTCGATTGCCGCGGCGCTGGTCTTTGGCATAATCGGCAACCTCCTCCTGCCGGTCATTGGTGGATTGCTGGCCGCGCTCTTGGCCCTGTTCGGCGCCGAGTGGATCCGCCGCAAGGATTGGCGCGAGGCGCTGAAGGCCGTGCGAGGCATGGCCTGGGGATGCGGCTGGGCATTCGTAATCCGGTTTATAATGGGCGTTGTGATGATCGGCCTGTGGATGATCTGGGCCTGGGTTTAATCGTTTTTCACCAAAGGAAAGGAGATTGTTATGCCACCGATTGTTTTCGATATCCTCAGCATTCTGGGTGCGCTGATCCGCCTGCTGGGCATGGTAATGTTTGGTCTTGGCGCAGGTTGGTTCGCGTTGGAGGTCTTACGCAAAGGCCAGCAGGTATGGCAATTCCAGATTGCCATCTTCCTTGGTTTCTGCGGCCTTGCCGTTGGACTGGCGAACTTCCTTTCCGCTGGCGCGCTGGGCGCATTTGGCATTGGCGTTGGCGCGGCGATGTTCGTCTGGGGAATGCCCAAGCTAAAGAAGGAGAAGAAAGAAGACTAGAGGATGGTAGCCATCGCGCCGCTTCCCCTTTGAGGACTTGACCTGGATCTGGGTCGTGGTGATCGCGGTCTTCCAGGTTTGCGTTTGTGCATTTCGGCGGTCCCAGTCAGCGGCTTGGTTTATTATTTGCAGCAGGACAGCCTCCCCGGTGGGAGCACCATTCCAAGCCTGTACATCCCCACCAAGGCGCCGCGAAACGACCAATCCTCAGACACACAGCCTCCGTTGGTAAACGGGAAAATTTGTGTCGAGCAGTATTTCCCTGCCTAAAGTGACAACTCCCCCTCGCTGGTTGACCTGGCATTGGGTTGGGAAGCGCAGACCGAGCCAGGGATGATAGCCGGGTAGATAAGCGCGACCAGCCATTATCCGGTGTTGATAACCAAGGGGTGGCGCATGGTGGGCTAATAAAAACTCGACCAGAACTACCAGCACATTACCTACCTACTGGCTGTGGATGGGGTGGATTTGCCGGTCAATTCGCTTCACCTGCTCGGCCACGGTGTCTCAGGCGCCACCTGCCACCTGTGCCTAGGCATCGTCCGCCAGTGGCCGGCTGGCGATCACATCATCACGACCACCATGCGACTGGACGAGGCAATCAATGGCGGCTGGGATGATTACCCGGCGGGAGATTACACGGACGGGTTCAAGATCAACGCCAAGCCATAGAAGGAAATGTAAAATTAAATGGCGCACCCATTAACCAGGTGCGCCGTTTGTTTTTTATTTTACGATGTAAGATTAATCCAGCTCGACAGGCGCGCTGAGCAGAGTGGTTAACAGCTTGATGCCGTTCTTCACATCATCGAGGTCCACCATCTCGGAGGGTGAGTGGACGTAGCGGCATGGGATGGAGAGGCACCCCGCTGGAACACCTGAGCGGGCAAGTTGCATGGCGCGGGCATCGGTGGTGCCGCTCTCCAGCACCTCGCGCTGGTATGGCAGGCCGGTTTTTTCAGCGGTGCGGATCATCCATTTGACAACTCGCGGATCGGAAATCATGCCGCCATCCTTGACCTTGATCGCCGGGCCTTTACCCAAGGTGACTTCCATCTTGATGCCCTTGGGTGTGTCGCCGGTGGCGGTCACATCCACCGCCAAGCCAAGGTCGGGGTCAAGACCGTAAGCTGCACCAGTCACTCCGCGGATGCCGACCTCTTCCTGCGTGGTGAAGACGAAGCATAGCTCGTGTGGCGTGGATTTCAGCCCGCGCAAGGCTTCGATCAGGACATAGCAGCCAATGCGGTCGTCCATGGACTTGGCGACCAGGCGCCTGCCCAGGTTGAGGAATGGACGCTCGAACCCGCATACATCGCCCACACTGACCGGGCACTCCTTTTTGGATGTGGCTCCCACGTCGATGAAACACTGTTCCAGCGAGGGAGGCTTGGTCGGATCGGTGATGCGGTCAGTGCTGATGACGCCGGGTGTTCCATCCACGAAGCGGACGCGGCCTCCGGTCAGTGAGAGCGGGCGGATCCCACCGATGCCGGCGAAGCGGATGAAACCATTCTCGTCAATGTGAGTGGCAATCAGCCCGATCTCGTCCATGTGGGCAGCGAGCATGATCTTCATACCATTCTTGCCAAGCTTGCCTTTCTTGACGATCAGATTACCGAGCCCATCCACGCGGATTTCATCGGCCAGGGGTTCAACCTCCTGATGGATTACATCGCGGATGGCGTTCTCAAAGCCGGAGGGAGAGAAGGTTTCAGTCAGGGTTTGGAGGAGGAGATTCATGGCTAATCCATTCCAGGTTATAAGAATTCAACAAATACTTTCTTCAATTCTTCAAAATCGTTCAGGTGGTTTTGCACTACATTGTAGACTATCTTCCGGTTCACTTCCAGGTAGTCATGTACGAGAATGTTTCGAAAACCGATCATACGGATCCATTCCTCGCATAGTTCACCTGAGATGTACTTCTTCTCAGTAAGGAGGGTTGGAATGTCGCTGAACCAATTAACCTCCCCAGTCTAAGATCAGCGATAATATATCCTCCGATTTTGGGTTTGGCTTCAATGGCGATTAGATGAAATTGCTCAGCGCTGCCAGAGTATCTAGGGGTAGTAATGAAGGATACAAGAGAATACTTCCGGAGATGCTTGAGAATAGCAAGGGTTTCTTCCAGCCGCTTGATACTTTTACGTACGACTTCAGTCTGTACCATCATGGAGAATTCTCCTCTTGTCTGCTTTGCGCTGGTTTTTTTGGTAGGGCAGGAAGTCAAAATACTGCCGGGATGTGAGAGAATAATAATCTGCGGAATTAAAATACTCTGTTGAGTAAACGAGTCGATTTTGTCGAATTGCCTGGAATATAAGCGAAATGTTGTTGGTCCAGGATTACCAAATCAACATTACAGAATCCATGTCTCGCAAGGTCGGTCAGGATATCCAGCCGCCCGGCGCGGGCCGAGGGGTCGCCAGGTACGATGGCAAGATCGAGGTCACTTTCGGCGTGGGTTATGCCACTAGCGGTAGAACCAAACAGGTACACAGCCCGCACTCCGGGATATTTCTTGAAGACTCCGGGCAGGAGTTTCAGGTCTGGAAAGTTCCCCTTGGCGGCTTGCGTGTTCATGCTCTCTCTTTTTCCACCAATTCAGACGTGATGCGCCTGAGCGCGGCGTGGATCAGGGCGATATAATTTTTCCAGTCTTCGAGACGAGCAACGCTTGCCGCGGTGTGACTGTAACGATGCGGCACCGAGACCGAGACGGTTGGGATGCCGGCTCTCTGTTTGTGGATGGAACCCGCGTCCGTCCCGCCACCCCCTGGTTGGCGTAGTTGATAGGGGATGCCTTCAGCCTCGGCAACCGCGACGAGATGGCGCACCAGGCGCGGATCAGAGAACGTGTCGCCATCTGCCACATATATAGCCGGACCATGGCCGAGCTTTGTGTTGTAAGAAATGTTTTCCTCACCATCCCAGGATGGCAGGTCGTTGGCTGGGGTTGCGTCGAGGACAATTGCCAGGTCAGGATCAAGGGCATAAGCTGCCACCCGTGCCCCGCGAGGGCCGATCTCTTCCTGCACAGTGAAAACAGCCAGCAGGTCAATATTCGGCGGTGCGTGCTTGAACAACTCGATGAGCGCGGCGATGCCGAGGCGGTTATCAAGCGCCTTGGCGATGAGCGATGGCCCCGTGCGCTGGAAGCGCGGCGCAAAGGTTGCCCATTCGCCAGGTTTTACCCTGGCGCTTCCGCCCGGACCCAGGTCAATGCGCAGGCTTTCAAGCGGGATCTTGTTCTTTAGTTCCTCGTTCTTGACCAGGTGAATCGGCCGCGCACCGATGACACCGGGGAGGTGCTCCTTGCCAACGACGACGGCTTTTCCTGGCAACTGGCGGATATCGATGCCTCCGACGGTTTCGAAAGAGAAGATACCCTCTCCGTCGTCGGCGGTAAGCATGAAACCCACCTCGTCCATGTGGGCGGCCAGCATCACCTTGAGGCGGTTTGAGCCTGCCCGAAGCGATGTCGAAGGGCTGGACCCGGCGCGGGTTGCCAGCACGTTGCCGAGTGCATCCACCTTTATTTCGTCCGCGTGGTCCTTGATCTCGTCGAGGACAATTTTTCGAACATCGCCCTCGTCGCCGGAGACAGCCATCGCATTACATAGCCTTTCTAGCAATTTTATTTGTATTTTTCCGATAGTGGGCATGAAATTCTCCGGTGTCACAGATCACCTGTCATATAACCAGTGTCAAATGCCAGAGTCTCCGTGGCACCTGGCACTGGAACACATTGCGGGTTATTTATCCCAGGTTACTTTCTCCATAAAATCAGGCTCCATCCCGGCCACGAACTCCGCCATCAACCGCCCGGCGCGCTGGATGTCTTTCAGTGCCACCACCTCCACTGGCGTGTGCATATAGCGGATGGGGATGCCCAAGGCGATACTGGGGATGCCCTCAGCCGTCACTTGTATGGCTACCGCGTCAGTATCGGTGTGCATGGGAGTAATCTCCACTGCGTATGGGATTTCCAACCGGTCAGCCAATTCCTTGAAAGCCTTGTGCAGCGCGGGATGGATGTTCGGTCCCCACATGATGGTCGGCCCCTTGCCCAGCGGGAAGGTGTTCCAATCGTTAGCGCCGGGGCCTTTTGCCCAGGAGGTATCCACGACAATAGCAATCTGCGGGCGAAGCTGGAAGGCGGAAGAATAGGCGCCGAGTGCGCCGATCTCCTCGCGGACGGTGGCCACCGCCCAAACATCCCAAGTGTGCGGACGGGTTTGCAGTTCCTCCAGGCAGATGGTCAGTGCGGCCACCGAGGCGCGGTTATCCACGGTGTGGCCGGCCAGCGTTTCGCCGGTCAGTTCCAGGGGCGGTTGGGAAAAGGAGACCGGATCACCAACGCGGACCAGTTCAGTTACTTTGTGCGGAAGCAGACCCAAATCCACGAGCAGGTGTTCGAGCGGCACCGGCTGGTTATTGCCAATGTCCGGCGGAAGGAGACGGGTGGGCGGCTGTATGATGACACCGGGAAGGTCTTCGCATCCGTGAACCGTGACCGGCTGCCCGGGCAGGACACGCCCATCGACGCCACCGACCTGGGTCAGGCGCAAGAAGCCTTCGACGATACCGGTCACCATCAAACCGACGGCGTCCATGTGGGTCGCGAACATCAGCGCGGGGCGCGGCTCTGCGCCAGTACCCCGGCGCAGTCCGTGGAGCGAACCCACCTTGCTACGGCTGATTTCGTGGACAAGCGGTTTCCAGCGTGCTGAAATGATTTCAGCAGCCGGGGATTCGTAACCGGAGAGTCCGGGAGCGGTGAGGAGATCTTTTAGGAATGGCAGGATATCGGACATTATCGATTTGTGATTCACGATTGATGAATGACAAGTGACGAGTGACAGGCGACGGGCGAGGAGTGACGAGTGGCGTGAGCCATTTAAAGTTATGGAGTTGGCATGAGGGTTTCGCTTGGGGTGGGTGTCTCGGTGGGCGTGTCCATTGGAGAGGGGGTAAACGTGATGGTGGAGGTTGGGGTGAATGAGGTTGTCGGGGTCGGCGTTTCTGTTGGTGTATCGGTGAATGTGGGAGTGGGAGTTTCAATCAAGGTGGGAGTCAGGGTGGTGGTGGGAGTCAGCGAACTGGTGGAGGTGGCGGTCAGGGTGATGGTTGGCGTGAGGAGAGTGGCGGAGACTGTCACAGTAAATGATGGGGTGGGAGTTGTCGAGTTCCACGCAAAGTCCACAAGCACCAACCCGAGGCAGTAGCAGGGCAGGGTTGCCAGGATGATAGCGATCAGGATAAGGTGTGTGCGGGAGTGGCGATCGGCCTGGTTGAACACGTGGTTATGATACCATAGGAATAACGATTGACGAATTACGATATACGATTTACGATTGAATTGTGATTCCACTCCACCTCAAACTTTCTGGTTTTCTCTCCTACCACGATCCCGGCGAGCTGGACTTTACCCCATTTGACCTGGCTTGTATTTCCGGACCGAATGGCGCAGGGAAATCTTCGCTGCTGGACGCGATCACCTGGGTGCTATTCGGGCAGGCGCGCAAGCGAGACGATTCATTAGTCAACCTGCAATCGAAGGCGGCGGAGGTAACCCTTACATTTCAATATGAAGGAAATACCTACCGTGTGATACGTGCCCTGCCGCGCGGTAAAACCACCTTGTTGGAATTCCAAATATTACAGGATGGAGGAGGCTTGAGCGAGGAGGGTGGAGCGAGGAGCGCGAAGTATGGAACACAGAACCAGGAACATGGAACGTGGAAACCGCTTACCGAACGCACCCTGCGTGAGACACAGGCGCGCATCGAGCAGATGCTGCGCCTTGACTACGAAACTTTCATCAACGCGGCATTCTTCCTGCAAGGAAAGGCTGACCAGTTCGCTCAACAGACCTCCGGCAAGCGCAAGGAGATCCTGGGCAACATCCTTGGCTTGGAAATCTGGGAAAGTCATCGCGAGCACGCTGCTGAGCGGCGCAAATCCAGGGAGGGCGAGCTAGACTCGGTTAACGGACGGATCGCCGAGATTGACAGAGAACTTGCCGAAGAGGAGCCGCGCAAGAAATCGCTCCAGGACCTCGAAATAAAATTAAAACACATAAGTGCAGTGCGTAAAACCCAGGAGGCTGCTTTGGAGAACCTCCGAAAGGCGGTCGCTTCAAAGATTGCTGCGCAAAAGGCGAGGCTGGAGGAGGAGAGACGCGGCTTAAAAGGGCAGGAGCAAACGGTCAACAGCCAGGCTGCATTGGCGAAAGATTTAACCGTTCAAGTGGTGAACGTGAAGAAATCACTGGAAGAGGTAGAGGGTATTGTTGCTGAACGTCGCAGGCTGGAAGAGCAACGCGGCATGTGGCGCGAGGAACTCGCCCACTTTAAAGCGGAGAACGAGTCGCTCAGAATCCAAATGGATGAGTTAAGGGAACGCATGGACCAACTCGAGGCAGCGGAAGGCGCAACCTGTCCCTTGTGCGGGCAAGCCCTGAGTGATGAACATCGCCGCTCCACGCTGGATCGGCTCACCGCGGAGGGCAAGGAGAAAGGTGACCGTTTCCGCACCAATCGCTCAAGACTGGATGACCTTGCCAGGCAGACCGCGGAATGCGATTCACGACTTGCCAGGCTTGAAAACGCGGAGAAGCAACAACTGGCTTATTCCATCTCCATTACGCAGTTGTCGGAGCGCATTGTAACGTTTCAGGATTCGGTCAGGAATTGGGAAGCCGCTGGCTCAAAACGGCTGAAAGAAGTAGAAGCGATCCTGGAAAGCGAAACATACGCCAAGGAACAGCAGCCTGTTGGTGATCTTGAGGAGGGCGAACAAACTCTGCGCGATCTGCAAGATCAGGAGATCCGCCTCAATCAGGAAGTTGGCGCGGCGCGGCAAAAGGTCAGTGTGCTGGATGACCTGCGCATGCGTCGAAAAAAGCTGGAAGCTGAACGAGATGAGCTCGCCCTGGCGATCGGGCGTTACAGGATGCTGGAACGCGCCTTCGGGAAGGATGGAGTACCCGCGTTGCTCATCGAGCAGGCGCTGCCGCAAATTGAATCCAAAGCCAATGAACTGCTTGACCGTCTCAGCGACGGGACGATGTCGGTGCGCTTCGTCACCCAGGCGGAATACAAGGACAAGAAGCGCGAAGGTTTGAAGGAGACGCTTGACATCCAGATCTCTGACGGGGTCGGTGTCCGTGATTACGAGATGTATTCGGGTGGTGAGGCTTTCCGCGCCAACTTCGCCATCCGTCTGGCGCTCTCCGAGGTGCTGGCGCAACGCAAGGGGGCGCGGCTACAAACGCTGGTCATTGACGAAGGTTTTGGCTCGCAGGATGCCCAGGGTCGCCAAAGGTTAATCGAGGCCATCAACGCGGTGCGCGGCGACTTCGCCAAAATATTGGTCATCACACATCTCGACGAGTTAAAAGACGCGTTCCCTACAAGGATCGAGGTGGAGAAAACGGAACGCGGTTCGACTGTTACCGTGGTATAGAAATAAAAGGCGACAACGAATGGTCAACGAGAAAATGAATTATATGGGCATGTAGCATTGGTCTATTCGCTACGAATTCATTGTCAGTTGTTTCCAACAAAAGTCACATCTCCACATCGGAAATGGTGGTAATTTAAGGGTGGATGAACAGCAAAGGTTTCTCATGAAACGAACCATCGACTTGCCGCTTCTGGTTGGATTAATCACACTCGTCACTGCCCTCGGCATATTCACCTGGGCTACTGACGCGCCCGCCTATCTTGGCCATGAACCGGCTACCTGTAACAACTGCCACGTGATGGATGCAGCATACGAGAACTGGTATCACGCTGCACACGAGCGTTCCGCTGACTGCAGCGACTGCCACCTGCCGCACCAGAACATCCTTGCCTATTATCTCTTCAAAGGCTATTCCGGAATATGGGATATTTATTCATTCACCTTGAAAACTTACCCAGAGACTATCCGCGCCACCAAGCAAACTAACGAGATCGTTCAGGCCAACTGCATACGCTGTCATTTCGACACGGTTGAGAACCTGCTCACAGGCTCGCAGCCGTTCGACCGGTACTGCTGGACCTGTCATCGCTCCATTGCGCATGGTGCGCGCGGGCTGGCGTTCTATCCGTATCAAGATTCGGAGGTCTATAGCAAATGAAAAGAAACATAATTATCTTTTTAATTGGCATCATTATTCTGATGGCGCTGGTTCTGGTGGGCGTACTACTATACTTGAAGAATCAGCCGCCGCAGAAACGCGCCATCGTCCAGCCGGTCACCACGATCCAGCCGATGGAGCCGGATTCTTCTCTCTGGGGGCTGAACTATCCCAACGAATACTCGTCACTGATCGCAACTGCAAAAAACAAAACACCCACCAAGTATGGTGGCTCGGCACAAAACTCCTACCTGCTCGAAGACCCGCGCCTGGTCATCCTGTTTGCGGGCTATCCCTTCAGCAAAGATTACAACCAGCCGCGCGGTCACCAGAACGCGCTGATTGACATTCAAACAACCAAACGCATCTCCGATACAACGCACGCCACTTGTTATTCCTGCAAGTCATCCGATAATCCCGGACTTTGGAATCAAATGGGTATGGAAGCTTACGACGCCATGCTGTTCAGTGACTTGACAGCGAAGATCAGAAATCCCATCGGCTGCGCCAATTGCCACGAGGCCGGCACCATGCGATTAATCATTACCAACCCTGCCGTGGATGTCGCTTTCGAAGCCGAGGGTAAGGACTGGCGCACCTTCTCCCGCCAGGAGATGCGTTCGGCGATCTGTGCCAACTGCCACGTAACCTACTACTTCAACGGAGATAAAAAACTTCTCACAGTTCCCTGGGCGAACGGGATGCGAGTCGAGGACATCATCAAATACGAAGACGACGCCAACTTTGCAGACTGGAAATATCCCGGTCCGGATACACCCATCATGAAAGCCCGCCATCCCGATTATGAACTATATACCGCGGATAGCACGCATTACCTGGCCGGGGTCTCCTGCGCAGATTGCCACATGCCCTACATCCGCGACGGGGCAATGAAATTCTCCAGCCATGACATTCACAGCCCGCTGCTGAACGCATCCCTGGCCTGCGGTCAATGCCACACGGAGGTGAGCGTTGTCGTGAGTCGTGTCGGTTTAATCCAGGATACTGTATATGAGGCGAAGATCGGGGCGGAAGATGCGCTGGTGGATGCCATCACTGCGATCCAATCCGCGACGGCAAAAGAGGGCTCCGACCCAGCCCTGCTCGACGAGGCGCGCACGCTCCACCGCCATGCCCAGTTCATGTGGGATTTCATCTCTTCGGCGAACAGCATGGGCTTTCACAATCCGACCGAGGCGTTGCGCATCCTGCGCAATGCCACCGACCTCGCCCGTCAGGCACAGATGAAGGCCGCGCGAGCGGCGAATGACCCATCGCTGCTGGCGACTGGCATCTTCGATGGCATGAATCCCAAGCCGACTCCAGCGCCATAGGGGAAAAACAAAAAGAAAGGAGCAAAAACCCCGTCCCGGAAAGTTCGCGAGGCGGGGTTTTCAATCCATAATCGTAATTTGGAATCAATTCCACGGTCCCTGCGTCCACTGCTCAAGCAGCGACAGGTCTGCTATTGTAACACGCCGGTTCACGGTGCGGATGGCACCGCTGCGCTCCAACTCACGCAGCGAACGCGCCACCACTTCGCGGACCGTGCCAAGGCGTGCAGCCATCTGGTCCTGCGTCAGGTGGACACCTCCCGAACCATCGTCTGGCAGCTGGCTGATGAGCCGCGCCAGGCGGTGGGTCACCTGGTAAAAGGCCATCTCGCTGACGGCACTCACCAGGTGGCGCAGGTTTTGGCCGAGGTTGACAATGACCTTCTGGGCGAACTCGGGACTTGTTTGGACCATCCTGCGGATGAACCCCGCTTTAGCCACCCAGACCCGGCTCGGTTCCAGCGCCTCGGCATTGACCGGGTTGCCGCTACCGTCGAACACAGCCACCTCGTCGAATGTATCCGCCTCCTGGCACAAGCGGACGATATACTGTCGGCCCTTCGGCGAGAGACGGTAGAGCATGATGCATCCTTTCTCGACGATGAATAACCCGGTACACGGGTCGCCCTCCAGGAAAAGTATCTCGTTGCGGTCGTACTCACGAAGGGAGACGAATTCGGCAGCGCGAGGCAATTCGGCTTCCGGAAGGTGATCGAAATAGATGTTGGCGTGTAAAGCGCGAATCTTCTCTGCTTGTCCGACATTAACAAGGTGCATGGGAAAATAATTGGAGAGAACGAGGAGAGTTTATCTCGACGTTCTCTATGCACTCAACATCAGTTTATTTACCAAGCACTGCAGCCAGCGGGGCGGGTGCCTGGACGGGGGCGGTGCTACCCGCAGCCTGCGCCTTTTCCACATCCCTTGCCCAGAGGTAAAGGCAGGTGTGATAGGCGGTGGCCGTGTAGGAGGTGACCACCGTGGCGGCCATGATGAATATTCCTGCGATGAGCACACCCAACCCAATGCCGCTAACCAGGCCGACTATCTGCTGTGGCCCGGTCAACGAGACGATACCCAGCCCGACGCCAAGCCCGAGGGCGATACCCGTTGCGCCGAGCAGGAAGCCGATCAACCCGTTGACCGCCTTCACACCAATGGTGCTGATGCCAACCAGCAGCAGGTTGTTCTTAATGATATTGCCGGCGCGCTTCAGCCCATCTTTCAGGTTGATATCTTCGATAACCATGGCGGGTAGAATGAGGAAAGCAGCCTCGGTCCAGACCGTATCAAGCAACCCGGCGAACATGTTACGAGTCCCGCTTTTACCTTTCCCTTTAATGGCGTTCTTCAGCAGATTGACCGCAGTGGAAGCCGCGGCCAGGCTCATCAGGTCGAAAAAGTCGCGTTTGACCACCGCCCAAGCTTTCGACAAAACGCCGTCGCCCTCAGCCAGATAACCGTAGATCAGGTAAACGGTCATCGCCGAGAAGATGTAGCCGACGGTGTACTGGATAAAGATCATTACCGCGCCCAGTACAAAGAGGACAACCTGGCCAAAGGTGCTATTGTCACCTCCGGTGACGAAGCCAGCGCCGACCATCAGCGGGATAAAAATGACCGAGACGATGAACCCGGCGACCAAGGCATAGATGGATGGCTTGATCAGGTCTTTATCTTTGAAGGCCATCTGCCAGGCTTGCTTGAGGAAAGACCAGCCGCGAGAAAAAGATTGCATGTTACACCTCCTGAAGAAAAATATTGTAAATAGAAGGAAGAAGAGCCGACAGGAATATTATAGCAAGGAATCCCTTTGCAGTTGACCGCGATTAATCATCCGAACAGTACTTCCAACCCGCGCCAAATATCATCCCGCCAGGAGGTGAAATTATGTCCGCCGTTGACCTCGCGGTAAGTCACGCGGTAGCCTTTCTCTTGCAGCAGGGCGTGCATCGCACGGTTATCCTCCAACAGCCATTCCAACCGGCCAACATCCATCCAGATGTCAATTTCCGGGTGTATGAGGTGGCGCACAAGCTCAAGTGCCACACTGGGCCGCTCCCACAGGGTGAATGCCCCTGATTGGCTCATTACCTTGCTAAAATATTCAGGCAGTCGCAAACCGGTGTAGAGTGCCATCACCCCGCCCATCGAGGCGCCCAGCACGCCGTATGCACCCGCGTGCCTGGCAGGATCTAGCAACTTCAACTCATGGCGGGCAAGCGGCAGGATGGTCTCCGTCAGGAAGGCCAGGGTGACATCCGAGCAGCCGTATTCGACGAAGCGCGCCCGGCCTCCGTTGTGAACCATTGCCATCGCCAATGGGCGGATGCGTTTCTGAGCGATGAGGTTGTTGACGATGGTGGTTAGTTTTCCGCGCTGTAAGTAGTCACGCCCATCATAGACCACCAGAAGAGGAACAGGTTCAGTGGTGAATGGACGGTACAAGTAGACGGGACGTGTCTTTCCCGCTGCCAGCGCTTCGCACGCGACCACGTGCCTGGTTACCGTTCCTCGATCAATTCCCGGCTCCGTGAGTGCCAATGATGTGGGATGTGCATCGGGCATGTAGAAGTAATGATTATAGGCTTTGATCCCATTCCACACACGGCGCGGATTGAGAGGGTCGGATGAACGAGTTTTCGTCTCAGGATCGTAGAAGGAATACTCGAGATAGGCGTCGGTGGCTAATTTAACGGAAACAGACCACAAACCGGGAGATGTTTGCTGCAATGGCTGTGGTTTTTCCTCCCAGCCATGCAAATCGTCAATCAAAAACGGGGCGGTCTTACCCTGCCAAATGAAGGTTGCGGTCCTGCCGCTGATGAGTGGGTTGCCATCTGCGCGGGCGCGGGCAAGCAAAGAGTCTTCTTTTTCCAGATGCGTGGTTCTATTCATGGGGGTTTGTCCGTAATCCCAAGATGAAACTGTAAGTGGAAATGGCGATTAACGGGACATGAAGCAGCGTCCAGTAGAAGCCATCAGAGGGTTCTTTCATGAAAGCGATGACCAGCGTGATCACACCGATGACAATGCCGATGAATCCATGCACACGGAGCAACAGGATGTTCACTTTTGGGTAGATGAATAACAGCACTGTCAGGTAAATGGGGGTCATCATGCAGAACGAGGTTGGTGCGTATGACTTGACGAAATAACTCAGGTGAAGCTGCCAGAGCTGGTCGGGATCCCAGAAAGCGATCAGTGCCAGGGGAATAGCCCAATAAGGTCTGAGGCGATCCTTCTCCCAAGTGTAGTCGTTCCTGGAGGATACCCCCTCCCACAACCAGAGCAAGAGTGCCACCAGGTACCAAGTGAACAACTCGCTGATGATCACCACGCCGTATCTGTCAGTTGTCACTGAGGATTGGATGAAGGCGACGTAAACGAAATTCAAGGCAACCAGGAACGAAAAGGCGCGGCCGAATCTCTTTCCCCAATAGAGCAGGGCGGCGAACAACGCAACAACAAGGAGGTGCATGAGGGGCATGGAGGCCGCATATGTGACCTTTTTGGCGTAAACCATATCTGAGACATACCAGGTGAAGTCCTTCAGCTGGTGCCAGTAGCCCAGGCCAGTGGTGGAAAAGGGCGGTATGGCGGCGGGAATGACAAAGAGTAATAAATAGAACCACCACTTGCGGGTGAGCCGTTCCAGCCGGTGATACAGGTTCTTGTCCATGGTGCGTTATTTGAGAGTCCGCTTGAAAACCCGCCGATAGACAATCTGGAGTATGTGCCCGCATACGGCAACCAAGGCGGGAAGCATTACTGCCAGATATATACTCATTGGCACTACCCATAATAAAGGCAAAGCCTGGAATCCGTATTGGAAGAAAAGGAAGCCAAGATTTCCGAGCATCACCGGCAACCAACCCACCGGCAGTACATAGAGCACCAGCAGGTCGGCGGATTGGAAATAGGGGATAACCAGCGGGCAAGCCGCCGCCAGCGCAATGAAGCGCTTCTGACGGGTGAGTGGGGTTACCAGCGGCAAGAGCCAAAGGATGAGTGTGGCCGGGCCGAGCCACCGCCACAGGCTGATAGAACCCCAATCATACGGGGGAACAGCCCGGATTCGGTCCAGGATGTTGAGAGGCCAGCCTGGATGCCAGATCAAGGAGATTCCAGCAAGCATTATCGGAACGAGCAGGATGCGCAACCGCTCGCGCCAGGCTACATCAGCGGCCAGCCAGAGAAGAAACCCGAAGGGTATCCCGATCTGGAATTTGGTGCTGGCAATGAAGAAACCCAAACCGGCAAGGTTCCAGCGGCGATGGGCCATGGCCCACCAGCCAATAGCCAGACCACCCACCAAAATTGCAACAATCTGGCCGAGGAACAGGGTGTAGAACATCTGGAAGGTCAACAGGGGTAGTGTCGCATTCCCGCCGAAGATGCGCGCCGCGCAGAAGATGGTGAGGATTCCAATAAAATTCCACAAGATGTACCCCCACCAGAAAGGGATCTTGGCCCACAGCCAAAAGAAAGGCAAGCTCCAATCAGCATAGTAAAACTGAAGAAGATCACCTTTGGCGGTGAGGATATAGATGTTGTAATCGAAGGGAAGGATTTGCAGCTTGGCCAACGCCCAGCGGAAGATGCCCAGCGAGCAGAAGGCGAGGGCCAGTGCGAACAACTCCCAAGGTGATATCCGGCGACGCAAGCGGGCGTCCATTTCAGCAGGGGAGGCGTGGAAATGGTCGAGGTTGGAGTGGAGAAGAGCCATGCGAGCTTCTATCAGCCTATGGAAATGTATGAGACTGCTCGCCCGGGCTACGAAATCCAAGCGGATTCAAGGCTAAAACTCACTGCGAGCTACCGTATTCGGAAAAACCGCCTTGTTTTCAATGAAGGTTTCCGGTAGAGCAATCAGCATACCTTTTACACTGCCCTCTGACCTGCTAGATATAGAACCGCATAGGATCGATCTCTGTGCGCAGCAGGTGTAGTTCCTCCTCGCTGGGCGGCTCGTTCATCGCTACTTGTTCTGGCATAAGCAACTCAAAACCAGTATTGACGATAACTTCTTCAACCGTGATACCGGGGTGCAGCCCCTTCAGCCTCATACGGCAAGAGGCCGGGTGGAAATCCATCAGGGCGAGGGTGGAGACGACAGCGATGGGTCCCGTACCCGGTGGAAGTCCGGCTGCTTCGCGTGCACCCGGCCCGCTTAAGAAGCCGGGTGTGGTCAGGAAATCCACCTTTGGCACGAAGCGACGCGCGTCATGCTGCATGATGGCAATCGTCTGCCAGCAGTGACTGCCCACATCGTTGCCACCGCCGGAGCCGGGCAGGCGTGCCTTGGGGTGCTCGTGGTCACCGATGGTGACGGAGTTCAGGTTGCCAAAGGGGTCAATTTGCGCCCCGCCAAGGAAGCCATAGTCAATAAAGCCACGCTGGGCAGTCTCCATCGTGTCACAGATGCCCAGGGCGGAAATGCCCTTGTGGAAGGTGCGCGCCTCGCCGACGGCGCGCGGCAGTTCTTCCAGGATCGCGCCCGTCCCACCAAACTCGAATACCGGTACGAGGTTCGGGGCGGTGGTCTTGGCTGCCAGCATGGCTGCCAACATCGGGATGCCTGTGCCGATGAAACAGGTGGCACCGTCCTCGAAGAGCCGGGCGGCCACGCAGATCATTAATTCAGTTTTGGAGTAAGTTTGGTCAATCATTCAATCTCCTGTGGGAGACGGATAAACGCCGAGGAACGCGGATTTTTATTGTTGTCTTCGCGTGATCCGGGCGCGTCGGCGTCCTATTCCCGTCTCTCTCTTAATCCGATGGCCTGTTGCAGGCGTTCTTCACCGATGAGTTTCAGGTACTCATCGTGGTTCTTGACGCTGAAGACGTACTTATCGAGATATGCTCTTGCCCCCTCGATGGTCTTGCTCATTTCGACCCATTCTTTAATGCCATCCTCATCGCGCCCATAGAGATAGGCCATCTCGCCGGGATATGAGCCAAAGGGGGCGTGGACAACCGCATCCACCAGGAAATAGGGGATGACGGTGCGATCGGGGTACTTGCGAACCTCCTCGGTGGGGATGATCTCCTCAGCGCTGATGATGAGCCGCTTGCAGGCGCGCGACATCTCCAGGGCAAAACCGCTGATGCCCTCGACCTGGCAGTTGCCGTACCTATCGGCGCGGTGGACGTGGATGAGAGCCACGTCCAGGATCAAGGCCGGCAACAACGCAACCTTGATGCCGGTGAACGGGTCCACCACGACTTTCGCCGCACTGTATTTAAGCATATCCGTGCCGAGCATGGAGCGCGTCGGCAGGAACGGCACACCCATGGCGGCGGCCTTCATCCGCCATGAGATCGAGGCGTTCGACCACTCGACACAGGACTCCACCTGGCCGGATTCCACCGCACGGCGTAAACCGGAAGGGACACCATAGACCTCCAGCCCGATGTAAGTGATGTCCAGTTTCTTGACGATGCCTGCAGCCAGCCAAAGGTCCAATTCCAGCACACCCTGTCCGCAGACGCGCAGGTCTTTTTTACCCTGGCGGATCACCTCACGCGTGAGCGACATCGGGCAGCGAACCGTGCCGTAAAGCTCCGTGCCAATGTAGCAATCATCGTAGACGAATTTGGATATGGCCTCCTGCTCGGTCATCAACTTGTCCACCAGCTTGCGGGATTTCCTGATGCGATTCCACTCACGGAACTCGTCCATGTCGAAGGGCTGGATGAGTTCCTTGATGCCGGATTCCAACACTTCCATGAGGGCCTCCTGATGATTTACGATTTCAGATTTATGATTTCAGATTGTAGATCTACGATTGCAAGGCTATTCTACATCAGTAGGGAGTTATTTTCCAACCAAGCCTCAATCAGCTCGCGGTGCTCTTTATAATGCCAATTCAGGTTAGCAGCCACGCCGGTCCACAGCCTACCCATCGGCCAGGTATCGGTGTACTCGACTTGCAGTTGCTCCTCGCTCAGACCTTCAACGAGGGCAAGAGAGTCGCGATAGGACTTATGGAACTCATCCAGCAGCCATGCCAGCGGCTTGTCCTTGACCTGGGCGTAAACTTCGGCGTTCATCCGATCCACATCCCAGGGCAGGGGCGGATCCGGCAACTCGCCGCGCAGCAGCATCCCCGTCCAGAGCACCATCCAGCGCTCCCAAGCGGAGATGTGCGCCAGGGTATCCTTGACCGACCACGCGCCGCAGGTAGCCGGCTGGAGCATTTGCTCCGGCGTCAGGCGAGCGAGGGTGTCCTCCAGCAGGTGACGCTCGGCGCGAATGCGGATAAGAAGTTTGATCTTGCCATCGTAATGGATTGGTTCGCTCATATTGCCTCTTCTTTTACCAACGGATAGGATAGCGGACACCTGAACCCACCGCAGGTGCGGTGTAAGTGTATGGGGGGCTGGCCATCCATGTATCCGTTTAATATCCGCTGGTCAGCAAATATTGGACAGCAGCTTCCTGCCAAACTCTTCCGGCTGACTGCGCTTGATGACCAGCTCTTTCGCATCGTGGAATTTCATAAAGTCGCGCAGCGCCGTGGCGACAGCTGCAACCAACTCTGCGTTTGGGTCCACGCCTGGTTCCAGGTAGATCGCCTTGATGCACAGCTTGCCTGCCTCGCGTTCCAGCTTGGGGTCCAGGCGGCCAACAAGGCGATCCTTATGCAGGATGGGCAGACAGAAGTATCCAAATATTCGCTTCGAAGCTGGCAAATAGCACTCGAGCGACTGGCGGAAACCCCACAGCATCTCATCGCGACGAGCTGCCCACCAAAGGCTGTCGAAGGGGCTGAGAAACGTGGTGCGTGGGGTGCGAAGAACCCCTTCAGCGGCTTGCTCTAGCAGCGGGAGATTATCGCGGTGGATGAGCAGGTCAGCGATATTGCCATTTGCAAGTTGTCCCTGGATCGGGATGAGGATGCCATTTTTAACCAGCGATTCGGTATGTGGCTTGGAACGTGAAACCTTCATCCAGGTGTAATCGCCCGCCTGCCGCGCCGTGCATACGCCCAGCGCCTTTGCCCCGCGCTCCACCCAAAACCGGTCACGCTCCTCGGGGGTCGGCTCGCGAGTATCCACCCACCTGGGCAGGACGCGCTCGGTCAGGTCGTAGACGCGCTGGAACTTCTCGCGCCCGGCCACCATCAGGTCACCGAGGACATAGAGGAATTCCAGCGCCACCTTTGCCGGACGCCAGTTCCACCACGCCCCGGAGGGATGGTCACCGTGCTCAAAGTCGCTGACCTTGAGCGCCCCATCGCGCTGGATACGCTGGCGCACCATTTCGATGGTTTCGGAGAGGCCGTGGTCGGTCAGCCAGCGCTGGTACCATGTGGTGGGATGTTCGCGCAGGTTGCGCTGGTGCGGCATCTGGTAGCGGTACTCGGTAAGCGGGATAATGCAGGTGGCATGCTGCCAGCCCTCGAAGAGACGGCGGTCTGCACTGGATTGGAGCGCGTCCAAATCAGACGGTTCATAACTACCCAAGCGCGACCAGGGTACAAGATATTGGCTGCGCCGAACGACGCTGATGGTGTCAATTTGCACGCAGCCGATTTTGTTGACGATCTCATAGATGGTTTCACGCGTCGGCTGCAACCCGGTACCGTTGCCGGTACACAAGCCCTGGGTCCAGAGAGCGACGATACGCAAGGCGTGAAGAGGATAGATGGTCATCGGGTGGATTCAACCGCCAAGGTGCGATGTATGCCAAGGATTTCTTTGGATCGCCAAGAAGATTGCCTGGCATCACGGCGAATGATTAACGACATGGCACCCTGGTTATTTACTTTCCTACCAGCGAAACGCGAAAAGGGTGTAATTCCGCCATCATTAGATTGGCTTTGACCGAGGGATCGTTGAGCATGAAGGATTGTGCCGCAGTTTCGTTCTCGGCGCGGAAGATGACCAGGCCAAAGGTCTCATCGAGGCATGGCCCGGCAAGCAGAACGAGGCCCTCCTCAGCGGCTTTGTTTAAGTACTGAAAGTGGGCATCCATGAGGGCGTCTTCTTCCGGTGAGGGATTGGTGAAGAAGCTGTCGTGATAGGGGTGGATGAGATAGAGGTATTCAGACATAAGGGAGGAGAAGGAGAAAAGGGAATAGGGAAAAGAGGAATGTTTTACTTTTCGAACACCTATGGCTACACATTCAACCGGAGAACGCTCCGGACCAGGTCTCGAAGCGGCGGCCTTCGTTTTCGTCCTCTTTAAAGAACGAGAGATAGGTAAGAACCTGGTAAGGGATGAATTTCTGCTCTTCGGGTTTGAAGACAGCCAGGTCGTAGTAAGTATGCCAGGTACCGGAATTCAGGTACATCTGGTTGGTTGGGTGCGGCATGGACGGGATGGCATCCAGCGGGATGATCTCATGGTGGTGGGTATGACCATAAATGATAAATTGGGCAGTGCGTTCGAGAAAAGCATCCTCTTTCAACGCGTGCTTGGCAAAAGTGATCCCTCCCGCCCCGAATTTCTTGCGGATCCAGACGACCACATCGTCGATATTCTTATACGAGAAGCGGTCGGTCAGCTTGATAATCAGTTTCAAGCCGTCCACTACATCGAGCTTGAACCTCTTATCAGTAGCGCGCACGAATGGCAGCGATAGGAACTCGTCGCCCAAATCGTCCCAGACATCCTTAATCTTCTTCTGGTCGGCCTGGCTGACGTTGTTCTGCTGCAACTGGCCGCTGATCCACAACGGTGTGGCTAAAGCCGGTCGGACGTTGACCAGCTCTCGAAGGCTCGAGAGGATGCCGGGTGGCAGCCCGGTTCCCAGCTTCTGTTGCACCACCACCGGGAAGCGGTTGAGCACCTCGATGTTGAAAGCATCGCCCAGCGTGGCAGCATTCCTGCCTCTATCTTTGCAATAGTTGAAGGAGTCGTACAGGTCGCCGTGTTGAGTAAAAACCTTATAATTGGCGCACAGTCGTTGGAGTATTTCTGAATCCTTGATCTCATGCGGAAAAGATGATTTTGAGTTTACCAGACCCATGGCTTGGATGATCTCCAGGCGGATACGATCGAAAGCCGGGCCGGGAATATTGTAGTACCAATCATGGTTGCCCACCATGTAGTGAATGCGCACTGGCACTGTCACCAGCTCCAGGGCGTCCATCGCGGCGTGGCCGCGACCATCCGCGGGCGGCAGGCGGACGAAATGACCCTCGCTGAAGGAACGCAGGGTTTTAATGGCTTTGGCGTTGTACTTAAGAATGGCGCGGGTGATGGCCTGGACTTTAGCGGCAAATTCCGGCGCGTTGATGTCCGTCCATGGTCGCACGCAGCCAGGCTCGCCGGGATTTTTATCCAGCCAAAGCGTGGAATGCAGCGGATCGAGGATGTCGCCCAGGAGGAGGATGTCAATCCCTTCCAGTGGGCGGTAGCGCTTATCCACCCGCCAAGAAGCGTTGAAAGCCAACTCGTTCAACCGGGTGGCGAAGAGGCTGAACGCGCTGGCTGGAATAGGAGTTCCGCAGGTGCCATCCATAAGGTGGATATCACTGATGATGATCAACATGGGAGCCTTCTGCGAGAACCTTTTTCGCTGCCTGTATTATAGCCTGAACCTGGCAGCCAATCGCTGGATCAGGAAAGTTGCCCCCGCAGAGGCCAGAATCCACATAATGATGAACATCGCGGTAATGACCCAGTTCAATGCTTTTCCCGGAGGAAGAGCGTGGTGCGCGTTTTCGTGCGCATCTGCCAGCACCTCAAGCGGGATCATCATGCGCGCCAGCCATATTCCCAGCGGGATGAGGACGAGATCATCTAGGTAGCTAAGGATGGGGATGAAATTGGGGAGCAGATCGATCGGGCTGAAGGGGTTAGCTACATCCGCGGCCGCCCATTTTCTGGTGGCCCATGGCATGCGCAGGTTCCGGTAGGCGAGGTAGAGGGATAATAAACCTGGTTTCAAGTGCTCGGGCGGATGATTTCCAACGGTTAGTTTGATTAACAGGATAACTCACGACAGCCACTGAAGGGCTTTATAGTGGTTTCTATTGCTTGATGACTGAACGACTGAAGCCGTCACTACTCCCC